>Ga0190271_10003303_pt1 | contig 10076 bp, 8 predicted proteins | sample Popmic356T_FD_133747 | JGI IMG/M metagenome (GOLD analysis project Ga0190271, IMG submission 133747) | Populus adjacent soil microbial communities from riparian zone of Weber River, Utah, USA - 356 T | ecosystem: Environmental > Terrestrial > Soil > Riparian zone | place: USA: Utah | collected... | reverse complement strand
GCGAGCACCTGAAGGCGCGCGGGGCCGACACGCCGCTGATCGCGAAGATCGAGAAGCCGCAGGCCGCGGCCAACGGCGAGGAGATCATCGACTCCGCGGACGGCATCATGATCGCCCGCGGCGACCTCGGGATCGAGCTGCCGATCGAGGAGGTGCCGCTCGTCCAGAAGCGGCTGCTGGCGGTGGCCGGCCGCCGCGCGAAACCGACGATCACCGCGACCCAGATGCTCGAGTCGATGGTCCACTCGACCCGCCCGACCCGGGCGGAGGTGGCCGACGTCGCGAACGCGATCTTCGACGGGACCGACGCCGTGATGCTCTCCCAGGAGACGGCGGTGGGGAAGCACCCGGTGCTGGCGGTCGAGATGATGGCCTCGATCGCGCGCACCACCGAGCGCGAGCTTCCCTACGGCCGCTGGCTGGCCGAGCGCGGACCGCGGGCGAACAACCAGTACCACGCGATTGCCTTCGGCGCGGTTGGCGGCGTCTACCAGCTCGGCCTCAAGTGCATCGTCTCGCCGACCAACACGGGGACGACGGCGCGGCTGATCTCGGCCTATCGGCCCAAGGCGCCGGTGCTGGCGCTGTCGCCCCGGCTCGAGGTCGTGCGCCGCTGCCAGCTGCTCTGGGGCGTGCACCCGCGCCTGCACGAGGAGCCGCTCGACACGCTCGCCCTGCTCGATGCGTGCGCTCAGGTGGCCGTCGACGCGGGCTTTGCCGAGAAGGGCGACAAGATCGGGATCACCGCCGGGCTGCCCGCGGGCTCGGCCGGCGGTACCAACCTGTTCAAGGTTCACACGGTCGAATGACCGCGACGGCGCTCGCGAAAGGCTCTGGCCTTCGCGAGGTTGCCGCACTCCTCCATCCGGCACCAGCGCCCCGAGCGGTTCTTCGTGCGGTCGTAGAAGGCCCACTCGCACTCCTCGCGCGGGCAGGCCTTCAGCCGCTCCCAGCTGCCGTCGGCGACTGAGCGCTCGACGATCGCGAGCAGCTGCGCGAGCGCGCCGTCCACGCCGGCCGCGGCGGGGACGAGCGCCGGCTCGCCGGCGGCGCTGAAGCTCACGCGCACACCCGCGCGCGCCGCTGCGCGGTCGAGCCGCTCGACCCTGTGCCCGTCGAACTCAAGGCCGTTGTTGCGGAGCAGCAGGGCGCGCAACCCCTCGCGGACGTCCAGGGCGCGGCGCAGGTCCGCCGCTCCGACGCCCTCGCGCGCCCCCATCAGCTCGCGAGCGGCGAGCCAGCTGCGCAGCGCCTCCGCGCTCTCGAGCTCGTCCTCGCCCGACTCGAGATCGATCGAGTTGACGAAGCGCTGCACCAGCTCGAGTGGAGCCGGGGCGGTCTTCTCGGGTGGGGAGTCGCCGGGTGGCATGGCTAACCGCTAAATAAGTTTAGCCGGTTGACACAACCGGTAAACTAGCTTTGATGGTTACGTCCAACATCTCAATCGAGCGGCATCAGCTCAGGCCCCTCGGCCTTGGCGAAGATCAGCGAGCTCTGCAGGCGGGCGACCTCACGTCGCTCGGTGAGCGCCCAGACGACGTCGCGCAGATGGTCCATGTCGCGGACCGCCACGTGGATGATGAAGTCGGTCGTCCCGGTCAGCGCCATCACGCGCAGTGTCTCGGGCGCCTTGCTCACGTCCGCGAGCAGCGATTCGATCGCCCCGCGTCCGTGCGCCGGGCGCTGCTGGATCGAGAGGATCGCCTCCATCGGCCGGCCGATCGCGGCCGGGTCGACCTCGGCCCGGAAGCCGCGGATCACGCCGCGGGCGCGCAGCTCGCGGACGCGCTCGAGACAGGTGGAGGGCGCGATCCCGATCTTCGCGGCGAGCGCCTTGTTCGTCTGCCGAGCATCCTTCTGCAACTCACTCAGAAGAGCCCGGTCAACCGAATCAAGTTCGCCGGCATCCACTGATCGCGGAACGATATCCGGTGAGACACCTGGTTCTCCATACAGCCGCTACGGTCGTCCGTTTCGTGGAACCGACCGGGCCGCACAAGCAGAAGAAGAAGCCGGCCGGCTACGCGGCCGGCGCCCGCGCGATCCTCCCGCTATCCCCGGCGGTACTCCTGTTCGGCGCTTCGTTCGGCGTCCTCGCCCGCTCTGCCGGCTTCGACCCGGTCGCCTCGATCGTCATGAGCGCAACGACCTTCGCCGGCTCGGCCCAGTTCGCCGCCGTCTCGGTGCTCGCGGCGGGCGGCACGGCCGTGGCGGCAATTGCCGCCGCCGTGCTCCTCAACGCGCGCTACGGGCCGATGGGCCTGGCGGCGGCGCGCAGCTTCCGCGGCAGGGCCGCCCGGCGCGCGGCGGAGTCGCAGCTGCTCGTCGACGAGAGCTGGGCGGTCTCGCAGGAGGACGGTCGCTTCGACATCCGCCGCATGCTCGGCGCGGGCATGGTCCTGTACGCCGGCTGGGTCGGCGGTACCGTGATCGGCGTGGTTGCGGGCGGCACCCTCGGCGACCCGGCGACGCTCGGCCTCGACGCGGCATTCCCCGCGCTCTTCCTCGCCCTGCTCGTCCCGCTCGTCCGCAACCGCCGGGCCCTCGCCGCGGCCCTCGCCGGCGGCGGCATCGCACTGCTTCTCACCCCGCTGACGCCCGCCGGCGTGCCGGTGATAGCCGCCACCTGCGGCGTCCTCTTCGGCCTCCTGCCCGAGCGCGGCGAGCGCCCGAAGCGGGCGCGGGGCGAGCAGCGGCACGCAACGCCGAGTGAGGCCCGGTCGTGAGCGCCGTCTGGACGGCCGTCCTCGTCGTCGGGCTGGCGACCGTCGCCATCAAGGCGGCCGGGCCCGTGCTCGCGGGCGACCGCCAGCTGCCGCAGCGCACGGGCCGCATGGTCGCGCTCGTCGGCCCCGCGCTACTCGCCGCGCTCGTCGCGACCCAGGCGTTCGCCACCGAGGAGGAGCTCGTGCTCGACGAGCGCGGCGCCGGCCTGCTGGCGGCGGCCGCGGCGATCGCGCTCAAGGCGCCCCTGATCGTGGTCGTGCTGGTGGCCGCGGCGGCGGCCGCTCTGCTCCGGGTGGTCACATGAGCACGCGCGGCTGGTTTCTGTTCGCTTGTGTCTCGGTGCTCTGGGGCGTTCCCTACTTCTTCATCAAGGTCGCCGTCGAGGAGCTGTCCGCCGGGTTCGTCGCCTGGTCGCGCGTCGCGATGGCGGCGCTGATCCTGCTGCCGATCGCGTACCGGCGCGGGGCGCTGCGCGGCCTCGATCTGCGCTGGCTCGCCGCCTTCGCATTCGTGGAGATCACGATCCCGTTCCCGATGATCGCCTTCGGCGAGGAGCACCTCGCCTCCTCGCTGGCCGCGATCCTGATCGCCGCCGTGCCGCTGTTCGTGGCCGGCCTCGCCCTGCGCTTCGACCGGTCGGAGCGGCCCACCCCGACGCGGCTCGTCGGCATGCTCGTCGGGCTCGCAGGGGTGGTGGCGCTCGTCGGGATCGACGTCTCCGGAAGCAGCGCGGAGCTGGTGGGCGCGGCCGCGATCCTGCTGGCGGCGTTCGGCTACGCCTGCGGCCCGATGATCGTCAAGCGCCAGTTCTCGGAAGTCGACCCGATTGGGCCGATCGCGGGAGCGCTCGGCTGCGCCTCGCTGTTCCTGCTGCCCGCAGGGATCGCGGGGTTCCCGAGCGAGGCGCCGAGCGGGGACGCGATCGCCTCCCTGTTCGCGCTCGGGATCGTCTGCACGGCGATCGCCTTCCTGTTCTTCTTCCGCCTCATAACCGAGATCGGCCCGGGGCGCGCCACGATCATCACCTACGTCAACCCGGTGGTCGCGCTCGCCCTCGGAGTCGCGATCCTCGACGAGAGCGTCACGACAGGTACGGTCGTCGGGCTGCTCCTCATCCTCGCCGGATCCTGGCTGTCCACCGACGGACGCCTGCCCCCGGGCCTTGCGGCGGTCGTGGCGAGGTTCCAGCGCCGCCGCGCCAGACGGCGCGGAACGCCGCTCACCGAGGTGTCGTGATCCCCGAAAAGGGGTAAGGCCCCATGGGCCCCAGAGGGGGGTCAGTCCATGGGCACCGGCGGCCGGATGCGCGGCAAGCCGGAGGGAGGATTTCAACGTATGAGGTTCCTAATGGCAGTCGCGGCGCTGATCGCGTTCGCGGCGCTTGCGTTTACCGGCTCGGCTACAGCCTCGGTCGGTCTGAACGCCTACAAGGTCGACGCCGGTGCGAAGCAGCTCGCCGAGCTGAAGCGCCAAGGCTTCGACATCCTGGAGGGTCACCGGCGCGGCGGCATCGAGATCGTCGCCACGCAGGATCAGGTCTCCAAGCTGCGCGGCAAGGGTCTCAGGGCCAAGCTGCTGCGTGATCGGCGTGGACGCACCGCCAAGCGCGCCGCGGCTGCTCAGGCGGCCGGCGGCTGGCAGGTCTGGCGGCCGTACGCGCGCACCGACGTGGAGCTGTCCGGCGCGGCCGGCAACCCCACCGACAACTTCGTCACGCAGCTGAAGCAGATCGCGCGGCGCTACGACAGGATCACCGAGCTCGTAACGATCGGCCGCACGCTGAACGACGTGCCGATCTATGCGCTTCGGATCACCAAGAACGCCGACAGGACTCCGGACGGGCGCCGCCCGGCGGTGCTCTACTCGGCGACGCAGCACGCCCGCGAGTGGCTCGCCGGCGAGACGAACCGGCGCACGCTGCGGATGTTCGTCGACAACTACGGCGAGCGCGGCACGGCGGTCGGTACGGATGGTCAGCCGATCGAGGGCGTCTCGGCGCGTGAGCTCACGAGGCTCGTCGACAAGACCGAGCTGTGGTTCATCCCAGTCGCCAACCCGGACGGGTACGACTTCACGTTCACCCCCGAGAACCGGCTGTGGCGCAAGAACCTGCGCGACAACGACGGCGACGGTGAGCTCACCGCTGCCGACGGCGTCGACCTGAACCGCAACTTCCCCACGCGTTGGCGCTACGACGACGAGGGCTCGAACACCGAGCGCTCGAGCGAGACCTACCGCGGCACGGGGCCGGCCTCCGAGCCGGAGACGCGCGCCTTCCTCTCGCTGATGGACCGCGTCCACTTCACGTCCAACAAGAACGACCACACCTTCGGGCAGCTGCTGCTGTGGCCGCCCGGCTGGCAAGTCGACACCCACTACGCCGACGAGGCGGTCTTCGAGACGCTCGCCGGCAACGACGACAACCCGGCGATCCCCGGGTTCGATCCGGACGTCGGCGCCGACCTCTACACGACGAACGGCGACACGAACGACCACATGTACAAGGCCGATCGGGTCCAGTCGTTCACCCCTGAGGGCACCGGCGGAACGGGCACGGGCAGTGGCTTCATCTTCCAGGACGTCGAGGCCGATGTGCAGTTCGAGTTCGAGCGGCACGTGCAGTTCTCGCTCGACCTCGCCCGCTCGGCGGACGATCCGGACAACCCGGAGAGCCACCTCGGCAACGAGGCGCCCGACTTCCAGCTGGACCGCTTCAACGTGTCGTTCGGCGACCCGCAGACGGTCCAGATCAACGCGCGCCGTGACATCGGCCGCATAACGATGCACTACCGCATAGGCAACGGCCGTGAGCGCACCGCCCGCACCGAGGAATGGGCCGGCGGCGAGCGCTACGGCGACGAGGGCGACTACTGGTACCACCGCGTGCGCGGAGTGGTCCGCGGGACCGATCCGGGCGACGACGTGGAGGTCTGGTTCAGCGCCGAAAACAAGCGCCGGAGCGCGCGCGACGACATCGAGAGTCGCTCGTTCACGTACAACGTGCGGAGCGACTCAGGTGCGCGGGTCCTGGTCCTCGCGCAGGAGGACTACACCGGGAACTCGGCGTTGCCGGCCTACCCGTCGACCGACGGGCCGTTCTACCTGAGCTACTACACCGACGCGCTCGAGGCCAACGGCGTCGACTACGACGTCTACGACCTCGACGCCGAGGGCCGCGTGCCCCCGGACGCGCTCGGAGTGCTGAGCCACTACGACGCGGTCATCTGGGAGACCGGCAACGACAACATCACTCGTGCCACGTCCCGGCCGGGCGTGGCGGGCGAGGAGGCGCATCTGACCACGATGGCGGTGCGCGACTTCGTCAACGAGGGCGGCACGGTCGCCCTCGCCGGAGTGCACGCCGGCCGCCAGTACGACCAGGTCGAGTACCCGCAGGACGGGCTGCCGCTCACCGCGTGCAACGGCGACCTGATCGACACCGACGGCGGCGTCTGCGCCCCGCTCTCGAATGACTTCCTCCAGTACTACCTGGGGTCGTACATTCGGGCTGACGGCGGCGGGCTGAGGCCGGAGGGCGGCATCTTCGACGTCGTCGGACTGTCGTCGCCGCTCGAGGGCCTGACGCTCTCGCTGAACGACCCGGCCACGAGCGCGGGCAACCAGGAGGGTGACGGCATCGGTACCGGCACGCACCTGGTGACCTCGAGCATCCTCGATCCGGCCATCTACCCGCAGTTCGCCTCCGAGGAGGCCGCGGACTGGGTGACCGAGGGGGATGCGCCGTTCGACCCGCACACCGGGTCCTGGTACATGACCTCGCAGAACATCAGCCAGGCGTACAAGCGCCTGACCCGCACGGTGGACCTGCGAGGCGCGACCAGCGGCAACCTGTCGTTCTGGACCTCGTACAACACGGAGCCCGACTGGGACTTCGTGTTCGTCGAGGCTCAGTCGATCAACCCGGACGGCACCGGTGCCGGCGACTGGACGACGCTGCCCGACGCGAACGGGCACACGGGCCAGGAGACCGGCGCCAGCTGCGCTTCCGGCTGGTCGGAGCAGCTGCACAACCGGCTCCGCAACTACGTGACCTTCGACCCGGCGGGCGAGGGCTCGTGCACCGCCACCGGGACGACCGGCGCGTGGAACGCGGCCTCCGGCAACTCCGGCGGCTGGCAGCAATGGAGCGTCGACCTGAGCGCCTACGCGGGCGAGCAGGTCCAGCTCTCGATCGTGTACGCGACCGACTGGGGCACGCTGACGGTGCCCGGCATGCTGGTCGACGACACGACGGTCACCGTCGGCGGCAACGTGGTCGCGGAGACCTCCTTCGAGACGGATCTCGGAGGCTGGGAGGTGCCGGGCGCCCATCCGGAGGGCCCGTCGCAGAATCTGAACGACTGGATCCGCTCGGAGGTCATCTTCGAGGATGCGGCCGTGACGAAGACGGATGAGGGTCTCGTCTTCGGGTTCGGGTTCGAGGGCGTGAACACGCCCGAGGCGCGCGCCGACCTGATGAGACGCACGCTGCAGCACCTGCTGCCATCCGGCTAGCAGGCGAGTAGCGAGAGTACGAAGCGACGGGCCGCCTGCGGGCGGCCCGTCGTCGTTGTGGGGCTCGCGCGTTCCGTTCGCTGCGGGCGCGGTTCCTGCGCTGCCCACGACGACAGGCTGGGGAAGGAGTGGGGGACCGAAGATCGTTCGGCCGCCGGCAGCCCTGCCCGCGAGCAGTCCTGACTTAGCCACTGGATAGGTGGGTAATCCAGGACGACAGGCGCGACTCTCGGTCCCGGCACCGCCGGGCGCCGATGGATATTCGGCGCCTACACCGATGCAGCGGCGATCGTTCGGCGATTCCCCTTCCCCAGCCTGACCCGGCTGGCGGAGTTCGGGTCGGTCGGACCCGGCGCCGCCTAAACCGGCGGCTGTAGCGTCTCGACCTCGGCCTTGACGCGCTCGAACGCGGCCAGTGCCTCGTCGAGGTGCTCGCGCTCGTGCGTCGCCATCACACTCGTCCGCAGCAGCGCGCCTCCGCGCTGGACGGCGGGGTAGATCGCGACGTTCACGTAGACGCCCGCGTCGTAGAGCGCCTTCCAGTGCAGCACGGCCTTCCAGTCGTCGCCGATCAGGACCGGGACGATCGGGGTGATCACCTCGGAGCCATCCGGCATCAGGTTCGGCTCCATCACCTGGTAGCCGAGGTCGGCGAGGCCGTCGTGCAGGTAGCGGGCGTTGTCGAGCACCTTCGCCATCAGCGCCGGCCCCTCGTCCGAGCGGATGATCTCGAGGGCGCCCATCGCGGCGCCGATCGCGGCCGGAACCGCGGCCGCGGTGAACATGAACGAGCGCGATTGGACGCGCAGGAAGTCGATCACCTCGGAGGGCCCCGCGACGAAGCCGCCGCAGGAGGCGAGCGACTTCGAGAAGGTCCCCATGCGCAGGTCGATCTCGTCCTCTACGCCGTAGAGCTCGCAGGCGCCCGCGCCGCGGGCGCCGAGCACGCCCACGCCGTGCGCCTCGTCGACCATCAGGCGCGCGCCGTGCTGGCGGCAGAGCGCCGCGACGTCCGGCACCGGCGCCAGGTCACCCTCCATCGAGAAGACCCCGTCGACCACGACGAGCACCCCGCCGCCGTCGCCCTCGGCGCGCGAGAGCATCGTCTCCAGCTTGTCGAGCCGGTTGTGCCGGAAGGGGCGGATGCGGGCTCGGCTCATCGAGACCGCGTCGAGGATCGAGGCGTGGTCGCCGGTGTCGCAGATGACGGTGTCCTCGGGGCCGAGCAGCGTCCCGATCGAGCCTGTGTTCGCCAGGTAGCCGGTCGTGAAGACGAGTGCGTCCTCGGTGCCCATCCAGTCGGCGAGCATGCTCTCGAGCTCGAGGTGGAGATCGAGCGTGCCGTTGAGGAAGCGCGAGCCCGTCAGCCCCGTGCCGTAGCGCTCGAGCGCTTGGCGGGCGCTGTCCTTGACGCGCTCGTCGCCGGTCAGGCCGAGGTAGTTGTTCGAGCCGAGCATGATGCGCCGGCTGCCCTCCATCTCGACCACCGGGCCGGCGGGTCCTTCGAGCACCCTGAAGTAGGGCATCAGATCGTGATCGCGTGCCGCCTGCAGCTGCTCCAGGCGCTCGTGACGGCGTGCCTTTTCGAAGAGATCGATAGCGGTCGGCATGTAGGGTCCCGCGCCGTGTCCGTCGAGGTGAAGCCCGTCCGGTCGCGCAGGGATCTGCGCGAGTTCATCGAGCTTCCGTACCGGCTGCACTCTAACGCGGAAATGTGGATTCCCCCGCTCCGGATCGAGCGCCGGGCATTCCTCAACCCGCGCCTGAACGCGTACTTCAAGCACGGCGAGGCGCAGCTCTTCGTGGCCCGCAGCGAGGGCCGCGTGACGGGCCGCGTGAGCGCGCAGATCGACACGGCGTTCAACGAGTTCCACGGCAACGCGTGGGGCATGTTCGGCTTCCTCGAGCTTGAGGACGACCCGGCCGTGATGCGGGCGCTGCTCGAGGCCGCCGAGGGCTGGCTGCGCGAGCGCGGCCGCGACCTGATGATCGGCCCGATGGACTTCTCGATGAACGACGAGAGCGGTGTGCTCGTCGAGGGCTACGAGCGCCCCGCGATGGTCCGCCAGCCCTGGCACCCGCCCTACTACAGAGAGCTGTGCGAGGCGGCCGGGCTCGAGAAGGCGATGGACCTGCTCATGTGGGAGCTCCACATCTCGGGGCGCGACAAGGTGATGCCGATGATCTGGGAGCTCGCCGAGCAGCTCGAGCCCAAGCACGGCATCAGGATCCGCAAGATGAGCCGGCGCCGGCTGCGGCGCGAGCTCGACTCCTTCGCCGAGATCTACAACGAGGCGTGGTCGCGCAACTGGGGCTTCGTGCCGTACTCGAAGGCCGACCTCGACGCCTACGCCCAGGAGCTCCAACTCGTCTACGACCGCAACTGGTTCATGGTCGCCGAGGACGCGGAGGGCAAGACCGTCGGGATCGCGATCAGCGTCCCCGATATCAACCAGGTCCTGAAGCGCATGAACGGCCGCATCCTGCCGTTCGGCTGGTGGCACTACCTGAACCGCAAGCGGATCGTCACGCAGGTGCGGGTCGGTTTTCTCGGCGTGAAGCCCGCCTACCAGCACACCGGCGTGGCCGCCGGGCTGTACGCCGAGCACTTCGACATGGCCGACGCAACACCGGTCAAGGGCGGCGAGATGGGCTGGATCCTCGAGACGAACAAGGCCATGAACCGCGCCATGGCGGCGATGGGCGGCACGATCGTTAAGAAGTTCCGGGTCTACGAGCGCCCCCTCTGATCGGGCCGTTACACTCGGCCACCTCGTGCCTGATCCGATTCCGCTCCCCGACCCAGAGCGCTCCGAGGCCGAAGTCCGGCCGCT
>Ga0190271_10003302_pt1 | contig 10078 bp, 6 predicted proteins | sample Popmic356T_FD_133747 | JGI IMG/M metagenome (GOLD analysis project Ga0190271, IMG submission 133747) | Populus adjacent soil microbial communities from riparian zone of Weber River, Utah, USA - 356 T | ecosystem: Environmental > Terrestrial > Soil > Riparian zone | place: USA: Utah | collected... | reverse complement strand
GGTCGCCACGATGACGGACGAGGCCGATGGGCCGGACACATCGCTCGATCAGCTCGCCACCGAGTCGGGAGAGTTGGAAGAGCGGGCCGATCGCGCCCGGGACGGCCTCAAGGAGGCCGAGGGACAGGCAAAGCAGATCGATCGTCAGCTCGAGGAAGTGGAAGAGCGCCTTCAGGGACAGCGGGGCCTCGACGCCCTCAATGAGGCGATCACCACTGTCCGGGAGTTGGTCGAATCGAGGGAGGCCGCCGAGAAGACGGTGACCGGCGCTCGACTCGCCGTCGAGCAGGCACGTGTCGCGGTTGGCGACCTCGGTGAACGCGGTTCGAGTCTGCGCGATGCGCTTCTCGCCGTCAGGGACCGGATCGCGGCCGAGAAGCCGCCACTGCCCGGTGATGACGCCATCGACGCCTGGCGTCGGTTCGACATATGGCTGAGGGAGAAGACTGCGTCCCGCGTGGAGGAATTGGCTGATCTGGAGAAGGCTGTCGAGACGGCAACCGAACGCTTGACCAAAGCGCAGGAGGAGCAGCGCTCCTGGCTCGAGCTACTCGGAATCCCCTCGACGGAGTCACCCGATCGGGACCTGGCCCTGGCGGAGGAGCGACGGCGAGCCGAGATCGATGAGATGGAGAAGACGATCACCCATGCCAGGGAGCTGAGTGAAGAATTGGGTGTCGAGATGGGGCACGCTCTTCTCGCTTCATCACTCGGGAACCATCTCAAGGCCAACAACTTCGAGGCGTGGCTCCTCGAGGAGGCGATGGACGTGCTCATCGATGGCGCCAACCGTCTTCTCGACGAGCTATCGGGTGGCAGCTACTCGCTAAGGGTCAGGAAGAGTCAGTTCGAAGTCGTCGACCATCGCAATGCCCGGCTCACTCGAACCACGCGCACGCTCTCCGGTGGGGAGACATTTCTCGTTGCCCTCTCTCTCGCCCTGACGATGGCCGAGCAGTTGGCCGAGCTGACCGGGATGTCCTCCCGGTTGGAATCGGTGTTCCTAGACGAGGGATTCGGCTCGCTCGACCAGGAATCCCTCGACATCGTTGCCTCAGTGCTCGACGAGCTGGCCGGTCGGGGGCGCACCGTTGGCATCGTCACCCACGTGCGTGAGCTCGCCGAACGGATGCCCGTCCGCTTCGAGGTCACCAAGGGCCCCGAGACATCGTCGGTTGTGAGGATCGGGGAATGAGGTTCACGGTCGAAGCGTGGGACCCGGACTATGGCGCGCCATCGGAGGCGGATCTCGTCGACGCGACGGAGAACGTCGATCCCTCCGTCGAGCTGCCCCCTGAGCAATGGCGCCCGATGCCACCGGAAGGCGACCCGGCCCCGGACATCCTCTTCGTCGACGGTGTGCGCCGGGTCGATGCGAACCTCTGGATCGACCGTGACGGCCGGTTCCCGGGTTTCGGCCTGGCCGCCACCTTCGCCGCCGGGGCGGTTCGCTGCAACAGCACTGCCCGGGTGGTGGCGGCCGAGGTCCGGCGCGGAGTCTTCACCGGTGCCGATGCGGAGTCTGTGGAGACAACGGTGGGAACGTACGAGATCATGACTACAAAGGGATCGACCCCCGAGGAACTCTGGCTCGGGATCCAGGAGCGGATGGGTGATCTCGAGGGCGTGGTCGCCGAAGCACATGCCGACGTTGCTCTCGTAGTAGTCGACGGCCCTCTCTCCCATCGTCGGCATGTCGAAGGGGCGGTCGGCTATGTGAAGACCCAGCACGTCCAATACCTGCCCGAGGAGCTGAGAGACACACTGGGGAGCCTGCCGGTCGGGTGCCGCACACCGCTCTTCCTGACCACGACCTCGTGGAGCAGGTTTTCGTGGTATTTGAGGCTGGCCAATGGGACCGGGCCTGCCGGAGGGCTCGTTCGATGTGAGGTCAAGGCCGACATGACCGTGGCCGAGGCCGCCCGTCGGGCCAACATGGTGAGTGCCTCGCTGCCCCGCTACGCGTCGGCCCGGCACAAGGACCCTCGGGCCCCACAGAACCTCTATCCGATCGGTGGCCTGGAACGCGAGCTTCGCCGGAGACTCGGCGATCGTGATCTTGCGATGAGGGCACTGAGGCGGGCGGCGGCTGCCTGATCGTCAGGCCGCGTCGTCCTCTACATCGGACACAGCCGCTGCGATGGCTGTGGCCGGCGTCTCACGTCTCGAAGCGAGGAACGGACCGGCGATGACGAGCAGGGAACCGATTATCGCAACGGGTGCCACGATCTCATCCCGGAAGACCACGCCGAGGACCAGCGCCACGACCGGGATCAAATAGGTGATGAAACTGGCCCGGGTGGGGCCGACACTCCCTGCCAGGCCCCCCATGATGATGTAGGCGAGCCCGGTCCCGAGGAGGCCAAGAGCCATCAAAGCCGCCAGTGATCCCCAGTCGAAGGTGGACCGGACGAGGCCGTAGAGCCCGTACGGCGCGACCAGAACGGCGGCCACCCAGAGCATGCGCGCCATGACCGGGATCGAGCCATAGGCCTGTTGCAGGGGCGTGACGATGTTGGTAGCGAATCCGTAACAAATGCAGGCGACCAGCACGAGGCCCACGCCGAGGGCAGCCGTGTTCCCCGACTCGGCCGAGGGGAGGGCGATGGCCAGGATGCCAACGAAGCCCACGATCAGGCCGGCGATCTGGAGACGTCCGGGGAGCTGTCGGAGCAGGACCGAAGCGATGATCGCGGTGAAGATCGGCACCGCGCCATTGAGCATCCCGGCCACTGCGGAGTCGATCCATTGCTGTGCGATCGGGAAGAGGGTCAGCGGTATGGCGACCCAGACGACTGCGAGAAGTGCCACCCGTGGGCGATCTTCGCGTCGGATCGGAGTCGATCTGGCCCGGGGCAACATCGCCATGAACAGCGCCCCGAACCCCACTCTCAGCCAGGTCACGAGACCCGGGTGAAATGCCTCGAGCCCGACTTCGATGAAGAGAAATGACGCGCCCCAGATGAGACCGATCGACATGAAACGGGCCCAGTCGCGACCGGTGAAAGCCTCACGATTGGTGCCGTGGGATGTGGACAGCAGACGGTTGGTCATATCTCTAGAACACCGGTCTCCCTACCGCGGTTGCGCTCAATCAGGAACGCTCGAGGGTCGTCAGATAGTCCGGGACTTCGACATTTGGCTCCAGGTCAGGTGAGGGCTCCGGATCGCCATATGTCGTGGTCATCGGGACTACACCCGCCCACACCCCTGTGCCGATGTCGGCGATGTCGTCCTCGGGCGGGCCGGCGGACACCTTGGCCGAGATCGTGTCGAGTGGCACGGACACAACGGTGGTCTTGCGCAACTCGATGTCCGTGGGGGACCTGATGTCGGCGAGCCTGCCCGGGATCAGACCTTCCACCATCAGGTCCAGGGCTCGTGCGTGGGCGTCCCCCGAAAGGACAGTTCCATGTCCGTGGATGACCACTGAGCGGTAATTGACCGAGGACTCGAACCCGCTTCGGGCCACCACCAGCCCGTCGACGAGCGTCACAGCGATGCTGAGGGGTGATCCCCGGCGCGCCGCGGCGGCGATCCCCGACGCGGTCGACCCATGGAGCAGGCAGCTGTCTCCGTCGCGCACATAGAGCGTCGGGATGACCACGGGCCGGCCGTCGATTAGGTAGGCGACATGACAGACGAAGCCCTCGTCCAGGATGGCGTCGATGACCGCCCGGTCCTCGACAGACTTCTCGGGCAGGCGGCGGATCGTGGCCGGTGTCCTTGCCATCTAGCTCTCCGACTTCGGGTCACGGGTCATTAGGCGCAGGACGGCGTCACGGGGGTGCATCCCGTCGTACAACACCATCCCGACATGGGCTGCGATCGGCATATCGATCCTGTGCTTGGCGGCCAGGTCGAGGACGGCTCGAGTGGTCTTGATCCCTTCGGCCACCATTTGCATCTCCTCGACGATCGTCTCGAGTGTGTCCCCTCGGGCCAGCCCGAATCCAACGTGGTGGTTCCTGCTGTTGGTGGAGATGCAGGTCGCGATCAGGTCCCCCATCCCGGCCAGCCCGGCGAACGTCGACGGGCGCCCGCCCAATGCGGTCCCCAAACGCGTGACCTCCGCAAGCGCGCGAGTGATGAGGGTGGCCCGCGTGTTGTCGCCGAAACCGAGGCCGTCAGACATGCCGGCTGCGATCGCCATCACGTTCTTGAGGGCACCCCCGAGTTCGCATCCGGGCACGTCGTCATTGGTGTAGACGCGAAAGGTCGGTCCCATGAACACCTTCTGGAGGGAGACAGCTGCATCCGGGTCCTGAAAGGCGATGACGGCTGCAGTTGGCTGGCCGGCGGCGATCTCCGAGGCCAGGTTGGGACCCGTCATCACGCCGATCCGACCCTGGTCGTGGGTTGGAGAGACATCTGAGATCACCTGGGTCATGGTGGCCAGACTGTCTTGTTCGATTCCCTTCGTCAGGGAGAGGATCGGGACTGAGGCATCGATATGAGGGGCGGCTTCTGAGAAAACACCACGGAACCCATGTGACGGGACAGCCATCACCACCGCGCCGGCGCCTGCGACGGCGTCGGCGAGGTCTGGCGTGGCGACGAGGCCATCGGGGAGCGGATGGTCGGGGAGATAGCGTGGGTTCCGGTGCGCCTGATTGACTCCATCGGCGACCTCCCGGTGGCGCGCCCAGAGCATGGTGGGCGTGTCCGTGGCGGCCAGGGCTGCGGCGGTCGTACCCCACGACCCAGCGCCAATCACAGCGATCTTGTCCATCGGTAGCGACGCTAGTGGGCATGCCCGGGCCGCTCCCTAACCTGCGATCTCGGTGGCGCTCTCCATTGGCATTGTCGGTCTCCCCAACGTCGGCAAGTCGACTCTCTTCAACGCGCTCACCGATGCCGGCGTTCTCGCTGCCAACTATCCCTTCGCCACGATCGAGCCCAACACGGGGGTCGTTCCGATACCCGACCCCCGGCTCGAGGTCCTGGCCGGCATTTTCGACTCGGAGAAGGTCATCCCGGCCACTGTCACCTTCGTGGACATCGCCGGGCTGGTGAAAGGCGCCAGCGAAGGGGAAGGCCTCGGCAACCAGTTTCTCGCCAACATCCGCGATGCGAACGCGATATGCCATGTGGTCCGGGGCTTCAGCTCGCAGAACGTTGCCCACGTGGACAACGAGCTCGACCCGAAGAGGGATATCGAGACGATCGAGACCGAGCTGGCCATCGCAGACCTCCAGACGATCGACAAGCGGCTGCCCCGCCTCGAGAAGGAATCGACCATCGATCGGACGCTCGTGCCGCGGGTCGAGCTCCTCAGAGACCTTCGGTCGGTCGTGGCGTCAGGGCGTGTGGTGAGCAGCGTCCCGTCGATGATGGCCCGGAGCCCTGAGTTCGCCGATCTGCATCTGCTCACGGCCAAGCCTGTGATCTATCTGTTCAATGTGGACGAGGCTGGTCTGCGCGACGATGCCCTCCGTAGCCGTTTGTCCGATCTGGTGAGCCCATCCGAGTCGCTGTTCGTCGACGCCCAGATCGAGGCCGAGGTGGGTGAGCTCGACGAGGAAGATCGGCGGGAGCTCCTCGCCTCGGTGGGACAGGACGAGCCCGGGCTCAATGCGGTGATCCGCGCGGCTTATCGCACCCTGGGCTTGCAGAGCTTTCTCACCGCCGGCGAGAAGGAGGCTCGTGCCTGGACGATCCGGTCCGGGGCGACCGCTCCGGAGGCGGCCGGCGCCATCCACACCGACTTTCAGCGGGGGTTCATCGCCGCCGAGGTCGTGGCTTACCAGCCGCTGGTCGAGGCGGGCTCATGGGTGGCGGCCAAGGCAAAGGGTCTGGTCAGGACCGAGGGCAAGTCCTATGTGATGCGACCCAACGACGTGGTGGAGTTCCGCTTCAACGTATGACTCCGGCCGGCCAATTAGACTGGACTGGCCATCGACACCGAATGGGAGAGCCCCTGGTTGGCAGGGGCGCCGAAGGGGCAATTCCTCCCCAGAATCTCTCAGGCACTTGGACCATTCGGTCGAGGCATCGCTGGAGTCGTCTGGAAATTGTCTGGAAATGACGACAGCGGGGGAGGGCACTGCACCCTGAGGAGAGAGATGCCCAACCCCAACGAGCGGTTCGCCGACAGGCACATCGGGCCTCGCCCAGACGACATGGACAAGATGCTGGCGACGATCGGCGCGGCCAGTCTCGACGACCTCGTGGCCGAGACCATCCCTGCCTCGATACTCGATACAGACCTCGACCTTCCGCCGGCCCTGTCCGAGGGGCAGACGATCGAGAGGTTGTCAGAGCTCGCATCCAAGAACGTGGTCATGACCTCGTTGATCGGCTTGGGCTATCACGACAGCATCACCCCACCGGTGATCCAGCGAAACGTACTGGAAAGCCCGGCGTGGTACACCGCATACACCCCGTATCAACCCGAGATCTCCCAGGGTCGGCTCGAGGCCCTCCTCAATTTTCAAACGATGATCTCCGATCTCACCGGTCTGGATGTCGCCAACGCCTCGCTGCTCGACGAAGCGACTGCCGCTGCCGAGGCAATGGCCATGTGCCGCCGTCTCGCCAAGAGCGATCGATCGGTTTTCTACGTCGATGATGATTGCCATCTCCCGACGATCGAGGTGGTGAAGACCCGAGCCGCGGCGACCGGAGTCGAGATCCGAATGTTGTCCGAGGGTTTCGATGCGGATGCCGCGTTTGGCCTCCTACTCCAGTATCCGGGATCATCGGGTGACATCAGGGACCACCGTGCCCTGGTCGACGATGCCCGTGGTGCCGGAGCGCTGGTGGCCGTGTCCGCCGACCTGCTCGCCCTCACGTTGATCACACCACCGGGGGAGTGGGGCGCTGACATCGCAGTGGGATCGGCTCAGCGTTTCGGTGTCCCCTTGGGATACGGCGGGCCCCATCCCGGGTTCATCGCAACCAAAGACGAGCACGTCCGGGGCCTCCCGGGCCGCCTCGTCGGCGTGTCCCATGACACGTCGGGTCGGGTCGCCTATCGGCTTGCACTCCAAACACGGGAGCAGCACATACGGCGGGAGAAGGCCACCTCCAATGTGTGCACCGCGCAGGTCCTCCTGGCGGTCATAGCCGGCTTTTACGGCTGCTGGCACGGGCCGCTTGGTCTGAAGGAGATCGCAAAGGAGGTGCACCGGCTGACCTCATTGACTGCCGCGTCACTCCGATCCGCCGGATATGAGGTGGTCAATGGGTCGTGGTTCGACACCATCACAATTGCCATTCCGGGCAGGGCCGAGGAGTTGATGGGAGAGACCCTGAAAGGCGGGATCAATCTCGGGCGCGTGGACGAGGACCACGTGCGGATCGCCTTCGACGAGACGTCCACCGCTCAGACCCTCGAGCGGCTGCTCGACGCCTTTGGTGCCCGAGAGACCGGCGTCTCCGAAGGCGACTCGATTCCGGTCGACCTGGTCAGGCAATCGGAGTTCATGACTCACCCGGTCTTTAGCCTGCACCGGTCGGAGCACTCGATGCTCCGCTACTTGCGACGGCTTGCCGACCGCGACCTCGCCCTCGACCGAAGCATGATCCCGCTGGGGTCCTGCACGATGAAGCTCAACGCAACGACGGAGATGATCCCGATCACGTGGCCTGAGTTCTCCGCGATCCACCCCTATGCGCCTGAGGAGCAGGTGGCGGGTTATCTGGAGTTGATCGACGACCTTGCCGGCTACCTCTGTCGCATCACCGGCTACGACGCCGTTTCGCTGCAGCCCAACGCCGGCTCGCAGGGCGAGCTCGCCGGCTTGCTCGCCATCAGGGCCTATCAGGGCTCGATTGGCGAAGGGCATCGGGATATATGTCTGATCCCGTCGTCGGCGCACGGAACGAACGCCGCCTCGGCGGTGATGGCGGGCATGAAGGTCGTGGTGGTCGCCACCGATAGTTCGGGGAACGTCGACCTGTCCGACCTAGAAGCCAAGGCGTCGGAGCATTCGGACCGTCTTGCGGCTGCGATGATCACCTATCCCTCGACCCATGGTGTGTTCGAGGAAGGGGTGCGACGGCTGATCGGGATCGTGCACCAACACGGTGGCCAGGTCTATGTCGATGGTGCGAATCTGAATGCAATGGTGGGGCTGTCCAAGCCGGCCGGCTTCGGGGCCGACGTGGGACATCTGAATCTCCACAAGACCTTCACAATCCCTCACGGGGGTGGTGGGCCGGGCGTGGGCCCGGTTGGGGTGAAGGCACATCTGGCCCCGTTCCTACCCAACCATCCGATGAGCCGGCGGGCAGGCCCGCAGACCGGAGTGGGGCCGATCTCGGGAGCGCCCTTCGGGTCGGCCGGGATCCTGCCCATCCCGTATGCCTATGTCCGCCTGATGGGGGCGGACGGCCTGCGGGCGGCGAGCAAGGTGGCGATCCTCTCGGCCAATTATCTGGCTCGACGCCTCGATCCCTATTTCCCGGTGCTGTACACGGGGACGAGTGGTCGCGTAGCCCATGAGTGCATCGTCGATGTGAGACCGATGACGAGGGCTGCAGGCGTGTCCGCGGAGGACATCGCCAAGCGTCTCGCCGACTACGGGTTTCATGCGCCCACGCTCTCCTTCCCGGTGCCCGGCACACTGATGATCGAGCCCACCGAGTCCGAGAGCCTCGAGGAGTTGGATCGATTCGTCGAGGCCATGATCGCCATTCACGGCGAAGTGGGGCGCGTCGAGTCCGGGGAGTGGAGCCCGGCGGACAACCCTCTCCACAACGCCCCTCATTCCGCCGAGCAGGTGGCGTCGGACGAATGGGACCACGTTTACTCGAGAGAGACCGCGGCCTTCCCCGTGGCCTCGCTCCGGGGCGATAAATACTGGCCACCCGTCGGCCGTGTGGATGGTCCTGGTGGCGACCGCAATCTCGTCTGCTCATGCCCACCCCTCGACGCCTACGCTTGATTCTTGGCTTGACATTCACCCGGGGGGTGGGATCTTTATGCACTTCACAGGGCGGGTAGGGACGCAGAGGTGACGGTGTCAGGGTGAAATTCACCGGTCAGGTGAGGGTTCCGGAAGTCGACCATCCGGGAGTCCCAGCAACGATCGTGGTCGAAGAGGGCCAGACCGAAGTATTTCTCGAAGGAGAATCGCTCGGCCGTTGGTCTCTTTTCGATGTGCGTGCCGCGCGCCTCGTTTCGAGCGCCTTCTCCATCTCTCTCGACGGCGAGGAGATCACATTCATCGCCGATGAGCCGGTCGACTTTGCGTACAAGGGCGTCGATCACATGGCCGGGGTCTGGGCTCGCTACAAGTCGATGACGATCCCGCGTCGTGTCGTGGCCGTCGGCCGTTCCCGGCGCGGCACGATTCCCTCGCGTATCCCCGAACTCCGCGAGGCGATGCTGTTGAACCTCCAAACGGCAGGCCGTGGTGCCGCGCGTCTGGCCACGATGGACGTGACGGCGACGCCTCCAGCCGAGCCGTCGCCGTGGACCAAGCGGATCGATGCCTATTCCAATGTGCCCCAGCCCATCGACACCGAGCCGATCGACAGCGAGCCGGTGGATACCGAACCGGTCGGTGCCGAGTTGGTCACGGAGCCCGATGATGAGGCCCCCGGCCCTGAGAATGTCCCGAGCGCAGAGCAACCCATCGAAGCTCTGTTGGTCGAGACCCTGGACGAGACGGCGTTCGCGCCTGAGATCGAGTCCGCTTCCGAACCGATGTCCATCGAGAACATGGAGGCCGGGATCCGTGCGCCACTGCGACCGGGCCCGGGCCTGATTCCGAGAAAAGTCGAGCGGCCCCGGGCCGAGGACGTTTCCGCTCCGTTCTGGCCCGAGGCATGGGAGGAGCCGCCGATCGAGGAAGAGCCGTACGACGACCTTCCTCACGACGCCGACACGCTCCTCAGGCTCGAGCAATTGCCGACAGAGGCCACGGAGGAGGCCACAGAAGAGGTCACAGAAGAGGCCACGGAAGAGGCCGCCGGCCCCGATGTCCAAGCGGTGGAGTCGGTAACCGAGGAAGACCATCCGATCTTCGCCGACGCCGCACCTCCGGCGCCCGCTCCTGCTGTCCCCGGTGGGATGGAAGAGACGGCGGTCGCGGAATCCGCTCCGGCCGCCTCGGAGGAATTGGCAGTG
>Ga0190271_10003301_pt1 | contig 10078 bp, 6 predicted proteins | sample Popmic356T_FD_133747 | JGI IMG/M metagenome (GOLD analysis project Ga0190271, IMG submission 133747) | Populus adjacent soil microbial communities from riparian zone of Weber River, Utah, USA - 356 T | ecosystem: Environmental > Terrestrial > Soil > Riparian zone | place: USA: Utah | collected... | reverse complement strand
CGGGGGATCACCGCTCCCTGCAGGAACAGCTGCCCACCCCAGACGCCCCAGGGCTCGCGGCGCTCGAGAGCGCTTGCCAGGCACTCGGCGCGGACCGGGCAGTCCCCGCACAGTGACTTGGCGAGCTCCACGTCGCTCGGCGACTCGGCGAAGAACAGCTCGGGGTCCTCCCGGTGGCACGGCAGCTGCTCCTCGTCGACGCCCGCGCCCGGTCTGAGCGCGTCGAGGACGGTGGTAGTCATCTCTTTCTCCTCCTGTGTGACTTCTTCTTGGCGGTGACCAAACAGAAAGGCCGCGGATCCCGGGTTTCGGGTTCCGCGGCCTGGAGGCTGCCGAGTGGAGAGACTTCTCCTACGTCGGTGGACTCCAGGCTCCGGTGCCCGGGAAGGCGTACCCGTCGGTCGTGACGACGATCCGGTCGCGCGCGGCGGCGGTGTGAACCGACACCTCACCCGTGGTCATCGGGAGTGCGCGCAGCCAGGCGGCGTCGTCGCAACGAGAGATGGGCATGCCGAGGTTGGCCTGCCGGCTCTGGTTGAGAAGAACGTTGGTGATCATGTGCGTCACACCTCCTGACCGATCGTCGTGCGGACCCACGGCTCCTGCCTTGGGTGAAAGTCACCGTACTCGCGCCGCTCGCGGGTGGGCAACTTCTTTATTGCGTTGACAAGAAAAAAGTTGTCAGGTCGTGTGCTCGGCGAGAAGAGCGAGCACCGCATCGCCGTACTTCTCCCGCTTTGACCTGCCGATGCCGCTGATCGCAAGAAGCTCGTCCTCGGTCGAGGGGCGGCTCTCGGCGATCGCCTGGAGGGTCAGGTCGGTGAAGACGACGTACGCCGGGACCGACTCGTCCTGGGCCGTGCGCAGCCGCCAGGCCCGCAGCTCCTCGAAGAGCTTCTCGTCGTACGTGGCCGGGCACCCGTCGCAGCGGCCCACCTTGCGTGCCGCGGTGGTCTGGAGCGGCCCGCCGCACACCCGGCAGGTGCGCTTGCCCTTCGACCCCGTGGCACCCTTCGAACCGGACCGCCGGCGCTCGGCAGACTCGTCGGAGGCCACCCGCGGTCGTAGGCCGTCGAGGAACCGCGAGGGACGCCGCGTCGCACGGCCGCCCGGGTTGCGTGCCCGTGCCCAGGACACCGCGAGGCCCTGCCGGGCCCGGGTCATCCCGACGTAGAGGAGGCGTCGCTCCTCCTCGACCTCCTCCGGCGTGACCGCGAAGCTGATCGGGAGCGTCCCCTCGACGACGCCGCACACGAACACGTGGTCCCACTCCAGCCCCTTCGCCGCGTGCAGGGTCGCGACGGTCACGCCATCGGCCACGGGGGCGTGCTGCTCGCCGGCCCGCCTGTCGAGGTCGTCGACGAAGTCGCCGAGGTCGGCGTCGGGAGCAGCGGTGGCGAACGCCTGCGCGAGATCCGTGAGTGCCTGCAGCGACTCCCAGCGGTCGCGCGCGTTGCCACGGGCCGAGGGCGGCTCAGGGTTCCAGCCCATCCCGGTCAGGACCGCGCGGGCCTGATCGACCAGGGCATCGCCGCGCCCGCCGCCGTCCTCGGTGGACCGGGCGCTGCCTCGCAGCAGCGTCACCCCCTGCCGCACCTCGGGACGCTGGAAGAAGCGTTCGGCGCCACGCACGAGATACGGAATCCCCTGGGCGGCGAGCGCTTCCTCGAAGGCCTCCGACTGGGCATTGATCCGGAAGAGCACCGCGATCCCTCCCGGCGACGTGCCGGCGTCCACGAGGTCCCGGACCCTGGCCGCGACGCCCTCGGCCTCGTCCACCTCGTCCGGGTGTTCGCTGAAGGCGACCGGGGGGCCCGCCGGCTGCTGGGAGCGCAGCCGCACACCACGGGTGGCGGTACCGGCCATGAGCATGTTGGCCGCCTCGATCACCTGAGGGGTGGAGCGGTAGTTGCGGACCAGCTCGACGTTGGTGGTGCCGGGGTGCCGGGCCGGGAAGCCGAGGAGATGGTGCGCTCCGGCACCGGCGAAGGAGTAGATCGTCTGGGCGGGGTCGCCCACCACGCACAGGTCGTGGCGGCCGCCCAGCCACAGGTCGAGCAACGCGGACTGGATCGGGCTGACGTCCTGGAACTCGTCGACGACGAAGTGGTGGTACTGGCGGCGCACCTCCGCGGCCACCCGGTCGTCCTCGGTGAGGATCGCGGCCGCACAGAGCAGCACGTCCTCCATGTCGATGCGCCCGGCCTCGCGCTTGGCCTCCTCGTACGAGGCGAAGACCCGGGCCACGGTGGCGGGATCCGCGGCGGCCACCTCACGCCGGCGTGTCTCGGCGAGACGTTCGTAGTCGTCCGGCCGCACGTTGGTGACCTTCGCCCACTCGATCTCGCTCGCGAGGTCACGCAACGTGCCGGGCTGGGTGTCCACCCGGTTGCGCCTGGCCGCACCCGCCACCAATCCCAGCTTCGAGTCGAGGAGGGCCGGCAGGTCGCCGCCGTACACCCGCGGCCAGAAGTACCGGGCCTGCCGCAACGCCGCGGAGTGGAAGGTGCGGGCCTGGACGCCGTGCGCGCCGAGAAGCCGGAGCCGCGTGCGCAGCTCTCCGGCGGCGCGGGTGGTGAAGGTGACCGCGAGGACCTGGGTGGGGTTGTAGACCCCGGTCGCCACGCCGTAGGCGACCCGGTGGGTGATCGCCCGGGTCTTGCCGGTGCCGGCGCCGGCGAGGACCCGGACCGGCCCCCGGAGCGCGAGAGCGACGTCGCGCTGCTCGGGGTCGAGCCCGTCCAGGATCTGGTCCGCCGACGAGACAGCGGAAAGTGATCCGGACAACATCGACATAAGGAACAGGCTCCCGGGGAACAATGTTGGAACAAGTGACTCGGTGTGACCACCCTAAGTGCCGACAAGGACAGTTCATGGATCGCGGCTTCCCGCCCAGCACGACCACCAGCCCCGTCGTCATGTACTCGACGACCTGGTGCGGCTACTGCCACCGCCTGAAGAGGCAGCTGGACCGCGAGGGGATCGAGTTCGAGGTCGTCGACATCGACCGGCACCCGGATGCTGCTGCTGTCGTCGCGCACCACAACCGCGGTGACTTCACCGTCCCGACGTTGGTCTACTCCGACAACTCCTCCCAGACCAACCCGTCGATCCGCGACGTCAAGGCGAAGCTCGCCGCGCTCGACGAAGCTTCCTGATCCTCGGCGCCCTGCCTCACCACTGGCCGGGCAGGCGTCCGCCGTACCACGCCTCGATGAGCGAACGGCTGATCGAGATCCCGCCCGGCAGCAGCAGCGTGCCCGCCTCCGCCTCCTCACGCATCTGGTCGCGGGAGAACCACCGGGCCGCCTCCAGCTCGTCGTCGTCGACGTGGACCTCCGTGGTCACCGCCCGGGCGAAGAAGCCGACCATCAGGCTCGAGGGGAACGGCCAGGGCTGGTTCCCGAAGTAGGTCACGTCGGTGACCTCGACCCCTGCCTCTTCCATGACCTCGCGGATCACTGCTTCCTCGAGGCTCTCCCCCGGATCGACGAACCCCGCCAGCGTCGAGTAGCGCCCTGCCGGCCACACCGGTTGCCGACCCAGCAGCGCCCGGTCACCGTCGCTGACCAGCATGATCACGGCCGGGTCGGTCCGCGGGAAGTGGTGGCGCTCGCAGGACTCGCAGGTCAGCACGTAGCCACCGCCGCTGACCCCGAGACCTCCCCCGCAGCGCGGACAGAAGCGATGCGCCCGGTGCCACTCGGACATCGCCTGCGCCTGGACCACGAAGCCTCGGTCGACCTCGTCGAGGTCGGGCCCGACGGTCCGCAGCATCCCCCAATCCTCCGGCGCCCGGAACGCGGACGGGAGCACCACGAAGTGCACGACGGTGTCGCGCTCACCCAGGAGCAGGCGCTCGCCGGGCGGGCTCTGCTCCGGCGCCACCCACGCGACCGCGTCACGCTGCTCCGTGAGCGGGAAGCGGCCACCCGCGAGCACCAGCACCCGAGTGGCCGGGTCCGCCCACTTCTCCGCCAGCCACGTCTCGTCGGTGCGCCGCCCGCCGATGCGCTCGTGGCTCCGCCTCGACAGCGCGACATCGACGGCGTACGGCGGGGGGAACGGCTGCACGGTCCGACCCTAGGACCGACCGTCAACCTCGCTCCGCCGGCGACCCTCTCATGCCACGTCGGAGCTGGTGTGCTCATAGGCTGACCACCATGAGCCTGCACATCGGCGCCGAGCCCGGTCAGATCGCTCCCCACGTCCTGATGCCCGGCGACCCGCTGCGGGCGAAGTGGATCGCCGAGACGTTCCTCGACGACGCGACCTGCTACTCCGAGGTCCGCGGCATGTACGGCTTCACGGGCACCTGGAAGGGGCATCCGGTGTCCGTGCAGGGCTCCGGCATGGGCCAGCCCTCGATCTCGATCTACGCCCACGAGCTCTTCGAGTCCTACGACGTGCAGGCGGTCACCCGGGTGGGCTCCTGCGGCGGGCTGTCCCCCGACCTGAAGCTCCGCGACCTCGTGATCGCGTCCGGCGCCTGCACCGACTCCCAGATCAACAAGATCCGGTTCGAGGGGCTGGACTACGCCCCGGTCGCCGACTTCGAGCTGCTCCGCCGGGCCGCCGCGGCGGCGGAGAGCCAGCCGGTGACCAGCAAGGTCGGCCTGATCTTCAGCTGCGACTCCTTCTACCACCCGCGCCCCGAGCTGCTGGAGCGGATGGCGCACTACGGCGTGCTCGCCGTCGAGATGGAGGCGGCCGCGCTGTACACGCTGGCAGCCCAGCACGGCCGGAAGGCACTGGCCATCTGCACGGTCTCGGACGTCATCGCTACCGGCGAGGAGGTCTCCGCCCAGGACCGGCAGGAGACGTTCGGGCACATGGTCCAGGTGGCGCTCACGGCGATGGTCGGCTGAGCCTCGGCACGGCGATTCAGTGCGGATTGGTCGAGTTCCGGGGCGCAGCACAGCCGAATCGCACTGAATCGGCGACGTCAGGCGAGCAGCTCCTCGAGGCCCGCGCGGTCGGGCAGGTCGTCGAACCGGACCACGTCGTCGTCGCGCACGTAGTAGAACGCGGCCCCGACCTTCTCGAGCGGCAGGCCGCGCAGCTCGGACCAGGCGAGCCGGTAGACGGCGAGCTGGAACGGGTCGCCGGTGTGCTGCCGGTTGGTCTTCCAGTCGACGACGAGGTGGCTGCCGTCGTCCTCGAGGAACACCGCGTCGATGCGACCTCGCACCACCTGGCCTCGGAGGACGAGCGAGAACGCGGGCTCGACCTCCAGCGGCCGGCGCTCCGCGAAGGCCCCCGCCTCGAAGCGGGCGATGAGCTCGGCCAGGTCGGCGTCGTCGCCGATCCCCGAGTCGCCACGGCCCGGCAGGTCGTCGGGGTCGAGCAGACCCAGCTGGCCGAACCTGCTCTCCACCCACGCGTGGAACCGGGTGCCGAACCGCGCTTCCGCGCTGGGGCGGCGCGGCATGGGACGGGCCAGCTCCCGGGCGAGCGCGTCGGGGTCGTTGTCGAGCCGCACCAGCGAGGTCGCCGAGAGGCTCGGCGGCAACGGCACCTCGACCACGTCGCGGTGGTCGTCCTGCGCCTCGCGCACCAGCCGGGTGAGCTCGTCGTCCCACTGCTGCACGCGCTCCAGCTCGAGCACGTCGGCGGGGGCGTCGTCGTGCGGACGTCGTGCGGCGAGGGCATCTCGTGCCTCGCCGACCAGTCGTGCCGCCTCGGCCCGCCGCTCGACCTCGGCCGTGTGGTGCGAGATCGGCCAGGCCCGGTCCAGGCCCGCTTCGACGTACGGGCTGGGGTCGCCCTTGCTCGGCACCGCGCACCACACCTCGGGCTCGGCCCCCCACCCGGCCAGCGCCTCCCGCGTCGCGAGGAGGTACGACGAGGGTCCCAGCGGATTCTTCAGCTGCGGGCCCCAGCACCAGCCCGACACCACCAGCTCGTGGCGGGCCCGGGTCCAGGCGACATAGCCCAGGCGGAGCTCCTCGGTCGCCTCGTGCACCTTCGCGGACTCCTTGAGCTCGCGGATGTCGGCGGCGTCGTGGCCGCGCAGCTGGGGGACGTCGGCGGCGTCGCCGCGCAGCTCCGACGGCATCACCGACGGGACCGTGACCCAGCGCGACCGGGTGAGGTTCGTGGGGAACTTCCGGTCGGTCACGCCGACCAGGAAGGCCGTGTCCCACTCGAGCCCCTTGGCGCGGTGCACCGTCAGCAGCTTCACCGAGTCGGCCTCGGACGGGGTGGCCACGTCCAGGCCCTGGCCGAGCTGGTCCTCCGCCTCCAACCAGGCCAGCAGCGCCGGCAGGGTGACGGCACCGTCAACAGCCTGGAACTCCGCCACCGCTTGCACGAACAGGTCGAGGTTGTCCCGGCGGGCCGCTGCCGCGGGGCTGACCGAGGAGGCGAGCTCGACGTCGATCCCGGTCGTGTCGACGATGCGACGCACCAGGTCGAGCAGGGGGTCGCCGACCGCGGCTCGCAGCCGCCGGAGCTCGGCGGCCAGCTGTGCGAAGCGCTCCCGCGCCTCGGGTGAGTACTCGTGGTCACCGGGGTCGACGAGGGCGTCGCTGAGCGAGGCCATCTCCGTCGGGTCGCCGCCGTCGACGGCGGCCTGCAGCTGGGCACGGAGGTCGTCGAACCGCCGTCGCCGCGGCGGCCGGTCGGCCAGCTCCCGGGCCCGACGGCCGAGCAGCGCGAGGTCGCGGGGGCCGATCGCCCAGCGCGGACCGGCGAGGAGCGTCAGCAGGGCAGGGTTGTCGGTGACGTCCTGCACGAGGCTCAGGGTCGCCATCACCTCGGCCACCTCCGGCAGCCGCAACAGTCCCTTGAGGCCGACGATCTCGACCGGGACCTCCCGCGCGGTGAGAGCGTCGAACACGTCCGCGGCGTGGCTGTTGTTGCGGGTCAGCACGCCGATCTCGCGCCACGACGGCTCCGCCATCGCGGCGTGCGCGGCCACCACCTGGTCTGCCAACCAGTCGAGCTCGTCGTCGTACGTGGGGTGGCAGGCCGCGCGCACGGTGCCCGGCTCGGCGTCGGCCGTCGCCTCCAGCGGCCGGAGCTCGGCGCGGGCGTCGTACAACGGGCTGGCGAGCTGGTTCGCGGTGGCGAGGATCCGGGAGTCCGAGCGTCGGTTGACGGTGAGCGGGAACGTGCGGGTGCGCGCCTCGACGCCGGGGAACGACGCGGAGAAGTCGAGGATGTTGGAGACCGAGGCGCCCCGCCAGCCGTAGATCGCCTGGTTGGGATCGCCGACCGCGGTGACCGGGTGCCCGAGTCCGTGCTCCTCGTCGGGCCCGGAGAACAGCCGGCTGAGCATGAGCGCCTGGGCGACCGAGGTGTCCTGGTACTCGTCGAGCAGGACGACCTTGAACTTGTCCCGCTCGAGCGCGCCCACCTCGGGGCGCTCCTGCGCCAGGCGGGCGGCCAGGGCGATCTGGTCGGAGAAGTCCATGAGCCCGAGGTCGGCCTTGAGCTGCCGGTAGGCCTCGACCAGCCCCAGCAGCTCGGCGCGACGGTCGATCGCGGAGATCGCCTTCTGGTTGTCCTCGAGGTAGGTCTTGCGGCTCTCGCCCTCCATCGCCTTCTCGAAGAGGGGGCGCTGCGCCGCGTCGTACGCCCGCACCTGGTCGGGGCTCACGAGGTGCTCGCTCAGCTCGGCGTCGAGCGCGAGCAGGTCGCGGATGACGTGGGCGGGCGAGTCGGTGAGGTGCAGAACCGGCTCGCGGTAGCGCTGGACCGCCCGCGCCGCCAGCTGGTAGCGCGAGGCGTCGGCGATGAGGCGGGTGTCCGGCTCGTGGCCGATGCGGAGGCCGTGCTCGGTGAGCAGGGTCGCGGCGTAGGCGTGGTACGTCGCGACGGTCGGCTCCTCGACCTCCTCGACCTCGGGCACCGGCAGGCCCGAGACGTCGAGCGGAGCGCGGCGGCCTCCTCGTCGCGGCAGCAGGCCGGAGTCCACGAGGCGATCGCGGACCCGCGTCTCGAGCTCGGCGGTGGCCTTCGTCGTGAAGGTGAGTCCGAGGATCTCGGACGGGGCCACCCGACCGGTGGCGACCAGCCACACGACGCGCGCCGCCATCACGGTCGTCTTGCCGGAGCCGGCGCCGGCGATGACGACGGATGGCTCCAGGGGCGCGGTGATGGCGGCGAACTGCTGGGGACTGAAGGTGAAGTCCGCGGCCATGACACGCCGCAGGTCCTCGGGCGTGTCGATGCGCATCGCGGTGCTCATGACAGCACGCTCCCCGACGCCTGGGTCGGGCAGACCGCCGTGAACGAGCACCGGTCGCAGTGGGAGCCCGGCCGCGCCACGAACTCCTCGCCACGGACCGTGCGCACCGCAGTGATGATCTGGCTCTCGACGGGGCGGATCCCGTCGGCGTCGGCCTCCTGGGGCGGCTGGGCCTGGATCCTCGGCAGGTCGCCGGAGGTCGCCCGGAGCTGCACGAGCTCGGCTCCCCCGGCGCGCACGGGCCCCTCCACCCGGCCCTCGGCGAGCGCATCGGCCGCGCCGTGCTCCACCGCGAGCTGGTAGAGGCCGAGCTGGGCGTGCTCCTTGACTGCGGGACCGGTGGGTGCGTACTTGCCGGTCTTGAGGTCGACCACGACGACCCGGCCGTCGGTGTCGAGCTCGAGGCGGTCGGCGTCCCCGTCGAGGACCACCCGCTGGCCGTCGGGGAGCTGGACCTCCGCACGGAGGCGGGTCTCGGTGGCCAGGACCGTCCGAGCGTCCGGCCGATCGTGCCAGGCGACGAACCGGCTCAGCGCGGTCTCGACCGCTGCCCGCTCACGCTCCCGCGACCAGGGTGTGCGGAACTCCAGACGCCCCCACACCTCGTCGACGAGCGGCATCAGGTCGGTCTCGACGGAGGTGACGGCGAGGTCGCCACGGGCCACCCGGTCCGCCAGTGCGTGCACCAACGAGCCGAACCCCTGGCTGGACGTGCTCACCACCTCACCGCCCGCCTCCCGGGAGAGGAACCACTGGGCGGGGCAGCGCAACAGGCCCTCGAGGGCGCTCGCGGACAACGAGACCGGGCGGTCGTCGGGACGCACCGGGCGGTCCGCGACGCTCGGAGGGCGCAGACCCCACCAGGTCGCCGGGTCGGCGGCCACCGCCACCGGCCTCCCGCGCACCTCGGTGGCGGCCAGCACGGCCAGCCGGTGTGCTGCCGCCCGGCGGAGCGGCTCCGACTGGTCGGGGTCCGCGGCAGTACGGCGGAGCTCGGCGACCAGCCCGGCCAGCGACAAGGGACGGCGGGGTCGGCCCTGCCGGTGCACCGGATCACGTCCGAGCTCGTGGACGAAGCGGGACGGCTGCTCACCGTCGTCGTCGGGCGACGCCACGGCCGTGACGACGAGACGCTGGCGGGCCCGGGTGCAGGCGACGTAGAAGAGCCGCCGCTCCTCGGCGAGCGCCGCGCTCGTCGGTGACGGTGGGAGCAGCCCGTCGGGGGCGATCCGGTCGGGCTGGAGCAGTGAGCCGCGACGGCGGAGGTCGGGCCAGGCATCCTCCTGGACCCGCGCCACGACGACGAGACGCCACTCCAGGCCCTTGGCCCGGTGGGCGGTCAGCAGCCTGACCGCCTCACCCCGCACTCCCCGGTCGGCGAGGGTGTCGGCCGGGATCTCCTGCGCGCTGAGCGTGGCCAGGAAGCTGGCGACGCTGGTGTGTCCGCGGCGCTCCTCGGTGCGGGCAGCGGTCTCGAACAAGGCACACAGGGCGTCGAGGTCACGATGCGCCCGTCGCGCGGTCGGTCCACCACCGGCGCTGGCGGCGCGCAGCCGTTCGCCCCAACCGGTGCCGGACCACAGCACCCAGAGCACCTGCTCGGCCGTGCCGCCTTCGCCGAGCAGGCGGCGTCCCTCGGCGAGCAGGCCTGCGAGCGACCGGGCCCTCCGCGCGGGCTCGCCGTCGACGCCGTCGAGGAATCCCGCCTCGAGCACGGCATCGCGAAGCAGCTCGGTGGCGGGACGCTCTCCACCGGCCGCCTTCTGCCGTGCCTTGAGCGTTCGGGCCAGACTGCGCACGTCCGTGGCGTCCAGTCCGCCGAGCGGGGAGACGAGCAGCTCCTGCGCACGGTCCGGCCCGACGTACCCCGGGTCGGAGGGGTCG
>Ga0190271_10003300_pt1 | contig 10079 bp, 7 predicted proteins | sample Popmic356T_FD_133747 | JGI IMG/M metagenome (GOLD analysis project Ga0190271, IMG submission 133747) | Populus adjacent soil microbial communities from riparian zone of Weber River, Utah, USA - 356 T | ecosystem: Environmental > Terrestrial > Soil > Riparian zone | place: USA: Utah | collected... | reverse complement strand
GACCGAAGATCCACGGCAGCAACTGCCAGTCGCCGCGCACCCAGCGGTGCTGGCGCAGCGAGGCGACGTCGTAGCGCGCCGGGAATTCCTCGACCACTTCGACGTCGGAGGCGAGGCCGGCGCGCGCGAAGATGCCTTCGAACAGGTCGTGACTGAGCATCGAGCTTTCCGGCACGCGTCCGGCGAGCGCGGCTTCGAAAGCGTCGACGTCGTAGATGCCCTTGCCGGCGAACGAACCCTCGCCTAACAAATCCTGGTAGACATCGGATACCGCGGCGGCGTACGGATCGACACCCGCGGCGCCGGAGAACGCGCGTTGAAACGGCGTCGCCTCCGAGCTCGTCGGCAGCGAGAAGGCCACGCGCGGCTGCAGGATGGCGTAACCCTCGACCACGCGGCCCATCTTCGCGTCGAAGCGCGGACGATTTAGCGGATGCGCCATCTTGCCGATGAGGCGGCGCGGCGCTTCGCGAGGCAGCCGCGTGTCCGCATCTAGCGTGAGCACGTAGCGTACGCCGTCGGGCACCCACGGCGATGCGCCGGTGCTCGTCACATACGTGGTGTCGGTCGCGCCGCGCAGCAGGCGGTTGAGTTCCTGCAGCTTGCCGCGCTTGCGTTCCCAGCCCATCCACCGCTGCTCGGTCTCGCACCACACGCGCCGGCGATGCAGCAGCAGGAATCGTTCACCGCCGGCGGCGGGCCCGTAACGGCGGTTGAGCCTCGCCACCCCGAGTACGGCGATGTCGAGCAACGACTCGTCGGTGGCCTTTTGTTCCGTATCGGCATCCGACCAGTCCGACAGCAACGCGAAATGCAGCTGGTCGTCGGGGGAGGCGAGGTAGTGGATCTCCAGGCGATGCAGATGCTCCTCGACCGAGGCGCGCGAGCTCAGCATGACCGGCATGGCCACCAGCGTGCGCAGTTCGGCTGGCACTCCGTCACGCAGTGCGAGTCCCGGCAGCCGGCTCGCGCCGACGCCGCGCGTGACCGCGCGGTTGATGAGGGCCACTGCGACGTCGACGGCGGGCACTACGCCGAGCGCGCCTAACAACCAGAGCATGCCGCCATGGACATCCGCCTGTTGCAGCAGCGACAGTGGAATGGACAGCACCAGGGCCGAGGTGAACGCGATGGCCGCGACATAGTCACGTGCACCGACGGTGAAGGCGATGCGGCTAGGCCAGTCGCGCCAGGAGGCGTGGAATTCGATGTCGCGCTCCAGCTTCCGGCGGCCTTCCGCGATCAGGTGAAAGCCAGGATCGCGCTCGCGCGGATTGGTCGCGGCCGCGGCAATGTCCAGCACGCGCCTGGCGATTTCCAGCTCCGAGAGTTTCGAGCCGCGTCCCATCTCTTCGATGGCATTGCGGTACAGGTTGCGGGTGGCGAAATCCATGGCCGCGAAATCAGGCGAGGTGCCCAGCGCATCGTCGACCAGGCTCACGTGCTCGAAAAACTCCGCCCAGTCGACATCCGACATGAGGCGCATGCTGGTGATGATGTTGCGCACCGTCACGTTCGAAGCGCCCTGGCGCAGGTGTTCTTCCTGCAGCAGCCGTTCGGAACTGGTTTCGTGCTCCGCGAGTTCCTCTTCGAGCCAGAGGAGCGCGGGGGTGACCTTCGGATCCTGATCGCGCAGCCGATGCACCAGTTGCACGGCGAACGCGGACTTGAGCGTGGGCGACCTGGTGCGCCAGTTGCGCAGCGCCTCCGGATCGACCCGCTGGCCGTTGACGCCGAGCAGCCGGTCCGCGACTGCATCCGCTTCCTGTCGCGCCAGGCGGCTGGTCACGATGCGTTGAGCGACCCGCCGAAGGTTCTCCACCAGCACGATGCGCAGCGTAATTGCCACCGCCCACAGTTCGCCGATGGTCAGGGGCTCGACACTTTGATAGGCGCGGACGAAACGCCGCAGGATCTCGGGCTCGAAGCGGCTGTCGGTGTGTGCGACGAATGCCCAGGCAATACCGAATACCCGCGGGAATCCGGCGAACGGCCCCGCCGTCAGCTTCGGGAGCTGGCGATAGAACTGCGGCGGCAGATCCTCGCGGATCTCGCGGATCTGCTCCTCGACCACGTGGTAGTTGTCGAGCACCCATTCGGCGGCGGGCGTGATCGTGCGCCCTTCATCCACCGCCTTGGCAATGGAGCGATAGGCGGCGAGCAGCACTTTCTCGTTGCTGCGGAGGCGCGTGGCCAGCGAGCGGCCAAATCCGGGGATCGACCCTACCGGCTGTGCGGCAGCCAGGCTGCGCGCATGTTCCTCCAGCCGTTCGATGCTGAAGATCTCTTCGCGCAGGATCTGATCGTCGCTCCAGTGGGTTCCAGGCGACAGGTGCTCAATGATTTCGCTGAGAAATGGGTGCAAGAATCCGCCGGCCTTCTGGGTCGTCGCCTCGAAGCATTACGCGAATTTGAAGCCCCGTGCGCCATGTCTTCATGACTCATCGCGGTGTGGGACTCAGCCTACGCGGTGAGGTGGCTAGCTTAACAGGAGCCACCATTCACCAAGCGCCAAACGCCGGCGATGTGTTCGATGACGCACAGACCCGCCCGCTACTGGCATGTAGCGTTCCGTTCATGCACCTCAAATCATCGGAAAACGCACATTGAACGCCTGGCCCTGGCTGGCGCTCGGCGCAATCGTGCTGCTGCTTTCCGTGATCTCGCGGCTCGCAAGGCGTCGCCTTCCATTCGGCGGCAGGCCCTGAAAACCACGCCATTCGCCTACAGGGCCCGGCAGCAGCGGCACCTAAGCTCGCTCGATGTGGCCCTTCAGAAAGAACTCCGCAAGCGCGATACGTTCGAGTGAGCCGTACTGGCTGCTGCGCAATGGCATCGGCGACGCCAGCCCATCGCTGACCGGATCCATCGACTGCGATATAGCCATCATCGGCGCGGGCATCACCGCGGCGCTGGTGGCCGATGCGTTGATCGCCACGGGCAAGCGAATCGTCGTTCTGGATTCCCGCGACGTGGCGCAGGGAAGCACTTCGGCTTCGACAGCACTGCTGCAGTATGAAATCGACAAGAACCTCACCGACCTCGTGCCGCTGGTGGGGGCCGAACCCGCCATGCGTGCCTATCGCGCCTGCGCTGCGAGTTTCACCGCGCTCGAAGCGCGGTTCCCCGAACTGCTGCCAGAGGCGGGCTACGAGCGCCGCCCCAGCCTGTACCTGGCCTCGGACGAGAAGGCTGTGGAACCGCTGCTCGCCGAACTCAAGGCTCGCCGCAATATCGGTCTCGCATGCGAGTGGTTAGATGCCGATGAGCTGCGACGGCGGTTCGGTTGCCATCGACCCGGCGGGATTCTCTCGGCGCTCGGTGCCCAGGTCGATCCGTTCCGACTGACGCGCGCGATTTTTTCGGCTTGCCGGCGTCATGGTGTTCAGCACTTTGCGCGAACGAAAGTCACTCAGATCGAGGAGCAGGGCGATGCACTCGTGCTACGCACCGCGGGCGGACACACCGTGACTGCCGCGCACGTGGCGGTGTGCGCAGGTTACGAGTCGCTCGACTTCCTGCCGTCCGGGTACGCCGACGTACACAATACCTTCGCGCTGGTCACCGAGCCCCTGACGGGGCACGAGCGGGTCGCGACGTTTCCACTGATCTGGGAGAGCGCCCGGCCATACTTCTATATGCGTGAAACGTCCGACTACCGATTGATGGTTGGCGGTGCAGATGTGCCTTTCAAGAATGCCGCCGCTCGCGATGTGCTCTTGCCCCGGCAGGTCCGGAGGCTTCAGGGACAGTACGAAGAGTTGTTCGGCTTGGGCCTGCCGCCCGTTGCCTACGCCTGGGCCGGCAGTTTCGCCGAGACTCGCGATGGCCTGCCGCTCATCGGGCGCGTGCCCGGCATGAACCCGCGACTGCAGTTTGCGCTGTGTTACGGCGGCAATGGGATCACTTACAGCGTGCACGCGGGCGACATCATCCGCGCCGGCATCGAAGGGCGCGTGCATGCGCTCGACGATGTCTTCGGGTTCGGAAGGTTAGGGACGGATCTTTCCACCGGCCGGCAAACCTCTGTCCCGGTCACGACTGGTGGTCAATCTCGCGGACAATGGACTTAAGTATGGGGATCGCGCCCGCGAGCCACGCCTGACAACATTAAATCGCAGAAGTGGGGCTGCGGGTTATTGTCTCGCTGCCACCGCTGGGACAATAATTCGGGGTGAGACCAAACCACCCATGTTCGTAAATGACACCGGTAGACTCCCGGACTCCGGACGAGTCTGCGTCATGGGCTTCCAGCCCGACCCGTCAGGCACAAGGACGTTCTACAGCCTGCTCATCAATGCTGCCCGCGCGGAAGTCGAGCCCATGGGCGAGCCGCGCAATCCGGCGCACGTGCTCGGCGTCGGCACCGAAATCGCCTCGGTGAACGGGCCGGTGTTCGCCGCCTACTTCGCTTCGGCGCGCGAGCGCTTTGACGCCCAACCTAACTACAAAGCCGGGCTGTTCGTGCTGGTGGACGGTGCGGTGTACGCGGTGAAGCCGGAGCAGATCGACACCAGCATCCGCCGCGGGTTCAGCACGCGCGAATTCACGCTGCTGCGCAGCAAGCGGCCACAACGCAGCGTAGTCTATCCCTGGCCCTGGTATCGCGAGCCTTTCGTCTCGGGCGGCAGCGGCGTTCGCTCCGGCGACTTCCTGCGTGAAATGTCGTCGATGGTGCGCGAGTACGGCTGAGGCGCGGGTTCAGTTGCCGCCTTTCTTCTCGACGTGCCCGCCAAACTGTTTGCGCATGGCGGACAGCAGCCGGTCGCCATAGTCGGCGTTGCCGCGTGACTCGAAGCGGCTGTAGAGCGCCGCGGTAATCACCGGCGCGGGCACGCCTTCGTCCACCGCGGCAGCCACTGTCCAGCGTCCTTCACCCGAATCCGAGACACGGCCGCCGAATGCGGCCAGGCTCGCATCCTCGGACAACGCGCGTGCGGTCAGGTCGAGCAGCCACGACCGGATGACGCTGCCGTGGCGCCAGACTTCGGAAATCTGCGCGACGTCGAAATCGTACGCATAGTGCTCGGGATGCTGCAGCGGAGTGGTCTCGGCGTCTTTCTCGCGCGGCCGCGTGCCGATGTCGGCATTGCGCAGGATGTTGAAACCCTCCGCGTACGCCGCCATCACGCCATATTCGATGCCGTTGTGAATCATCTTGACGAAATGGCCCGCCCCGTACGGCCCGCAATGGAGGTAACCGCGGGTCGCCGTTCCCTGGGCTTCAGGATTGGGGTAGCTAGCCCGCCCGCCTGGAGAGAGCGCGGCGAACAGTGGCTCGAGTGAATCGACCGCGGCCTTCTCGCCGCCGATCATCAGGCAGTACCCATTCTCGCCGCCGGCGATGCCTCCACTGGTGCCGACGTCGACATAGTGAATGCCCGCCTTCGCAAGCTCGGCGCCGCGGCGCAAGTCGTCGCGATAATAGGAATTGCCGCCATCGATCACGGTGTCACCCGACGTCAGCAGTGACTTCAGGCTGTCAATTTCCTGGTCGACGACCGCGGCGGGCAGCATGAGCCAGATGACCCGCGGCGCCGCGAGCTTTGCCATGAACTCCTGCAAGGTCGCCGCCCCCGTGACGCCGGGCCCCTGCAGTGCCTGCACCGCCGCCGCGTTCGCGTCGAAAGTGACGCACTGAAATCCGGCGGCCGAGAGCCGCCGCACCATGTTGGCGCCCATGCGTCCCAAGCCGATGAAACCGATGTTCTTCATATCTTTACGCCTCTCGCCGAATGGGTACAGTCTAGTCCCATGAAAGTCGTCCGACGCAGTGCAGATCGCGGCCATGCCGATCACGGCTGGCTCAAGTCCTACCACAGCTTCTCCTTCGCGGATTACTTCGACGAGGATCACGTGGAGTTCGGGCCGCTGCGTGTACTCAACGAAGATCGCGTGACGGGCGGGCAGGGTTTCGGAACCCATGGGCATCGCAACATGGAGATCATCAGCTACGTGCTCGACGGGGAGCTCACGCACCAGGACTCCATCGGCACGAGATCGACCATTCGCCCTGGCGACGTGCAGCGCATGAGCGCGGGCAGTGGCGTGCGGCATAGCGAGTTCAACGGCTCGCAGACGAACAAGCTGCATTTCCTGCAGATCTGGATCCAGCCGAATGTCACCGACATTCCGCCGAGCTACGAGGAGAAGCGCTTCGAGGTCGCGGACAAACAAGGCCGGTTGCGCTTGATTGCCTCATCGGACGGCGAGGCCGGGTCGGTGCTCGTGCACCAGGATGTGCGTGTATACAGCGGGCTCTTCGACGGCGCGGAACACGCCAGCCTCACACTTTCGTCGGGACGACGCGCCTATGTTCATGTTGCGCGCGGCGCGGTGCACGCCAATGGCATCGAGCTCAGCGCAGGCGATGCACTCAAGCTCACCGATGAAGCCGTCCTGGAGATCGCTCAAGGATCCAGGTCCGAAGTCCTGGTGTTCGATCTGCCCTAGTCCGGCGGGAAGGGCATGGCTTTCGGCATGCGTGTTCCGCCGTCGTGCCGCGGCTTGCGCGCAGTCACGTCGATGCCTCGCCACCACGGTGTCATCGCGAAATCATGAGCCGGCTCCACGGGTTCACCAAGCTGCGGCAGGATGAGCCGCGCCGAGGTCTTCGGGGCGAGCTGCAGCAGCGTCTCGACGGGCTCGTCCCATGGATGCAGCGCCAGATTGAATGTGCCCCAATGCACGGGCAGAAGCGGCCCGCCGCCTAACAAAGAGTGTGCGGCGAGCGCGTTGGCCGGCCCCAGGTGAATGTTGCCCCACGCAGGATGCCATGCGCCCACTTCGAGCATGACGAGGTCGAAGGGCCCGAGCCGGGCGCGAATCTCGGCGTGTTCAGCGGTCGGGCCGGTATCTCCGCTGAAGAACACGCGGTGACGTTGCGACTGGATCACGAATGAAGACCACAACGTCCTGTTGCCGTCTTTCAAGCCGCGTCCGGAGAAATGATGTGACGGTCCAGCATGTAGGGTGAGGTCGGTGCCCGGCACGCGATGTGATTCCCACCAGTCGAGCTCGACTATCCGTTCCGGGGCAATACCGAAAGCCTCGAGGTGCGCGCCCACGCCCAGCGAGGTGATGATGGGTACCGGGCTTTTGCGCATGAGCCGCATGGTCGTGTAGTCGAGATGATCGTAATGGTCGTGCGAAACGATGACGGCATCGAGAGGCGGCAACTCGCGGAGCGCGACGGGAACGGGCTGAAACCGCTTCGGACCGATGAAACGTGAAGGCGACGCGCGCGGACCCCAGACAGGATCGGTGAGCACACGCCAGCCGTCGATCTCGATCAGCACTGTCGAGTGGCCGAGCCAGGTTGCACGCAAGCCGCTGTCCACGGGCCTTGTCCAGACATCGAGAGGATTCCGTGACGGGAGCGGCGCCTGCGGGACGCGTCGATCGCCTCCGCAAATGAATTCGCTCATCGACGGCATGGCAACCGCGCGATCTCCGCGCGAAAGCGGACTCGAGTTTCGGAAGCGGGCGCCATCCCAGCGCGGTGACGCCGCGATCCGCTCAAGGCGTAAGTTTTTCATCGTGGATTCCTGAGGGCGACCGCGCGTGCTTCAACTCCACTGGCAACAATCTACTTTGTGAGCCGACTGCGATCTCTCTCCAAAGAGGTAGGTTGCACCCCTTTCTTTGGATGCATCCGGGCGACACCTTGGTGCAATTCAATTTGCATCCGACTCTGTCAAGAATTCGTTTCAATGAACATGAAGAAGAATGGAACGGGAACGAACAGGGCTGGAGTCGTCGCAACGCTCGCGGGCGCGTTGTTGCTCGCATCCGCAGCCGGGTTGGGCGCGGGTATCGACGAGCCGGATGAGACGCCGACCGTTTCCCATGTGCGCCCCGCCAGCGATCGAGCTTCGTTCTGCGACGATTGCGAGTTTCAGGTTGGGCTGGGCGCCACCTACCATTCTTTTGAAACGACTGGCGGCGAGGTGCTTCCCGTGACCATGACCTGGGACCGCGGTCGCTGGGAATTCGGCGTGTTCCATTTCGGCGAGCAGACCTCGGCTGACAACGACGAGAACGTCGAGCGACTGGTGGCGCGTCCGTACTGGGGCGCATCGTTGTCGCGCCGGTTCAAATTGTTCGAACGTGGTCCGCTGCGCGCACTCTTCGGATTCGGGCTGTCTTACCGCACCGAAACGGACGTCCTGAGCGCGACGCACTGGAATTTTTCCTCGCAGTTCGGCCTGCAATACCAGTCGTCGCAGTTTCCGGCAATCATCGAGTTGTCCGCACGGCACTGGTCCAATGGCGGTGTGCGTACGCCCAATCGCGGCCAGGACTTCACCATCCTGACGGTGCGATTCGATCGCTGACCTGGCACCTACTGCGCGGTGTCGCCCAGTAGTTTGACCAGGTGCTGCTTCCATAACGCGGCAAAGGTGTGGGTGCCATGGCCACGGGTTTGCGGGCTCAGCGGAATCACGATGGCTTCACCGCGCTTCACGCGCTTGATCTCCCGCTCGAGAATGCCGAGTTCCGGGGGATTGATGAGGTCGTCGGCCGAGTTGATGGCGAGAAGGGGCGCGCGGATGTGTTCCAGCGCTGGCGCCGGATCGTAGTCCCACGACGCGCTCACCTGGTAGAGAACGTCGTTGGCATCCAGCGTTCGCATGGAATTCGCCACGCTTTCTGCAAGTAGCTCGTCCGCCTTCGCGCGCGTGGGTAACTGCTCCTGGCGCAGGACGGGATTGCTGCCCATGAAAAAGATGAGTGATGCGGCGGTGCTCAACGACGGCGGCTGCGCGGTGTAGTCGCCCCCTTGCCAGGCCGGATCGTTACGGATGGCGTCGATGAGAGTCTTGCGCCAGATGCGGTTGCGCCCTGCGATCTGCACCGGAAGGCTGGCCAGCGGCATCAGCGCATCCATGAACTCCGGGTGCCGTTCGCCCCAAACCCAGGTATGCATGCCGCCCATCGATGTGCCCATCACCAATCGCAGGTGATTGACCTTCAGCCCTTCGGTGAGCAGGCGGTACTGCGCTTCGACCATGTCGGTGTAGCCATACTGCGGGAACTTCGCACGCAGGCCGTCACTGGGCTTGGCGGACTTGCCGTGGCCGATGCCATCGGCAATCACGATGTAATAACGAGTGGCGTCCAGCGGCTGTCCGGCGCCAAACAACTCGCCCGCGAACTCGGACCGCATGAATTGCGCGCCGCTTCCGCCGGTACCGTGCCCGATGAGCACGGCGTTGCGCACGATGCCCTTGGTGTCCTTCTTTGGTGTGCCGAGCGTCCGATAGTGGATTTTCAGCTCTGGCAGAGAAGTACCGGTCGAGAAATGGAAATCGCGCAACACGAAGTCGCCTTCGGCCGGGGCAGGGTAGTCGGCGCCCTGCGCGGATCCCACGCCTAACAATGCGCATACAACGACGAGCAGAAACGTTGGCATGAGCTGGGTCCTCTGGCTGCTTTACAGAATTGCTAGGTGGATGTGCGTAACCGGGTCGCCGCCGCTCCTGCGCGGTGGATTTGACACAGGATTATGAGAGCTGCGTCGCCTGGTAGCGCTACTGCTACGAGAGTTGGTGCTTCAGCCTTCAGGGAAACCCGTGTCCAAATGACACCGGTGGTCAGCACCACAAAAGATTAGAAGGTTTCGGGTTCATCGGAGGGAGACGGCGATGAAATATGTCCAAGTTCTATTAGCGGTAGGCGCCATCGCGCTGGCCGGTTCGGCAAACGCCGCAAACCGCCCCAGCGGCTGGACCACCATATGTAAGGAAGGCCAGACCTGTACGGTGGCCGCATCGACCACGGTCGCGATGGGTCGAGCCGATCAGTTTCTCTACAAGGTGTTGAGCGGCAGCTTCGCCTGCTCGTCGACCACTTTCGGCGGCAAGATCGCCGGTGGTGTGAATGAGTGTTCCACCGGCCCGGGCACTGCGCCCCCGCCGCCCCCGCCGCCGCCTCCGCCGCCGCCGACTGGTGGCACAGACCTGGGTTACTACCCCGGATGCGCGATGCCCACGAACACGCAAGTCGTGCAGCTCTCGGCGACACAAGTCGTTCCTGCCGGCACGGTGTTCGATGGTCAGAACAAGGTCTACAACCTT
>Ga0190271_10003299_pt1 | contig 10081 bp, 9 predicted proteins | sample Popmic356T_FD_133747 | JGI IMG/M metagenome (GOLD analysis project Ga0190271, IMG submission 133747) | Populus adjacent soil microbial communities from riparian zone of Weber River, Utah, USA - 356 T | ecosystem: Environmental > Terrestrial > Soil > Riparian zone | place: USA: Utah | collected... | reverse complement strand
GCCGGCGAATCGCGATCGAGGGCGGCGTAACCTTCGGTGATGCCGCTGATCCTGGCTTTCGACACGGCGACTGATCGCGCCACGAGCGCTCTCGTCGGCGACGGCGAGGTGCTCGGCGAACGGGTCTCGCGCGCGTCGACGCTGCTCGCGGACATCGACGCGCTCGTGCGCCAGGCTGGAGCGCACCCGCGCGACGTCACCGGGCTCGCGATCGGGATCGGGCCGGGCAGCTTCACCGGGATCCGGATCGGCCTCGCTGCGGCACGCGGGCTCGCGCTGGCCCTCGACGTGACCGCGGCCGGCGTCTCCACCCTCGACGCGCTCGCCGCCGGCGCGGCCGGAGCGATCCCGGTGATCGACGCGAAACGCCGCGAGGTCTTCGTGCCAGGGCCGTGGGCGGTTGCGCCCGCGGAGCTCGAGATCGACGCGGGCGCGATCTACGTCGGCGACGGTGCGACGCGCTACCGCGACGTCTTCGAGCACGCCGGCGCGACTGTGCCGCCGGACGACGACGAACGGCACCTGCCGCGGGCGCGCTTCCACGCCGCGCTTGCCACCGGCTTCGGTCTCGTCGAGCTGGTCGAGCCGCTCTACGTCCGGCTCCCCGACGCCGTCGAGGTGGCTCGGTGAACGTGGATCTCCGCAAGCTCGAGCTGCACGACCTGAACGAGATCGAGCGGATCGAGCGCGAGTCGTATCCGACCCCGTGGTCGCGCTCGATGTTCGCGGGCGAGCTGGCCAAGCCGAGCTCGCTCTCACTCGGCGCCTTCGACCGCGAGACGGGTGCGCTCGTCGGCTACCTCGTCATCTCCCGCTACGTCGACGCCTGGCACGTGATGAACGTCGCGGTCACGTCCGAGTACCGCCGCCGCGGGATCGCCCGGGCGCTGCTCGAGCAGCTCTTCGACGTGACCGCGTCGGACGAGCGCCGCGGCTACACACTCGAGGTGCGTGTCTCGAACGAAGGCGCGATCAAGCTGTACGAGCGGCTCGGCTTCGTCGCTCGCGGCGTCCGGCGTGGCTACTACACGGACAACCGCGAGGACGCGCTGATCATGTGGCGCGATCCGATTCCGGACCAGAAGGCCGAGCAGGCCGAGGCGGGATGATCCTCGGAATCGAGACGTCCTGCGACGAGACGGCGGCGGCGCTCGTGACAGAAGCAGGCGAGATTCGCGCGAACGTCGTCTCCTCTCAGGCCGAGCTGCACGCGCGCTACGGCGGCGTCGTGCCCGAGGTCGCGTCGCGCCGACATCTCGAGCTCGTCTCGCCTGTCGTGCGCGAGGCGCTCGGCGAGGCCGGGGCGACCCTCGACGACGTCGACGCGGTCGCGGTCACGCAGGGTCCGGGACTCGTCGGCGCGCTGCTCGTCGGTGTCTCGGCGGCCAAGGCGCTCGCCTGGGCGCGCGGCCTGCCGCTCACGCCCGTCGACCACCTGCACGGCCACGTCGCCTCGCTCTTCCTCGCGCCCGATCCGGTCGAGCCGCCGCTCCTCTGCCTGCTCGCGAGCGGCGGTCACACGCTGCTGCTCGACGTGCAAGACCATGCCGGCTACACGGTGCTCGGCACCTCGATCGACGACGCGGCCGGCGAGGCGTTCGACAAGGGCGCCCGCCTACTCGGCCTCGGCTACCCCGGCGGCCGCGAGCTCGACCGGCTGGCGCGCGAGGGCGACGCCGACGCGTTCTCGTTCCCGGTCGCACGGCTCGACGGGCTCGACTTCTCGTTCTCGGGTGTGAAGACGTCGCTGCTCTACGCGGTCCGCAATCTCGGTGCTGCCGCCGAGGCTCGGAAAGCAGATCTGGCGGCCTCCTACCAGCACGCGATCGTCCGGGCGCTCGTCGAGCGCACGAGGGCGGCGGCCGAGCAGACCGGGCACGCGCAGGTCGCCGTCGTCGGCGGTGTCGCCGCGAACTCGGAGCTGCGCGCGTCGCTGCCGGGTGCCCGCTTCGCGCCGCTCGAGCTCTGCACCGACAACGCGGCGATGATCGCGTCCGCGGGCCGGTACGGCAGGCGCCTTCCCTATCCTCGTTACCTTGACCTCGACGCGTATGCATCGCGGGCCTGACCGCCGCAGCCTCGCCGCCGGCCTGGCGGTCGCAGCCGCCCTGCTCGCGGCCGGCGGCGCCCAGACCGCCCAGCCGCCCGTGGCGGCCGAGAACGGCGCCGCAGCCTGGCGTGGGTTCGTCGACGGCGATCGCGCCGCGATTGCGATCGGCCAGCGGATGATCGTCGTGCTCAGGAACCCGTCCCTCGCCGACCGGCTCGCCGAGGCGGGCGGCACGGCGACGGAGTCGGCGATGCGGCAGTGGACGGCGGGGGCGCTGGCGGCGCAGAAGCAGATCGCGGCGCGGCTGTCGCGCGAGGGCATCCAGCTCGTGCCCGACTTCGTCTTCACGCGCACGTTCAACGGCTTCTCGGCGCCGATCGACGGCCGGGCGCTCGCGCTGCTCGAACGCGACAAGGACGTCCTCGGCGTGTACCCGGTTCGTGCCGCCTACCCCGCGGCGCTCTCCGCAGCAGAGCTTCGCGGCGCCGCGTTCGCGCCCGGCGCCGGCCGGCGCGCCGAGCTCGGGATCCCGCGCTTCGACGGGAGCGGGATCACCGTCGCGCTCCTCGACACAGGTGTCGACTTCACGCATCCGTTCATCCGCGACCGGCTGCTCGACGGCGTCGACATGCTCGACCCCGAGCGGCGCGGGATCGCGCGGGCACATCCCGACGAGCCGACACGCCTGGAGCGCCACGGGACGCAGCTCGCGGGCCTGATCGCGGGCAGCGGCGGCCCGGGTGGCATTCGCGGGGTCGTGCCGGCGGCGTCGATCCTGCCGATCCGCGTCGCCGGCTGGCAGCCGAGCGCCGAGGGTGGCTTCGCCGTCTACGGCCGCACCGACCAGCTGCTCGCCGGGATCGAGCGCGCGGTCGACCCCGACGCCGACGGCGACGTGCTCGATGCCGCACGGGTTGCCGTCGTGGGCGTGACCGAGCCGTTCGCATCGTTCCCGGACGGACCGCTGGCCCGTGCGGTCGAAGGCGCTGCACGGCTCGACACGCTCGTGGTTGTGCCGGCCGGGAACGAAGGGCCTGCGGGCCCGAGTTACGGGAGCATCGGCGGACCGGGCGGAGCTCCGGCCGCGCTGACGGTCGCCGCGACGGACCTGCGCGCCGACACGGCGACGGTGAGGGTGATCGTGCGGGCCGGGCTGCACGTCCTGCTCGACCGTGAGGTCGCGCTTGCAGGAGCCGCCGCTCCACAGGGGCCGCTCGCGCTCACGGTTGCGCGGCCGCGGCGCGACACCGGTACCGGTCCGCGCGGGGTGCCGCTAGCCCGCTATTTCGACGACCGCGGTTACAGCCTCGTCGCAGGGCGCGCGACGCTGCTCTCGCGAGCGTCGGCGCCGATCGACGAGGCACGATCCGCGGCCCTCGCCGGGGCCGCCGCGATCCTCGTCGACGGCGTCGTCCCGGCCGGCGCGCTCGGACTCGACGATCGCCTCGACGTGCCGGTGATCGGCATCCCGAGCGGAGCCGCGGCTGCGCTCCGATCCGCTCTCGCCCGCGGGACCGACGTGCACGTCTCGCTCGGCGTGCCCGGCCGGCGGGCGAACGAGCGCCGCTCCGCGATCGCACCGTTCTCCTCGCAGGGGCTCGCCTTCGGCGGCGGGATCAAGCCGGAGGTCGCGGCGCCGGGCGTCGAGCTCGTCACCGCCGACCCGGGCCGGAATGCCGATCGCACCGCCCGCTACGCGACGATCAGCGGCACGAGTGCCGCGACGGCGCTGGCAGGCGGCGCCGCGGTCGCGCTCGCCCAGGCCCGGCCCGAGCTCGACGCGGCCGCGCTCAAGGGCGCGCTCGTCGGCACGAGCGTTCGGGCGCCGGGCAGCCTCGTCGCCGCCCAGGGAGCCGGCGCACTCGATCCCCTGGCGGCGTCCGCGGCCGAGGTGATCTCGGAGCCCGCCACTGTCGCCTTCGGCTCGGCCGACAAGCCCGGTTGGACCGCCGTGCGCAGGATCACGGTGCGGAATGTCTCCTCCCGGCGGATCACTGTCGACGTCGCCGCGGCGACGGAGGCGATCGCCGGACTGTCGGTGACCTCCGCGCCCGCCCGCGTGCGCCTCGCGCCGGGCGCGACCGCGCGGGTCAGATTGACCGCGCGCCTGGCGTTCCTGCCCCGCCGCGTCGGCGCGATCCAGGGCAGAGCCCGGCTGGGGGTCTCGGGCGGTGGCCTCGTCGTCGTCCCGTGGGCGGTCGCGCTGCCCTTCAAAGGTTCGGCGCTGATCGGAGGAGTCGCCATCTCGCCCCGGACGTTCCGTGCTTCCGACCGTGCCCCGGCCGTGCTGACGGTTCAGGCCGGCCAGGTGCGAGACCTCGCCGACCGCCGCCAGCTGCGCCCGGTCTCGCGGCTCGACGTCGAGCTCTGGCGCGGGCGCGAGCGGCTCGGGATCCTCGCCCGGCTCCGCGACGTGCTGCCCGGCCGCTACGCGTTCGGCCTCACCGGCCGCGGGCCGCGCGGAGGTCCCCTGGCCAAGGGCGCCTACCGTCTGCGCGTGCTCGCAGTGCCCCCCGACGGGCCCGCCGAAGCCGAGACCGTGACCTTCAGAATTCGCTGACTCGAGGGCGTAGACTCCTCCGCGGCCTCGACAGAAGGAGTCGGAATGTCGACTGCGGCAGCCCCCACCCATCTCCGTGAGAACCCGCTCGAGCTCGCGCGCCTCCAGCTGCGCAGCGTCGGGGAGACCTTCGGGATCGACCCGAACCTGATCAACGTCCTCGAGAAGTGCAAGAAAGCGGTCGAGGTCTCGATCCCGGTGACGATGGACGACGGCTCGATCAACGTGTTCCGCGGTCACCGGATCACCCACAACATCGCGCGCGGCCCCTCCAAGGGCGGGATTCGCTACCACCCGGCGGTCACGACCGACGAGGTCAAGTCGCTGGCGATGTGGATGACCTGGAAGTGCGCGCTGATGGGGCTGCCGTTCGGCGGCGCCAAGGGCGGCGTCGTCTGCAACCCGAAGCAGCTCTCGCGCGGTGAGCTCGAGCGGCTGACCCGCCGCTACACGAGCGAGATCATCAACGAGATCGGCCCGGAGAAGGACATCCCCGCTCCGGACGTCGGGACCGACGCGAGCGTGATGGCCTGGATCTTCGACACGTACTCGATGAACAAGGGCCACTCCGTCCTCGGAGTCGTCACCGGCAAGCCGCTTGCGATCGGCGGCTCGCTGGGCCGCGAGGAGGCGACCGCCCGTGGGGCGCTCTACGTGATCGCCGATGCGCTCGGCGAGGAGAACAAGGGCATCGACGGCCTGCGTGTCGTCGTGCAGGGCTTCGGCAACGTCGGCCGCAATCTCGCCCGGCTGCTCCACGAGCAGGGCGCGGTCGTGATCGCCGTCTCCGACTCGAACGGCGGGCTCCACGCGCCGAACGGGCTCGACGTCCCGTCGGTGCTCGCCTGGAAGTCGGAGCACGGGACGCTCGCCGGGTACTCGGCCGCCGACGCGATCGGAAACGACGAGCTGCTGCTGCTCGAGTGCGACGTGCTCGCGCCGTGCGCGCTCGAGCAGGTGATCAGCGCCGACAACGCCGCGCAGGTGAAGGCGCGAATCGTCTGCGAGGGAGCGAACGGGCCTGTCACGCCGAGCGCCGACGAGATCCTCGAGGACGGCGGCGTCCTCGTCCTGCCCGACGTGCTCGCGAACGCGGGCGGCGTCGTCGTCTCCTACTTCGAGTGGGTGCAGGGGCTGCAGGAGTACTTCTGGAAGGAGGAGGAGGTCAACCAGCGGCTCGACGACATCGTCACCCGCGCCTTCCAGGAGACGCTGGCCGCGCAGAAGCAGCACGGGACGAGCATGCGGATGGCGGCCTACGGGCTGGCGGTGCGCAGGGTCGCTGAGGCGACGGTGACGCGGGGGCTCTATCCCTAGAGTCAGGCTCTACACCGCGGCCGGATGCCACCTCTGCGAGCGCGCGCTCGAGGTGGTCGAGCAGGTCTGCGCCGGCGACTTCGAGCACGTCGACATCGGCGGCTCGCCGGAGCTCGAGGGCGCCTACCGCGAGTCGATCCCGGTCGTCGAGATCGACGGCGAGCGCGCGTTCACGTACTTCGTGCAGCCCGAGGCGCTGCGGCAGCGGCTCAAGGCCAGCCGCTGACGGTTCCGGCCGCGGCTGCAGGAGACCGTCGGCACAATGTCACGAAGGCTGTTACAAGCAACGAGGGGGATGAGTTGGCGGATCGGTTGACGGTGGGGGTTGCGGCGCGTCTCTCCCGCTACCTGCAGGTGCTGACACAGGCCAAGAAGATGGGGAAGGACCGGATCTCCTCCCAGGAGATCTCGGACTACACCAACATCAACGCGACCCAGATCCGCCGCGACCTCTCGGGCTTCGGCAAGTTCGGCAAGCGCGGAGTCGGCTACAACATCGACTCGCTGCTCGGCGAGATCCGCAAGATCCTGCGCACGCAGGGACAGCACAACATCGCCCTCGTCGGCGCCGGCCGGCTCGGGCAGGCGATCGCGAGCTCGCCGATCTTCGCCGAGCACGGGATCAACATCGCCGCCGTCCTCGACACGGATCCCGACAAGACGGGCCGCTCGATCGGCAACCTCGCCGTCCAGCCCTACGCGCAGCTGCGCGAGGCCGTGCGTGAGAACAACATCATCGTCGGCGTGATCGCGGTGCCGGCCGGCAGTGCCCAGCAGGCAGCGGACGACCTGATCGACGCGGGCGTGAAGATCATCTTCAACTACTCGGAGGCATTGCTCGACGTGCCCGCCGACGTCGCCGTCCACGCGTCCAACCCCGCAGTCGAATTGCTCTACGCGCTCTACTTCCACTTGACCTAGACGGTCAGCGGCGCTTCTTCGCGGGGGCCTCGCGTTTGTCCGGGACGCCGTCGTTGTCGTCGTCGGCATCGGGACGATCGGTGAGACCGTCGTTGTCGTCGTCCGCGTCCTTCGCGTCCGCGATCCCGTCGCCGTCGTCGTCGCCGTCCTTCGCGGCCGGCGAGCCGTCGTTGTCGAAGTCGACGTCCTTCACGTCCGGCACGGAGTCGTTGTCGTCGTCCGCGTCCTTCAGGTCGCCGACGCCGTCGTTCTCGTTGTCGGGATCCCTGCGGTCGCCGACGCCGTCGTTGTCGTCGTCGAAGTCCTTGCGGTCGGCGACGCCGTCGTTGTCGTCGTCGTAGTCCTTCGCGTCCGCGATCCCGTCGCCGTCGTCGTCGCGGTCCTTCGAGTCGACCGTCCCGTCGTTGTCGCGGTCGCAGTCCTTCGTGTCGGCGACCCCGTCCTCGTCGTCGTCGCGATCCTTCGTGTCGTCCTCGCCGTCGTCGTCCCAGTCGCGATCGTCGGCGTCGGTGATCCCGTCGTTGTCGTCGTCGAAGTCCTCGAAGTCGAGCTCGCCGTCGCTGTCGTCGTCGAGGTCGGAGAAGTCCTCGAAGCCCTCCTCGTCGAACGTCTCCTCGTCGTCGAACGGCTCCTCTTCGTCGACCAGCTCGTCGTCGAACGGCTCGTCCTCGTCGAGACCGAGCTCGTCATCCTCCTCGCAGCCGGCCTCGGCGTCTTCGCAGAGCGGAGCGGCCTGAAGGACCGACACGGCAACGGTGCTCGACGCGGTCGCAGCCCAGGTGAGCGCGACGACGACGTTCAGGAGCACGACCAGCGCACGCAGCATTGGGTCGATATCGGCAGGATGCGGCGATGCAGGATCCCTCGATCTGCGGCTCGCGCCCGTGAGGATCCTGCTCTGGCACGGCTACCTGCTCGGCGGCACGGGCTCGAACGTCTACACGCGCGCGCTCGCCCGGGAGTGGACGCGTGCCGGCCATGACGTCACCGTCTTCAGCCAGGACCCGCAACCAGAGCTCCACGACCTCGGCGGCGCCGCGACGGTCCGGCCGGACGTGGGTGGGCTGCTGCCTGTGTTCGTGCTCGACCGCTACGAGGGCTACGAGGTCAAGCTCGTCCAGGACTGCACGCGCGACGAGCTCGACGCATGGGTGGAGCGCAACGCGGCCGCACTCCGTCGCCAGCTGCCGGCCGACCTCGTCTTCGCCAACCATGTCCTGCTCGGCGGGCCGGTCGGAGCGGCGAGCGGCGCGCGCTTCGCCGTGAAAGCGCACGGCTCCGAGCTCGAGTACTCGCTGCGCGGCAACGAGGCGCTGTCGGCGTGGGGGCGGGAGGCGCTGGCGCAGGCGCAGGCCGTCTTCGTCGGTTCGGCCCACATTCGCGAGGTGCTCGAGGACGTCGTCGGCCACGTCGATCGCGTCTACGAGGTGCCGCCGGGCGTCGACGTCGACGAGTGGCGCCCCCGCCCGCGCGCGGAGGCGCTCGCGGGCCTGCTCGCAGAGGCGAGGCAGGATCCGCCGAACCCCGGCAATACGAGCGAGCGGCTGCCGGACGGGGGAAATGCCGACCGGCTCGCCGCCTTCCTCGCCGGCGACGAGCCGACGGTCGTCTACTTCGGGAAGCTGCTCTACAACAAGGGCGTCCACGTCCTGCTCGAGGCGCTGCAGCACGTCGATGCGCGTGCCGTGATCGTGGGCTTCGGCGACTACCGCGAGACGCTCGAGGCCGCGGCCGGCCCGCGCACGCTCTTCACCGGCCCGCTCGAGCACCGCCACCTCGTGCACCTGCTCGCGCTCGCCGACGCGACGGTCGTCCCGTCGATCTTCCCGGAGGCATTCGGGATGGTCGCGGCCGAGGCGGCCGCCGCGGGCTCGCCGCCGCTCGTCGCCCGCCATTCCGGCCTGGCCGAGATCGCGGACGGGCTCGAGCAGGAGTATCCGCCGCACCTGCGCCACCTTGCGAGTTTCGAGACCGGGAACGCCGCGGATTTGGCGGCGAAGCTGCAGGAGCTGCTGGCGCTGCCCGAGGCGGACCGCCGCGCGATCCGCGACGCAGCACGGAGCGCGACCGTCGGCCGCTGGAGCTGGGCGGGCGTGGCGCGCCGTCTCCTCGATCCGTTCATCTACCCTCACGCCGATGGGTGACGAGCAACGGCTTGGCTACGCCGAGCTCCTCGCTGCTGCGCGCGAGGGGTTCGAACAGGGCACCGACTTCACCGTTGCGGTCGAGGAGGAGTTCGCGCTGCTCGACCCCGGCTCGCTCGACCTCGTCAACCGCTTCGAGGACGTTCAGGCGGCAGCGAAGGGGACGCCGCTGGAGCCGAACCTCGTCGGCGAGCTGATCGCGTCCGAGGTCGAGGTCAAGACCGGCCGCTGCGAGTCGTTCGCCGAGATCCCGGCCGCCATGACCGAGCGGCGCGCGCAGCTCGACGCGCTCGTCGACACGCTCGGGATCGGCCTGGCCGCGACGGGCACGCACCCGTGGGCGGACTGGAAGGACCAGCGGATCATCGACACGCCGCACTACCGCCGCAACGACGAGCTGCTCCGCTACGTCGTCTGGCGCAACAACACCTTCGGCCTGCACGTCCACATCGGCATCCGCGGCGCCGACCGGGCGATCGCCGTCACGAACGGCCTCCGCAACTTTCTGCCCGAGATCCTCGCGCTCTCGGCCAGCTCGCCCTTCGTCGAGAGCGTCAACACGGGCCTGCACTCGGCCCGGACGCAGATCTTCACCCGCTTCTTCCCCCGCTGCGGCGTCCCCGACGCGTTCGCGTCCTGGCACCAGTACGAGGACTACGTCCGCTTCCTCTATGAGACCGGCTCCGTCACCGAGCACACGCAGCTCTGGTGGAGCGTCCGCCCGCACCTCGGCTTCCCGACGGTGGAGATCCGGATCGCGGACGGCCAGCCCGACCTCGCCGAGGCGCAGGCGCTCGCCGCTTTCGGCTACGCCCTGGCCGCCCGGATCGCCCGGGCGCACGACGAAGGGGATCCGGTCGCGGACCAGCCTCACCGCCTGATCGAGGAGAACGTCTGGCGGGCGATCCGGTACGGGCTCTCGGGTGAGCTGATCGACCTCGAGCGCGGCGACGTCCTGCCGGCACGGGCCCGCCTCGAGCGTTTGTTCGAGTGGGTCGCGCCCGTCGCCGAGGAGATCGGCGCGGCCCCGTACCTCTCGATCCCGGAGCGCAACGCCGCCGAGCGGCAGATCGCCCGCTTCGAGGAGGG
>Ga0190271_10003298_pt1 | contig 10082 bp, 10 predicted proteins | sample Popmic356T_FD_133747 | JGI IMG/M metagenome (GOLD analysis project Ga0190271, IMG submission 133747) | Populus adjacent soil microbial communities from riparian zone of Weber River, Utah, USA - 356 T | ecosystem: Environmental > Terrestrial > Soil > Riparian zone | place: USA: Utah | collected... | reverse complement strand
CGCCTGCGTCAGATCCCGCATCTGCTCGACACGCCGGCTCCCGTGATCGAGATTCTGTCGTTCAACATTGTGGGGACGGCAGTCGCGCCGGTGCTGGCCGTGCGCACCTTCTGTCGCAATGAGCACTACGCGCAGGTCTTCTTCGACACCACGCGGGCAATCCAGGACACCTGTGCCCAGGTCCACGTGTGAGTTCCGCTTCTACGAAGAGCTCAACGACTACCTTCCACCGGAGCAACGCAAGCGCACGATCGCGCGCGAGCTGACGGGCACGCCATCGGTCAAGGATGCGATCGAGTCGCTCGGCGTGCCGCACACCGAAATCGATCTGATTCTGGTGGACGGCCGGTCGGTGCGCTTCAATCGACGGTTGCGTGGCGGCGAACGCATCGCCGTGTATCCCGAGTTCGAGCGGTTCGACATCTCTCCGCTCCATCGCCTGAGACCCAAACCGCTGCGCGAGCCGCGCTTCGTGGCGGACGTGCATCTCGGGACGCTCGCGCGCTTCCTGCGTCTGCTCGGCTTCGACACTTGCTACGGCAACGGCGTGGACGATGCGGAGCTTGCGGCGATCACGTCACGGGAGAAGCGGATTCTGCTCACGCGTGATGTGGGGCTGCTCAAGCGCAAAGCTGTCGTACGGGGGCAGTGGCTGCGATCGCGCGATCCTGAGCAGCAGGTGACGGAGATCGTGGAGGCGTTGCACCTCAAGCGCCTGCTGCGGCCGTTCACGCGCTGCATGACGTGCAACGGCGATCTTGTGGCAATCGCGAGAAACGATGTGACCGATCGTGTGCCGGCGCGCGTGTTTCGTCGCTTTCGATCGTTCAAGGAGTGTAAGGAGTGTCAGCGCGTCTACTGGCGCGGAACGCATTTCGTGCGGCTGAAGCGCCTGGTCGCGGACCTGCGACGACAGAACTAACTGAGAGGAGATAGCCAGTGTTGGAACCTGCTAATGTGACGTGCATGAAGCACGCGATCGTCTCAGTCGTTGCCCTGTTCTTATCCGCCTGCTCCAGCACGCCGCCAAGCGTCGCGTTCCCAACCGGTGAACTGGTAGACCTCTCACATACATACGATTCGCAGACAATCTATTGGCCCACCGCAGAAGGATTCCAGCTTCGCCGCGACGCGGACGGTGTCACGCCCGCCGGCTATTACTACGCGGCCAATAGCTTCTTCACCTCGGAGCACGGCGGCACGCACATCGATGCGCCGGTCCACTTTGCCGAAGGCCATCAAACAGTCGATAAGATACCGCTGGATCGCCTTATAGGCTCGGCTGTCGTGGTCGATGTCACCCAACAGAGCACGGGCGATGCTGACTACCAGATAACGGTTGCCGACTTTCAACGTTTCGAGCAGGAGCACGGCGCGATTCCGAAAGACGCGATCGTCCTGCTGAGAACCGGGTTCTCCACTCGCTGGCCGGGCGCGGAGCGATATCTGGGCACGACGCTGCGGGGCGAGGAAGGCGCTCGCAGCCTGCACTTTCCGGGGCTCCATCCGGATGCGGCGCGCTGGATTGTCACAAATAGACCCATTCGCGCCATCGGGATCGATACTGCCAGCATCGATTACGGCCCTTCGACCCTGTTCGAGTCTCATCGCGCCCTGTATGAGCACGACATACCCGCATTCGAGAACCTGACCGCCCTGGATCGATTACCTATTACAGGTGCCTATGTCATTGCCCTGCCTATGAAGATAGGAGGTGGCAGTGGCGCGCCTCTTCGCGCGGTCGCCGTCCTTCCCTGAGGGCGAATAGGGATAGTTGCCCTTGACGGGATGCGACTTTCGATCACTGATCGATCATGCCCGTCGTCAATCCGTATGCAGAGGATCTTGGAAACCGCCAACCGCTCGAAGCCCTCGGAGACACCGCAGAACGTGTTCGCCAGTTAGTCACGCCCTGGACGAACGAAGAGTTCGAGAGAAGTTACGCGCCAGGCAAGTGGAGTGCGCGGCTAATCCTCGTGCATCTCGTACAAACAGAGTTGGCACTCAGCACGCGCGCACGCTTCGCGCTCGCACAGCCGGGCTACACAGCTCAGGCGTTTTCGCAGGACGATTGGATGCCTATCGATAACGGCACCGACGCCCGCACCGCGCTCGCCGCATACACGTCGCTTCGCGGCCTGAATCTTGCGATGTGGAAACGGCTGACGAAGGAGCAACTCGATCGCGCGTTCTTCCACCCCGAATACGGTGAGCTGACGGTCGGCTGGATCATGGCGCAGATCGCCGGACACGACATTCACCATTTGAAGCAACTACAAGCGATTCATTCGTAGGCAACGGATAGGCATAAGGAGAAGCAAGTGGCAAGAGGATCAGGTGGACTGACTGCAGAACGGCTCCGCGACCTGGCTCGCAGCGGTGCCGAGAACATGCTCAAACAACTTCGCGCGGAAATTATTGCCATCGAGCGAACCTTTCCCGAACTTGCGTTACCGCAAAAGCGCAAGGCCGTCCGTGAGGCGTTTCAGAAGGTTCGCAGGCGAGTGCGGACGATGAGCGCGGCCGAGCGCAAGGCAGTGTCCGAGCGCATGAGGAAGTACTGGGCCGAACGGCGGAAGGCGAAAGCTAAGGTGAAGTAAGTCCGCTGATGAGCGCATGCCGGTCGCTGGCTTGCCTGACCTCGAGATCGAGTCCGGCAGCAGCGACCTGTTCGCGAAGCTCATCGACTGTGAACGCCGCGCACAGCGAATTGTAGAAGTCCTCGCGCAGAATCGGATCCTCGCGCGCCGCAACCCGCTCCACGATGTGTTGGGCCTCTTCGGGCGACGATGGGCGAACCAGATCCATCACGTAGATCACGGCGCCAGGCCTGGCGAGCCGTGCGATCTCCTTCCACAACAGCGACGGATCGGGAACGTGATGCAGGAGATCCTTCGAGAGCACCGCGTCGAAGCTGTGCGCCTTCAACGCCACACCAGGTACGTATCCCTGCACGACCTCGATGCGATCGGTGAGCCCCTTCATCATGACCGCGCCACGCGCCAGCGTGATCATCGGTGCTGAGGCGTCGATCGCGGTGATGTGAAGATCGGGCCGTGCGCGTGCGAGCCTGATCATTACGTCGCCCGGCCCGCACCCGATGTCCACCGCCGTACGCAGACGTTGCGGAAAAGAGTCGGTCAGTCCATCGACAAAGAGCTGGTTCGACGTGCTGAAGTCTGCTCTTGCATACGCAATTGACTGCAGCTCATCGTCCATGAGCTCTTGTTCGAGCACTCGCTCCATGGATGCCTACTTGCCCACCAGGTGCGGCACGTCCTTTTCGTTCTCGAGGCACGCGTACTCGAGGAGGTCGGTGTCGAGCGCGATGTGCTGGTTCACATTGACGGTCCAGGGCCTGGTATACGCCTTCGGATCGTCAATCGTCACCTGAATCTCCAGCCTGCCGAAGTCGGGCCGGCGAAACCGCTCTGTCATCCGCGCCTGATCGGTCAACGGGCTTCCGTAGAAGTCGGCCCATAGTCCGTCGCGCAACCCGACCGTCTCCACGACCAGCGTGTCGCCGTCCCAGCGTCCGGACGAATAGCCATACCAGGATGGTTGCGGGTCTTCAGGCAGTCGTCTCCCGTCGGTGTAGATCTGACGGAACTCCATGTTGCGCTCGTGAAGGATCACCAGCAGGCCGCGCGACTGGAGAATCTTCTTCGGCAGCGGATGCGCCAGCATCTGCAGCGGTCCCAGCGGAAGGCAGCGCGCATCAGGGTTGTCCTTCGCCTCGTCGTGCCGTCGCTGCGCGGCAAGCGTTGCCGCCCACGGTTGAAAAGGAGGCGCGCCATTCATTCCATGTACGAGATCGAAGAATACGGTCTTCGGTGTGGCACCAAGCCCTTCGCCACCCGGGGGGCCGTAGCCGTCGTTCTGCCAGACACCGGACAGATCCGGTTTGCCATCGGCAGCCCGCGGCGTACGTGCCGACATGTCAGGCTTGCCATCGCGCGTTCGCGGAACGCCGGCCGTTGGATAGCGGATCCACTGCGCGGCCACCGGCATCGCGAGCGTGCTGCATGCCGTGGCCACGATGACCGCGAGCGCGGACACTCTCATCGATGCCTCCGGCGGCGGAGACTATCACGAGCCGCGCCGAGTCTGAATCGATCCTGAATTGTTTGTCAGGAGATCGGCGCGCAAAAATTCAGAAAATCTTCAGGAAGCAGCCTCAGTGCCTCCCTATACAGTCGAGTCCTTTGTTTTCAATGGAGGTGCAGGGAATGAGGGCACTGCGTGCCAGGTTCGTTCTACCAGTCATCATCCTGGCGTTTGCGACAGAGAGCGCCGCACAGCAGCTTTCTTTATCCGGTACCGTTCGCGACAACGCGGGAGTCATTCCCGGTGCGACCGTGATCCTGAGTTCGGGTGGCAGCCAGGTCGGGACTGCGACCACCGACGAGGGTGGCAGCTATCGTTTTCCCGGGCTGATGGCGGGCAGCTTCGAGTTGACGTTCTCGATGCGCGGGTTCGAGACGGTCTCTCGCACGGTCACGCTGACGACCGATACGCCGGCCATCGACGTTGTCATGTCGGTTGGGCGCGTCTCGACGACGCTGACGGTGACCGCGTCGGGCGGGAAGGCAACCGCAACTCGACTGCCCGTTGCCAACGACGAAGTTCCAGCGCAAGTGAGCTCGATTCCGCAGGAACTCATCCGGCAGCAGGGCTTCAACACCGTCGGTGAAGCGCTCCAGAATGCGTCTGGTGTCCAGGCTGTCCGTTGGTACGGAGCCTACGAGCAGTACACCATTCGCGGGTTCAGCGATCCCGATCGCGATTCCTTCAATGTCGTGCTGCTCGACGGCATGCGCATGGGCGGCAACCGCTATGCCACGCAGACCAACAACATCCAGAGCGTCGAAGTACTGAAGGGACCGAGCTCCGTGCTTTACGGTCGTGGCGCTGTCGGCGGCACCATCAACATCGTCAGAAAGAAGCCGCACGCGGTGCGCGCGTACGACTTCAGCTATCGCGGAGGACGATTCAACACCCATCAGATCGCCGGTGGCGCGACGGGCGCCGTTGGTGGCAGTGAGAAGTTCCTCTATCGACTGGATTCGAGTCTCGAGCACAGCGACGGCTGGCGTGAGGCCGGAGCCGACAGGTTCAACATTTCTCCCGCATTGACCTGGCTGATGACAGACACAGCGCGATTGACCGTGCACCAGACATTCAATCGCGATCGCTTCGATGGTGATGGCGGCGTGCCGCTCAACATCATCGCTCTTCCCGACTTCAAGCCGGAGCTGCGGTTCGGCCTGCCGCAGGATCGCGTCCTCGTCGAGGACTCGCAGACGCAGCTGCTGTTCAACGGTAACCTGTCGCCCAAGTGGGAATTCCGCAACTCGCTGATGATTCAGCGCACGAGCGATAAGTACTTCGTCACCGAAGGTGTCTACGGCGACCCGGACGCCAACGAGGTCTTCCGCGAACCGCTCGACTTCCATCACATCCGGCGGCCGATCCAGAACCAGTCAGAACTGGTTGGCCGTCTCGGCGGTCACAACCTTCTGTTCGGGTACGAGTATCAGCGCGACAAGTACCGCACTGAGGTCACCGCCGGAGACGATCCCGACTGCCTGTGCGGCTACTGGTGGCTGACGATTGCGCCCATGAACATCTCGACGCTGGAAGAGACGCAGACGCCGCTCGACATCGAAACGATCGAACGGACGACGTTCGTGAACGACAACATTCACTCCGTCTACGGCCAGGATCAGATCGACCTCGCGCCTCAGGTCAAGCTCAACATCGCGGGACGCGTCGATGACTACTCGCGCAACGTCGACCGCGTGGGTGGCAACCCTTTCACCCCTATCGATCGCGAGCAGACGGCGTTTTCGTATCGCGCCGGCGTCGTGTATGCACCGCGCTACGACCAGCAGATCTATTTCGCGACGTCGAGCTCGTTCACACCGGTCAACACCGTGCCGCCTGACGGTTCCGAACTCGATCCCAGCACCGCGCGCAACTACGAGGTGGGTCATCGCTGGCAGGGGTGGAACGGCCGCGTGGACACGAGCCTCGCCGTGTATCACATCACCCGCAACAACGTGACAGTGCAGGAGTCGGTCACGACGTTCCGTCAGGTTGGCGAGCAGACGGCGTCAGGGCTCGACGTGGACATCAATACGGATCTGGGCGGGCGGACGTATTTGATCTTCAACTACGGCTTCTCGACACCCCGTTACGACGATGCCGAGGAATTGAGCGGCCTGCGCCCGCGATTCGTTCCTCGCAACCTGCTGAACCTGTGGGTCCGCAAAGACTTTCAGCGCGGCTTCAACGCGGCGTTCGGCGCGCGCTTCGTCGGTGAGCAGTTCGTCAACGACAGCAACTCGGTCCATCTGGACGCCTACACGATCGTCTCGGGCGCAATCGGTTATCGTACCGACCGCTGGGAGTGGACGTTGAACGCCGAAAACCTGTTCAATAAGACGGACTACTTCCTCCCGGGACACTTCAGCAACAATGCGTTCCCGGGGCAGCCGATTAACATGAACAGCACGATTCGGTTCAAGTTCAACTGAGGCGTGCTGCGCAGGAGTGCCCTGATGCGAACCTTCCGGATTTCGTTCGGTCTTTCAACGCTCGTCTTCTGCCTGGCACTGATCACTGCGTGTCAGGGTCAGAGCCCGGCGCCGGCAGCACCACCCGCGTCACCGGAGCCAACGTACCTGCCGACGGCGACCATCAAGGACTTGATGCTGTCGATCGTGGACCCGTCGGCCGACGTCGTGTGGCTGTCAGTGACGACGATCGTGGATGACAAAGGGCTCGTCGAGACGATGCCCAAGACCGACGAAGAATGGAAGAAGGTTCGCCAGGGCGCGATTGCGCTGGCGGAGGCGGCCAACCTGCTCAAGATGCCTGGCCGGCGAGTGGCGCAGCCGGGTGAAAAGTCGGAGACGCCTGGTGTCGAGCTCGAACCCGAGGAGATGGATGTCCTCATCGCGAAGGATCGCGCGGCGTGGCACGAGCGTGCGACGCACCTTCACGACGCCGCGATCGACGTGATTGCGGCCATCGACGCGAAGGATGGCAACAAGGTGTTCGAGCTTGGCGAGAAAATCGAAGAGGCCTGCGAGAACTGTCACAGGCAGTACTGGTATCCGAACGAGGTCATCCCTCAGGTGCCGGCGGATACGAAGTAGCAACCTGATCGTCGCGTCACGGTTGCGCGGTTTCAACCGCCGGCCGTGACGCACGAAGCCAGCGCACGCGCACGACACGCGTCCACCACATGATGAAGCCGGTGACGAAGAGCACCGGCGGTGCCATTCCCAACAGCAACCACGCCACCCTGATGCCGTTGCCGCCGAAGTTGCCGACGTGCAGCGGCGTGAGCCACGCCATCACGATGTCTCCGGCAGACGGTCTGGCCGGCGGCGGCACCGTGACCGCTTCACCCGTGTATGGATCGAGATAGACCGACGTCAGTTCGGGATTGCCCGGTGTGGGCTGGACGCGCGAGAACATCACGAGAAACGGTGACGTGTTCGACGAAGGCAGTACGACACGCGCGACGTGCTGTCCTGGCACTCGGCGTTGAGCCTCGTCGACAAGCGCACGCCGCGCGGGGCGCGCCGCCCCCGCCTGTGCCGCCTTCAATTGCGGTGTGGCGACCCGCGTAAGGGGCGAGATGCGATTGACGGCCAACCGAAACGGCGTCGGGAAGACAAAGTACGCGCCAGTGGCGGCCCACATCGCGATCAGCGCAACGGTCCAGAAGCCGACCGCGCTGTGCAGATCCCAGTTCACCCGCCTCCACTGCCTGCTGAAGTCCACCATCAGGCTGCGCGTCCAGTTACTGGTCCCGGGCCACCAGATCACGAGACCCGTCACGCACATTCCGAGCAACACAAGTGCGCCCACGCCATTGACGAGGCGACCCCGGCTGCCGCCGAGCAGATCGAAGTGCAGGTCCTGAAGCGTGCGGACGAACGACTGTTCCGGCACCTCGCCCAGCAGTTGTGCGCTGACCGGATCGAGGAGCAACGTGACGAAGCGGTCACCCCTGACCGCATAGGCCAGATAGGTCGGGCGTGTCGTCGTGGGCGCTTCGACGCCTGACACTCGTGAGTCGGGATAGGCCTTTTGAACGCTCTCCATCACGGCGACCGGATCCGCGAGCGAGCCGGATGTGCGTGGTGTGAAGAGGTCGGGATGCATCGCGCGCTGCATGTCGATCCTGAACACCAGCATCGCCCCGGTGGCGCACACGACGAAGATGTAGAGGCCGGTCAGCACGCCGAGCCACAGGTGGACCTGGAAGATCGCGCGTCGAGCAAGAACGGATTGGGGTCGATGCAGGAACGTACTCACGTTTCGGGAGTGTGCCGTACACTCGCTGTATTGTGCGAGTGCTGATGGTCGAAGACGATGCGACGATCGCGGACTTCGTCAGCAAGGGACTGGCAGAAAGCGGTTACGCAGTAGACGTTGCGACCGACGGCGAGCGGGGAGTCGAGCTGGCCCTCACAGGCGGCTACGATGCCGCGATCGTCGACGTCATGCTGCCGCGTCTCGGCGGCCTGGCACTGATCGATCGCATCCGCGCGCGCGGCGTTGGTACGCCGGTCCTCATCCTGAGCGCGCGCCGAACCGTAGACGACCGCGTCAAAGGGCTTCAGGCGGGCGGCGACGATTACCTGACCAAGCCATTCGCGTTCGCGGAACTGCTGGCGCGTCTCCAGGCCCTCATCAGGCGATCCACAGGTCAGACCGAACCGACGCGGCTCTCATTGGGCGATCTGTCGCTCGACCTTCTCAGCCGGCGCGCCGAGCGGGCGGGCAAGCCGATCGACCTGCGCCCTCGTGAGTACGGGCTACTGGAGTACCTGCTGCGTAATCAGGGGCGCGTGCTGACAAAGACGATGATCCTGTCGCACGTCTGGGGCTACAACTTCGACCCCGGCACGAACGTCGTGGATGTGCTCGTCTCGCGTTTGCGCGAAAAGATCGATCGCGACTTCGACCCCAAGCTGCTTCACACGGTTCGCGGCGTCGGCTACGTCCTCAAGGCAAGCTGATGGCCGAGACCCCACAGGTGGCGGCGCACATAGAGCCCAGCGGCCGGCTGGGTTTGCGTCTCGCTTCCTGGTACGCAGTCGTCTTCGTCGTCACGTCGCTCGCGATCATCCTGTTGACGTACCGCCTGCTCGAGGCGTCGCTCGTGGAGCGCGATCAGCAACTCGTGGTCTCTACGCTGCGTGAATACTCGCAGCGATATGCAGAGGGCGGACTGAACTCGCTCGCAGACGCCGTGGATATCGAGCAGCGATCGGGCCGGCAGGAACGCTTGTTTGTCCGCGTGGTGCGAGGCCAGTCGGAGACGTTCTTTCTGAGCGCGCCTGACGCGTTCAATGACTTCGATGTGAGTCGCCTGCGCGGCCTGAGCGGCCTCGAGCAGATCCTGTCGCACTCGGGTACGGCGCGACTCGAAGTGGCGTCGGCGCGGCTGGCAGACGGCACGCTTCTCCAGGTTGGCAAGAGCACCGAGAATCGCGAAGCCCTGCTCGCACGCTTTCGCTACGTGCTCACCATCGTCTCGCTCGTCATCGTGGCGGTTGGCCTGGCTGGCGGCGCGATCGTCACGCGCTCGACGCTGAAGCCGATCCGTCAGCTGATCACGGCGGTGCGAGACATCATTCGCACCGGGCGCATCAATGCGCGAGTGCCCGTGCGTCCCGAGCGCGATGCCATCGACGAGCTCAGCGCGCTGTTCAACGAGATGCTCGATCGCATTACGACGCTCATTCGCGGCATGGAGCACGCCCTCGACAATGTCGCGCACGATTTGCGCACGCCGATGACGCGCCTGCGGGGGGTTGCCGAACGCGCGCTGCAGTCCGACGACGTGCAGGCGCAACGCGAGGCGCTGGTCACCAGCCTCGAGGAATCGGAACGCATCCTCGCGATGCTCGATACATTGATGGACATCTCCGAGGCTGAAACCGGCACGATGCGGCTGGAGATGAGCGACGTTGCCGTGGCGTCGATCGTCGAGGACGGCGTGGAGCTATACGAGATCGTCGCCGAGGACAAGCACATCGAGGTCTCGACGAATGTCG
>Ga0190271_10003297_pt1 | contig 10087 bp, 9 predicted proteins | sample Popmic356T_FD_133747 | JGI IMG/M metagenome (GOLD analysis project Ga0190271, IMG submission 133747) | Populus adjacent soil microbial communities from riparian zone of Weber River, Utah, USA - 356 T | ecosystem: Environmental > Terrestrial > Soil > Riparian zone | place: USA: Utah | collected... | reverse complement strand
TGCCGACGGGATTTAATCGCAGAGGACACAGAGGAGTTCACGCAGAGTTGCGCAGAGACAATTAAACACACCAATTATCCACGTCAGCTCTGCGGCCCTCTGCGTGGTTTTGTCTCCGCGACCTCTGCGCTTAAGGCTATTGAACGCCTCCGATACTTTTCAAACATAGTTTTTGTTTATTTTTATGAGTGTCCCTCTGGATAGCCGTTTAACCATGTGTTCCATGAAACTGATACAATTCCTTCTGCTTCTCCTGGTATCGGCCGCTGCGATCTGTCAACCCATAACTTTTCCCCTAAAATCCAGCGAAAACAAAAAGTACATCGTCGATGCTAGTAATAATCCCCTTTTTTTAACGGGGTGCGCGAGCTGGAGATTGGGATATAATGTCTCTGTTAAAGAGGTAAGACAATTTCTGGAAGACCGTAAATCAAAGAAGTTTAATTCGCTGCTCGTGCAGATCTCTCCCGATTTCGATGGAGGGGGTAACGTTCCAAATGTTTACGGAGAACGAATTTTTCATGACGCCGATGTGAGCAAGCCGAATGAAAAGTTTTTTACACACGTCGATAGTGTCTTACAGGCTTGCTATGATATGAATTTTGTAGTGATCCTCTTTCCACTGTATCTCGGATGCTGTCACGACGGATGGCTGGAGATTCTTCGTCAACAACCAAACAATGTTCAGAGGATTTATGATTACGGGAAATGGGTGACGAACAGATATAAAAAATTTCCGAATATCATTTGGGCAAGCGGAGGTGACCATCATGAAACACCGGAGTCACTGGCATTTGCGAAAGGCGTCTATGAAACAGATCAAACGCATTTGCATCTGTATCATACTGGACCAGGAAGTACTTCCACCGAACGGCTAGGGGATGCTAAGTGGCTCACCTTAAGCGCGACATATACGTACTTTCCTGCCATGGACAACAATTTTGACGGATATCGACATGTCTATGCGCAGATTTATGACGAGAGTCTACGCAATCAAAGAATACCCCACATAATGTTTGAAAGCGCTTATGAGTACGAGCGAGGCGAGACAACGCAGACACTGAGACGCCAGGCGTACTGGGCATTGTTTGGTGGATCAAGTGGCCACTATTTTGGAAATCGTGATACGTGGAGAATGAATAAAAACTGGCCCAATGCGTTGAACACCCCTGGAAACGAAAGCATGGTCATCTTTCACACCTTCGTTAGAAGTATTCCGTGGCATACGATACAATCCGACTGGATGCACACATTCTTTCCGTCCGGACGTGGGACCTTTAATGCCGGGACCAACCCCGGAGGCGAAGACTACGCGACAGGTGCAGCTACAAAGGACGGATCGGCTGCGTTTCTTTACCTGCCTACTTACCGCACCGTTAGTGTAAACCTTGAACGATTCACGGCACCAGTAAATGTAGAATGGTTCGACCCCTCCGACGGGGCGTACACACGGGTTAAGGAAGATTTTTCAAATAAAGGCGTAGCATACTTGCATCCCCCGTCAACGTTGAATGCAAAAGGATTTGAAGACTGGGTGCTAATCGTGCGGAAAAAATAATTCTCCCCGGAAAAGTCTATCGCATCAGGAACTTTGTACGTGGTTATTTGGTCGCGTCGGCGTTCCCTGCGCCTTTGCACTAATTGTGTTAATAATTGAATTAATTGGGTTAGTGAGAACGTATCAGCCATCGATACCTTTGGTCGGGCTTCAGTAAATACTTTTCACCGTGCGCGGATGGAAATGAGCAATTATCTGGCGCTAAAAAATATCAACTCTGCATCATGGGTGGCATCCGTTGTTCCGTTGCGCTGCAAAATTTTTTCAATGCCTCCCATGATGGAGGGTTTTTAGTTTTTTATATTTATTTGCCTAGTGTCAAAAAAGCACCGAGTCTGAAGTCCATCAACTGTACGGGGCTGGTGTACAATGTGCCAACATGATGTGTGTGGTACACTTGAGTCTGTGTATTTACAAACTCAGCTTGCACAGCATCTGTTGCGTCATGATTGGCAGGGTGATTGTCTGGCGCATCAGTATTCATGTACCGTACAGTTCCACCCTGACTTACAGAAGTATTAAAGTCGATATAGAACCGGTCTGGCCTTGCACTTCTAAAAATGCTGGAAAAATCAAGGCGGAAACCAGCACCGATTGACCCCACCATTGTGCCATCCTTTTGAAGAATTTCTGACTCGACTGGGGCACAGCTGTCAAATTCATTGGGGTCGTATATATTAAGATCGGTAGCGTAGTGGGAATACCCTCCCTTTACGGTAACGTAAGGCAGAAACTTACCTTCTGTAAGAAGATAACTGCGGCCATACGCCATAAAATTCACGAACGAATTGCTGACCGTGACGTCCATATTTGCTGTAGTTCCATCAGGCATGTCAAGTTGTTGCATGCTTTTATCATACCCATAGCCGGTATATTGCAATTCCAGGCCTACGGCAAAACGTTTGCTGGGGGTGCTTTTTCCAATGTTTAATGTAACCCCATGCCCCTGTCGTATGTTCTGTTGCATGCTTCCCAGGGGAGCGGTATAAGCGTAGTTCATTCCAATCTCGGTACCCCAGCCCTGGGCGAATATATCGCTGGTTATGGCCATCAGGATAAAAATAGCTGCAATGATCTTTTTCATAAATTGAATGTACAAAAAATCAAGGCACTGGGAAAGGTGATAACCTCATCAAAAAAATAAAAGAATGACTGCTTGAGTTTTACCATAAAAAGGCACGATTCCTGCGCGTTCGAAATACATGGATAGTTATAATACGCAAGTGATTGAAGAGCTCGGCGAGTGGCAAAAGAAGATGAGAAAGGCACCTTCTTTTGTAAACCGGATGTCAAAAAAGCTTCAGGTGCGTATAAACAGCGTTATCCCGGAAAAAGTCCACCAGGCGATCACAACCGCAATACGCGAAATGGTCCGTGCTGTTCTTTCAGGGGCCTCGGTAATTACATCCAAACCCCTGACAGGGTTAGATCTTTATACGCGGGAGGCAGAAGTAAAGCGAAAAATTACCTTTTACAGGAACACTTCCAGCGCCGAAGGTGCTGTTACCGGCGCAGCAGGACTTCTGTTAGGGCTCGCGGATTTTCCCATATGGCTGAGTCTAAAGATGAAAATGTTGTTTGATATAGCGGCGCTCTATGGTCATGACGTGAATGATTTCAGGGAACGGGTTTACATCCTTCACATCTTTCAGCTCACGTTCTCCAGCCAGCAACATCGCCAAAAGATATTTGCTATTCTGGAGCAATGGGAAGAGCATCAGAGTGAACTACCTGCAACCATGAATGAATTTGACTGGCGAAGTTTCCAACAAGAGTACCGGGATTACATAGATCTGGCAAAACTATTTCAGCTCATTCCTGGGGTAGGTGCTGCAGTTGGGGCAATTGTAAATCATCGACTCACTCAAAAGCTGGGATTTAATGCTATGCAGGCGTACCGGATGCGTAACAATACCAGACTAATGATTACAGGCAAATAATAACAGGGGATTTAGTTATCCTTCTGCGCGGTAAAAGCACTGTTGCTTTCTTTTACGGCTGCATGCCTTGCGTCGTCATTTGCATAGATAGCAATCTCAATGCGTCGGTTAAGATGTTTCCCTTCTTCCGTCTCATTTGAAGCGATGGGTTGAAGTTCGCCGTACCCCCGGGTCTTTATGCGGGTATCTTTGATGCCTTTTCCAACAAGAAAAGATTCGATCTCATAAGCGCGCTGCTCGGATAAGGATTGATTGTACACTTCCTCACCCGTGTTGTCGGTATGCCCTTCAATGATTGCATTTGTGAACTGATACTTGTTCAATACTGACGCAAGGTCCTTGAGAATATTTTTAGAGACAATCCCGTACGAATCGGATCCGAACAAAAGGCGCGAATCAATGGTGATTAAAATTCCTTCCGCGAGCCGTTCGATCTTTGCGTCCCTGAGTTTTGATTTTAACTCGGCAGCCTGCTTGTCCATCTGTTTGTTAATTGAGGCTCCTGTACTTCCGCCAACTTTTGCGGCAGTAATTGCCGTCACCACCGTGTTTTCCGCCCGATGACCAATGTTCATGCTTTGTCCGCCGGCCAATGTAACGTTCATCAGTACCGCAAATGCCGAAATACTTATCACTGAAACAATTTCCTTCTTCATAAAATGTCGACTAGAACCCAAAAAATGATATACCGTTCCCACGTCCGTACATAAGGCACTGAAAATATTGTGCCATTAAGGTTCAGGTTAAAATCAACGATTGCATCAATTCCCGCCCTTCCCGCTGTGCAACATACTCCCCAACCACAGGAAGAAGTCACCATTTTACGGTATCCGGAATGCCCCACCCTGAGTTGTGCGTATTAATGCAGGACCAGGGAGAAGTAACCCTTATGGGACGAAAAAATTTTGGCAGATTGAAGTGTTGGAATATTCGACCTTTAGACTACTCCCTGAAATTGGTTACATAAATGGAGGCTGCAATGACTAACCTTCGCTCCTGAATTCATTCATAACTTCGCGTTCGTTTTTCTTCCCTATTCTATTACTTCCATCCCGCTCTTAGTTTCTAAAGACCCACCAATACTCCCGCCCGAATAGATTTTTCACCACCGGCAAAAACAAACATCACGCCACTACCTTTCTCCTCACAGCACCGTCTCAAAAGGAAAAAAGATTTACTATATTGACCGTTGGCAATTCCAAGTTTTCTAAAAACCCTATCAACGCTTAAAATTTATCCTATGAATTCTCGTCGTGACTTTTTGCAAAAAATTACAGCATCAGCCATTGCATTACCGCTCGTTCCGGACTTAAACCTGAATACATCAGACCAACCGCATAACGAACCGTATCAAGGCCCGATCTTAAAAGTGGCTATTATGGGTCTTGGAAGCTATGGAACCCGGGTTGCGGATGCTATGCAGTCTTGTACAATGGCTAAGCTTACGGGTGTAATAAGTGGTACACCTTCTAAAGTCAAAGACTGGCAAAGCAAATACAAAATACCAGAGAAGAATTGTTACAACTATGACAACTTTGATGGCATAAAAAATAACCCTGACATTGATGCTGTCTATGTCATTACACCCAATTCGTTACACGTTCCTTATGGTTTGCGGGTAGCCAAGGCGGGAAAACATGTTATAAGCGAAAAGCCGATGTCAATGAACGCGGCGGAAGGACAGACGCTGGTGGATGCGTGTAAGAAAGCCAACGTAAAATTGCTCGTGGGATACAGGATGCATCTGGAAGCAAAGACGCTTGAAATTATTCGCATGAGAAAGGCCGGGGAGTTTGGTAAAATTCTTTTCTTTCAGGGGCTGTGTGGATTCAAGATTGGAGATCCGAGTCAATGGCGACTGAACAGAAAGCTTGCCGGTGGTGGTTCGCTGATGGATATCGGTATCTATGCGGTGAACGGGTCGCGCTATATGATAGGAGAGGAACCTACATGGGTCACGGCCCAGGAGACAAAAACTGATCCAGTAAAATTTAAGGATGGCGTGGATGAGACTGTCCAATTTCAACTTGGTTTCCCCAGTGGCGCAGTTGCATCTTGCTTGTCCACTTATACAATGAATAACCTTGACAGATTTTTTCTCGACGGTGATAAGGGATTTGCCGAAATGCAACCTTCAACAGGATATGGACCGATCAAAGCGCGCACGCACCTAGGTGAACTAGCTTATAGCCATATCACCCATCAGACCGTACAGATGAACGAAATGTCTGAAATAATCCTTCAGGGAAAAACTCCTGTTGTGCCGCTTGATGGAGAAGAAGCGGTAAAGGATATGAAAATTATGGATGCAATTGTTCAGGCGATGACCTCCGGCAAAAAGATAACGTTGAAATAATCCCCCAAAATTTTAGGGCATCAAACATACGGTATGGAAAATGAGATTTTCGATCGCGTTGACCAGTACATCCTTCAACTGGTAGGCGGGGAGGACGAAGTTTTGCGGGCGACAGACAGGTCTATCACCGAAGCAAACATGCCTCCTATTAGTGTATCAGCTAATCAGGGAAAGTTTCTTCACGTGCTTGCTAAAATAAAAAATGCAAAGAGGATTCTTGAGGTCGGCACGCTTGCGGGATACAGCACAATCTGGATGGCGCGGGCGCTGCCTCGGGATGGAAAACTCATCTCTCTCGAGTTCGATCCACTTCATGCAAAAGTTGCAAAAAGTAATGTTGAAAAAGCGGGCCTTAGCTCGATTGTCGATATCCGGATAGGAAAGGCTATTGACCTTTTGCCGCAGCTCGAAGAAAACGGGGAAGGCCCGTTCGATATGATCTTTATCGATGCGGATAAACCTCCATACACTGAATATTTTCAATGGGCGCTGAAATTATCACGTCCGGGCACATTGATAGTTGCCGATAACGTTGTGCGGGAAGGAAAGGTACTAGACCCGCGATCAACGGACGAAATGGTGCAAGGAGTGCAGCGGTTTAATTCTTTTCTTGCCCAAAGTCCGGCAGTGACTTCGACCATTATCCAAACCGTTGGATCCAAGCAACACGATGGAATGGCACTGGCGGTAGTAAACTAAACTAATTAAGTAGCAATTTATAAAATCAAAAATAATCCATCCATGAAAAATGTTTTTATTCAAACCAGGTTATTTCTGCCGATACTATTTATAGTGTGCTCGACGGTAGCATATTCCCAACAATTCAAAGTGCTGCTGTTTACCAAGACAGACGGATTTCACCATGAATCGATTCATGAAGGAATCGATGGTGTTCGTCAGCTTGCAAAGCGACATAATTTTACTGTTGATTGGCAGGAGAATGCCTCTGTGTTCAATGATAAAGCATTGGAGAATTACAAAGCTGTGATTTTCCTGAATACAACGGGTAATGTCCTGAACGACGAACAACAAGCCGCTTTCGAGAAATTTATTAAAGCCGGAAAAGGATATGTAGGAATTCACAGCGCCGCTGATACGGAATACGACTGGCCATGGTACACTAAGATGGTTGGAATGATGTTTAAGATCCACCCGCAACAACAATCGGCTTATCTCAAGGTAGAAGACAGCAACTTTCCGGGGATGGAGCGTTTTCCGAAAAAACTTTTATGGACCGACGAGTGGTATCAATACGGCGACCGCAAAGCTGATGACCTGAAAGTGTTGATTACTGTCGATGAAAAAACGTACGATCCATATGCAAAATGGGGAGATAATGAAGGTAAAGGGATGGGTGCGGTTCATCCTATCGCGTGGTACCATAACTATGACGGAGGCCGGGCGTTCTACACGGGGTTGGGACATATTTCTTTGGTGTATTCCGATCAGACTTTCCTTGACCATCTGTATGGTGGAATTTACTGGGCGGCTACTGGCAAAGGACTATAATGTTGTTTGATTTCTTGCAATCGCTACGCGTACGTATAAACTACTTCTTGCCGTCTAAACTTTCTTTTGTATTGCTATGAGCCGCTGGCGCCAATACTCTGCTTTCTTGTTTGCCGTCATCTTTCTTGTCTTAGACTCCTGTCGAAGGCCGGAGACTGAAGAACAGGTTCTTCCATACTTAGACCCTGCCTTAGGTATCGAGCAACGTGTAAATGATCTGGTTGGCAGGATGACTTTGGAAGAGAAGATTTCCCAGATGATAAATCAAGCGCCGGCAATAGAACGACTCGGTGTATCGGAGTACAACTGGTGGTCTGAGGGGTTGCATGGTGTGGCACGTGCCGGACTTGCAACCGTTTTTCCTCAGGCAATAGGACTTGGTGCTACCTGGGATCGTGATCTTATGTCACGGGTTTCAACAGCAATTGGTGATGAGGCAAGGGCTAAACATCATGAGTTCGCGCGAAGGGGAAAAAGATTTATCTACCAGGGCCTCACGCTATGGTCTCCAAATATCAACATCTTCAGAGATCCGCGATGGGGAAGAGGGCAGGAAACTTATGGTGAGGACCCTTACCTGACCGGCAGGCTTGCCGTTGAATTTATCAAAGGATTACAGGGGACGGATTCCGTATACTATAAAACGATCGCTACGGTCAAACATTTTGCAGTCCACAGCGGGCCGGAGCTGGATCGACATACATTTAATGCTGTAATAGGAGATAAGGATCTGATGGAGACTTATCTTCCTCAATTTGAAACGGGGATCAGGGAAGGTGGCGCATATTCCCTGATGTGCGCGTATAACAGATACAACGGTGAGGCGTGCTGTACCAGCGGAAAACTTTTAAACGACGTGCTGCGGAACGATTGGGCATTTAGTGGTTTCGTAGTATCTGATTGCGATGGTATAGTGGATATTTATAAAAACCATAAACAGGTCGCGACACCAGCGGAAGCTGCAGCCCTGGCCGTTAAGTCGGGCACAGATCTGGAGTGCGGAAAAGTGTATTTGAATCTAAAGGAAGCTGTAGAAAAGAAACTCATCACGGAAAAAGAAATAGATGTTTCAGTGAAGAGGCTCTTTATGGCCCGGTTCAAGCTTGGAATGTTTGATCCACCTGAGCGGGTACCGTTTGCAAATATTCCCTATAGTGTGGTGGACAACAAAGAACACAAGGCGCTGGCTCTTGAAGCGGCGCAAAAATCCATCGTGTTGTTGAAAAATGATAAAAATATTCTACCGCTGAAAAAGGATATTAAAACACTCGCTGTAATTGGTCCAAATGCGGATCAATGGCTGATGTTGCTCGGAAACTATAACGGTGTTCCATCTGATCCGGTGACACCTTTGCGGGGCATTCGTGAAAAATTGAAAAATACAAATGTTCTCTACGCACAGGGTTGTGAGCTTGCAGACGGAATGCCTACCTACAAAACCATTCCATCAAGTGTCCTGTTTAATGGAACTAGTGCCGGGCTTCGGAGTGAATATTTTAACAACATCGACTTTAGCGGGTCTCCACTATTTGATAGCGTTGACAACGTTGTGGATAAAAACTGGTCGGACAAAGCGCCACGGAGTGATATGGGCGACGATAACTTCAGTGTGAGGTGGAGGGGCGAACTAATTCCAGACAAAACTGCATCCTATCAACTGGGGTTTGTCAGCACTTGCAACACCCGTCTCTATCTGGATGACAGTTTGGTAGCAAAAACAATCTATCACTTCAGGGACGAATACGGCGATCCCCGCCTAAGAAAGTCTCCCGTTATAAAACTGGAGGCCGGCAGAAAATATAAAATTGTTCTTGAAGCCGTCGATACGTATGCCGATGCACAGGTGCAGCTTGTGTGGGCAACTCCTCAGCCAGATCTGAAGAAAGAAGCCTTACAGATCGCCAGTCAGGCGGAGGCGGTGGTAATGTTTATGGGTCTCACTGCAAGGATGGAGGGAGAAGAAATGGATATTGCGATCGACGGATTTTCTGCGGGCGACAGGACAAAAATAGATTTACCCAAAACGCAACAGGAGCTGATAAAAGCAGTACATGCACTTGGTAAACCTGTTGTACTCGTTTTGCTCAATGGCAGTGCGCTTGCAGTCAATTGGGAGCAAAAAAATATTCCCGCGATCCTGGAAACATGGTATCCCGGCCAGGCCGCAGGTCAGGCCATAGCTGATGTACTGTTTGGAGACTACAATCCTGGAGGCAGACTTCCTGTTACTTTTTACAAGTCAACAAACGACCTTCCTTCATTTAAAGAGTACAATCTCGTAGGCCAGACCTACCGTTATTTTAAAGGAGATCCGCTTTATCCCTTCGGCTTTGGTTTGAGTTACACGTCATTTGCGTACGAGAATCTTGAGATTGATCATCCACAAAACAGGGATGATTCCGTGAGACTTTCCGTAACGGTGAAGAATACTGGTGGAATGAAGGGTGATGAAGTGGTTCAGGTCTATGTTAGACGAACTGATACCGATGATAAAGCACCCATCAGATCTCTTGTGGAATTCAGACGACTTGAATTGCTTCCCGGGCAATCGAGCCAGGTTCAATTCAGCCTTTCTCCGAAGGTTTTTTCCAGCGTCAACGAAGACGGTACAAAGGAGAATGCGCCCGGTAAGTATGAAATTTCCGTGGGAGGCGGACAGGTCGACGTTAAAGCCAATGGAACCCTGATACCGGGATTGAAGGCGAGCCTTAGTTTCTAATTTCT
>Ga0190271_10003296_pt1 | contig 10088 bp, 6 predicted proteins | sample Popmic356T_FD_133747 | JGI IMG/M metagenome (GOLD analysis project Ga0190271, IMG submission 133747) | Populus adjacent soil microbial communities from riparian zone of Weber River, Utah, USA - 356 T | ecosystem: Environmental > Terrestrial > Soil > Riparian zone | place: USA: Utah | collected... | reverse complement strand
TCAATCGCTCCGAGCGAAATCTGGTCCGAGTCTCTTGAATACTGAACTGGGTTACTCTCGACCCGGCTCATTCCGAATGCAGCACGTCACGCATACGTGACACCCTGCATTAGGTAAGTGGTTATGAAGCGGATCCCCCTCGCCACCGTATTGATTCTCGCCCTCGCATCCCCTGCCCATGCCGCGTCGTCGACTGCGGGGGACGCCACCCCAAACTTCACCGAATCGAGCACGTGTGGCGTGTACGGGATGAGAGGGCCCCTCAGTCCCTTCAACGGTCTCGGTGACCGTCTCTACGGTCCTTTCGCTGACTACTTCGGGCGAAACTACGGCCAGGTGTCTGCCTCGATCGTCAACTGGGTGGAACCCTCCGGTCATCTCTATCGGGTCCACTCGCGTGCCCTCGCCGCCTTCCAGAGTGCCGCCCAGCGGATCAGCGCTTCGGGTGCCGGGTACACGGTCCGCACTGGAGCGGCGTGGACCTGGCGCAACATTGCCGGCAGCAATCAGATGTCCCATCACGCCGCGGCCAATGCAGTGGACGTCAACCCCCCGCAGAACCCGGTGACGAGTGGCGCCCTGATCACGGACATGCCCCGTGCCTACCGGGAGGCATGGACGTCGGCCGGTTTCTGCTGGGGCGGCTCCTGGCGATTCAGCAAGGACAGCATGCACTACTCGTGGCGGGGGCCGGCAGCGGTGGCTGGGCAAATGGCACGGGTGACTCCCTTCGCTCCTCTAACCCCGTCGGCGAACTTCACCACGCTCGCCCTCGACGCTCCGTCCTCGGTAGATGGGTCGGTTGCGATCGCCATGTCGGGGAAGCGGCGGGACGGAGCAGACGATCTCTACGGCCTGGCCGATGTGGGCGGGCAATGGCAGGTCCAGGTCGCCGGGGCCGGCGCCAGGTTCGGGATCCTCGGTCTCAGATGGACCAGTGGCGCCCCCGCCGGCGGCGTTCCATATTTCGCCGACGCCGATGGCGACGGTCGCGCCGATCTCTGGCGCTTCAACACCGGCGGCTCCACGATCACCGCCGACGTGTACTACGACCGTTCACGGTTCCGAAACGTCGGCAAACAGGTGACCACCAGCGCCGCATGGTCGGCCGACGCCGAGCTCGGGATGGCTCTGTTCGATACCACCGATTGGGTGCCTGACCTGTACGTTTTCCGACGCAACACCGGAAGGGTCGAGGTCTACTCCTCTGCCTCCGGTTATCAGCAGATGGTCCACACCTCGACTCTGGCGGTCCCTGTCGGAAACTCCAGGATCGTGCTGGCAGATCGCAATGTCGACGGGCGCTCGGACATCTGGCTCGTGGCACCCGGCTCGAACGCGCGCATGGATGTCGTCCTCTGGTCGAACGGCTATGCCGGAAACCCGCAGCGGGTCAACACTTCGATGTCGGTCCCTTCGGGTGCCTCCGTGCTCCCTGGAGACTTCGATGGTGATGGCCGCGTCGATATCTACGTGGTCGCCGGAGCCAGGGTCTCGGTCTGGCTGGGTGGCGCCCCGGACCGGGCCATCGCCGATCTGGGTGACTGGTTCACCACAGCGGGTCCCAACACCTTCGACGCCGGGCCACTGTGTGTCGGCGAGTGCGACCAGCTCGGCTACGTCGATGGGGGAGGGTCCTGGCGTCTCGCCCATGAGGTTGCCTGGGCGCCCTTCGAATCCAATTTCTTCTATGGCAACCCGGCAGACAGCCCGTTCATGGGTGATTGGGACTGCGACGGGGTCGACACCCCGGGTCTGTATCGTCGCTCCGACGGCTACGTGTATCTGCGCAACTCCAACACCCAGGGTGTGGCCGACGTCAAGTTCTTCTTTGGCAATCCGAGCGACATCCCGATTCCGGGAGACTTCGACGGCGACGGCTGCGACACCGTGTCCATCTACCGCCCGGCCGAGCAGCGGTTCTATGTGATCAACCGGCTCGGCGCCGGTGACGCCGGGCTCGGGGCGGCCGATCATTCCTTCCTGTTTGGCGATCCGGGAGACAAACCTTTCGTCGGAGACTATGACGGGAATGGCCTCGACGAAGTGGGGCTGCACCGTGAGTCCACGGGACGGGTGTACTTCCGGTTCAGCCTGGCGACGGGCATCGCCGACCGCGACTTCATCTACGGCGACCCGGGTGACTTCCTCCTCGCCGGCGACTGGAACGGCGACGGCACCGACACGCCCGCCATCTTCCGCCCATCGGACGGGAACTGGTACATCCGGCTCGCCAACACCCAGGGGTTCGCCAACCACGTGATCCCCTTTGGATTGGCCGACCGCGGCCTTCTGCCGGTGGTGGGCAGGAACGGTTTCGCAGAAGGTCTTGCCCCGCAGTCGGGCGTCGATACCGCGCCGGGTGACAGCGATCTCCTACCGTCGGAGACCGACTGAGGAGACTGACTTGTTACATCGTCTTCTCGCCGGGCTTTCACCCGGGCTGAGAAATCTGCTCAAGCGAATCCCGGGCGCCTCTGCGGTTCGGGACTCTCTCTATGGGCACCCCAGGGGCCCCGCCCCATCGTCGGGGACTCTGAGGCCGGTGGTCTATCTCCCCACCTGGTTGGAGTGGGAAGTGATGAAACAGCGACCTCAGTACCTGCTCGAGGCCCTTGCCGCGGCTGGTCACGAGGTGTGGTTCGTCGACCCTCGTCTCGGACAGGAGATGATGGCGGGGGATCGGATCCATCTCGTTCCGTCCATCACGCCCACCCCTCGGTCGGGTGTGATCCTCTACACCCACTTCGCCCCCACACAGACCCTGATCGACCGCTTTTCCGACATGGTCGTGGTCTACGACCTCCTCGACGACCTGGCCATCTACGAGCCGAACGAACAGGGGATGCCCCTCGAGCGGACGGTCAAGCATCACCACCGCCCGCTGGTGGAGGAGGCAGATGTCGTACTGGCCTCCAATCCGATCCTTGCCGAGCGTCATCGGTCCGAGCGTGAGGACCTCGTTCTGGTAGAGAACGGGGTCGATCTCGACCGCTTCACCCCGGAGGGCCCGGTCGCGGGCTCGCTCCCCGAAGGCAGGATTGTCGGCTACCACGGTGCATTGGCGCCCTGGTTCGACTTCGATCTGTTCACCGCCGTGGCCGATCTCAGACCCAACTTGACGTTCGTCCTGGTAGGCCCCATCGACCCCGAGGTGGAGGATCGGGCTGACAAGCTGGCGAAGCTTGCCAATGTGACTCTCCTGCCCGCCCAGTCTTCGGAGAGGATCGGCGAGTTCGTGCGGGGCTTCAGTGTCGGGATCCTGCCCTTTGTCATCGACGAGATGACGAAGGCGGTGACTCCGCTGAAGATGTACGAGTACCTGGCTTGCGGTGTGCCGATGGTTGCCACGCCCCTTCCTGCTTGTGTGGGGGAAGAGATGGTCCAGACCGCCCAGGATCCTTCGTCTTTCGCCGCCAGGATCGATGATGCGCTATTGCTCAACTCCGGCGAGCGCCAGGACCTTCGCAACCATGCCCGGGCTGCCTCGTGGGAGAGGCGGGTGGCCCCGCTCCTCGATCGCTTAGAGAGTCTGGGTCTGCGTTCCCTCGATTGAGGGAGGGTCCGTGACTTCGCTATGCGGTCGGAAGGTCCCAGAACCTGAGCTCCCATGAGGCGCCCACGGGAATCCCGTTCGCCTCGTAGAAGTTCTGACGCGCCATGTGCTCGTTGAGGTCGGGAGCGGGCTGGTTCGAGGAGAACAATTCCATGTTCACCCTGAGGTTGGCGAACGAGAACTGGTCGAAGTTGACCGTCGACAGGAAGTCGTACCAGCGCTTGACCCCGGCGTAGCACTCGGTCGAGAAGCAGTCGGTCTGACCCAGCTTGTCCTGCATGTCCAGCCAGTCGACGCCCCGGGCTATCCCCTCGCCTGCGGCCATGGTCTGGACGTTGTGGAACATGTAGCGCAGGTTGTCGCGGATGTTGTTCAACTCGCCTTGCGAGTGCGAGAAGTATGAGCTCTCGTAGGCGGGGGACCAGAGGACAGCGCGACTCGATGTCTGAGCAGACTCACCTGCCTGTTCGAGAGTTCCGTTGAAGACCTTGACCATCTCGAACAGGAAAGCCGAGTAGGCAGACTGGACCCTGTCGCTGTAGAGGTTGCCGCCGAACCAGTCGAAGTACCCCTCGTAGGTGACGTACCAGTTCAGGTTGGAGCGAATCTTCGGAAATTGGAAGTCGACGAATGCAAGAAACATCTCGGCGGCTTCACGGTTGACCTCGATGTTGTCCCACCGCCAGGACGGAGTCAGGATCCCGCCGCAGTAGGGGCTATCGGCGCACCATTTTTCCAGACCGGTGGGGAAGTCAGTGAGGTTCTTCCAGGGCATGGTCGTGACATCGAGCTGGGCGGGGCCGATGAAGACGTTGTCGAAACAGGTCTCTCGGCCACCCCCGGGGACGTGGGGGAGCACGGCCAGCAATTGGTCGATGCGAAGATCGCCACGGAGGTCGACAACCCCGACCAGGACGACATTCATGATGTAGCTGTCGTTGGCAGGGTCTCGGTGCTCGGCACAGATGCGATCGACACGGGCAGCGATCTCTTCGGCCTCAGCTCCGCCGAGATCGAGGAACATGCTCTTGGGAGTGATCCCGTCGTCGGGTGCGGCGAGGGCAATCGGCGCGGCGCTCGATACGAGAAGAATTGTCATCGAAGCGGCCGCGAACAGTCGTCTGAGACGTGGCCGAACAGTCCCTGCTTGTTCCATTCCCTACCTGCGTCGCTACCGGAGCCACCTACGCAGTTGGCGGCCCCACCCCGTACACCTGTCGAAATATCTTCGACCCAACGACGGGGCCACTCAATGGGTTCCCCGGCCCAACCGCGACGGCGATAGGCCTGTCCTCAGTCGATGCCGAACACTCCGGATACGGGTAGCCATGGGGGTGAGCCGAAGACGAACTGGCTGTCGGCGTTGCCCTGGGTGTTGGTGTGACGGAAGAAGAAGGTGAAATTGGAGGGTCGGAACAACCCGGGGGTATCAACTCCGTCGACGACTCCCCAGTCGCCGGTCACGAACCGGTCTCCTGGGTCTCCGAAGAAGAACTCGTTGTCGGCGATCCCGGTGGTCAGAGAGTTGCGGAAGTAGACGAACCCCGTGCTTTCCCGGTGCAAACCAACCGTGTCGATCCCGTCCCCGTCGAAATCTCCGACGAACGGTTTGTCACCTGGGTCTCCGAAGAGGAAGGAGAATTCGGCCGGGCCGAGTCCGCCTTCATTGGCTCCGAGGGCGTTGATGATGTAGAACCGTTGCTCGGAGGGGCGGTAGATGGAGAGACTGTCGCATCCGTCTCCGTCGAAGTCTCCGGCCAGGGGGATGTCGGAGGGGTTGCCGAAGAAGAAGCGGATATCGGCGATCCCCTGGCTGTTCGAGTTTCGGAGATAGGCGAAGGCATCTGAGATCCGGAACAAACCTGGTGTGTCTATCCCGTCGCAATCCCAGTCCCCCATGAACGGGGTATCACCCGGATCGCCATAGAAAAATGCCGTGACCGTGCCGGCCGTATCGCGTAGGCGCCATTCCCCGGTCGCAGGATCGACCAGACCCACCGTGTCCGTCACACGACCCCAATCCGGCGTGGCGTCGCCGTTGGGATGGTCGGACACGTTGGTCTGCCCCGAGCCATCGGAGCTCATCACGTAGACCTCGATGTTCCCGTCCCTCACAGTCGTGAAAGCGATCCGGTCACCGTATGGGGACCAGGACGACCGGTTGTCATTGGTTGGCTCCGTCGTGATCCTCGATTGCCCGGAGCCGTCGGCTGCCATGACATAGATCTCGTCGTTTCCGTCCCGAGTCGAGGTAAACGAGAGCTCAGATCCATCCGAGGACCAGGACGGGTCACTGTCCCCTCCAGCGCTATTGGTCAGGCGTGTCTGACCCGAGCCGTCGGCGTCCATCGCGTAGACCTCGAGGTTCCCGTCTCGATTGGTGGCGAAGGCGATCTTGGACCCGTCCGGTGACCAATCGGGCTCGATGTCGGCTGCCACGTGGTTGGTGAGGTTGGCCAGGCCGGTTCCGTCGGCGTTCATCACCCAGATCTCCAGGTTCCCGCTTCGGTTGGAGGCAAAGGCAATCTTGGACCCGTCGGGTGACCACGTCGCCTGCCCGTCCTGGGCGGCATGGTTGGTGAGTCGGGTCGGGTCGGATCCATCGACATTCATCACATAGATCTCGAAGTTTCCGTCCCGGGTAGATCCGAAGGCGATCTTGGACCCGTCCGGTGACAAGGTTGCCTGCCAGTCGAACGCTGGGTCGTTGGTCAGGCGGGTCTGATCGGAACCATCCGGTCTCATCGAGTAGATCTCGGAGTTTCCGTCCCGTCCGGTTTCGAAGACGATTAGACCGTCGCTGGGGCCGGCGGCAGAAGCAGGAAGCGCTACTGCCAGGGCGATGGCGATGAATGTCAACGTCAAGGCACGCCGGTTGGGTCGGTGGGTCATTCAGGGCTCCTGATTCGATGAGTGGCCGGCAACTTACCCGATCATCAGTCGATGCCGAATACTCCGGCCACAGGCAGTCCGCTGGGCAGCCCGAACGCGAAGCTGGAGTCGGCGTTGCCCTGGGTGTTGGTGTGCCGGAAGAAGACGATGGAGGAGGAGGGCCGGAACAAGGCGGGGGTGTCGGTCCCGTCGACTATCCCCCAGTCTCCGGCCACGAAGCGGTCGCCGGGATCACCGAAGAAGAACTGGTTAGAGGCCACCCCGGTGTCGAGGGTGTCCCGGTAGTAGACGAACCCGGTTGACTCCCGATGCAAACCAACCTCGTCGATCCCGTCCCCGTCGAACTCACCGACGAAGGGCTTGTCACCGGGATCACCGAATAGGAACGAGAAGTCGGCTGCTCCCAACCCTCCTTCGTTGGCTCCCAACTCATTGATGATGTAGAACCGTTGCTCCGACGGCCGGTAGATGCTGAGGCTGTCACAACCGTCGCCATCGAAGTCTCCGGCCAGGGGAATATCTGAGGGGTTGCCGAAGAAGAAGCGGATGTCGGCGATCCCCTGAGAATTGCTGTTCCTCAGATAGGCGAAGGCGTCCGACTGGCGGAACAACCCGGGTGTATCGATCCCGTCACAATCCCAATCACCCATGAATGGGACGTCCCCCGGGTTGCCGTAAACGAAGACAGTCAAGACGCCTGCCGCGTTTCGCAAATACCACACGCCCGAGCCCGGATGGACCTGTCCCACCGTGTCGGCGACCCGTCCCCAGTCGGGGCTTGTTGAGGCGGCAGGATTGTTGCTGTTGTTGGATTGTGCACTCCCATCCGAGTCCATGACGTAGATCTCGGAGTTCCCATCTCGGGTTGTCTCAAACGAAATCCTCGATCCGTCGGGGGACCACGTGGGCTTGTAGTCAAAGCTCGGGTTGCTCGTGAGCCTGGTCTGGGATGATCCATCGGCGTTCATCGCATAGATCTCGTTGTTGCCATCGCGATCGGAAGCGAAAGAGATCTTCGACCCATCAGGCGACCAGGAGGGCGCCAGATCCCAGCCCGCACTGTTGGTGAGACGGGTCTGATCGGAGCCATCGGCGTTCATCAGATAGATCTCGAAGTTGCCGTCCCGGTTGGTGGAGAATGCGATCTTGGGCCCTGGTGCCCACTCCGGCTCGACGTCTGATGTCACGCCGTTGGTGAGTCTCATCTGCCCGGTCCCATCTGCGTTCATCACGTAGATCTCGGTGTTGGCGTCCCGAGTCGTCACGAAGGCGATCTTGGAACTGTCAGGCGACCACACCGGAAACCCGTCGAGGCCGGGACTGGTGGTGAGACGCTCAGGGCTGGAACCGTCCGCCTCCATTACGTACACCTCGAAGTTCCCGTCACGGGCCGAGCTGAAGGCGATCTTGGAGCCGTCGGGCGACCAAGCCGGTGCAGTGTCGGTTGACGGGTTGTTGGTCAGTCGGGTCTGATCGGAGCCATCGGCCCGCATCGAGTAGATCTCGTCGTTGCCATCCCGGTTCGACTCGAAGACGATCAGCCCGTCGTTGGGGCCTGATGCCGTCGCGGGTAGAGCAACTACGAAGAGGGCGAGGACGACCGCAGTGGCCATGACCCGACGAGAAGACCGATGTTGCATTTCGACTCCAACGTTGCGCGTGTGGCGGGCAACCTAACTGCCAACGATCAGGTCAGTCGATGCGAACGCGCCGGGATATGAATAGCCAGCTTGGGCACGCCGCAGACGATTTGACGGTCAGGCCTGCGAACGACGCCGCAACGCCGGCCAGAGCAGCGGCAGTGTGAGAACTGCCATCAGATACAGCGGATAGGCGTACCGGAACTCCTGGGCTGGCGTGGTGGCGACCACGTTGAGGGTGTGGGCCACCAGCAGGGCCGACGGCAACAGGAAACGCCGGGCTCGGAAGGCGAAGACGACGATGGCGGCAAGGGCGGGGAGGAGGACGATGGCGGGTCGCCAAGTGAGCCAGAGCCGACTGTCGACCTCGGCCCAGCGCCACACGGCGTCGGTGAGGGCGAAGGCGCGGTCTGAGATCGTGGCCCGGGCCAATCCAACCTCATTGGCCGGGAAGTCATACGGAGGGCGGTGGAAGAAGGCGTCGGCGGGCTGTGCGGGTGCGTAGACGAAGTTGGCGGCGCAGAGGCGGTGGTCGAGCACCGAGTCGAAGTCTCGGAGCAGCACTGCCAGCACGAGGCTCCGGTAGGGGCCGGGTGTCTCCCGCACCGGGGTCTGATCCATCATGGGGTGGAAGAGGAGGGGCGTGCTGTCGTAGCAGTCGTACTCCGTGGACCAGATGATCGGTGGGGCCACCGCCTCGAGCAGGTCTTCGTCCGCGTCGCTGAACGTCTCCGGCTCACTGACGTACGAAGCGGCCACGTCGGGGAGGAATACTTGGGCCGGCTCGATGCTGGCTCCCTGCACATCGAGGATCGAGTAGAGCGGGCCTACGGTGAGGATGACCGACAGAGCGATGGTGGCGAAGGCGATGCCCACCACCCGCAGCCGGTGCCGGTAGACCCAGGCGAGGACCAGCAGCACCAGCAAAACGGTGATCGGGCCGTTCCCGCGCAATAGCCAGACCCCGGCCAGGGCGAGCCCGATCCTGACCGCCGGCCAGGGGCGCCCCGCTCGGTCTGGCTCGACTGCGAGAGCGAGAAGCTCGATCCAGGCCCAGAGCATGAGGAGGGCGAAGGGGACGTCCTTCCACAGGGCGAGGGTGGTCGGGGCGACGGCGGGGGAGATACCGAGCAGCCAGGCAGCGCCCACGGCCAGCCAGGTGGGCACCCCGGCGGCGACCAGCCAGCGAGCGGCGTAGGCGAGGAGGACGCCGAACACGAGCAGCTGGAACAGGGCAACCAGACCCGGTCGAGACCCACCCAGGCTGAGGATGTCGAGGTAGAAAGTGTGGATGGCCGGGTGATGGTTGAGATAGGTCCCCGCCGCGATCTGCCCGAACTGGTCGTTGGTGTCGCTCGAGCCGAACCCCGGGTTCCAGCCCAGCCACCAGACGAACAACGGCAGGGCCGCGGTGCCGGCGAGCAGCCAGGAAGGCAGGACGGGACGCGGGAGACGCACCAGCGGCAGGATAAGTGCGAGCCCGACGCTTAGAGAGGTGCGCTCGAAACCTTGCGGGACAGGGCGACGGTCTCGTTGTAGGTGAAGAAGCGGCCAGCCAGCCTGGGGAGTGGCAAGGAGTAGCCGGCCTCACGCACCAGACCGTGATCGGCCTCGATCTGGGCCAGATCATCCAGGTCGAGAAAGGTGACGTGGGTCGCATCGGAACGAAAACCGGCCTCCTGGGGGACGATGACCACCACACGGCCACCATCGCGGAGATAGGGGAGATATCCGCCGAGCAGGGCCGAGGCTTCGTCGGGAGTCATATGCTCCAGGACGTGAGCGAAGAGGAGGCTGTCGTATCCGCCGGAAATGGCATCTGGCCCGGAGGCGAACTCATCGCTCGTGTAGGCGGTGAGACCGTAGGCACGGGCCATCTCGATCGAATGCGGGTTGATATCGACCCCAACACCGTTCCCATCGAGATGTTGGAGGTTACGACCGATCCCGCAGCCGACATCGAGGACGCGGCCTTCCACGACCCTGCGAATGTGGCGACG
>Ga0190271_10003294_pt1 | contig 10092 bp, 10 predicted proteins | sample Popmic356T_FD_133747 | JGI IMG/M metagenome (GOLD analysis project Ga0190271, IMG submission 133747) | Populus adjacent soil microbial communities from riparian zone of Weber River, Utah, USA - 356 T | ecosystem: Environmental > Terrestrial > Soil > Riparian zone | place: USA: Utah | collected... | reverse complement strand
GGGCATCATCACCGAGCTGACGATGGCCGTCGTGCCGGCCTTCCTGCTCCGTGCTGTCGAGAGGCCCGAGCCCCTGCTCTCGGTGCTCGAGCAGGTCGACGCCGCGGCTGAGAGCAACGACCACTTCGAGTTCTACTGGTATCCGCACACCGACCGCACGCAGACGAAGCGCAACAACCGGGTGCCTGTCGGCAGCGCCCCGAGGCCGCTGGCGGGCTGGCGCGAGCGGCTCGACGACGACCTGCTCGCCAACCGGGTCTTCGAGGTGAGCAACCGCATCGCGACGCGCCTGCCGCGCACGACGAAGGGGATCAACGCCATCGCGTCGCGCGCGCTCGCGGAGCGCACCTACACCGACGCATCGCACCGCGTCTTCGTCACCGCCCGCGACGTGCGCTTCGTCGAGTCCGAGTGGGCCTTCCCACGGCGATCACTGCGCGAGGTCCTGCTCGAGCTGCGGGACTGGATCGACCGGCACGACGAGCGCATCTCCTTCCCCGTCGAGTGCCGGGTGGCTGCGGCCGACGACGTCTGGCTGTCGACGGCGTACGAGCGCGAGACCGCCTACATCGCGGTCCACCGCTACCACCGGCAGCGGCCCGGAGGCTACTTCGATGCCTTCGAGGCGATCGCGACCGAGCACGGCGGCCGCCCGCACTGGGGCAAGGTGCACACCCTCGGGGCCGACCACCTGCGTGCGAGCTACCCGCGCATGGGCGACTTCGTCGCCGTGCGTGATCGGGTCGACCCGGAGCGCCGCTTCGGCAACGCCTACCTCGAGCGCGTGCTCGGCGACTGAGCGGACGGCCGTATGCCGTGAGGCGAGGGCCGCACGTGCCGTTTCCTCACGCTCTGCGCTGAGTCCCGACGTGACTCACCAGCAGCTGAGTCACCTGATGACGCAGAGCAGAGGCGGATGACCCGGTGAGGCACGTCCCCTCACGGCGCGCGGTGAGGGCGGGCCATGGCGAGGACGTCGAGGGCTTCGTCGAGCTGCTCCTCGGTGAGTCGCCCCTCGGAGACGTGGCCCTGATCGATGACGACCTCGCGGATCGTGCGCTTCTCCGCGACCGCCCGCTTGACGACGGCCGCGGCCGCTTCGTAGCCGATGTAGCCGTTGAGCGGGGTGACGATCGACGGTGACCCCTCGGCCAGCGCACGGGCGTGCTCGACCTCGGCGGTGATGCCGTCGACGCACCGGTCGGCGAGCAGGTGGCTCGTGCTGGTGAGGAGGCGGATCGACTCGAGCACGTTCTTGGCGATGACCGGCAGCATGACGTTGAGCTCGAAGTTGCCGGCCGCGCCGGCCACCGTGATGGTGACGTCGTTGCCGATGACCTGCGCGCAGGCCATCAGGGTCGCCTCGGGCACCACCGGGTTGACCTTGCCGGGCATGATGCTCGACCCCGGCTGCAGGTCGGGCAGGTGGATCTCGCCGAGCCCGGTGCGCGGCCCGGAGCTCATCCAGCGCAGGTCGTTGCAGATCTTCGTCAGGCTGACGGCAACGACCTTGAGGGCGCCGGACAGCTCGACGACGGCGTCCTGTGCGGACTGCGCCTCGAAGTGGTCGACGGCCTCACGCAGGGGGAGTCCCGTCGTCTCGGCGACCCGCGCGATGACGGCCGCGGCGAAGCCCGGAGCGGCGTTGAGCCCCGTACCGGCCGCGGTGCCTCCCAGGGGCAGCTCCGCCGTCGCTGCTGCAGCAGCACGCACGCGTCCGGCGCCGAGCTCGATCTGACGGCGGTAGCCGCCGAACTCCTGACCGAGGGTCACGGGCACGGCGTCCATGAGGTGGGTGCGTCCGGCCTTGACGACGTCTGCGAACTCGATCTCCTTGCGGCTCAAGGATGCCGCGAGGTGGTCGAGTGCGGGAGCGAGCTCGTCGAGGGCTCCGAGGGTCGCGGCGATGCGCAGCGCGCTGGGGAAGGTGTCGTTGCTCGACTGGCCGGCGTTGACGTGGTCGTTGGGATGCACGTCGAGGCCGCTGCCCAGGTGGGCGAGTCGAGCGAGCACCTCGTTGACGTTCATGTTGGTCGAGGTGCCGGAGCCGGTCTGGAAGACGTCGACCGGGAACTCCCGGTCGTGACTGCCGTCCGCCACCTCGCGGGCCGCGGCGGCAATGGCCTGGGCGCGAGGCGCATCGACGACCCCCAGCTCGGCGTTCACGTGCGCCGCGGCGGCCTTGAGCAGCGCGAGGGCGTGCACCACCTCAGGAGGCACCGGGTGGCCACTGATCGGGAAGTTCTCCACGGCGCGCGCGGTCTGCGCGCCCCAGAGTGCCGCGGCGGGCACCTCGACCTCACCCATCGAGTCGTGCTCGATCCGGACGTCCGACCTCGTGTGGCTCATGCACCCATCATGCGCGCCTCGCGGCGCTGGAGGCACCCGCGCGGCGATGAGCTGCCCGGGGCTCTGAGCGAGCCACAAGGAGTCCGGTCAGCTCGGGCAGTCGTTGACCGGAAGGTCGCGCCGCGCGGCGCGGTTGGCGCGCAGGCTGCCGAGCGAGTCGATCGACAGCACGATGAGCGCGAGCCAGACGATGCCGAAGCCGATCCAGCGCTCGCGGGGCATGTGCTCGCCCAGGAGCAGCACGGCGCAGAGCAGCTGCATGAGCGGGGTGATGAACTGGATGAGCCCGATCGTGACGAGGGGGATCCGCCGGGCGGCAGCAGCGAAGCACAGCAGCGGCAGCGCGGTCACGACGCCCGACAGCACGAGCAGGCTCGTGTGCCACGCGCCGTGCTGGCCGAAGGTGAGCCCGCCCTGGGCCCCGACGACGACAAGGATCCCGACAGCCACCGGAGCGAGCACGACGGTCTCGACGGTCAGGCCGTGCAGCGCCTCGAGGCTGACCCCGACCTTCTTCTTCGTGAGGCCGTAGAGCGCGAACGACACGGCGAGCGTCAGGGCGATCCACGGCACGCGGCCACCGGCGACGCCGAGGAAGACCGCGGCAGCGACGCCGATGCCGACGGCCACCCACTGCAGCCACCGCAGCCGCTCTCCGAGCACGACGACTCCGAGGGCGACGGTGACGAGCGGGTTGAGGAAGTAGCCGAGCGCCGCCTCCGACGTGTTGCCCGACGTCACGGCAGCGACGTAGACGACCCAGTTGACGGCGATGAGCACGGCGGCGACGGCCGTGCCCGCGAGCAGCTTGGGGCGCCGCAGCAGCGGACCGATCCAGCTGAGGTCGCGTCGCACGAGGAGCACGACGACGCAGAAGAGCATCGTCCAGAGGATGCGGTGGGCGAGGATCTCCCACGGCCCGGCCGGTTTGAGGGCGTCGAAGTAGAGCGGGAAGAGCCCCCAGGCGCCGTAGGCCGCGAAGGCGAGCAGGACTCCGCGCCTGCCCTCGTGCGCCGGCACCCCGCCATCGACCTCGACCGCGGAGAGCGCTTCGCGGGTCTCGCGGGAGGTCACGCCCCCACAGTCCAGGTGTCCCGGCCGGCGAGGAGGGCGTCGATGTCGGCGTCGGTGACCTCGCCGGTGCGTGCCGAGGCGACCTGCTCACGGAGCGAGTCGTCGTAGGTCGGTCGTGTCACGTTGCGGAAGACGCCCATCGGCACGTGCCCGAGGTCTGGGCTGTCGAGCCGAGAGAGCGCGAAGGCGGCCGACGGGTCCTCGGCGCTGGCGTCGTGCACGACGATGCGGGTCGGATCGGCCTCCGCGCGCGGCACGACGGCGAGGGAGCCGCGCTCGTCACGGACCACGACGGTGTCACCGGCTCCGACCTGCTCGCCGTCGGTGAGGTGCAGGATGCGGGCCGCTGCCTCCGTGCGGTCCTTGAGCACGTCGAAGACACCGTCGTTGAAGATCGGGCAGTTCTGGTAGATCTCGACGAGGGCCGAGCCGCGGTGCTCGGCTGCGGCGCGCAGGACCGTCGTGAGGTGCTGGCGGTCGGAGTCCATCGTGCGCGCGACGAAGCTGGCCTCGGCGCCGAGGGCGAGCGACACCGGGTTGAAGGGGGTGTCGAGCGAGCCGAGCGGCGTCGACTTCGTCACCTGGCCGACGTGGGAGGTGGGGGAGTACTGCCCCTTCGTCAGGCCGTAGATCTCGTTGTTGAAGAGCAGGATCTTGAGGTTGACGTTGCGGCGCAGCGCGTGGATGAGGTGGTTGCCACCGATCGAGAGCGCATCGCCGTCGCCGGTGACGACCCAGACGGAGAGGTCCTCGCGAGTCGCGGCCAGCCCGGTCGCGATGGCCGGCGCCCGGCCGTGGATGGAGTGCATGCCGTAGGTGTCGAGGTAGTACGGGAAGCGCGAGGAGCACCCGATGCCCGACACGAAGACGATGTTCTCGCGCTTGAGCCCGAGCTCGGGCAGGAAGCCCTGCACGGCGGCGAGGATGGCGTAGTCGCCGCAGCCGGGGCACCAGCGCACCTCCTGGTCGGAGGTGAAGTCCTTCTTCGTCAGTGCGGTCGCGTCGCCGAGGCGCGGCACGCCCGCCGTGCCGTTGCGGGAGGACGCGTCGCGGGAGTCCAGGGGCGAGGAGTCCCCGTGGGTCGGCATACCGAGGTCGGTGGTCACTGGGCGGTCTCCTTCACGGATGCGTCCGAGACGGACGCCGCGGCGGCGGCGATGACGTCGGCGAGGTCGCTCGCCTGGAAGGGCAGGCCACGCACCGACGTGTGCGACTCGATGTCGACGAGGTACTTCGCCCGCAGCAGCAGGCTCAGCTGGCCGAGGTTCATCTCGGGCACGATGACGCGCTGGTAGCCGCGCAGCACGTCACCGGTGTTGGCGGGGAAGGGGTTGAGGTGACGCAGGTGTGCCTGGGCGACCCGCTCCCCGCGTGCGCGCGCCTGACGGACGGCGGCGGCGATGGGTCCGTAGGTCGAGCCCCAGCCGAGCACGAGCACCTCGGCCTCACCGCTCGGATCGTCGACGGCAAGCGGCTCGATCGTGTCGGCGATGCCGTCGATCTTGGCCTGGCGCAGGCGCGTCATGTGGTCGTGGTTGTCGGGGTCGTAGGAGATGTTGCCGGTGATGTCGGCTTTCTCGATGCCGCCGACGCGGTGCTCGAGCCCGGGGGTGCCCGGCACGGCCCACGGCCGTGCGAGCGTCTCCGGGTCGCGCAGGTAGGGGTGGAAGACGGGCTCGCCCTTGGCGTCGACCGCGTTGGGCTCGGTCGCGAACTCGACTGCGATGTCGGGCAGCTCGGCCGTGCGCGGCAGGCGCCACGGCTCCGACCCGTTGGCGAGATAGCCGTCGGACAGGACGATGACCGGTGTGCGGTAGGTCGTCGCGATGCGCACCGCCTCGACGGCGATGGCGAAGCAGTCGGACGGCGTCGACGGCGCGATGACGGCGACCGGCGACTCCCCGTTGCGGCCGAAGAGGGCCTGTAGCAGGTCGGCCTGCTCGGTCTTGGTCGGCAGTCCGGTCGAGGGGCCGCCGCGCTGGATGTCGCAGATGACGAGGGGCAGCTCGAGCGACACCGCGAGGCCGACCGTCTCGGCCTTGAGCGCGAGGCCGGGCCCGGAGGTCGTCGTCACGCCGAGCGCCCCGCCGAAGCTCGCACCCAGGGCGGCGCCGACCCCGGCGATCTCGTCCTCGGCCTGCATCGTCGCGACGCCGTAGCGCTTGAGCCCGGCAAGCGTGTGCAGGATGTCGGAGGCCGGGGTGATCGGGTAGGAGCCGAGGAAGAGGGGCAGCCCGGCGCGGTGGGCGGCGGCCACGAGCCCCAGCGAGAGCGCGACGTTGCCCGTCACGTTGCGGTAGGTGCCCTCGCGCATCACCGCAGGCGCGACCTCGTAGGACACGGCGAAGTCCTCGGTCGTCTCGCCGTAGTTGTAGCCCGCTCGCAGCGCCGCGAGGTTGGCCTCGAGGATGTCGGGGCGGTCGGCGAACTTGCTCTTGAGGAAGGACTCGGTGCCCTCGGTCGGCCGCGTGTAGAGCCACGACAGGAGGCCGAGCGCGAACATGTTCTTGGCGCGCTCCTTCTCCTTGCGGGTCAGGTCGGTGAAGGAGGAGAGCGCCTCGACGGCGATCGAGGTGATGGCGACGGGGTGCACGTGCCACGCGTCGAGCGATCCGTCGTCGAGGGGGCTCACGGCATACCCCACCTTGGAGAGGTTGCGCTTGGTGAACTCGTCGGTGTTGACGATGATGCTCGCGCCGCGCGGGAGGTCATCGATGTTGGCCCGCAGCGCGGCGGGGTTCATCGCGACGAGCACGTCGGGGGCGTCACCCGGTGTCAGCACGTCGTGGTCGGCGAAGTGCAGCTGGAAGCTCGACACGCCGGGCAGGGTGCCCTGGGGCGCCCGGATCTCGGCGGGGAAGTTGGGCAGCGTGGAGAGGTCGTTGCCGAGCAGGGCCGTCTCCGAGGTGAACCGGTCGCCGGTCAGCTGCATGCCGTCACCGGAGTCCCCGGCGAAACGGATGACCACGCGATCGAGCTTCTGGACCAGTTTCGTGCTCATGTCGCTGCGACGTCCTCGGGTTGTTGCTGCGGTAGCCGTGTGCCGGCGGAGATACCGGACCCAACGCTCTGGTGCGCCGGACGATTCCATGCTAGTTCGTGGTCAGACGCGTGTTTGGGAGGCTGCCACCTCGTGGACACGGGAAGACCCGCACCGCCCGGACAGACACCGGGAGGCACGGGCCCGGCACAGGACACCGCGATCTGGCTAGGCTGACCGCCATGGCCGGGTACCTCGTCGTCGCAGCAGTGCTCGGGGCCGGTGTCCTGCTCTTCGTGGCGGCGATGACGGCCCGTCGGCTGCTCGCGCCCCGCGCTCCGCTGCCGGCCAAGCTGACGACCTACGAGTCCGGCGTCGACCCCGTCGGGGTGGGCTGGGCGCAGACGAAGGTGCGCTACTTCGTCTTCAGCTTCCTCTACGTCATCTTCGCCGTCGACGCCATCTACCTCTTCCCGTGGGCGACCGTGATCCGCTCAGTCGACCTCGGCCGGGCCAGCCTCGTCGAGATGGGCATCTTCATCGGCGTCATCGTGCTCGGGCTCGCCCACGCCGCCCGCCGCGGTCTGCTGAGGTGGGTGTGATGGGGGTCGACCTGCCGATGCCGTCGGTGCGCCCCACCGACATCTCCGTCGGCCCGGTCAGCGCCCACGCCCCCAAGCCGATCAAGGTGGTGCTCAACTGGGGTCGGCGCTACTCCCTCTGGGTCTTCAACTTCGGACTCGCGTGCTGCGCCATCGAGTTCATCGCCGCGTCGATGGGCCGTCACGACTTCATGCGCCTCGGGGTCATCCCCTTCGCGCCGGGTCCGCGGCAGGCCGACCTCATGGTCGTCTCGGGCACCGTCACCGACAAGATGGCCCCGGCCATCCGCCGCCTCTACGACCAGATGCCCGAGCCGAAGTACGTCATCTCCTTCGGCGCCTGCTCCAACTCCGGCGGGCCCTACTGGGACTCCTACTCCGTGACGAAGGGCGTCGACCAGATCATCCCGGTCGACGTCTACGTGCCCGGCTGCCCGCCCCGCCCCGAGGCCCTGCTCCACGGCATCATCCGCCTCCAGGAGCAGATCGCGAGCGAGCGGGTGAGCGCCCAGCGCATCAAGGGCCGGTATGCCGGCTCGCGGGTCGCCAGCGCCGGTGACGTCCGTCGCCCCCTCCTGCGCCGCGGCGCCCCCGCTGGACGCCATGCCGCCACGACCCGCATACCGCAGGCCCGCGACGGGGTCGACCGTTGAAGGTCACCGACGTGCGCGACGTGCCCCTCGGGGAGTGGTCGTCCAGCGTCCTCGCGCTGCGGGAGGAGGGCTTCGCCTTCTTCGACTTCCTCACGGCGGTCGACGAGACGGATGCGCAGGCCGACCCGGGCTTCGACCTCGTGTGCCACCTGATCGACCCCTCCCAGCCGGGCACCCTGCGCTCGGTGCTGCTGCGCACGCGGGCCGCCGACGGGGTGGCGGTGCCGTCGCTGACGCCGCTCTTCGCCGGCGCCGCGTGGCACGAGCGCGAGACCCACGAGATGTTCGGCCTCGACTTCGACGGCTTCGACGACGGCTCGGGCCGGGGGCTGCGGCCCCTGCTGCTGCCCGAGGGCTTCGAGGGGACGCCGCTGCGCAAGTCGTTCGTGCTCGCTGCGCGCGCCTCCAAGCCGTGGCCCGGCGGCAAGGAGCCCGGGGAGGGCCACGAGAGTGCCCGGGCACCCGGCCGGCGCCGGGTGCAGGCGCCGGGCGTCCCGGGGCCCGACTGGGGCCCCCGCTCACCGGCGGCGTCGGCGGCGTCTGACGCCCCTGCCACGGTGGACTCCGAGGAGCCCTCGTGAGCCCGTGGCTCGAGGCGGTCGTGCGTGCGGTCGCGGTGCTCGCGGCCTTCCTCACCCTGCCGCTGCTCATCGGGCAGACCGAGCACAAGGTGATGGCCCACATGCAGGGCCGTCTCGGGCCGATGTATGCCGGTGGCTTCCACGGGTGGGCGCAGCTCGTCGCCGACGGCGTGAAGTTCGTGCAGAAGGAGGACATCGTGCCGGCCCGCGCCGACCGGTGGGTCTTCCGCCTCGCGCCTGCGGTCGCGCTTATCCCCTACCTCGTGGCGCTCTCGGTCATCCCGCTGTCGCCGACCATCGTCGCCGCCACGGTGGATGCGAGCGTCCTGCTCGTGCTCGCCGTCATCGGGGTCGGCATCATCGGCACCCTGATGGCCGGCTGGGCCTCGGCCAACAAGTACTCCCTGCTCGGCGGCATGCGTGCAGCGGCCCAGCTCGTCTCCTACGAGCTGCCGATGGTGCTGTCGGTGGCCTCGGTGGCGCTGGCCGCCGGCACCCTGTCGATCATCGGCATCGCCGAGGCCTGGTCGCCGTGGTGGCTGCTGTGGCAGGCGCCCGGTGCCTTCGTCTTCCTCGTCGCGGCGCTGGCCGAGCTGCAGCGGCCTCCTTTCGACATGCCGGTCGCCGACAGCGAGATCGTCTTCGGCCCCTACACCGAGTACTCCGGGCTGCGCTTCGCCTTCTTCCTCCTCGCGGAGTACGCCGGCATCGTCGTCATGTCGCTGCTCTTCGCCGTGCTCTTCCTCGGTGGGTGGGCCGGCCCGCTCGAGCCGTGGCTCGGCTGGGTGTGGACGCTGCTCAAGGGCTTCGCCGTGGCCGTGCTGATGATCTGGCTGCGCGTCTCCTGGCCGCGCATGCGCGAGGACCAGCTCCAGCGGCTCGCCTGGGTCTGGCTCGTGCCCATCGCGCTGCTGCAGCTCGCCCTCACGGCCGTCGGCGTGGTGATGACCGCATGACCCCGATGACCCCGATGACCCCGATGACCCCGATGACCCGGATGACCCCGATGACTCGCACGACTCGTCCCTCGAGAGGCCCGCAGGTGACCCACCATGGCTGACGGCATCCTGCCCGGACTCGTCAAGGGCATGGCGACGACCGCGCGCTCGCTGACCCGGCACGCCCACACGGCGGAGTATCCCGACGTCTCGCCGGCCCTGCCCTCGCGCTCGCGCGGCGTCATCGCGCTGACCGAGGAGAACTGCACCTCGTGCATGCTCTGCGCGCGCGAGTGCCCCGACTGGTGCATCTACATCGACTCCCACAAGGAGGAGGTGGCGCCGACGACCCCCGGCGGGCGGGCCCGCCAGCGCAACGTCCTCGACCGCTTCGCCATCGACTTCTCGCTCTGCATGTACTGCGGCATCTGCATCGAGGTGTGCCCCTTCGACGCCCTGCACTGGAGCCCGGAGTTCGAGTACGCCGAGCTCGACATCCGCGACCTGCTCCACGAGAAGGACCGGCTCGGGGCGTGGATGGCCACCGTGCCGCCTCCCGTCGCCCTCGACCCGGGCAGCGCCGAGCCCGCCGAGGTCGCGGCAGCGGCCAAGCCGGCTCGCGGCGCCGGGGCCACGGCCGGCGCAGCGACGGCTCGTCCTGCTCGCGTGCGCCCCGCCCGCGCCGCGGCTCCCGCCGCCGCGACGCCTGCCGACCCGCCAGCCCCCGACCCGTCGCACGCCCAGGAGACGAAGACGCTGCCCGTGACGCCCCCGACGTCCGAGCAGACCCAGGTGCTCCCGACGACGCCGCCCAGCCCCCCTCCCGCCACGCCGACCGGCACCCCGCCCGGCACCCCTCCCGCCACGCCGACCACCACCTCGCCGGAGCAGGAGGGTCGCGAGTGACGACCCGCG
>Ga0190271_10003293_pt1 | contig 10092 bp, 11 predicted proteins | sample Popmic356T_FD_133747 | JGI IMG/M metagenome (GOLD analysis project Ga0190271, IMG submission 133747) | Populus adjacent soil microbial communities from riparian zone of Weber River, Utah, USA - 356 T | ecosystem: Environmental > Terrestrial > Soil > Riparian zone | place: USA: Utah | collected... | reverse complement strand
TCACCTTCTCTAGTTCCTTCCCGTGGATCTGCCCATCACGCTCAGGTTCCAGCACTCTCGGCGCCCTTCCGGCGGGGCACGATGGCCGCCGACGCCATCGTGCCCCGCCGGCGGGCGAGCTGGGGAATGTGAGCCCCGGCTGGCCTCACCCTCACGCTGCCGCCTTGTCCATCTGTCCCCGTAGGATGAGCCGGTGGTGAGTAAGGAACAGCGCAACCTGATGGGCGCCTACATCCGCCATCAGCGGAGGGTCGCCGACCTCTCCCTGCGCCAAGTATCCGCCATGGTCGGGATCTCCAATCCCTACCTGTCGCAGATCGAACGCGGACTGCGCGCCCCCTCGGAGGCCGTGGCAACCGGTATCGCCACCGCACTGGGGGTGAGCGTCGATGAGCTGTACGAGCACGACGATCCTGAGCCACAATCGTCCCCCGGCGATGACCAGCCATCCGGGTCTTCGACTCCGCACACTGACCTTCTGACAGCGATCGAGACGGCGACAGAGCTGTCGCCCGCGCAGCGGACTTCCCTCGCCGAGATCTACCGGTCGTTCATCCGGTCCAACTCGAGCGATGACTCTGCGCCGACATCTCGGACCCCGTAGAGCGGGACAGCCATCACCGCTGACGCTCCGTGCTCAGCGTGCTCAGGCAGACACCAGGCTCCCGGCCTTGGCGCTCTGGAGCCGACGGTGGAATCAGCCGGCGGTCATCCGGTCGATTCTCTGAGTCGTCTACTTCGTTGAGACCTGGACCGACTTGGCCGGCTCCTTCTTATCGGGCGCCGTAGCCGACGAGTCCAGAGTGGCAGCCGCGCCTGAAGCCGCCTTCGCCGGCGTCGTCTGCGGAGCACTCACCGCGGCCTTGGTTGGCCTCGTAGCCGAGTCGTTCGGCGTAGCAACCTCGGCTGCAGCAGACGTCGCCTCGAGCGCTTTGAGTGCGGGCGCCTTCGGCGCGGCCACCGTCGCACCCGACTGCGCCGTGGAACGTGACCCGCTGGTCGAAGTCGAGGACTTCGACCCTGCCGAGCTCCTCGCCCGGCCGGTCGTCCTGGAAACTTTACGCGGCGGCCCGCCCTTCCGTCCCGGTATCTGGGCTGCAGCATTTTGCCGCTCCATTTTTGCTGCCGCGGTGTCAGTGCGGTGCGAGTTGGTCGGCTCGTCGGTGAGAACGTTCGGTTCGTCGTTCGGCGTCGGCGTCGATAGCCCCGCCATTTCCGTGAAGATCACGGGCCAGTGCGACGTCAGCGCTTCGTGGCTCATGAACAGACCCAGGTGACCGCTGGTAGCGGAGTGTCGACCGATTCGGTCGGCGGACGTTGTGGCGTAGTCGGCCAGCGCCCACACTTGGTCAGCGGGCGTGATGTGGTCTGTCTTCCCGGCCATCAGGAACAGCGGGCAGTTGATTTCGGCCAGGTCGACTGTGCGACCCTCCACCACCAGCTCGCCCCTGATGAGCGAGTTGCGAATGAACAGGTGCTCGACAACCCACAAGTAGAACGCCCCGGGTATCGACTGCGTCCACTGGAACCAGTTCTCGAACTTCCGGTAGCGCTCGACATGCTGCGCGTTGTGCATATTCGCCAGCAACGCCAGGGACCGGGAAAACTCGTTGTCCGGCTGGAGCGCCTTGAACCCGTCCAGCAGAAAACGACCGGGCAGGACGCCGTCGTTTGCCGATACCGCCGCCCGGAAATAAGACATGTCACCGTTCGGGGCGAGGAGAGTCAACCAGTCGTGGATAAGCGGTTCCCCGGCATGGAAATCGATTGGCGCCCCGGCGATGGCCAGGCTGTTAACCATCTCGGGATGGAGCGCGGCGAAGAGGGTGGCTAGCCAGCCGCCCTGGCAGTCGCCCACGAGGTTGACCTTGCCGCCGAGCAGCTCAGCGGTCTCCCGCAACAACGACATGTACTGATCGACGGTTGCGTCCTTAGTCTGCGGGGTGGCACCGATCCAATCGAGGCTGTAGATCCGATGACAACCGCTTTCTCGCCCCACGATGATCTGGCTCTGACCCTCGGCGAAGTCCACAATGCTCGAGTCGTGTCCGGCCTGCGGCGGCAGAATCACTGTGGCGACCATGGCCGGGTCAGCGTTTGGGGCGGAATAGTCGCGCAGGCGGGCCAACGGCCATTCCTTGATGATGCTGTTGTCGTGCGCCCATGTGGGTCGTTCACGAGCAGCCATGGTGGTCGTCCAGCCCGTGAGGTCTCGGGTCAGATCGATCGGGGTCGCCCGCCGGCTCAGCGCGCCGATCCAGTAGTCGACGGCGGCGGTGTTGATGGTGGTCCAGGCGCCGATCGTCGACGAGATCATCGAATCAACGATCGCGGCGGGGACGGTGGGACGGAGTGCGCTCTGCACGAAATCTCCTCATCGTGGCGTACCTTGCCATCGCCATGAACCGGCGTGCAGGACGGACACGCTAGCGGCGATCATACTTCGACGGCGGTCTCCTGGCGCAGAAACGCCGGACGCCCCGCCGAAACCGACGGGGCGTCCGGGACGGCGCAATCAGGGCTGGCGCCCAGAGATCACTTGAGAAGCTGGCGAGCAGCCTTGACCCATGCGCCGGCGACTTCCTCGGCGAACTGGATCTGCGCGGTCGAGGTGGTCTTGACCCACTCAACCTGGTTGGTGTCGACGAACTGACGCTGCAGCGCGAAGAAGCTCTTGGCGGCCTTTTCGTAGCTGTCCACGGCAACCCGGCTGCCGGCCTTCGAGGACTCGGTCAGGGCGGAGTTGAATTCCTTCACGCGCTCGGTGTTCTCTTCCAGGCGCTTGGCGGCCTCGTCGGCGAGTTTGCTGGCGGTCTGCGTGGCACTTTCGGTTGCGGCCATGATGACTCCTTGAGGATCGGGGGTGTATTGCTGGCAGCGTTCCTGCCTGCTAATAAAGTTAGCAGGGATTGCTAACTTTGACAAACCCGGCGGAGTCACATGTCCATGCCGCCGTTGACGCCCCAGATTTGACCCGTGATGTACGAGGATTTGTCGGCGCAGAGGAAGTGAACCACCCGGGCGATCTCATCCGGATTGGCAAGCCGCGACATCGGGATCTGGCCCTTGATCTTCTCGAGCACCTTCTCGGGAACCGCTTCCACCATTTCGGTGTTCACGTACCCTGGGGTGACGGTGTTGACTGTCACGCCGATGGATCCGTCGTTGAGCTTGCCCGCTCGGTTCAGATGGAAGATCGCTTCCCGGGCCAGTGTCTTCGTAAGCCCGAAAAGGCCAGACTTGGACGCAGCGTAGTTGGCCTGGCCGATGTTGCCCATCTCGCCGATGATCGACGAGACGTTCACGATGCGCCCGGTACCGCGTTCGACCATGTGTTTCAGGGCCGCTTGCGCGATGTAGAACGTCCCCGACAGATTCACCTGGATCACTGCGTCCCAGTCGTCGTCCTCCATCTTGAGCACGGTGCGGTCCCTTGTGATGCCGGCATTGTTGACGAGGATGTCGAGTCTGCCGTATTCGTCGATGACGTCCGCAACCGTCTTGCGCGCATCATCGGCTATGCCGACATTGCCCGGGTGGATCGTGAATCTTCCATCCGGAAATCGCTGTCGCATCTCGGCGAGAAACTGCTCGGCTCGCTCGTTGTCGCGCCCATAGCCCATGGCCAGATCGGCCCCCTGGTCTGCCAGGCTCCGGCTGATCGCGGCGCCGATGCCGCGTGTACCGCCGGTTACGAGGGCCGTCCGCCCGGCGAGCTTGCTTCCTTGGGGTCCGGTGACTTGCTCTGACATGCTCTTCCGCCTCCCGTGTTCGGAATTGGCGCCCGGATCACACCGGACAGGGTTACTGGCTGCGCGGTTCGAGCCAGCTGTTGATGCGTGGCCAGATGTCGGTCCGTGCCCGAGACCCCGCCATCAGGCCGATGTGTCCGCCGACACCATCGAGGTGTTCCACGTCGGGGCTGGTGAGGACATCCAACATCGGCATGGTTCCGCTGCGCGGGGCGATGTGGTCCTTGGTGGCCGTGACGACGAGAATGGACTGTTGGATCGTGGACAGGTCCACCTTCTGCCCGCGCAGGCGCAGCCGACCCCTGGCCAGGCGGTTCTCCCTGTACACCCAAGTCACCCACTGCCGGAAAGCCCGCATGGGAAAGTTGGGGTTGTCGGCCACCCATTTGGCCATGGGCTGGTACGAGCTCTTGTCTGCCGTGCCGTCTTGCACCTGGTTGAAGAGGCGCAACGGCGTCCCGATATAGTTCGGCACCGGCTTGAGCATCTTGTTGACCGTGTCCACGTAGGCCCCGGGCAGGTATTCGGCGTGCTGCTCGAGCCAGTCGAGGTCCAGCTCGGCGTTGCCGAGCAAGGTCTCGTACGTGGTGTTGGCAGCGTCGAACGGCATTGTCAACGGCACCCAGTTGCGGACCGGGGCACCCGGGGTGACGGAAAGATACATCCCGGTCAGCGCGGCTCCGATGCACCACCCCACCAGTGAGATCTCCTCGGCACCGCTGGCCCGTCTCACCTCCCGGATCGCCCGCGGGATGTACTCCAGGGCGTAGTCATCCAGCCCGGTGTCGGCATCCTCCTCGTCGGCGTATCCCCAGTCCACCAGGAAGACGTCGAATCCCTGTTGGAGTAGGAATTCGACGAAGGAGTTGCCCGGCCGCAGGTCGAAGATGTCGGGCCGGTTGATCAAGGCGAACGTCAGGAGGAGGGGTACCGGGTGCGTCCGTTGGGAGCTGCGGTATCGGTAGAGGGTGGTCTTCCGGTACGTCCAGATGATTTCCTTCGGCGAAACTCCGACGGCCGCATCGGCGGTGGTGAGTTGGATGTTGGCGTACGTCCGCAGGCTGGCGGGCAAGTCAGCCATGTCCTCGATCGCCGGCCACATGGTTCAGTCACGGTCCGAAGGGCTACGCGGGGACGATCGGGTGGACGATTTGCCGGTGGGCTTGCGCGCAGACGTCCGCGCCGGGGACGACTCAGGGCCGGCGGTCCGGTCTGCCGTCTCGGAGCCTAGCCGACGGATCGCGGCGAGCTCCTCCTCGATCCGCTCCACGATCTCGAGCACCATTTCGAGCTTGTCCTCGTTGCGCGCGAGCTGTCGGTGCAACGACACTACATCTGCGCGCCCTGCGATTCGTAGATTGCGGACGGTCAGGTCCATGACGTCGTTATTCATGCGGTTCAGGGCAACAAGGTTTCCGACCGCCTGGCCCAGCATCTCGCCATAGGCCTTCGAGTTGACAACATCTTCCAGCGCCGGCGCGGCTGTGGAGAGGAAGTCGTCTACGAACTTCCGAAACTGCTCAGATCCGTTCGTGCTGGATTCTTCAGTCATGGGGACCTCTTGTCATGGGAGCAGCGTCGACACAAGACTCGGCTGATTCACCCCGTGACGGCGTGAACTCACACTACATACTGGCACCGTCAACCACCCCAGGCACGATGCGACCAGTTGACCGGTCGCTTTCGGATCCCGCACCAGCTTTCGCCCCCAGAGGGAGGCGTCAGGAGAAGTCAGGCTATCTGTCGAGCCCGGGTTGCTCGTGTTGCGTGGCCGGGGATGGTCGGCTCGGGAGGCTCGGGAGGCTCGGGCGTGATGGTGAGCCCGTTGGCGCTGCTGGCGGCAACCATCAGGTCCTCCACCCACGTCATGTTGATGTGCACGGCGCGATTGCATAGAGGTGGAACTGGACGGGAATGGCGGGGTGCATCCAGAAGCTGCGCCTGCCGCTGCCATCATTCATGGTGGTGTCGAACATGAAGGGCTCGCCGCGGAGCAGCTTGTCCCTCAGCAGATGGTTCCCTCGCGCACGCGAGCGTACGGGTCGCAGGGCCCAAGCGCAACCGTGCTCCGGCAGGGGTGGACAGGCGCACCATGGAACGATGATGACGTTGCACTACACGGGGGACACCGTTCTTCTGGACGACGATGTGTGTGACGCAGTGCTCAGGTACGCACAAGCTCTTGCCGATGCGCAAAGTTCCGATGTGGTCGCGGTACCGATGCGCACGCCGGACGGCGAGCAGGACGTCGTCGAGTTTCTGCTCGGGCCGTCCAGTCAGCTCTATGCGACCCATGCAGCAGCTGACGTCCGGGAGAAGCGGCATCCCGAGGTCGTGGACGATCTTGACCGGCGCACGCAGCTGCTGCATCCGACGGCCGTCGTCGCCCCGCGCTCGTCGAGTCTCGACCTGGAATTCGATTCCGACGCGGGATAGCAAAACTACCCTCTGGCGGCGCGCGAGGTCGTCAACTGCGAGCGACGCAAGGAACCGGGAGTGGCCCGACCGGTTCCACATCCGGGGGTGCGTCCACGCCCTTGATCCCGAGTGCGCCGCCGGCGACCATGCCGGCCAGGATCGGGATGGACTTCGGGTACCGCACCGCTCTCGAGCAGGTAAGCACCCCCCGCGACCTCGAATGGTTCACGTTTTCTCGCCATGAGCCCCAGCCTGCATCGCCGCTCTGATCGCCCCTCGGGACTTGCTCCCTTGCGTCCAAGTTGCTACCACCACCGCCGGGATCGGTGAAGCCGCCGGGCAGCCGCAGTCTTGCCACTCGGCTGGAGCAGCCTGGGAACTTAGGGGATGCCATCGCGCATCTCGGGGATACCAGCCCACGCCTCGCGATGCGGTTGGCCCACGCTCGTTCCGGCGGCGGCGGGGCACCGCGATCGGTGCCCCGCCATGTTCGTCAAGCCCTGGCGGCCTTGCGCGGCTTGACGAACATGCTCGGCTCGCGCTTCTCGCGCTTCGCCGCACGCTTCTCCTTCATCGACATCTTCGCGGCCTTCTTCACGTCGCGATCCTGCGGTGACTTACCGGACATCGGTTCTCGCTTCCCCTTGTTGGCTGGCGGTGAACCTCCGACCATAGCCACCTCCCGGAGGAAGTCAACTCCGGCGATCCGCCCCACCACAGCCAGCCACCCAGTAGACGCAACTCGCGACGACTTGCCTTTCGTGCGGGCTCAGCTATGGTGTTGGCCATGACCTGGATGCCCCGTCTCGTTCCCTCGCAGCGTCGTTTCGACGCCTCCGTTGTGACGTGCGCGGCGGACATCGCCGGTGCCCGGCACGAGGTGCTTCCGCCCCGGCGTACCGCGGCAGGTGGCCGGCTCATCCGTGTCACCTCGCGCGCTGCACCCCCGTAGGCCCCCTTCCTCCCCGAAGGGGTATTCCGGTTAACCAGCGCGTCGCATCTGCGGCGCGTTTCTCATTTCTAGGAGCCGTCATGACGCACACTTCCCGCACCGTCCAAGACCCGAACGTCGACACCATCCGCCAGCACCTTGAGCAGCATCTCCAGGAACGACTCGACATACTCGCCGAACTCGCTCCTCGCGCGCTGCCGAGCGTGGACCCGGTCGCCTACCAGACCGCTGCGTGGAACCGGATGGTCGTCGAACAGATCACCAGAGCACTGAATCGGCTGGATGCCGGCACCTACGGCGGATGCGACCGGTGCGGACGCCAGATCTCTCCGGCGCGACTCGATGTCCTGCCGCACGCTGCCGCCTGCATCGAATGTCAGAGCCATGTCGACGCCGCGTAAGCGCAGGGGTTGCGCGAAGTCTCCCCGCCGCATGAACCGAGCCCCGACCCGCGACGATGACGGCGGCGCAGACGGCAGAGATCCATGAATGTGACGAAGGCGTCACAGAAACGAGGTTGACGTGACACACATCATGTACGGACGCCTAGAACTTGCCCGCGTCGATGACGACTGCTGGCGCCTGTGCGACGGCACACTCCCTGAGGACGATCCGACACGGGTCATCGCACTCGCAGAGCTCAAGGACGACCACGTAACCGTTCTCTGGCTCCGGAAGCGTGACAGGCGAAGCACGTTCGCCACTTTCGAGCAAGCACTCCGCGCCGCCGAGAAGATCATCTACGACGCGGAGCGTAGGCGCCCAGGGCGCCCCGTCCCGATCCCGCACTTCCCTCCCCTCTCGCGCGCTCACGGATGAGCGAGTCCTCCTGCCGATACCGTCACCTGCCGAGCGAACCCCCGTGGGGCGGCACCGCTCAGCCACCCACCACCGGTTCACGCCTCGTACTGAATCAGCGAGCCCAGCAGGCCATCCGCGCCGAGGACGTCCGCGTTCTTCGTCCGCGCCCGCGCCGGTCTTGCAGCCGCGGCGCGCGCGTCAGTCGGCACCGCGCGTGAGACTGGCCAACAGCTCTTTGGCCTCCCACAGGTCGTAGCTCAGCGGTCCATCGTCAAACCGGGTGACGATTCGGGTCAGCATGTGCATTGCGGAATCCCGCCCGCCGCCGGCCGTACTGACCCGACAAATCCGTGTCGCTGCCCTCAACTCCGATATCCCGACATCGAGGGCGCGCGCGCGGCCGAGCGCCAGCCGATACCAGTGCTCGGCTTCCGCGACATCGCGCCCTTGCTGGGTCGCGAGCGCCAGCAGCAGGTCGCCCTTCAGAACATAGAACTCGCTGAGGAGGGACGCGCCGGCATCGGCGCTCATCATCTCAATGGCTGGGTCGATTCTCGGAAGCCCTTCGGCGGGGCGCCCCGCGTGGAGAAAGGCCGCGGCCTGAATCGAAAGCAGCATGGGCCAGAAGACGGGCGGTGACCTGAGCCCCTGGTAAAGATTCATCCCGGCGGAGACGTGGGCGAGGCCGTCCTCGGATTGGCCGACGCCGACTTGGGCAGCGCCGAGGACAATGGTGCCCGCCGCCTTCCAGATCTGGAAGCCGTGGTCCTCGGCAATATCGAGCAGGCCTGCGGCGCGCTCCAACACGGTGTCGAAATCGCGGAGCCAGAGGTGGAGAACGCATGAGTGGAAGCGGGCGAAGGCGTCGGTGAACGGGTGGCTCAGGTCGCCGGCAAGGGTCAGCCCCTCATTCATGCGTTCTGCGGCTCGCTCCGGATAACCCAGCAGCCACAAGGTGATCGCGGAAGTAGTAAAACATACGACCCGGGGGTCTTTGCCCCCAGCGGGCGAGCTGAATGCGTGTGGCGGGAGTGTCGCCCCGATCGCAATCGCCCGATCCAGGTGGTCGAGACCGCCCTTCAGGTCGTCGACGAACATCTTGTCAGCGCCCACCAGCAGATGCCCCTCGACGAGCATCTCTGGGTTGTTGACCTGTTCGGCGAATGCGAGGAGTTCGCGTCCGAGCTGCTTGCCTTTCGGGTCTCCGCGTAGGTTGTAGAGGTTGGCCAGCGCCCGGAGCGCCGAGAACTGCTGATGGCTTTGGGTACCGCCGCGCTCGAAAAGTTCGAGGCTCTTGCCGAACGCCTCTTCGACCTCCGGTGTATAGCCCTTGGTCGACATGAGTGCGCGCGCGAGGCTAGTTCTCAGCGCGATCTCCTGATTGATCCTGTCGGGCGAGGATGCGCTCTTGGCGAGGACGGCGAGCATGTCGGCGGTGAGCCCCACGGTGTCGAGATACCAGCCGCGCGCCTCGTTCAGGATGAGGAGGCCGCCCGCGAGCTTTTCGAGCTGCGCGAGTTCTTCCCTCGCCACCCAGTAGCGCCATGCAAGGCGAAGGTTTCCCACTTCGGCGGCCAGCGCCGAGAGTGCGACGAGGCGGTCTGCGCCGGTGAGCTCCGGGCGGGCGCGCTGCACAAGGTCGCCGTAGTAGCGGGCATGGGCGTGCTCGACGCGCGCTGCAATTTCGGGGTGCTGGTCGAGCCGATCCCGCGCAAATTCCCGGATAGTCTCGAGCATCGCGAACCGAGTCTCGTAGGCGGGCACCCCGACCTGGCGGATCAGGCTCTTCTCTATGAGGCTGGTGAGCCCGTCGAGGACATCCGGCGTTCCGCCATCGCCCGGACCGGCCAAGGCCGCAACGGCCTCGACCGCCTCAAGGTCGGTGTCGGCGAAGACCGCGAGCATCTCGAACAGACGCTGGTCCTCGGGCTTCAGGAGCTCATAACTCCAGTCCATGGTGGCGCGCAGCGCCTGCTGCCGCTCGGGCAGATCGCGCGGCCCGGAGCGGAGGAGCTTGAGCCTGTCCCCGAGCTGGCGCAGCAGCGCTTCCGGTGAGAAAAGACGCAAGCGAGCCGCGGCGAGCTCGATCGCCAAAGGCAAGCCGTCGAGCCGGCGGCAGATCTCCGCAACGGCCGGCGCATTCTCGTCGGTCAGCTCGAAGTCGGGTCG
>Ga0190271_10003292_pt1 | contig 10094 bp, 7 predicted proteins | sample Popmic356T_FD_133747 | JGI IMG/M metagenome (GOLD analysis project Ga0190271, IMG submission 133747) | Populus adjacent soil microbial communities from riparian zone of Weber River, Utah, USA - 356 T | ecosystem: Environmental > Terrestrial > Soil > Riparian zone | place: USA: Utah | collected... | reverse complement strand
GGAAGGCATGCGGCAACTGCATCAGGATGCCGGCGCCGTCACCGGTGTTGATCTCGCTGCCACTGGCGCCGCGATGATCGAGGTTCTTGAGGATCTGGATGCCTTGTTTGACGATCGAGTTCGACTTCTTGCCCTTGATGTTCACGACGAAGCCAACGCCGCAGGCGTCATGCTCGAACTGGGGGTCATAGAGGCCCTGCTTTTGCGGCGGGCCCAGTCGAATCGCGGTCATTTTCGAGTCCTCCAAACACAAACGCGCGGGGCGCAACTTCCCCACGCTATGAGCTCGCGCCCATAACTTCCTCGTTTTCAATTGGTTACATCTGGAGGCGCGGGCCCGCAGGCGCGCAAATCGTCAGATATATATAGAGGCCGATCATACAGACCGACGCTCGTCGGTCAATCACTGCGTATGACGCACAGACCTCGTTTGCAGCCATCCGTGGCCGAAAACCGCGGCGAGCACGATGGCCACGCCCAGGAAAAACATCCCATCGAGCTCACGCGCCTCGCCCAGGAACAGCACGGCAAGGGCGATGGCATACAGCGGCTCCAGGTTGATCGCGAGCTGCGCGGTGAACGCGGACAAATGACGCAGCGTGGCAAGCGACACGGCAAAAGGGATCAGGGTGCAAAGGATGGCCAGCACCAACAACCATGCCCCGTCGTGGACAGATGGAATCAAGAAGGCTTCGCCCGCCGGGGCGGCCAATGCAGAGATCACCGTGACCACCAGGAAACCCGCACCAAGCTCGAGCCAGGTCACCGCCATCGCATCGTGATGGCCCAGGTGACGCTTGTTCAGCGCGTTGAACAGCGCGGCGAGCACTGCGGAGAGCACGCCCACCCAGAACCCCAGGTGCATGGAGTCCGGGATGCCACCGACCACCAGCGCCACCCCGGGAATCACCAGGATGCCGAGCAGGAGATTATGTCGTTCGAAGCGCGCGCCGGTGATCGCGGGCTCGATGAGCGCCGTGACCGCCGGGGCCAGCGCCATGGTGGTGGCCGCCACCGAGGCGTTCGCCAGCTTCACGGAGCCGTAGAACGCCAGCCAGTGCAGCGCCACGACACCGCCGACGCCGGCGAACACCAGCATGTCGCGCGGGGAAATAAGTTTCATCGCCCGCCACACGCGCGGGAAACACGCGAGCGCCAGCGTCACTAACAACATGCGCCACCAGACGAGCTGGGACGCCGGCAGCGTGATGAGCTTGCCGAGAACGGCGGTGACGCCCCACAGCACCACGCAGAGATGGAGTTCGATCAGCGCTCGGCGGTGAGGACTCACCTGTTCACATCATTCAGTAGAAGTAAGCATGCTGCTTGCGGCTTCGCTCCGCGTCGGGCCCGACGTAGACCACCGCCTGCTCTTCCGGGCTCCACTCGAAGGGCTTGCCATTGAATGGATTCCGTAGCTCGGCGCCGCCCAGTTCCGTGGCGATCTGGTCGAGCGGCACACCACGCGCGCGCAGTTGTGCAGTGAGCAGCGCGGCGCGGCGCATGCCCTCGAGGCTGCCCACGCGCATCGGATAGTCGGGGTAGGCCCAGGTACCAGCGATGCCGCGAAAAACGTGCCCCACCGCGTTGTAGACATGAAATGAAATCCCCTGCGGCTCTGTGGCCTCGACGGATTCCGCGATTTGCGGGTATTGCGACAGTGGCGCCTCGAAGCGTTTGGCGAAGTCGAGATACAACGCGGCGTAGAAATTCATCTGATCCTGGTGCTGGTAGAAAGGCCGCGCCAGCGACGAACCGATGCGCCCAGGGAGCGTGAAGCCTTCGCCGTCGGGCTCGATGAAACGTCCTTCGTCTGCGTTCTGCCAGCTCCGCATCACGCCTTCGGAATACGCCAATTCGCCAGCCATCGTTCGGCGCATGGACAACTCCGCGGCGCTGAACGGCACACTCCACGCGTCGATCGCTTCGGCCCTGGCACCGGGCATTTCGCGCAACACGAGATTGCCGAACTGGAAATGCTGACGAATCGCCGCGATGGCAATCATCTTGGTGATCAGGAGGTCGGCTGACTCCTGCGTTTCACGCCAGAACGCCAGATCTTCCCGCAGGGCCGATGCGATCTCGCCCGGCGGCGCAGATTTCGCTCGCGCCGCGAGGTCGATGAACAAGAACCGTTGGCCCTGGAGGATGGCGCCGTACGGCGGGAGCGGCGCGCGGATGTCGAGCGGCACCACTTCACGCCAGGCCGGCCGCCGCAGCAGCGCGCGATAACGCGCCAACTGCAGGTCCTCGATAGCGATGCGCGGCTGCGTCAATGCCGCCTGGAAAGCGTCGCGGCATTCCACGGAATGGCCGTCACCGCAAGCCTTCTTCACACCATCCACGGATCGCGGCGACGGGTTGAAGTCGACGCTTTTCTGCTCAGGCTCCGCATCAAGCTGCTTCGGGTCGCGATTGACCGACTCCAACCACGTTTTACGCAGCGCTCCGGCTGTCTGGGGATCTTCGGACTCCGCCGCGCTGAATCCCAACACGTAGACAAATCCGTTGTCGCTGTCGGCGACGGGAGCCCGATCGGACAGAATCTTTTTCATCTCCAGCGCAGCGGCCGACGGCGGCTGGTCGCGCCAGTTCACACCGACGCCGATGAAATAAAGCAGGATCGCGAGACCGACGAGCCCGAGGGCGATTGCGCCGATGACCTTGAGGACTTTCATGGGCAAAGGTTAACCGGCGCGGTGACTCGTTAGATAGACCGGCAACCATGAGATGCAAGTCACTGCTGGCCTGCGCGTTCGCTGTCGCGTCGCTCCAGGCTCCCGCCGCCGATATCGAGCCGCTGCTCGGCAAGTTCGTGAGCTATGAGGTGGAAGATTTCACCATCATCACTTCGCGCAGCAGCGACCAGGCACAGCAGTTCATCGAGGACCTCGAGAAGTATCGCGTCACTCTCGAAAACACGCTCGGCAAGCGTGCGCAGAAGAACGCGGTGCCGACCCGCATCGCGGCAGCTGATTTCCGCACGCGACGCCAATGATCTGCAGACGAAGAAGTGGGCCACGGACCGGCTGGTCGAAATGGAAAAGTGGGTCGTCAAGCGCGACCGGGTCGACGCCGAGAACAGGAAACAGGGCGAGAAGTACGAGAAGGGACTTGCCGACTACGTGAAGAAATACGGCAAGGTGAAGAAGAAGCCCGCCGCTAGGCGAAGAGCAGTTACTTCTTCTTTCCGGCGAGCTGGTCGAGGGCCGTGCCGCGATCGGGGGAGCCCGTGATGCCGGCGCGTTGCGCGGCCTCGCCCTGGCGCTTGCCCGAGCCGCGCTGGTTGTAGGGGTCGAATCCGCCCGCCTTGTCGCGGCCGGAGACTTCGAGCTTGAGCTCGGCGGGTTTGTGGTCATCGATCTTGAGATCGGCGACTTCGAGTTTCTTGAGCGCGACCGTGGTGCTCAGCGTGCAGAACTCACCCGTATCCACGGCCCAGTCCCACACCGCGACGCCACGTTCGTCGTGACGCACGCGTCCCGCAGGAACGCCGCTCGACATGTCCACTGAGCTCTTCGGCTGGGTCGGCCTGATGGCATCGCTGATCTGCTGGTTGTCCGCTTCGGCGCGGCGCAGCTTCAGCGACTTGAGCCGCATGGTGGTGGTCTCGATGCTGAAGCCACCGGAATCTCCCGGCAACGTCGCGCCATCATGGCGGCTGCTCGGGCGGCCGCTGTGTTCTACCGGTGTTTTACGACGGTCGGGCATTGCACTTTCCGAATAGGGATTCCTGCACTCTCACAGACCTATGTCGGCGCCAAGTGGTTCGGATTAAACCCCAAAAGGTGACGGCAATCACGTTTTGTCCGTGTTTCGTAGGGGTTTGGAGACACTCAAGGGTCCAGGCGATCCGCTCGCGCCACGCGCCATTGCCCGCCCTCGCGGCGAAACTCCACCTTGAGGCGCCGCATGCCCGGATCTCCGAGCTCGACCGTCGCGATGCTGACGACGGCCCGGGCCAGTCCATCTACCGGGAATTCCAGGCTCTCGATGTCGACCAGCAGTTCGAGCCTGGGATGTGACAAAAAGTAGCCGCGCAGAAAGTTCGGAAGCGTGTGCTTGTCGAGTCCGCTCGAGTCGCTGTAATCGTCGGCCACGTGCTCGAGCACGTCGCTGGCGTCACGCGCTTCCGCGGCGGTTTCGACGCTTGCGATGAGCGCGCGCACCTGCTCTTCGTCGGTCGACTTCGCTCCGCACGCGGCGAGAAGGATCGCGACGATGAAAATCGGTGATGCGTTCGACGAAAATTTCATAGCCCGTCCTATTGAAGTTGAAACCGTTAAGCCCTATCGTTCGCGCGCGTTGCGGGGTTGGGAACCGGTCGTGACGTCCAGAAATGGTGCCCCGGACCCAGTTGGAGGTGGACCACTTAAATGAAGAAACAAGTTGCGTCGAACGACAGCGACCCTGGACCCCGTCTTCATACTGTTAACCAGTATCTAGAAAAGAACTTCCCCGATTTCTTTGCCGAAGCCCGTTTCCACGTTGGAAACGATGACTACTTCCTCTACGCCCGCTTCGGCAAGTACCTAGCCAGCTCCATCGAGCACCGGCGTTTCAAGAGCGACAAGATCTCCCGCGGTTTCACCGTGCTGAACAAGCTCGCCCGCAAGGCGGAGCATGATCCCAAGGTGCGACACATCCTCGTGTCGGGACCGCTGGAAGAGATCGTCGATGAGCCCAAGGCCCGCGAACTTGCGCGCAAGCGCCTGTCCCCGGTTGCCCAGGGCTACCTCGAAGGCCTCGTCGAGTAAGGCAGGTCGCGGCGTTCCGCATTATGAACGCCGCGACACTCGAGAGATGCGCCGCCGTCTGTGCGGCGCTCGCAGCGGTTTTCGCCCCGTACCCGCTCCTTGCCGAATCTCGCGCTCCGTGGTCGTGGCACCGCGACGGGCAGGAAATCCATTCCCCTGCCTTTTCCCCGGATGGCCGCGAAGTTGCCGTGACTCTCCAGACCCACATCCCGGATGGCGGTGAGGCGGAGAACCAGACTCCGAAGCAGCATCGTGAGCAACATGAGCGCCGTCAGGCGCAGATAGCCAGGGATTCGCGCGCGTTCGACCCTGTAGTAACGGTCGTGACGCTCGCGGACGGAAAAACCGAAAGGGTCGATTTCGGCTATGAGCCCGCCTTCGCGCCGGATGGCGCCACCCTCGTCTTCCAGTTCCAGAAGAAGCCCATCTCGGGGTTCCGTGCGCTCGCCGAACCGATGGAAGGCAACGAGATCCGCATCTGGGATCGGAAGACGGGCAAGACTCGGACGCTGGCGACGCCGTCGCGAGGTTTTTACGGTACACCGGTTTTCGCACCGGACGGCAAGTCGGTCGTCTTCGGACTCCAAGAGGCGGTGAACGGCGCGTGGGGCGGCATGGTCGGCATCGGGGTCGTCGATCTTGCGACGGGTAAGATCGTGTTCCCTTATGCACGGCGCACCGAGCATGGCTTCGTCTGCATCGTGCGGAGCTTCGGGTTTGTCGGCAGGAAGCTTTTCGCGCACGTACTAGTTCCGCGGACCAGCGCCGGCTCAGGCATGGCGAACGAGTATCGCGACGTACTGGTTGCCACCGGGCCTCCCGAACGCGTGATCTACGAATGGCCAGAGAATGACGACAGTTTCGGCGCCCGTTCCTTCGGCAGTTGGAGCGACGGTGGAGTGGCTATCTACGATGAAAATTGGAGAGCGCTGCCAGACGCGCCGCAACTTCCGATGAAGCAGCGGCCGGTTCGCATCCAGCCAGGCGTCTTGTCGCCTGACGGCCATTTGCGAGCGCGTGAATACGCGAGCGGCATCGTGGTCACTGACATCGCAACTGGAAGGGCAGTCGCTACGTTCAAAGGTCCGCGCAGCGGCGACCCCGAACTGCTCGCATCTCCGGAAGTCACGAGCGAAGGCAGCCTCGAAGGACTCACATGGTCCGCTGATTCGAAACGTCTCGCCTGGATCGAAGTCGCGGGCTATTTCGGCACGAACGGCGACGTCCTCAAAGTTGCCAGTTTGAAGTAGCACGTCGTTCCGGCAGGTCTGGCACCGTTTGCTAGGAAACGGGGTCTGACCTCATATCAGGCGCGCCTTCCGCGCTTTCCGTCCAATCATCGCCGCGCCACAGCCCGTTCGTCTTCCACGCGTTGAAAGCCCAGCGCAGCCAGCGCACCAGCGCGAACGCCATCCAGCTCGCCCACGCGAAGAACAGCGTCCGGTACAGCCACATCGGGGCCGAGATGACGGTGGGCGCTTCGATGACACCCTGCGTCTGATCCGAGAACCACCACATCTCACCGCTGCCGTAGCGCACGTCGAGGATTCCCATGTCCGGCGCCGCCAGCAATCCATTGCGAATGCCGGAGAACACCAGCGTGGTGATCACGAACAAGGTGAACAACGCGAGCAGCACCTGCACGGCGTTGAACTGCGCCCGCGACATTTCCGCAGACGGCACCCAACGCTCACGCCACTTCATGGCGACCAGCCACATGCCGGTGAACGTGAAAACCCACCAGGACTGCGTCGAAAGGCCGAGTCCCAGCAGCAACCATTCCGAGAATCGCAGCGGCGAACGCGACCAGCGTCCGAGCAGCCACGCCAGCCCCACGAACACCACGAGCTCGCCCCAGTACAACACCGCCGGCCCGATGCCCGGTCCCCAGGCGAACAGCGGCCAGCGCGATTCCGGCAATGCGATCGCAAGCTGGATGTTGCTGGCGGGTGATTGCAGGTCCACGACCGGCGGACGCGTTTTCCAGCCGACATCCTGCGACCGCTGCCACTGCACTTCGATTTCATGTTTTCCGGGCGTGAGCGACAGCGGCAACTCGCCTTTTTCCGGGCGCAGTTGCTGCGGCTGCCGATCGAAGAGCACGGAGGTCACGCGCGCATCGGCCGGCAGCTTGATGACGTGACGACCACCCTGCGTGCTGCGCGAGCTGAACGTCAGCGTGGTATTCGACGCACGCCTCCCGACGCTGACCTTCTGTATCACCGAGTCGATGGCCAGCGTGGTTCCGCTCACCGGCTTGGGGCGTGTCACCTTGAGCAGGAGCTTTTCACCAGGGCGCGGCATGAAACGGAAAATCCAGACGGGATCGTTCACGTTCTCCGGAAGCACCGGCGCGAATCCTTCGAACGACACGTTCCACTGCGGATTCACGAAGAAGCTCCACACCTCCGTGCGCGCTGCATCCTCGGGCATCGACAGCTCCAGCGTCTCCGCGCGCGATAGACCGGAATGCCAGGTCGCCAGCATGTCACCAGTCGCAAGGCCGACCAGTGCGGTGTCGCCATTGCGCACTTCCACGCCGGGAGTAAGCACCGATTCGCCGGTCACCAGTGGAACCTGCACCGACAGCGCCGCTCGCTGTGGGGCGATGCGCCGCACCTCGGTGTCGATCGTCCAGTCGAGATCGAGATTGAACACGCGCTCCACGCGCACGAAGCCCGGGAATTCGCTGCCGGCTTCGAGCGTGGCGCCGGCCTGCTGGGTGGTCTCGCGCGCGAGCTCGAGAGAACCCGCGACCAGCCGGCCTTCGTTCACACCACTCACCGTCCATCCCGATGCGCGCACGTCGATGACGCGCGGTGGCTGCGGGAACGCCAGTTGAATCGACTCCGCCGATGCCAGCCGGCCCGACAATCGCACGCTGTGCGCACCTGGCGTGAGCGGCACCCACAGCGACGAGTCGAGCTCCCGCGCGATGGCGAGCGACGCACGGGAGTCGACGCTGACCTGGTCGAGCTGCCACCGGTCGCTGGCATGCGGCATGGCAACGGCGACGTTTGCGAGCGCACTCACCTTCAACTCCACTTCGAGCCGTTCACCGTCGACGGCGACGCTGGCGGCGGTAATCTCGGCGCACTGCGGCGCGCAGACGGGCGCCGCAGTGAGGCGTGTCTTGAGTTCCGCAAGCAGTTCATTGCCCGGGTTGGGCGGCTCCTGTGCGCGCACCGGCGCCACACTGGCGAGCGCAAGCACCAGCAGCAGCACGCTCGCGTGGGCACCCCGCATGCTTCGCGGCATCGCGGGCAATTTCCACGTGCCGCCGAAACTCAGGCGTGCCAGCCACAGGAACAACACCACCACCGCCGCGGCTCCCAGCAGTCGCCAGAAAAACATGATCAGCGGTCCGACGTAGATGAAGCGCACCGTGTCGGCGGTTTCGACCGGGCCTGTCCAGAAGTAGTCGTACGAAGTGAATTTCCACGTCGGTATGCCCGGCCCCGCCTGCAACACCGTGCCGGCGGCGTAACGTGGCACCACCATCGCGGAATTGAGGCTGCTAAGTGTGCTGCTCGATTTGCGCGCATTGACGAGCGCCCTGGCGGATAGATCCTCTTCGGTGGGCCCTTCAAGCCTTTGCACGGTATTTGGTGATTGTCGGTACTCCGCCTGCGGCATTTCCGTTGCCATGGGCGGCGGCATCTCAGCCGGCGGTGGCGGCGCTTCAGTGGTGGGAGCTTTGGACGGTGCAATCAGATCGAGAACGCTCGGACCCTGGCTCCACATGGCTTCAACCCCATAGGGATTGTCGACCACCACTGCATCCGCCTTCGTCGAGTAGTTGCCCGCGGTCAACCGCGGTGCGAGCTGCGGATAAAGCGCGTAACGGAACTGCATGACGAGGAACGGCAGCAGCGCGAGTCCGAGTGCGGTGAAGCTCAAGGTGCGCCAGACGCGCGCGAAACGCTGGAACCGGCCTTCGGGCGCGGCGCGCGCCACGGCCAGTGCGGCCAGCAGGTTGCCCCAGAGCCAGATGTATGCGGGCGCTTCCTGGTAGGTGAGCACGAGCGCGAGCGCGGCGATCGCGGCCGGAACGCGGCCCGCGGTCCAATACACGAACACCACGACGATCAACACGCCAAAGACATTCCACAGGCCCCACTGCTCCCACCAGGAAGCTGGTGCGGCATCGGCGCCGACCGCCGCGAGCAGGCGATGCCCGGGCGGCAGATGCAGCGTGCCCACCACGCGATCGAAGCGGCCGTTCCACCCGGTCGCGGGCATGGAACCCCGGCTGGATTGTTTGCGGGCCACGGTGGTGAGGTTGAGACGCGGCTGGCGCAGTTCGATTCCGGCACGTCCCTCCGCTCCGGCAGTCACCAGTAGTTGGTCGCCATCCTGGCGCGCGCTCGCGAGCTCGAAGGGCGTATGCATGTCGAGCCGCCAGTCACGGCGCAGGACGCCAGTCAGCTGGTCCACGGCGGTAAAGCCACCGTGATCGAAATCCAGCCAGATGGCCCGCGTCAGTGACAGCCGGTTGTCATCGGCATTGGCGAGTCCTCGACTTCGCTCCACCACGTTGAGCTTCGAAGCCGTATCCATGCGGAATGCCGGGTACTGACGCCAGTCTCCCGGAACGTTCGCCTGCGCGGGATCGATGCCATCGGCGCCTTCGGCGGCGGCGACCCGTAGCTGGTCGTTCGATGCGAAGCTCCAGATCTCCTCGCGGGCCCACTTGCCGCCGCTGGCGTCCGGTCGCGCGAAGGTCGACGCGACGCCGGTGCCGCGCGCGACCAGCACGACCTGGTGACTTCCCGGACGAACCTGCACGCGCAGCCGTCCGTCGCGTTCCAGCCGCGCCGGCAGCGAGCCGGAGAGGCTCACGGGAATGAAGCCATCCGGGAGAACGCGCGCCAGCACTTCTTCGCGCGCGTCGCCCGCGACATTGAGCCGCAGCCGGGTCACTAGATAGGCGGGGATCTCGTCCCGCACCAGGCGGTAGACCTGCACCTCCATGACGGCGGCCTGCTCGGCGCTGCGGCGCTTGCCGAGCCACACGCCACCTTCCGGCCGTTCGGGCTGCGGCACGCGCGACCCATCCACGAACAGATCGACGATGGCGGTGGACTGCGCGAGGGTCAGCGCCTCGGGCCGCGAGCTCCATTCGAAGCGGCCTGAAATCGTGTAGTTGCCGGGCTTGAGCCGCAGCTTCGGGATGCCGTCGACCGCGACCACGGCCGCCGGCGCACCATTGAGCCGCGCGTCGCGCGGCCAGTGCTCGGCATTGCCAGGCAACTCCACCCAGCTTTCGGCATACACCAGCCAGCGTTGCGAAAAGGTGCCGCCGCGCGCATCGACGGCCAGCGTCAGGCGCTCGGG
>Ga0190271_10003291_pt1 | contig 10095 bp, 3 predicted proteins | sample Popmic356T_FD_133747 | JGI IMG/M metagenome (GOLD analysis project Ga0190271, IMG submission 133747) | Populus adjacent soil microbial communities from riparian zone of Weber River, Utah, USA - 356 T | ecosystem: Environmental > Terrestrial > Soil > Riparian zone | place: USA: Utah | collected... | reverse complement strand
TACGCGTATCTCGCGGCCAACGGCGACGTGATGTATTCGGTGGCGAAGTTCGAGTCCTACGGCAGGTTATCCGGTCACGCGGTCGAAGAACTGCGTGCCGGCGCCCGCGTGGCAGTGGACGATGCGAAACGCGATCCCGCGGATTTCGTGTTGTGGAAACTCGCCAAGCCGGGTGAACCGTCCTGGCCATCTCCGTGGGGCGATGGGCGTCCCGGCTGGCACATCGAATGCTCGGCGATGTCGCTGGCGATCCTCGGCTCGCGCTTCGACATTCACGGTGGCGGCATGGATCTCAAGTTTCCGCACCATGAGAACGAGATCGCCCAGTCGTGCGCCGCGACCGGCGATCTGTTCGCGCGCCTGTGGATGCACAACGGTTTCCTGAACGTGGACGACGAGAAGATGTCCAAATCGCTCGGCAACTTCTTCCGCATTCGCGACGTGCTCGACTCGGGCCACGTGCGTCATCCGGAAGTGCTGCGTTTCTTCCTGGCATCCAGCCACTATCGCGGGCCGATCAACTTTTCCCTGGCGCAGATCGAGCAGGCGGACGCGGCGTTGACCCGCCTGTACCTGGCGCTGCGCGACGTGACACCGACATCCGAATTCACGGCTGGCGAGGCGACGCAGCGGTTCGAAGCCGCCATGGACGACGACCTGAACACGCCGCAGGCGATGGCCGTGCTCCAGTCGCTGGCCACGGAAATCAATCGCGCCAAGGATGCCGGCAACCCGGCTGCGGCGAGGGCTCTTGCCGCGGAATTGAAATCCCTGGGCAATGCCCTCGGAGTGTTGCAACTCGCCGCCGAAGAATTCCTGCGCATCGGCCGGGCTACGAACAACGGAATCTCCGCGTCCGCGAGTCTCAGCACGGCCCGCATCGAGCAGCGGCTCGCCGAGCGCGCCAGCGCGCGCGCGCAGCGCAATTTCCTGGAATCGGATCGCATTCGCGACGAACTGATTGCCGCGGGTGTGCTGCTCGAAGACAAGCCGGACCGGACCACCGCCTGGCGGCGAGCCTGAGTCCAGGCGCGAAGATCATGGCAACCCGGGTCTTCGCAGTATCGGACATTCACGTCGACTATGAGGCCAACGCAAAGTGGGTACGGCAACTGTCCCATTTCGACTTTCGCAACGATCTGCTGATCCTCGCCGGCGACGTAACGCACAAGCTGCCGGAATTTGCGTCAGCCCTGGGTGCGCTGGTCACGCGATTTGCCAAGGTGCTGTTCGTTCCGGGGAATCACGACTTGTGGGTGCTGGGCGATGAAAGCGGGCAGACGTCACTGCAGAAGTTTTCCGACATCGCCGGAATGGTGGAGGCCAGCGGCGCAACCATGCGGCCACACTGGCATGGCGATGTGCTCATCGCGCCTTTGTTCGGGTGGTACGACAACACCTTCGGAGAGCCTTCCGACGAATTGCGAAAGACCTGGATGGATTTTCACGCGTGCCGTTGGCCGGAAGGTTATGGGCCGGAGGATGCGGCGATTCATTTCACGCAGCTCAACCGGCAGGTCTCGACGCGTGGCGCGGCGCGGGTCATCACCTTCTCGCATTTCGTGCCGCGACTCGATCTCGTACCGGCTTACGTTCCGCGCAAACACCGGTTGCTCGACCCGGTGCTCGGCAGTACGCGGCTGGAACAGCAGCTTCGTCAACTGAACTCCAGCATCCACGTGTACGGACACAGTCACATCAATCGCAGCGTTCGCATCGATGGCGTCAACTACGTCAACAATGCTTTCGGTTATCCGGGAGAGGAGCGCATTGCGGCGCGGCGGCTGCTCTGCATCGACGAAATATGAACGGGCCGGTCGATGTGTGGCTCGTCCAGGACGATGTCGCCGATCCTCGCCTGCATGCCGAGTATCGCCGGCTGCTCACGCCCGAGGAGCGCGAGCAGGAGCATCGTTTCCATTTCGCGCGCGACCAGCGGCGTTATCTCGTCACGCGCGCGCTGGTGCGCACCGTCCTGTCGAGGTACCGGGATGTAGAACCGGCGGATTGGCGCTTCACGCCTGATCGATATGGCCGCCCGCACATCGCCAACGCCGGACATGATCGGTGCGGCCTGTGTTTCAACATCTCGCACACCCAGGGACCGATCGCCGTGGGCGTCACCTGGCACCGGGAACTGGGCGTCGATGTCGAACATGTGCGCGCGCGGCAGGTCTCGCTGGATATCGCCGACCGGTTTTTCGCCCGTTCGGAAGTCGAGGAACTGGCCCTGGTGCCGCCGGAGCGCCAGCAGGATCGCTTCTTCGAATACTGGACGTTCAAGGAGGCGTACGTGAAAGCGCGTGGTGAAGGCCTGTCGATTCCGCTCGAGCAGTTCAGCTTTCACTACCCACACGAGCGTGCCGTGCGCATCACCATCGAGCCGCAGCTGGGAGACGATGCGAATCGCTGGGGCTTCTGGCAGTTTCGTCCGAGCGCCGATCATCTGCTGGCCATCTGCGCGGAACAGCGCTGCGAGGTGCCGCCGGCGCTCACGATCCGCAGGACGATTCCGCTGGTGAGCGAGGAAATCGTGCCGGCGCAAGTGTTGAAAAGCTCTTTCGGGGTAAACATCCAGTGAGCATTCCTACCGTCTTCATGTTTTCCGGCCAGGGGTCGCAATACCACCAGATGGGCCGCGATCTCTTCGATAACGACGCGATGTTCCGCGAGACCATGACTCGCCTCGACGCGCTCGCCCAGGACCTGCTCGGGGAGTCCGTCATCGACGCCATCTACTCCGCGAGCCGCGAAGAAGTCTTCGATCGCACGCTGATGACCCACCCGGCGATATTCATGGTCGAGTACGCACTGGCGCAGCGCCTGATTCGTGGCGGCGTGAAACCGGACATGACCCTGGGGTCGAGCCTCGGCTCTTTCGCCGCCGCCACCGTGGCGGGATATCTCGACGAGGAAACGGCATTGGCCATCGTCGTCAAGCAGGCGGTGGCCTTCGAGGCCTGCTGCGAACCCGGCAGCATGATTGCCGTGCACGGCAATCCGCGATCGTGCGAGGAAGTCCTGGCCGGCCGCAGCGAACTGGCCGGCGTGAATTTCATCGACGTGCACGGCGTATCGCACTTCGCGGTGTCCGCCGTCGAGGCGGACCTCGCGGAGATCGAGTCGGGGCTGCGCGAGCGCAGCGTGACGCACCAGCGACTGCCGGTCTCCTTTGCCTATCACTCGCGCTGGATCGACGAAGCACGCACGCCCTTCGAGAGTTTCCTGCGATCAGGATTCAAGGTTCTCTGCGGCGCAACCGGCAGGCTGCCGCTCGTGTGTTGTGAACAGGCGACGGCGCTCACTTCGCTGCCGGAAGATTTCTTCTGGCGCGTGGTTCGCGGTTCGATACGGTTTCCCGAAACGCTGGCTCTGCTCGAGCGCAATGGCCCGCATCGCTACATCGATGTGGGGCCCTCGGGAACTCTCGCGAACTTCGTGAAGTACGGGTTGCCGGCGAATTCCGGTTCGATCGCGCTGCCCACGATGACGCCCTTCGGCCAGGCGCAAAAAAACATAGCGGTACTTTTTCAATAAATCGCATCGCGGCCCGGATTGATGATTGACACCCGATCTGAATCTGTTAGCTTCGAATGGAATCAAGTTATTCCTCCTGCGCATGTAGTTTGACGTGCGCCACGGGGCGGAGCCTGTCCGGCAGCCGCATCCCACGTTCCGGTACCTCCGGAATTTCAACTAGTTAGCTAAACGTCACCCATACCGGCTCGGTAGCAAAGTGGTCATGCAACGGTTTGCAAAGCCGTTCACGCTGGTTCGACTCCAGCCCGAGCCTCCAATTCGCGAAGTCCAATGATCGACAACGAACATCTGTTGGAATTGACCCAGTGCTATCTCAAGTCACTGGTATGCGCCACCGTGGGTTCGCTGAACCCGAACTTCGATTCCTGCACGCCTTTCGGTGAGCTGGGAGTCGACTCGTTCCGGGTGCTGAAGATCATCAAGGCGCTGGAAGGCGACTTCGGCAGGCTGCCGAAAACGCTGCTGTTCGAGAACTTCAACATCAGCGATCTCGCCGGATACTTCGTCTGCAAACACGAGCAGACCCTGCGCACCCGGTTTGCCGCGCAATTGCGCGACCAGACGCTGCCGCTGGCACCGGTGGAAAAGAAGCCCGATAGAAAAGCGACGGTCGAGCCCATCCGTCCGCGGCCGGCCGCGAAAAAAGCCGTCGCGGTGCCCGAACCCGTTCTGACCACGGAACGTGCGGCACACGCCGATGCTGAACTGGCCAGGGTGGTTGGCGACATCTTCGCGCGACACAAGAATGAAGGTTCCGTCTCCCGTGGCACGCGAAACATCGCTCCGAACCTGTTCATCGGCAGCGCGCGCTCCGCGTATTTCAATTTCAGCCGCAGCGGCGACATCGTCCTGGCCTACGCGTACACCGGCCCGAGAGACTACTTCCCGACGCTGGCGGCGGAGCTGCACGCGTACTGCGCGGCGAACAAGCTCCACCTGAGCATCCTGGTCGACGAGGAACTGCAGCGCGTCGGCACGGTTCCGTACACCTCGACGCCTTTCGGCGCCCTGCAACGCGTCGCGAACCTTTCGAGCTTCACGCTGGACGGCAAGAACATGCGCCGCCTGCGTTACCAGGTTTCGAAGTTCGAAAAGGCCGGCCGCTGCCGCACGGAAGAGTTTCGTTGCGGCTCGGACGCCGCGATCGCGCGCGGCATCGCCGCGATCATTGACCAGTGGTGCGCCGCGCGCACGATGGTCAATCCACTCATCCATATCGTCAAGGATGAAATCGTCGCGGGCACGCTGAATCCGGAGCACCGCATCTTCGTCACCTACGTCGATGACGTGCTGGTGAATGCGATCCTCATCTCGCCGATGACCGAGAAGCACACCGCGTATCTCATGGACCTGGAGTTCTATCCCGACACGATGCCGCTCGGCGGGCTGGAATTCGCGATCGTCAACATCATCAGCACGCTGGTCGCCGAAGGCTGCGATGTGCTCAGCCTCGGCGGCACTTATGGCTGCAAGCTCGCGCCGTCCACCAACGCGGATCCGAAAGTCGAGCAGATCCTCGACGACCTGCGCATGCAGAACATCTTCAACGACGAAGGCAACCTGCAGTTCAAGAACAAGTTTCGCCCGGAAAACCAGTCGATCTTCCTGTGCCGCGCCGCGGATCATCCGAATCCGGACGATGTCATCGACATCATCATGATGATCGCCGACCCGCTGAGGATGCAGGCAACGCAGGTGGTCGAAGTGCAGCCCGAATCGGCGAGCGTCGCTTCGGTGCCGGCGCAGGCTTTGGCCCCGCCGCCGGTTTCGATTCCGGCGCCGAAGCTGGTGATCGAAGGTGAATGCCGATCCGGCATCCTCGCCGAATGCGGTTTCAATCCGCTCAATGTTCCCCCCGAGCGCGTCGACTTCGACCTGAAGACCGATTCATGGGCGCAGCTTTGGCTGCCGGAGATCGAAAGCCGGCGCCGCCAGCTCAATGAACAGATTCACCAGCCCGTCGACATCAACGCCACCCTGGGCGGAATCTTTCCGTTCGAACACTTCGCCCTGACTACCTCGGGCCGTACGGCCGAAAGTGCCTTCTGCCGCGCCTGGCCGAAGAAGGGCGTCGTTCTTCAAAACCTGTTGTTCCCCACGACGATCTTCCACCAGATCGACAAGGGCTTCGCGCCGAAGGAGTTACCGCGCGCGGACTTGTTTGAGCCCGAGTCAAATCGGCTGTACAAGGGCGAAATGGATTTCGCCGCCCTGGAGCGCGAGGTCCGGCAGGACGCGGCGGCAATCGCCTTCGTGTACATCGAGGTGAGCGACAACGCCGCGGGCGGCTGTCCCGTTTCGCTCGCGCATCTGCGCCAGGTGAAGTCGCTGCTGTCGAAGGCGGCGATCCCGTTGATCCTCGACGGCACGAGAATCGTCGAGAACGCGCTGTTCCTGATCGAACACGAAGCGGAATGCGCGGGCAAGGATGTCTGGGAAGTGGTGCGCCTGATCGCCGGGCACGCCGACGCCCTGGTCGTCAGCCTCGCGAAAGATTTCTGCGTCAACGGTGGCGGCCTGATCGCCACCAACGACCCGCAGCTCTTCCAGTCGCTGCGCAAGTTCATCCTGGAAGACGGATGCGCCCTCTGCACCATCGACCGAAAGCGCATAGCGCTGTCGCTGCAGAATCGCAAGTTCCTCGAGGCGCAGGCGCGTCGCCGCATGGAAGCGGTGCGTCGCATCTGGACGGCGCTTCGCGAGCAGGGTGTTCCTGTCGTCCAGCCGGCCGGGGCGCATTGCATCCTCGTCAATGTGCGGAAGATCGACGCGTTCAGGAATTTCAAACACCCGGTCGCCTCCTTTCTCGCCTGGGTCTATCTGAACACCGGCATTCGTGGTGGCGCGCACAGCGTGGGCATGCAGCAGGGCAGTTCGTTGAACGAGCTCGTCCGCTTCGCCGTTCCCATGGGGCTGGCGCCTGCGCAGGTCGACGAAATCATCGAGCGGTTCGGCGCTGCTTTTGCCGGTATGCGCAACATTCCGGAAATCGCGCCCACTCTCGATGCCGCGGAAACTTTCGGGGACATCCACGCGCAGTACTCGCTGGTCGAATATCACCGGGCTTCGGGCCACGTCTCGGACGCGGTCGAGGCGAAGGCGCCCATGGTGCCGTCACCGGCGACGCCGCAGCCGGCGCCAGCGACCAGCGCTTCCGCACGCGACATCGCCATCATCGGCATGGCGGGGCGTTATCCGAAGGCTGACAATCTGAGCGAGCTGTGGGACAACCTCGCATCGTCGAGAGACTGCATCGAGGATATTCCGGACGTCCGGCTCGCGCAGCGTCTCCACAATGGATTCACGCGCAAGTATCGCGGCGGCTTCGTCGCCGACGTGGACCGGTTCGACGCGCGCTTCTTCAACATCTCGGCCAAAGAGGCGGAGATCCTGGATCCGCAGGAAAGGCAGTTCCTCGAAGTCGCCTGCGAAGCCCTCGAAGACGCCGGCTACTACCCGGAGACCCTCGGGCGCGACGACTCATCGCGCGACATCGGTGTTTTCGTCGGCGCCGTGTGGTCGATGTACCAGATGCTCGGCGTGGAGGAACACCTGGCGGGCAACAACATCAATCCGACTTCGTTCTTCTGGAGCATCGCCAATCGCGTGTCCTACTGGATGAACCTGTCGGGCCCGAGCCTCACGCTGGATACCGCGTGCTCCGCGAGCCTGACGGCGATCCAGCTCGCCTGCGAATCCATCTACCGCGGCGAGTGTTCGGCGGCGATCGTCGGCGGCGTCAACCTCGACCTGCACCAGGCGAAGTTCGATCTCAATTCGGCGGGCGGCTCGCACTCGAGCGATGGCGTTTGCCGCTCGTACGGCAAGGGCGCCAACGGTTACGTGTCGGGTGAAGGCGTGGGTGCGCTGCTGCTGAAGTCGCTGGATCGGGCCATCGCGGACGGCGACAACATTCACGGCGTGATCAAGAGCGTGGCGGTGACGCACAGCGGGAAGACCAGCGGCTACACCATTCCCGCTCCCCACTCGCACAGCAAGCTGGTACTGAAGGCCCTGCGTGCCGCCGACATCGACGCGCGCAGCATCGGTTATATCGAAGGCCATGGGACGGGAACCGATCTCGGCGATTCCATCGAAGTCTCGGGCCTGGCCAAGGTTTTCGCGGAATACGGCGCGGAAAAGCAGGGCTGCGCCTTAGGCTCGGTGAAGACGAATGTCGGGCATCTCGAAGCGGCATCCGGCGTCATCGGCATCCAGAAGGTGCTGCTGCAGATGAAGCACCGCACGCTCGTCGCCTCACTCAATTCCACCGAGCTCAACGAGAACATCGATTTCGCGAACTCGCCATTTCGCGTGCCGCAAAAGGCCGAGAAGTGGGAGCCGAAGGAAGTGGAGGGCGTGTGTTACCCGCGGCGGGCGGGCGTCAGCGCCATCGGCGCGGGTGGCACGAACGCGCACATCATCCTCGAAGAGTACACAGCGCCGGCGCAGCCCGACGATGCGGATCACACTCCGTCGGACCTGATCTTTCCGCTTTCGGCGATGACCGAAGAGCAACTGCGGGTGGCCGCGGTGCGCTTACGCCGTTTCCTCGCGGACGGCGCATCGTGCCGCGCGATCGACGTCGCGCATACCCTGCAGCACGGCCGGAAATCTTTCGATCAGCGCCTGGTGCTGCTGGCGAAAAGTCTCGACGAACTGGCCACAAAGCTTGCGAACTACCTGGAAGGCGGCTGCGACGGCGACGTCATGCGCGGCTCGGTCGGCAACGCCGCGGCCATCACCGGTCTCCTCAACGCCAGCGAAAAGCAGGACTTCGTCAATCTGCTGATTCGCGGCGGCGATGCTCGCAGGATTTCGCGGCTGTGGGCCGATGGAGTGATCACCGACTGGCGCGGCGTTTCGCCCGGACAGAAGGGGCGGAAGGTTTCACTGCCCACCTATCCATTCGGCGGAGATCGCCACTGGATCACGAGCCGCAAGACCGCGTTGGCGCCGGCGATCCTGCCGAAGACAGCGGATGTCCCGCGGCCCGCGGTCGCGAAGCGCACGGAAAAATCCAGAGATGCCCGACAGTTCGTCCGGCAACTGATCGCGAATCAGCTTCGCGTCGGCGTCGACGAAGTGGACGAAGGCTGCCAGTTGATGGAGACCGGCATCACCTCGCTGGACATGGCGGAAATGACGCAGGCGATCAAGACCGCCCTGGATCCCGCGTTCTCCCCGACGGCATTCTTCGAATGCACCACCGTCCGATCGCTGGCGGACCTGCTGGCGCGCAAATATGCGTCGGAATTCCAGAAGCTCACCGCGCCGGTAACGAAGACCGATCCCGGAAAGCCGCTGCACGTGCACGATGCCGAATCCGAATTGCCTTCACCCGACCTCCAGGCGATTGCGCATTCGCTCAGTGCTGAAGGCCGCCGCGTATTCCTCACCGGCGCCACGGGTTATCTCGGCATTCATGTGCTGGCGGAGCTGCTGAACGCGGACCCTTCCGCAAAGGCCTATTGCCTCGTCCGGTGCCCGGACGAGGATCACGGCCTCAAGCGCATCCTGAAACAGGCTGGAAAATTCGAGCTCGTCGTCGACCCGGAACGCATTCGCGTGGTGTGCGGCGACATCAGCCAGCCCAGGCTGGGGCTGTCGCCACAGGACTGGGATCTGTGCTGCCAGGAGGCGCACGAAATCGTACATGCCTCGGCGCGCGTGAATCACATCGAAGGTTACGCCACGTTCCGTGACTCGACGCGCGGCATGAAGGAAGTGATCCGCCTGGCGGGCAGCCACCGGCTGAAGCTCATTCAGTTCATCTCGAGCATCGCCGGGTGTGCGCTGAAGGGTGGCGACGAATTCTCCATCTTCGAGAAGGAAGAGTTCGTCGACGATGGCGCGCAAGTCTATGGCGGTTACGGCCAGTCGAAGTGGGTTCAGGAGACGCTGTTGAAGCGCGCTCACGCGAACGGCATTCCGTATGTGACGTATCGGTTCGGCGAGCTCTCGGGCTCCGCCCGCACCGGTCTCGGGCAGATCGATGACATGTTGCATCGCCTGGTCCAGATGCGCCTCGCGATCGGCTGCCGCGAGAAGGTGTCGAATGACGTGCTCGACATGTTGCCGGTGGACTTCGCGGCGTGCCTGATCGTCGGCACGGGAACGCGGCCGGAGTTGTGGAATGCGATCGTGCATGCCACCCACGCGCGCCCATACAGCTTCGTCAACCTGTATCGCAAGATGCAGAAGGGCGGGCTGCAATTCACGCCCGTGACGCGCACGCAGTACCTGCAGAAGTGCCACGACTTCGTGCGCTTCATACACACCGTAAACCCGGTGCATGCATTCGTGCTCGAGTGCGTGCTGCGCGATACCGAAGGGTCGATGAAGAGCCGCAGCATGATGGATGCGTATTTCGCCATCCTGTTCCCGTTCGAGCAGGGCAACTTCCTGCGAGCGCTGAAGATCCTGGGGCTTGCGCTGCCTGAATGGGACGCGCTGATCGACATCTATCTGCAGCGATGGAGCGGCGAGGACAGCGGCTTCATGGCGCGAATCTTCGAGTACCGGCAGTGGAGCAACTCCGCCGACACGGAGTCG
>Ga0190271_10003290_pt1 | contig 10095 bp, 9 predicted proteins | sample Popmic356T_FD_133747 | JGI IMG/M metagenome (GOLD analysis project Ga0190271, IMG submission 133747) | Populus adjacent soil microbial communities from riparian zone of Weber River, Utah, USA - 356 T | ecosystem: Environmental > Terrestrial > Soil > Riparian zone | place: USA: Utah | collected... | reverse complement strand
GTCGGCGAGCTCGCCGAGACCACGCGAGCCGAGCTCCCGCGCGACACGCTCGAAGGCCTTCCGCCGCTCGGGCGAGTCGCCGTCTAGCGACGCCTCGCGAGCGAGGTGAAGCGCGCGCTCGAGGGCGCTCACGCGGGTCTCCTCGGCCTCGACCTCGTCGACGATCTCGGCTGCCTGCGGCCGTGCGAGCCGCCAGACGAGCCAGACGGCGAGCAGCGCGAGCAGGATGCTCCCGGCGACGAGCGCCGCCGCGGTGGTGCCGGGCGAGCGGGCATAGCTCGGTGCAGGAAGGGAGCTGACGTCGGCGCGCCAGCGCTCCGGCGAGAGCGCCTCGATCGGCACGCGCGCAGTGACCTCGAACGGCGGCCAGTCGACGATTGCGGTGCCCGGGCCCTGCGACGAGCGGAAGCGGTAGAAGACGCCGGCTCCCGGCAGGTCGATCAGCTTGCGCTCGCCCTCGGGCGCGCATTCCTCGTCCAGGCAGCGGAGCGTGAAGCGATAGCGGAGGCGGACACTCGACGCGTTCTCCGCGCGCTCCACCGTCCGCTGCCCCGTCGGCGTGTAGGGCGCGAAGTCCGGCCGGACGCGGACGGTGGCGGGATCGACGAGCGCCTTGTTGGCCACCACGACGAGGTCGGCGACGACGGGCTCCCCGAAGTGCGCCACGGTCGGCGTGACCGTCGCGCTCGCGATGAAGACGGAAGCGCGCGGTGCGGACGCCGTGCTGCCACCGTCTCCCTCGCGCGCGTCGAGCACGAGGCCGATCCCGAGCCCGACGATCGCAGCCGCCGCCAGTCCCGCCACGACGAGCAGCGCTCGTCTCATCGCCACCCGCGTCCGTGCTCGAACTCGCGGTTCGCCGACCACTCGAGCAGTGCGGCGAGCACGTGCTCGGGGTCGGCCGACGAGAGGATCACCGGCTCGATGCCGAGCCCCGCGAACTCGTCGAGTAGTGCGTCGCGCCGGGCGATGTGCGCCTGGCGACGCTCCTCCGACTCACCACCACGGAGGCGCACGAGGCGCACGCGGCCGTCCGCGCCGGAAAGGGGCACGACGATGCCGTCGACCGCGGGAAAGCTCTGCTCCCAGATCGGGTCCTGGACGACGATCGGGACGACGTCCCAGCGGTGCTCGACGACCCGCTCCCAGGTCTCTCGCGTAGGCGAGGCGAGGAAGTCCGAGAGCACGAAGAGGAAGGATCCGGCGGGAATCGAGCGGCGATGACCCTCGAGGAACTCGAGCGCCAGCGTCAGGTTGTTCTCCGGCGCGCGATAGGCCGGGTGCTGGAGGTGCCGCTCCCGGATCGACCAGGGCTCTCGACTCGAGGCCGGCGGCCGCCAGAATGGTGCCTCCGCGCCTTCTGCCAGATCGAGGTATCCGACGAGCCCGCGCGCCTCCGCGACGCTGTCGGCCACGATGGTCGCGGCCACGCGAAGAGCCTCGTCCTTCCGGAGCCACGGCACGTCGGGCGAGGAGAGCGCCATCTCGGGTCGGCGGTCGACGACCATCACGACGCGGGGCGCGTCGTCGGCGAAGTGCTCGCGCACGATGAACTCGTCTGTCCCTCGCGCCGCCGAGAGCCGCGCCGAGCCCGACCAGTCGATTGCGTCCATGTTGTCGCCGCGAACGTACGGCCGCGAGCCCGCGATGTCGCTCCCCACGCCGCGCCGTCCGCCCGGCGTCGTCCCGAAGGCGAGCCCCATCAGGCGCCGACGCGGCACCAGCGGGAAGACGGCGTCACGGACGCTCACCCGCGCTCCTCCTCGTCGGACTCGAAGACGACCGACGGCGGCGGCACCCGGTCGAGCGTCGAGGCCCGGAACTCGGCGAGCGCCACGTCCCAGCCCGTGCGGCGGGCGTCGGCGAGCGTCTTCGGGGTGAAGACGACGCGGTGGCTCAACACCGGCAGGAAGAGATGCTCGACGTCGACCGGCGTGACGTACGCGCGATCGTGCAGCAGCGCCCACCCACGGGCCGCCCGCTCGAGCGCGAGGCTGCCGCGGACGGAGGCCCCGACCGCGACCGACGCCGAGTCCCTCGTCGCCCGGACGAGCTCGACGATCCAGCGGGCGAGCAGCGGATCGAGATAGACGTCGCGCACCGCGTCGGCGACCAGTTCCACCTCCTCGACCGTCACGACTGCACGGAGCGTCTCGAGCGGATGCTGCTCGCGCTGGTCGTCGATGATCAGCAGCTCTTCGTCGAGGGAGGGATAGCCGAGCGAGGTCTTCAGGAAGAACCGGTCGAGCTGCGCCTCGGGCAGTGGAAACGTGCCCTCGTACTCGATCGGGTTCTCCGTCGCGAGGAGCAGAAACGGGCTCGGCAGCTTCCGGGTCAGCCCGTCGGTCGTGACCTGCTGCTCGGCCATCGCCTCGAGGAGCGCGGCCTGCGTCTTCGGCATCGCGCGGTTGATCTCGTCGACGAGGACGACGTTGGCGAAGATCGGCCCCGGCTGGAACTCGAACTCGCGAAGCTTCTGGTTGTAGATCGAGAGCCCGGTGACGTCGTTCGGCTGCAGGTCGGGTGTGCACTGGACACGGGACGGCACTGCGCCGTCGATCGACTGGGCGATCGCGCGCGCGAGGACCGTCTTCGCGGTCCCGGGAACGTCCTCGAAGAGCACGTGCCCGCCACACGCGAGCGCACTCAGGACGAGCCGGATCTCCTCGGTCTTGCCGTGGACGACCGTCTCGATGTTCTCGCGCAGGCGGGTGGCGACGGCGGCTGCGCGCTCGACCCGCCCCTCCGCATCGACCTCGACCGGGGCGCTCACCACCGGAGGGTAGCCCGAGGTCGATCGCATCCGCGCGCGCGCGGGCTAGACGCCGGGCTGCAGAGGCGGCTTGACCGCGCCGATTCCGCCCGACTCACCGCTGCCCGATCCCGTCGCGCGCGAGGCGAGCGTCGGCCGGATGACGTCGACGAGCAGGTCGTTCGTGCTGACCGGGCGGTCGAGGGCCGAGGCGATCAGGACATGATCCTCCCGCAGGCCCGGCCGGTCGGGCGCCGCCGCGAAGCCGAGGAAGGCGAGGACCGCGACCGCCGCCGCGGCGCCCACGCTCGTGGCGCGCGCCACGGTTCGCCACGCAGTGCTCCTCCGGCTCGGAAGCTGCACCGGGACGGCAAGCCGCTCGTACCGAGCCGAGCGAACGGCCTGGGTGACCTCGGTGATGCGGGCCTCGAACACCTGACAGGCCTCGCAGCGCGCGACGTGCGCGTCGACGAGCACCCGCTCGAAGCGAGAGAGCCCGTCGTCGAGCCGCACCGAGATGAAGTGGCGCGTGCGCTCGCATTCGAGTGGCCGGACGTCATGCATTACACGGTCAGACGATACGTACACGGCCTAGTTAGCGCCGTGTTCTTCGGGACGTGGCTTCGCCGCGTCCCACTGAAGCGCGCAACGGCCGGGACGCGGCTGAAGCCACGTCGCATGACTCACACCAGGCCGACGGACCCGTCGACGACGATCCCGAGCGCGATGAGCCAGATCCCGAGGCCGATGAAGATCCCGGCGGTCGCCACCGAGTCCTGGCGCTCCCCCTTCGTCGCCTGTCGCGCACCGCGCGTCGAGACACCCACGCCGAACATGCCTGTCACGGCGTCGGCCTCCTCGGCGGCACGGGGTCGCAGCGGCCCGCGCGTGCCCGCGAAGAAGCCGAGCACGAGGAGGAAGGCTCCGACGACGTAGTAGCCGAGGGAGATCGAGCGCGTGGCGGCCGCGCCGAAGAGCAGACCGATGCCGGCTGCGAGAGCGCCGATCCCGAGTGCGCTCGCGACGAAGAGCACGAGGAGCCGCCGCAGCCCTGCGAACAACGTTCTAGGCGAGCTCCGGCTCGAGGTGCTCGGACTGAGGCGTCCCGCTGGCCCCGCTTCGCATCTCGGCTGCGGTCATGGGCCACTTCTCCAGCGGATAGTGGCACGCCGCAGCTTGGCCGTTCCCGCCGACCGAGCGGAGCTCCGGATCCTCGACGTCGCAGTGGCCCTGGTGGAATCGGGGGCAGCGCGGATGGAAGTTGCAGGCGCTCGGCGGATTGATCGGATTCGGCACGTCCCCCTCGAGCACGAGGTGCAGGCGCTGGCGCCCGAGGTCGGGATCGGGGATCGGCACCGCGGAGAGGAGGGCCCCCGTGTACGGATGCTTCGGGGCGGCATAGAGCTCGCTCCGTCCGGCGACCTCGACGGCCTTGCCGAGATACATCACCATGACCCGGTCCGAGATGTGCCGGACGACGTTGAGGTCGTGGGCGATGAAGACGTAGGTGAGCCCGAACTCCTTCTGCAAGTCCTTGAGCAGGTTGAGGATCTGGGCCTGCACGGAGACGTCGAGCGCCGAGACCGGCTCGTCGCAGACGATCAGGCTCGGGTTGATCGCGAGCGCGCGCGCGATACCGATCCGCTGGCGCTGCCCGCCGGAGAACTCGTGCGGGAACCGGTTGTAGTGCTCGGGGTTCAGCCCGACGACCTCGAGCAGCTCGCGGACGCGGCGCTTCCGCTCCGGGGGCGTGCCGATCCCGTGGACGTCGAGGCCCTCGGCGACGATGAAGCCGACCCGCTTGCGCGCGTTGAGCGACGCGTACGGATCCTGGAAGACCATCATCATCTCGCGCCGGAGCGGTCGCATCTGGCTGCGCGAGAGCTTCGAGATGTCGCGGCCCTTGAAGACGATCTTGCCGTCGGTCGGGTCGAGGAGCTTCATGATGCACCGCGCCATCGTCGACTTGCCGCAGCCCGACTCGCCGACGACGCCGAGCGTCTCGCCCTCCCTGAGGCTGAAGCTCACGCCGTCGACGGCCTTCACGGCGCCGATCTGCTTCTTGAAGATGATCCCTCGGGAAACGGGGAAGTACTTCTTCAGGTCGTCGACGACCAGGAGCTCGTCGGCCATCAGTGACTCGCCTCCGCGAGCACGGTCTCCTTCAGACGCGCAACCTCGCGTGCCTTGACCTCGTCGTCCAGGAAGCATGCCTGCTCATGGTCTGCCTCACCCGTCACAGGCATCAGCTCGGGCTCCCTCTGCTTGCAGACGTCCATCACGTAGGGGCAGCGCGGATTGAAGCGGCAGCCCTGCGGCGGGTTGAGGAGCGACGGCGGCTGGCCCGGGATCTGCGTCAGCCGCTCGACGTCCGTGTGGAGTCGCGGCAGCGAGCCAAGGAGGCCCCAGGTGTACGGGTGCTGCGGGTTCTTGAAGATCGTGTCGACGGAGCCGTGCTCGACGACCTTGGCCGCGTACATCACGACGACGTCGTCGGCGGTCTCCGCGACGACGCCGAGGTCGTGCGTGATCATCACGATCGCCATGCCGCGATCGGCCTGCAGCTTCTGCATCACGGCCAGGATCTGGGCCTGCGTCGTGACGTCGAGGGCGGTGGTCGGCTCGTCGGCGATCAGCAGCCGCGGCTCGTTGATCATGGCCATCGCGATCATCACGCGCTGCCGCATGCCGCCCGAGAACTGATGCGGGTAGTCGGTGATCCTCGTCTCCGCGCGCGGGATGCCAACTTCCTTCAGGGCTTCGACCGCCCGGGCGCGCGCTTCCTTCTTCGAGATGTCGTGATGGAGCAGCACCGTCTCGACGAGCTGGCGACCGATGGAGTGCACCGGGTTCAGCGAGGTCATCGGATCCTGGAAGATCATGGCGATCTCGCTGCCGCGCAGCTTGCGCAGGCGCGATTGCGGGATGTTCAGGAGATTCTCGTCGTCGAACAGGACCTCGCCCGTCGAGGTCGAGTTTCGCGTGTCGTTGAGCCCCATGATCGAGAGGCACGTCACGCTCTTGCCACACCCCGACTCGCCCACGATCCCGACGGTCTGCCCGCTCTCGACCTGGAAGTCGACACCGTCGACGGCTTTCACGACGCCGTCGTCGGTCTTGAAGTGGGTGCGCAGGTCGCGGACGTCGAGTAGCGCGGTCACTGGACGTTCCTGATCGTCATTGGCTGCCGCCGGGATGTTACGTGAGGCGGATGCGCGGGTCGATCCACGCATAGAGCAGATCGACGATCAGCGTGAAGACGATGATCGCGATCGCCCCGAAGATGACGACGCCCTGCAGGGTGGGCAGGTCGAACTGGCCGATCGAGCGGATCGCGGTCGCCCCGAGGCCGTTCAGGCCGAAGACGGTCTCGATGAAGATCGCGCCACCGAGCAGGAGACCGATGTCCATGCCGAGGATCGTGACCACGGGCAGGAGCGCATTCCGCAGGATGTGATCCTTCATCACCGTTCGCTCCGGCGCCCCCTTCGCGCGCGCCGTGCGCACGTAGTCCTGCGTCATCGTCTCCATGACCTCGGCGCGCACGAACCGCACGTAGACGCCGGCCTGCACGATCGCGAGCGCCAGCCACGGCAAGATCATGTGGTAGGCCCAGTCGATGACACCGCCGCAGTTCGACGCCTCCGGGACGCTGATCACCTCGCAGTAGCCCGCGATCGGAGTCCAGCCGAGCTTGTAGCCGATGAGGTACGACAGCACGAGCGCAATCCAGAAGGACGGCAGCGAGATGCCGATCAGCACGTAGGTCATCGCCGCGCGATCGAGCAGCGAGCGTGGCCGCAGGGCCGAGAAGACGCCGATCGGGATCGCGATCGAGAGCACGAGGAGCATGGCGCCGAAGACGAGCGAGGCGGTGATCGGCGCCGCCCGGAAGATCTCGTCGTTGACCGACGAGCGGTCGACGAACGAGTATCCGAGCGATCCGTCGAGGACCAGACGCTTCAGGAAGCCCCAGTACTGGATGTAGACCGGATCGTTGAGGCCGAGGCGCTCCTCCACCTCCGCCACCCGGTCAGGAGAGGCCGACTGGCCCGCCGCCTGCCGTGCCGGATTCGCCGGCACCAGGAAGAAGAGCACGTAGGTGACGAGCGTCACCGACAGGAACAGCACCAGCGACCAGAGAACGCGCCTGACGAAGTACTGGAACATCGGGTGCCGAGCCTACTCCTCTGGGTGACCGGGATCTAGTGGTGGAGCGGGAGGCGCAAGCGCCTCCCGCTCCGATCGTGCAGGTCGTTACTTCTTGCAGATGGTGGTGAGGACGGTGCCCACCTGCGAGTTGGAGACGAAGCATCCGACGTCGGCGCTGAAGAAGCGGCGCGTCGTGCCGGAGATGTACGTCGCCGTCGGTGCGCCGTTGGCCATGATGTCGCGGTCGAGTGCCGCGTACAGGTCAAGGCGCTTCGAGCCCGCTGCCGCGAAGGCGGCGTCGAGCTTCTGGTTGTAGTTGGCAACGCCGTTCCCCGTGAAGTACGAGGAGTTGACGTTGTTCTCCGCCTGGATCTTCCGACCGTCGAGCAGCACGTTGATGAAGTTCGACGGATCCGGATAGTCGGCGTGCCAACCCTCGTGCGTGATGTCGAACGGCTCACCACGGGTGGCGGCCTTCGTGTTCTGCACGACGCGGTCGTACAGCTTGATCTCGACATCGATGCCGATCTGCTTCAGGTTGAACTGCACCGACTGGGCGACGGGCGGCCCCTGCGCGCGGTTGAACGCGTAGAAGACGGCCTTGCCCGAGCGGGTGTTGCCCTGCGCGAGGGTCTTGGCCTTCGCGTAGTTCGGGCCCTTGAGCGAGTAGATGTCCTGCTCCTTGAACCCGGCCATCCCGTACGGGATGAACTGGTCGGTCCGCTTGCCGGCGAGGTAGCCGTGCTGAGCGGTCATGAAGCGCCGGTCGATCGCGTTGAGCACGGCCTGCCGGAGCTTCGGGTTGTTCTGGAAGAGCGGCTGCGTGTTGTTCAGGTCGACGCGCCAGACGAGGAGGTCCTTGTCGACCATGAAGCGGCCCTTGTTGACGCCGTACTTGTCGGCGAGCTCCTTGGCCTGGGCGGTCGGGAAGCCGCACGCGTCGGCCTCGTTGTTCTCACACTGGAGACGATGCGTCGCCAGGTCGCCGCCGATACCGCTGAACGTGATGCGGTCGACGTTGTTCTGGAGACCGAGCGACTTCCACGGCTCCTGGTTGTTCTTCCACTGCGGGTTCCGCACCGCGAGCGCCGACGTCTTCTTGGTCCACTCCTGGACGACGTACGGCCCCGCCGAGACGAAGCCCTTGTCGACCTCGGCGTCGAGCGGGTAGCTCGTCGGCACGGCCGAGAAGAACGGCATCGAGATGCGCGGGATGAAGTCAGGTGCAACCTTCTTCAGGTTGACCACCAGCGTCCGCGCGTTCGGCGCCGAGACGTTTGCCACGTCGTCGAGGAACGACGACGCGGGCGACTGGAGCTTCTCGTTCTTTGCCCGGTCGAATGCCCGCTTGAAGCTCGCGGAGGTGACAGCCTGGCCGTTCGAGAACTTGAAGCCCTGCTTGATCGTGATCGTGTAGCGCTTGCCGTTGTTCGAGACCCGCGGCAGGGCCTGCGCCGCCATCGGCGCGACCCGCTCGCTCGCCGGCCCGGCGACGTACGGATACCAGTACATGCGCAGCTGCGTCGCACCCATCCAGTTCCACGAGTGCGTGAAGTAGGCGAGCGCCGGATCGAGGTGATCGAAGTCACTGGTGTTCAGGATCCGGTACGTGCCTCCCTTCTGCGCTGCCGACTGGCTCGCCGACGACGACCCCGTGGTGCCACCCGACGCCGACGCGGCGACGAGCAGGCTGGCTCCCACGAGTGCCATCACGGCCGAAAACCAGATACGTCCCTTCATGTTGCTCCTTTCGGTGTGTGACCGGCCCTGGCGCAGGCTCGGCCCTTGCTCCGCTCGCTATAGACGCTCGCGAGCGCAGTTGGTTAGGTCTGGGTTAAAAGCAATTGTGCTTGAAAGGAGGTGATTTGCTCTTTAGAGCGTGGAGCGCGGGTCGAACGCGTCCCGCAGACCGTCGCCGAGCAGGTTGAACGCGAGCGTCGTGAAGACGACGGCGAGCCCTGGCCAGAGCATGAGCCACGGCTGCGACGTATAGTACTCGGGCGCCGAGGAGAGCAGGTTGCCCCAGCTCGAGGTCGGGAGCTTGATCCCCACCCCCAGGAACGAGAGGGCCGCCTCGGCGAGGATGTAGCCCGCGACGACGAGCGTCGAGTAGACGATGATCGGCGCGATCAGGTGCGGCATCAGGTGGGATCGGATGATCCGCCAGTCGCTCGCGCCCGTCATCAGCGCCGCCTCCACGAACTCCTTCTCACGGAGCGACAGCACCTTCGCGCGGATGATGCGCGCCGGGAAGAACCACCCGAACACCCAGAAGACGAGGACGAGCGTGAGCACGCCGCGCCCGAGCACCCCGCCGAAGGTGATGTTGTCGAGCCGGCTGCCGACGGTCGAGGCCATCGCGATGATGAAGAGGAGCGCCGGGAACGCCATCGTGATCTCCGTCAGCCTCGAGATGACGGTGTCGATCGTGCCGCGGAAGTACCCTGCGGCCGCGCCGAGAATCGTGCCGATGAACATCGCGCCGATGGTCGCGAGCACGGCCACCTGGAGCGAGACGCGACCGCCGTAGAGGAGGCGAAGGAACTCGTCCCGCCCGAGCGTGTCGGCAGCACCGAGGACGAGGATGTCCTCCCCGCCGGTGTACGGGTTGTAGACCGTGCTCCACGGCCCGACGGGGACGAAGCCGTCGTCGATGCCGTCCGAGAACTGGTCGTCGGGGCTGTGTCCGATGAGGTTCTCCGCGATGATCGCGCCCGGGTAGCAGACCAGGACGACGAAGATGAGGAAGACGATGCTCGCGAGCGCGACCCGGTCACGCCTGAACCGCCGCCAGACCTGCTCCCAGTAGCCACGAGCCTTGACATCGCCCCCGGAGATCCCTCCTTCGGCGAGGGCAACGTCTGATTCGCCCAGCTCGCGAGCGACCGCGGCGTCCTCTCTCGTCGTCGTGCTCACGCGATGACCTTGCCGGTCGGCATGCGGGTGGGAGCATACCCCGTCAGACGCGCGCGCATCCCAATCTCAGACGGCGGACGCGCGACGAAGTTAGGGCCGACGCGGCCAGATCCCACGTCCCGGAGGCTCGGCTACGACAACGCATCGGCCCCGGCCACGACCTCCAGGATCTCCTGCGTGATCTCGGCCTGGCGGGCGCGGTTCATCTCGAGGGTCAGCGAGTCGATGAGCTCACCGGCGTTCTTCGAGGCGTTGCGCATCGCCGTCATGCGCGC
>Ga0190271_10003289_pt1 | contig 10097 bp, 11 predicted proteins | sample Popmic356T_FD_133747 | JGI IMG/M metagenome (GOLD analysis project Ga0190271, IMG submission 133747) | Populus adjacent soil microbial communities from riparian zone of Weber River, Utah, USA - 356 T | ecosystem: Environmental > Terrestrial > Soil > Riparian zone | place: USA: Utah | collected... | reverse complement strand
CGATGCTCCCCGTCCCGCTTGGGGAATTCTCGAAGAGATGAAGGTCGATCACTTCTTGGTGATCACGGAAATGCTCCCAACATGGATCGCAGAAGCGCACGCGCCACGTAATTGATCGGCCGGCATGGCCAACCACGTACTCACCGCGGTCAGCCTCCCCACCGTGCTCACAGTTGGCAGTCAGTTCGCCGACAAGGGCGTCGCCCACCACCGAGGCAACGACGCTTCCCGAGCCTCGCACCAATGTGACCTTGGTATCTACAGCAGCCATCACACATATTCACTCGGCATATAGGTCCAGCGACCCAAGCGACTTCTGAGAACTTTTCCGACAATTTGATGCGCCCGATGCCCGGTTAGCGTGCTCCGCCCATGGACCGACCCATCCGGCTGATGACGGCCAACCTGCTCAGTGGCAGGGCAGACGTCGTCCATCTTGACAGCATCCTGCGCCAGTTCGATCCTGACCTTCTCCTGATTCAGGAACTCGGCGAAAACGCGGCCGACCTCATCGCAGACCGCTTCGAATACCACGATCTCCACCCCGATCTCGAGGCCAAGGGCCGCGGGATCGCCAGCAAGCTGCCTGGAACCTTCCTGGAACTGCCGCTTCCGTGGCGGCCCGGATTGTGGGCTCGACTCGACCTCGGACTTCAGGTCGCCAACATTCACGTTCGGAACGCCGTGGCCTTTCCGTGGTGGACGTCGGTGAAGTATCGGGGAACCCAGCTGGATTCCTTGTTCGAGTGGGCCGAGGTCAATCTCGATCCTTCTGTTCCCTTCGTGCTCGCCGGCGACATGAACGCTTCGCCCGCCTGGCCGGTATATCGGAGTCTCGCCGAGCGTTGGGACGACCTCGTGGCTCGCTGGGCTGAACAGTCGGGAAACAGGTTGATGCCGACCTGGGGGTGGCGACCCGGGTGGCCGAGAATGCTGCGAATCGACCATGTGTTCGGACGAGGGCTCAGCGTCATCTCGACGTCGGTGGCTCCGATACTCGGATCCGATCATGCTGCGGTTGTCGTCGATCTCGTCTCCGGCTGATCCCGAGCCGTTCCAATCGCTTCGCACCTGCGATCTGAACTACTGGGGCCGTCCGACCTATGGCCCGGTGACCCGGCCCCGGGCAATCTTCCCCGGGGTTGGCTCTCGAGGGGAAGGCTTGGTCAAATATGCACGTCCTGAGTCGCAAATTGCGGCAAAGTCGCTGTCGTCATCACACCACTGTTTCGGTTCACACAATGGGCTTCGAAAGGGTGGTGTGTGAATCGTGCGGGCACGTCGATGTCCGCGCACGAGATGCGGGCAGACCAGTCGAGACCGACGTCGACCGAGCTGTCTTCGCACGCCCCTCCGATCTCGAGCCAGACACCTCTTCGGGTCGTCGCCGACTGGGCCGATAGCCCGGCTCAGGCTTGGAGGGCCGCCTCCAGCACGTCGCCTGCATTGTCGGCGATGGTAAAGGCCATCTCGTCCCGCACTTTCTCCGGCACGTCGTCGAGGTCGGCTTCGTTACGACGAGGCACGATCACTTCTTTGAGACCGGCCCGGTGGGCGGCGAGCACCTTCTGCTTTACCCCACCGATCGGCAACACCTTGCCCTGAAGGGTGATTTCCCCGGTCATCCCGACCGTGTCCTTGACCTTGCGCCCGGTGAGCAGCGATACCAGGGCGGTGAGCATCGCCACGCCGGCCGATGGCCCATCTTTCGGTATGGCTCCAGCGGGGACATGGACGTGGTACCGCTTGGTCATCGCAGTTGGATCGATCCCGAGCTCGTCGGCGTGGGCCTCGACGTACGAGAGGGCGATGCGAGCGGATTCTTTCATCACATCGCCGAGCTGACCTGTCAATGTCAGACCGGGCTCGCCGTCCATGGCGGTTGCCTCGATGAACAACACATCGCCACCGGCGCCGGTGACTGCGAGACCGGTCGCCACCCCGGGCACATCGGTGCGGTCAGATGCCTCATCTTTCCAGACCTTCGGCTTACCCAAGTAATCCTTGACCGAATGCTCGTCGACCACGACATGGTCCGTTCCAGATTCCTTGGCCACCTCGGTGGCGACCTTGCGGGCGAGCTTGCCCAGCTCCCGCTCGAGGTTCCTCACCCCGGCCTCCCGGGTATAGCGGTCGACCACCGCGGCCAGGGCGCCTTCGGTGACTTCCAACTCTTCGGGCTCGAGGCCTGTTGAACGGAGCTGACGGGGGAGGAGGTGGTCACGTGCGATCTCCACCTTTTCGGCGTCGGTGTAGCCGTCGATGTTGATCACCTCCGTCCGATCCAATAGCGGCCCGGGGATGGTCTCCAGGACGTTGGCAGTGCCAATGAAGAGAACCTCAGACAGGTCGAGATCGACCTCGAGGTAGTGGTCCCTGAAGGTGTGGTTCTGGGCAGGATCGAGCACTTCGAGCAGGGCTGACGAGGGGTCGCCACGCCAGTCGGCGCCGACCTTGTCCATCTCGTCGAGCAGGAACACCGGGTTCATCGTCTCGGCTTCGGTGAGAGCACGAGCGATTCGCCCCGGCCGCGCTCCGACGTAGGTCCGGCGGTGTCCTCGAATCTCTGCTTCGTCCCTCACCCCACCAAGGGCGACGCGGACGAATTTGCGTCCCAGGGCACGGGCGACCGACTCACCGAGGGAGGTTTTGCCCACTCCGGGAGGACCGACGAGGAGCAGAATCGTGCCCGTATTTCGATCGTCGCCATCGATCAGGCCACGTTCTGCGCGGAGCTTGCGCACGGCCAGATGCTCGATGATCCGCTCCTTCACGTCGATGAGACCGGTGTGATCGGCGTCGAGCACGGTCCATGCCTCATCGAGGTCGAGGCGGTCCTCAGATGAAACGCCCCAAGGCAGTTCGAGCATGGTGTCGAGCCAAGTGCGGATCCACGAGTGCTCCGGCGACTGTTCACTCATTCGCTCCAGGCGGCCGATCTCCCGCTCGATGGACTCGGCCACCTTCTCGGGAAGATCTCGCTCGCCCAGCTTCGCCCGGTATTCAGAGGCAACGTCAGCCTCCTCGCCCAATTCCTTGCGGATGGCCTCCATCTGCTGACGGAGGATGTACTCCTTCTGCCCCTTTTCGATCTGCTCGGTCGCCTCATCCCGGACCTTGCGCCGAAGCTCGAGGTCGGCCAGTACCTCCCGCATCCAGACCAAGAGCTTGCCGAGTCGCTGGCGGATGTCCAGGGCCTCGAGGAGCTCCACCTTCTGCTCCAGGGAGAGGTCGGGGGAGTAGACAGCGAGGTCGGCCAGGCGCGACGGATTGTCAACGTCTAAGAGACGCTCGGCCACGCCGGCCATGCCCCTGTTCTCGAGGACGGCGATGACCACCGCCCTGTACTCGGCCACCAGGGAATCGAGCTCGTCGTCGATGATGTCGACCTCGGGGGAAGACTCGGCGTCGACCCACAGGGCACCGGTCTCGTCGACCGAGCCGGCGCCGACCCGCGCCCGGGAGAGGCCAGACACGACGATGTTGCCGTCGTTGTCGGCTTCTTGGATGTCCGCAATGGTCCCGACCGCGGCGTATCGACCCTCGAGCCGGGGGACCAGGAGAAGGCGTCCGTCTGCCTGGGAAGCAGCGGCGACGGCGGTCCGGCCCTCTTCAGTCTCGATACGAATGGTCACGACCATGTGGGGGAAGACCACACCGTTGTGAAGGGGGAGGACGGGAAGGGTCAGTTGGGCGGTCTCGGGCATGGGATCGGTTGTCCTTTGAGTCTCGATTGGAAACCGGTGCAACACGCATCCTCGGTTTCCTATTCCATGATCTGAGTCGACCCTGCTCAGGTTTGGTCAGCCGGAGCCGGTAAGTCCATGACCAACGACTCCCGTTGCTGTGACCTCAGAGCCCGGTCCTGTCGGAGTCGACAGCCACCCGTTTTCCCTTGTCCAGGGTCGATAGTGCCCGCATCTCGTCGTCGCTGAGCGAGAAGTCGAATATGTCGAGGTTTGGTGCGAGTCGCTCGCGTCGGGCGGTCTTCGGTATCGGGATCAACCCGAGTTGGAGATGCCACCGAAGCACGACCTGTGCCGGCGTTCTGTCACGGGCATCTGCCACCTTGGCGATCACCGGGTCGCCGAGCAGGCCCCCGCCCCTACCGATCGGTGCCCACGACTCGGTGACGATGCCATGTTGGTGGTGGTACTCCCGTTCCGCCTCCCGAGTCACCCAGGGATTGAGCTGGATCTGATTGACATGGGGGACCACCCCTGTCTCGTCGATGAGTCGCTGGAGATGGGACGGCTTGAAGTTGGAGACTCCGATCGCCCTGACTCTTTCCTGCTGCAGCAGTTCGATCATCCCTCGCCAAGCGTCGACGAACCTCCCCAGGCTCGGATTCGGCCAGTGGATCAGGAACAAGTCGAGATAGTCGAGCCCGAGACGTCTACAGCTGATTGCAAAGGCTTCTTGGGCTTCCTGGTACCCGTGCCACCGCTGGCTGAGCTTCGTCGTGATGAACAACTCGCCACGCTCGACCCCACTTGACCGCAATCCCCGCCCCACTCCTTCCTCGTTGCGGTACATCTCGGCGGTGTCGACGAGCCGGTATCCGGCAGCGATGGCAGCGACCACCATCCGCTCGGCATGACCATCGGGGATGGGCCAGGTTCCGTATCCGATCACAGGCATCGAGACACCGTTGGACAGGACGATGTGCTTTTCGGCGCTCATGAATCGAACCGGCCCTTTTTCCTCTGCATGTGGATGTTGCCCTCAATTCAGGGTCGAGTTCGGTGATTCTCCCAGCAAAAGAGCCCGCGAACCCAACCGGGCTGCGGCTCGTAATGCTCCGGCAAGCGAAGAAGGAGCATCTGTGAAACGTGTTCTCGTCCTTGGGGCGGTTCTGGCCTCGCTGTTGGCGGCTTGTAGCGGGGAGAGCACTGATACCACCGGATCCACCGGAGCCGAGGAGCAGAGCGTGGAGATCGCCGATCTCGCATTCGATCCGGACACCCTGACCGTAGCTGTCGGCACCACGGTCACCTGGGTGAGTGCAGACCCGAACCTTCCCCACACGTCTACCTCGGAAGACGAGCTCTGGTCCTCGGGGACACTGAACGAAGGCGACGAGTTCCCGTTCACCTTCGAGGAGGCCGGCACGTTCGCCTACTTCTGCGAGGTACACCCTGACATGACGGGGACGATCGTCGTCGAGTGAGCCGGGGATCCCCCGGGCTTATCCTCCGCCAATGGATTGGAAGATAGAGCTGATCGGGATCCCCGTTTCCGATGTGGAGCGGGCCAAGGCCTTCTACACCGAGCAGGTCGGGTTCGTCCTGGACCACGACCACAAAGTCAGCGACGACCTCCGCTTCATCCAACTGACGCCACCGGGATCTGCGTGCTCGATCACGATCGGCGTTGGTGTGATCGATACGCCTCCCGGGTCGGTTCAGGGGGTGCAGATGGTCGTTTCCGATGTTCAGGCGGCGCACGACGAGCTAGCGAGCAGGGGAGTCGAGGTGAGCGACGTCCAGCATTTCGATTGGGGAGACTTCGTTTTCTTCAGCGACCCCGACGGCAACGGCTGGGCGATCCAGCAGCTGCCCTCCTACGACTGAATCGTGTAGGCCGGTCGTCCCGCCCGGTAGGTGACGACGATGGTTCCCTGAGAGGGCAGTATTCGGGTCATGAACGCCGGCTTGGCCGAGGAGCTCTCCACGTTGGCCCACCGCAATGGCGCTGCCGGCTTTGGCGTGGCTGGAGTGGAGATCTTTGGTCGGGAGAGGGCAGCACTCAGGGCATCGCATGAGGCGGGCCATGCCGGACCACTTCGCTTCACCTACGACGACCCCGATCTGGCCACCGACGTCTCACGAACGTTCCCGTGGGCGAAATCGCTGGTCGTTGTGAGCTATGACTACCTGCCGCGGTCCGATACGCCGTCACAGGAGGGGGCTGTCGTCGGGCGGTTTGCGACGGCCAATCAGTACGAGGGCGTCCGTCGCATCACCGAGGCGACCGCCGCACATCTCCTCGATCGGGGATTCCGGGCCGAGATCTTGAGTGACGACAACCGTCTCGTCGACAGGGCGGCCGCATTTCGCGCCGGTGTGGGTTGGCTAGGGAGGAGCACGATGGTCTTGGCGCCCGGACACGGGCCTTGGTTGCTGCTCGGGACCGTGGTCACCGACGCCTCGATACCGGCCAGCCGTCCTATGCAGCGGGATTGCGGGACCTGTTCGGCCTGCATCCCGGCCTGTCCCACCGGTGCGCTGGGGGAGCGGGGGCTCGACGCACGACGCTGTCTAGCGACGTGGCTGCAGACACCCGGTTCGGTGCCGCAGTGGATCCGACCTTTGATGGGCCGAAGGATCTACGGGTGCGACGATTGCCTGATCGCCTGCCCGCCGGGCGGCCACGCCCTTGCCGCGGCCGGCGAGAGACCGCGTCAGCTCCCGTTCGCCGAATCGCTCGCGCTGTCCGACGATGCCCTGCTCGATCGATTCAACTGGTGGTACGTGCCGCGGAGGCAGGGACGGTTCATCCGCCGCAACCTCCTGGTCGCCGCCGGCAATTCCTGGGAGCCGGCGGCGCGGGAGGCGGTCGAAAACCACACCCACCACCCGTCGTCGATGATCCGGGGTCACGCCTACTGGGCGATGGCCCGGGGATTCGACGGGCGGCGCTCACTGCGGAGAGCCCTGGATTCCGAGACGGTGCCAGAGGCCCGTGACGAGCTCTTGCTCGCCCTGCTCATGACCGAGCATCCCGATGCATATGCAGCCGTGCTGGAGGCTGACGAATTGGCTCGGAGCGACGAATCAACACGGGCTCTGGCCCTTGTTGGGCCGCATGCCTCAGCCGATGGTTGGGGCGACGACGACCTCGGGCTCGTGTTCGTCAGCCGCGATGGCGGGGAGATCGGAATGGTCGAAGCGCCGATGGTCCGGGTCTACGACCCAGACCGGGTCCTCGAAGAGCACCGCCGAGCGGTCTTGGCGTCAGACCGATCAGCCTGAAGCCAAGCGACAGGCGTTACGACTGATCCGTCGTATCGGTCTCGACCGGGATGACTGTCACATCACCCGACGGTGGTGTCGGCTCAGCCTCGACGACGATGGGCTCATCGGGTCCGACATCGTCCGCGACGGAAGGTTTGGCGGTCTCTTCCTCTGTTTCCTGATCGGCGGCCGCCCAGCGCTCTTTGGCGGCGGCGATGCCCTGATCGATCACCTCGCCCAGCTCCGTTGCAGCCTGCTTGGCCGACTCGAGGGCGCTCATGCGACTGTCGCGGGTGGCGTCCCACGCAGTGCGCAGGGCGTCACCGGTCCGGTCCAGCGCGTCCTGTACCTCGGCAAACCAGCGCTGCTGTTTGCTCTCGCCGGCTTCGGTCGTATTGTCGCCTTGGTCAGTCATCGCATCCTCCTTCGTGATCCGTCGGCCCATTCTGGTCCCAATGCGAAGTTGATGTGCTCGAGAGGCCCGCAGCGCCTATAACGTCGCCCCGTGGACGGCTATCCCGCCCGACCCGTGTCAGTGTCGGCGCAAATCCCGGCTCCTCCCGCCGAGGTGTTTGCCTTTGTCTCGGACACGCGCAACGACCCTTTGTGGTGTGAAAACGTCGAGAAGGTGGACTTGATCGAGGGAAGCAAGGTCGAGCCGGGCACCCGGTTTCGGTTTCACCAGCATCTCGATCGACCGGGGGCGGAGCGGGTGCAATTCGACGTCGATGTCGACGTGATCGAGTTGGGGGACCTTTCGATCAGGTGGCAGGCCAATGATAGGTTTCAGATCAGGGACATCAGCCTTGTCGTCGAGCCCCATGGATCAGGATCACGCATAACCCAGGTGACGAGGGCCATCTTCCTCCGTCCCCCGGGGATGGCTAAGTGGCTCTACCCGTTGCTCGCCCGCCGCATATTCGGCAAGCAATTCCGCGCCCTGGCCGCCTACTTCGAGCGACTCACTCCCGCGGAGTAACGGTGCCCGAACCGCTAACCGAGCTATGGACGTTTGGTTCTCCGAGATACTGCACCTCGCCCGACCCGGAGACCGACACGTCGAGGTCGTCGGTGACATTGACGACGGCGTTTCCCGAACCGGAAACGTCGACCCGACCTTCGGGGGCAGTCAGCGACTCGCCGTCGAACTCTCCGGAACCACTGATCGACACCGATAGGAGACCGCTGAGCGTCCCCGCGACGACGACGTCTCCGGAGCCGCTGATGTCGACCCGGACATCGGTGCTATCGACGCCTTCGGCCTCGACGACCCCGCTCCCGCTAATGACCAGCCCATCGAGGGTTTCCGCCGTGATCGTGTAGACGATTTCTACTGTCGGCGAGATGCTCCGATTCGTTTCGAGCCGGAGACGCCCGTTGCTGACCCTGGTCTCGAGGAAGGGCATGATGTTGTCCTCGGCCTCGATCGTGAGCGACTCGGTCCCAGTGACGTCCACGACCACCCTCCCGGTGCCGCCGAGGACGATCTCGTTGAAGTCACTGACCTCTCTCGACTCGGTGATGACATTCCCCGACCCTTCGACCCCCGGCCTGATGCACGAGCCGCAAAGAATCGCGGCGAGGAGCATGGCCAATATGACGCGGGCACGTGTTGGCACCGAGCCAACCCTAAGCCGACGATTCGATCGGCTCGAGACGATATCGTCTCAGCATGGAAGATCGCCCGCCGAGCGATATCTACGAGTCACTCCCTGAGAGGCTGACTCGTGAGGCGATCGAAGCCGGAGAGTTCGACGAGCTTCCAGGTGCCGGCAAGCCCTTGCCCGGCGCCGGTGTGCCGGACGACGACCTGTGGTGGGTCCGCGAATGGTTGAAGCGCAACCAAGCCCAGCCAGATCGACGGTGATGGAACTCGGCATAACCACTTTCGCCGAGACGTATCCCGACCCGAAGACTGGCGAGAAGATCGGTCACGGCGAGCGTCTCCGCCATGTACTCGAAGAGATCGTGCTCGCCGAGCAGGTCGGGCTCGAGGTGTATGGCGTGGGGGAGCATCACCGCCCCGACTTTGCCTCCTCCTCGCCTGCGGTGGTGCTTGCGGCGGCTGCCGGGATGACCAGCAAGATCCGGCTCACCCCGGCGGTGGTGATTCTGTCTTCAGACGACCCGGTTCGGGTTTTCCAGGACTACGCCACACTCGACCTGGTGTCTGACGGCCGGGCAGAACTGTTGGTCGGCAGGGGATCCTTCATCGAGTCTTTCCCCCTCTTCGGCTACTCACTCTCCGACTACGACGAGTTGTTTTCCGAAAAGCTCGAGCTCCTGCTGGCGATCCGCGGTCAGGAGCGGATTACCTGGAATGGCAGGTTTCGCTCGCCACTCGAGGACCAGGCGATCTACCCCCGTCCCCAACAGGATCCCTTTCCAATCTGGGTCGGGGTCGGAGGCAGCCCGGAGTCGATCGTACGGGCGGCCACTCGCGGACTCCCGGTCGCCCTCGCCATCATCGGAGGCAACCCGGACCGATTCGCCTTCTTCGCCGACCTCCATCGCAAGACGCTGGCCGAATCCGGGCACGATCCCGCCCTCGCCCCACTGGCCGTTCATGCCCACGGCTATGTCGCCGACAGCGATGAACAGGCGGGCGATGAGTACTACAACGCCTATGCGGTTGCGATGACCCAGCTGGGAAGAGAGCGGGGGTGGGGGCCGATGACGCGCCCTCAGTTCGAGATGATGCGCTCCCCGGAGGGATCGTTGGTGCTCGGCGATGTGGAGACGGTGGCGACGAAGATCATCCGGATGAGGGAGGTCCTTGGGATCGCCAGGTTCATGCTTCACATCAGCGTCGGCACCCTGCCCCACGAGCAGGTGCTCCACGCCATCGAGCTGCTGGGCACCAAGGTGGCCCCGCTGGTGAAGGCGTCGTAGCCCTCAGCCCTCGGTGACCGCCAAAGAGTCGAGGATGAGCTCGGCGTAGAAAGCCGGCCAGTGCAGTTCCGGATTCTCTTCCGCCCGGAACTTCTCATCGGCCTCATGCAGCCACGCCGTGACCTCCTCGACCGTCGGCTCGAAGCCAACGAAGGAGCCCATTTCCGGCTGAAGCCGGGTGGCGTACCACTCAGCCCATCGAGGGCTCGGGTCGCTCCCGTGGGACTCGTGGTGTTCCCTCGCCGTCTG
>Ga0190271_10003288_pt1 | contig 10097 bp, 13 predicted proteins | sample Popmic356T_FD_133747 | JGI IMG/M metagenome (GOLD analysis project Ga0190271, IMG submission 133747) | Populus adjacent soil microbial communities from riparian zone of Weber River, Utah, USA - 356 T | ecosystem: Environmental > Terrestrial > Soil > Riparian zone | place: USA: Utah | collected... | reverse complement strand
GATCTGCGGCTGTAAGTAAACGCGACGCGACCCCAAGATACCCATCAGTAGATCATGGAGTTGCGATCGGCCTTGGGCCATTGTAAACACCTGCTAGCCACAGAAGAAGGCGGGGACTCTGGACTTCAACGGTATCAACCGTCCACAGAGTCCCCGCCCACTCGACGTATCGCATGGCGTGGAAGTGCTCGTTCGCGTACGCGTCAGCAACAATGCTGAATTCGTTGCCGACTGAGAGATCCTTGTTGAGGTTCTCTCCCTCGTCGAGCTTGCGTGTGTTCCGCATGATGTCGCCGAAATATGACTTCTCGACGATGACATCGGCCCACACACCCGGCGCGGTTTCGACGTTCTCGTGCGCGTATCCGACCTTCCCGAAGAACTTCGCCATGTTGGACCCCTCGGGTTACGGGCGGGTGAAGTCCCAGTCCGTGTCGATGTTGTGCTCGAAGTAGTACCCGGTGGCCGGCACTGCCTTGACCGAGAGGGTGGCACCGCTCGCGAGAGCGGTCTGGGCACCAGCCGAGAGCACGGCGTCCGTGTCCTCGTTCTTGTAGACCACACCGGTCTGGGTCGGGATGGTGACGACGCCGGTGCCCGAGTTGAACGTCGGGGCGGAGAGGTCAGCCGTCACCAGGGTGCCGTCGGCCCGCACGAAGACCTGAGCGGTCTTGTGCTTCGTGAGCGCGCCGGACATCCGGCCCTCGATGAGGTACTTGTACTGGTTGTAGTCGATGTCGAAGTCGTCGAACGTCGAGATCTCGCCACCGCGGGTCGTGCCGACCGAGTAGTCGGACAGGTTGACGAGGAGGATCTGGATCTCGCCCTCGTCGCGGGTGACGCCCTCCATCGCCGGCACGTCGGTGATCGAGTTGACCTCGAGCTCCGCCGCCAGCTCGGACCGGTTGCGGTACAGCCGCCGGCCCATCTTGTCCTTCTGGAGGAGCATGTCGTTCAGGATCGACCGCGTCATGAACGCGTCCGGGTTGCCCGAGCCCTTGTAGAGCTCGCGCGAGCGAATGACGAGCTCGACGAGAGCGTCCGGGGTGACCTCCGCCGGCAGGTTGACGACGTCCGTGTAGAACGGGTCGTCCTGCGCGATGGGCCGGATGTTGTTCTCGTTGATCTTGTCCGGGTCGTCGGGCTCGCGGCCGTCGCCGACGAGGATCGCGCGGGCGATCTCCTCGTTCAGCATGAAGCGCATCTCGCCCCAGATCCAGTTGACGACGTCGAGCTCCGTGATGTCGACGATGTCGTCACGGTCCAGCTGCTGCTTCTTGTAGATGGTCTTCGGGGTGGTCTCTCGACCGGACAGCGCGAAGAACTGGGTCTTCTTCAGCGTCGCCTTGATGTACCCCTTGGCGCGAGCCTCCTCGTGCGTGAGGTCGGCCGACATCGACTTGATGCGGCTGTACGGGAGCTTGCGAACGCCGCCGAGGACGGTGTTCACCCACTCCATCCGGCGCGTGATCCACTCCGGCTTGTTGTCGATCATCCGCGCCTCGGGGAAGAGGAGCTCGATGTTGGTGATGCCGTACTCCTCCGCGTGCGCGAGGAGCGACTCCTTGAAGGAGCCCATCTTCTCGGCGTCGGAGACGACGGTTCGGAGCTGGTCGTGGGTGAGCGTGGGACCGCCGGTCCGTGTGGCGTCGGCACCCTGCTCGAAGACGTTGCGTGGCATGTGTGAACCTTCCTTGTGTCCGAGGGAGTCCTCGTCGTTGGTGTCGGTGTTGCCGGCGTCACCCTCGGGCTTCTCGCCTTCAGGCTTGTCACCGTTCTGCTCACCCTCGGGCGTGTCGCCCTCCGGCTTGTTCTCCTGCTCACCTTCGGGCTTGTCGCCCTCCGGCTTGTCGCCCTCCGGCTTGTCGCCAGCGGCACCTTCGCCGCCAACATCGGAGTGCTCGACACTGGCCTCGAGAGCCACGCCGATCATCATGTGAACGACATCCTTCTGCTCCTGAGACATCGACTCGTAGACCTCACGAGCCGTCGCGTCCTCGTCCACCTCGGGCTTGGCCTCGTGCTCGAGCTCGAGTCCGGTGAAGATGAAGGCCTCGTCATCGAGCGTCTCGTAGTCGCCGACGCCGTGTGCGATTCGGACGTAGTCGATCAGGGCCCCGGGGTTCGCGCCTGAGAGAACTAGGCTGACCTCCTTGATGGAGCCGTGAGTGACCTGCTTCGCCGACTCCTTGAGCTGGTTGGCCCAGATGGAGAGCGAGTTGACATCCTTGTGCTCGACGCACACCTTGGAGTGCTGAGCCTTCGGAGTCTCGTTGAAGTACGCGTAGCAGTAGACACCGTCTGCACGGTTCTCCAGCTCCACGTGGCCGAGGACGTTGTCCGGCTCGTCATGTCCGTGCTGCCAGACGAGCGGAACGCGCATCTTGTCCTGGTGCTTGAAAGCATCGGGCATGATGACCCGGCCGTCCGTGCACCTGAGGCCTGCCTTCGTGGCGTAACCACTGAAATCTGGTTCCATTTTGACAGTCTCCTTTCAGTTCTTGGGGACGGCTGGTGCCGCCGCTGGAGGTGGATCTTCTGGCTCTTCTTCCGATCCACCAGGAGGCGGAGCACCGAGCTCCGATTGTGGCATGTTGCTGTTCCGGAGCTCGTCGGCCTTCTTGTCATCGGCCGGCTTCATTCCGATTGCCTGTCGCATCTCGTTGGAGGTGACGATCTCGTTCCTGGTGAACTTGTCGGCGATCTCGGCGATCTGAGAGACCGGGACAAGCTTGAACGGGTCCTTGAAGTATGCGATCGACTGACCCTGGGACCGGGCGGTCTTGGTCAAGAAGGTTCGCCGCATGGCCTCGACGATTGCGTCGAGGATGGGGTTGATCGTGCGGTCGTAGTAGTTGAGCATGGCGGCCTCGTCGGCCGTACCGTTCATGATCTCGGGCGTCAGCCCCAGCTGGGAGTACAACATCGCCACCAGGTACTCGACCTGGGCTAGGAGGTTGTTCTCGGCCGGACGGTTCAGCTGGATGATCTTCTCGGTTCCGTCGGTGTAAGCCATGCCGTACTGGCTACCCTTGAGTTGGAACTCGATGTCCTTCCGGCGCTGTTCCGCCTTCTCCCGCATTGTTTCAGACTTGATCACGTACGGAAGTTGGATGATGATGTCGAGCTTGCCCGACGCCGATGCTTCGTCGACGGCATCCAGGAGGTTGAGCTTCCGGATCAGTCGCTGCAGGGTGGAGTTGGGCTCGTTCATCACGCTGTAGAGAGGGTTCTCCACGATTGCGACAAACTTCTTCTTGAGGGTGACCTCTTCGCGACGGCCCGTCTTCTCGTTGTAGACGTTGACCCGGACCTTCGATGGGAACCACTGAGACACGGTACCGACCCGCATCGTCAGGATGTCGTAACCACCAGTCACGTTCGGATTGAGCGTTGTGTCGACCGGAACGATCGCGATGAGACCTTGCTCGAACAGAGACATCGCCATGTCCTGCCGGAAGTGGCGAGCAGCCTGGTCGATGTTCGCTTCGAGTGTCAAACACTCGTTCAGCGAGCTCTCGACGTCTTCCTTGTAGCGCTTCTGGTCGTCGAGACGGACGTGTTGGATGCGCGTCGCCGCCACATCGATCGACAAGCGTGTCAGAACTGACGCGAGAATCGACCTTTCGCCGCCCATTCGAACGCGAATCCGGTCAGGCTTGACGGCGTATCCGCCGGCTGAGGTTGACTGAACGTCTCCGAACGGATTGCGTCGGTCCTCCTCGTCTCCGAAGAGGAAAGCATTCCAAGCGTGCCTCAGCCTATCCTTGGCTCCCATGTATGACCTCCTTTCGCAAATATGTCATTCGAACGCGTCCTTGTTGGCTTTCCAGGCGACGTATGCGTCCATCAAGGCGGACACGTTGTCGATCTTCTCGTCTTGCCGCCTCTTCATGAGCTTACGGTTTCCGTTCGTGTCTTCCAGAGTGATGGCATTACCCATCGTGAAAGACATGAGCTCCTCGTCGAAGCGAAGCATGCGCTGCCCCGCGAGGATCTTGAGCTCACCAAGAGGGACCGACTCGGTCCTGGCGCCCTGAATGACCTTTTCGAGGCCGAACGGGCCATTCTCTGCTTCCCATCGAGTCATGAACTCTTTGGCGTTGTATGGATCGAAACCCACGGCGCGAATGTCGTACTCCGACGCTATAATATGCGCGTCGACATCCTCGTAGACCTCCATCATGTCGAGGACCGTTCCGTCCATGACATGAAGGCTGCCTTCCTTGATGAAGTGCTCGTACTTGTTACGCAGCGCACCCGGAAGCTTCATCAACGTCAGGGACGTGATGTAACTGCGGGTCTTGACGCCAAAACGGTCGTGTCTGAGCGGGAAGAGGAACGTGAATGCACAGAAGTCGTCACCCATCGACAGGTCGACACCCATCGAACATGGGAGCTTCCAGAAAGTCTGCTTTCCGTGCGGAACAGTCTCCTCGTAGGTGAAGAAGTACGTGTATCCCTCCATGGGAATCCCGAACCTCTTGGCAAGGATGTCGTTCCGTGAAGCTGGAGCCTTTTCCGCTCGTTCCACATCGAGATGGTATGTGTCGTAAGACACGGTCTTCCCGATGTTCGGCTGAGCTTTTACCCACATCGCAGGATTGCCGACTTCCTCGATCTCGTCCAACTTGTAGTGCCAGATCGAGATGTGAGGTGCTACGTACTCACCTCGTAGGATGTCTGCAAGCTCCAACTTGATGGTATCGCCACTCCCGTTACGCACAGTTCCTTCAGAACTGATTGCGACGATGAGATAGTCCTCCATCTTGGACGCGCCCTGCTCGATTGCGCCGATGACGTCCTCTCGGAGGTCTCCGGACAGCCATTCGTCGACGGTTGCGATCTTGGGCCGCAGCCCTTGGAGCTTTGCGATGGTCATGGGGCGAATCTCGAGCAACGATCCCGTGAGAAAGTTCTCGACACCCTTTTTGGTTGAAGCAAGCTTGACGCGAAGGGCTCTGGAGCCAGTCGTGTTCTGCATCGATCCCTCGGTGAGGAATCTGAACAGAGGTCCGCGTGCGCGCGTGATGGCCGTGCGTATAGGCGACATGACTTCGTCGGCCTGCTTCATGGTTGGTGCTGTGGTGATCTGATGCGTTGTCGTCGTATCGACGTTCAGGAAGTAGTTCTGAATGAACGATCCATACATCGACTTAGCAGCACCTCGGGCGACAATCAGGTACTGCTTAGTGGTCAGCCGCTTCTTGATGGTCTTGAGTATGTACTTTCCCTCTCGACCGTCTTCTGACGGCGTGTAGACACTTCGTTCGACGAAGTAGTACCACCCGAAGATCTGCTCTGCCCAGAGCTTGAACGTCGGGAGGAGATAAAGATCACCTCCATCAGTAAGAGTGAGTTCATTCTCGCAGTACCGAATGAACCCCTCAACGGCCTGATCGTCGTAGTAGATGTTCGGGTTGGCGACAAGATCATCGATGCGGTTCATCTCCATCGAGATCTCCCGGTTCACCGGAATATCACCACGGACTACCGCTGCACGAAACTGGCCGTAGTAGACCGGCATCGCCGTGTTTGAAAGACTCATCGCCAACCCTCCTTTCTACTTCTTGATCTTCTTCCCTGCAGCGAGAACGGTCCCGATGATCTTGGACTCCTCACCCTTCTGCAGCTTGGCCATCTCCTGGTTCGTGGTGTCCTTGAGGAGCTTCTCCACGAACAACCTGCCGGCTGACTTCTTCTTCGCAGTGAGCCTGGCGTACTGCTGCTCCAGGTTCATGCGGGTGATGAGGTCCTGCAGGTCCTTGTTGTCCAAGGCGGCGGTACTGCTAACCTTGGCAACCTGACGGATCGCGGCCGCGCGAACGGCCTGGTCGGAGATCGGGTGACCATGACCGCCGGAGGTCTTGGTGATACCCCTGCCGGGCTTGACTTTGACCGTGACTTCTGCCGGCCCGTCGCTGCCGATTCCTCGGCGCCGACGAACGCCCCAGCGCATTCCTTTGACTCCGTAATGCGCCAAGACTTGCTCGAGCGTTTCCATGGTTCCTCCTCTCTACGTGGTGATCTCGACGCCGCCGACAGGCACTTCGGCGGTCCCATTCCAGATCATGGGCATGGACAACGGCTCCTCGATTGACCCAGTCCAATGCGACCATGCGACGGCGGTCGGATCGGTGATCTCGAGGGAGTCGAAGTTGGCGTTGCCGGCGAAGTTGATCGGTCCACACTTTGTACCACCGGCAATAGCCGCCTGCTCGGTGCTGTTCATGATCTTGTCGAGAACAACATCGCCGTCGACGAAGCAGAGAATGCGAGGACCGATCATCTGCAACTCGACGTCGTAGAAGGTCTCCCACTGGATGTCCGCCGGAACGACCGTCTCGTAGTGACCGATCCCGTTTCGGATAGCGATCGAGTACTTGTTCTCGGGCTCGGCTACGCCACCGATGCCGCCGTTGTGGCGTACCAACTCGAGCGTGGCATAGTGCGTCGCGTCAACCCATCTCGCGCAGACACCCGAGATCGAGTTGTTCGAGGACGTACTGGTCTTGAGTCGAGCCTTGACCCGATGGTTCTCTTCGCCAGAGTCTCGAACGATGGTGTCGGCCGAGAGTCCGCAGTAGAGAACCGCGTAGCCGCCGGAGTTGTAGATCTGCCAGAGGTTCTTGTTGGCGTCCCCACTCTCCCATCCGGTTTTCGGCAGGAAGGTGCCCGTGGTGAACTCCGAGAAGTCTGTGTAGAAAGGCGTCACAGACATTACGTCCACCTAACGATGACCGTCCCAGCGGGAGTACCGCCGGGCACCGCCTCAGCTGCCTCAAGGACGAGCACGCCGTTGAAGCCCTCGAGAACGTCGACCCGAGTGTCTAGCGCAGTAACGTCTGTGGCCGCTGCTTTGCCTGGGAGAGCCGCTTCGACAGCATCGACACGACTGTCGAGAAGCGTCAGGTCTGCGGCCTCCAGCTTAGAATCGAGCTCTGCCTGAAGGCCGGTCACCGTCCCGATCGCTTGCGCGCCCGTGTGCGAGCCGCGGTCGCGAAGCGCAGCGTCCGTAGAGTTCTGCGTTGCCGATGTGCTGATCGTGATGGTGTCGCCGGCATCGTTGACGCTGATGCCGATCAGACCCGCTCCGATCAGAGCAACGCCGATGGCGTCTCGCACGGCCTCGGGGTCGGTTGTTCCACCACCCGATGAAGCGATGGTGAGCGTGTTGCCCGCGTCGTTGTAGTTGAGCGTGACGTTGGAGCCGGCGCCCAACAGAGCACCCACTGCATCCTGAACAGCTTCCGTGAAGTCGCTGATGGTTGCACTTGTCTGCACGCCAGTGTGGTTCGCTCGCTGGACCACCGAAGCGCCGACAGCGTTCAGCTCGGTCTGGGTGGCCAGTCCCAAGCTGTCGTGAGCAGCCAAGTTCGGGTGTTCGCCGGGCTCGCCACCTCCGCCGCCTTCTCCACCGGGCGGGTACTCCAGCGAGTTCCACGGGGTGGATCCGTCGCCGTACTTGACCTTGTCCGTGTCGCTCTCGAGGCCCGGCTCTCCACTTGCGAGAACTGGGTTCTCAACGGTCCACTCTGCGGCGGTTCCGCGACGGAGCTTGATGGTGTATGTCATGCTTCCTCCTTATGCGCTTCCGCCGTCGATGACGACTATCTGGTCGTCGAGCTCTGGATCCGGATCCACCCATGCGTAGGACTCCCGGTAGGTGTTGAGCCGCCACTCGTACTGGTCGATCTCTGCCTGCAGTGCGTTCGTGTGGAACGAGAACTGCGGCGGGTCGAAGACCATCTTCACCTTGAGGGCTACGTAGGTCTTAACAGAGTTGAGCTTCGGGTTCGCTCCGAGGAAGTCGGCCCACACCTCAGTAGCACCGGCGATCTCGAACCCATCGTCGGGTCCGATGCCCAGCTGGTTCAGCGTGGCGAACGCTGAGTTGATGTGCATCAGGATGTCCGGGTCGAAGGCCGTGTAGTCCTCTGGAAGCTGCAAAACCTTCTTGGTTGAGTTGAGAATGCTGTCCGTCATGTGGTCACCTCCTCGTTTTCACTGCCATTTTGACTGGTTTACTTCGGCTTGATCTCCAGGATTGCCTTGATGGCTCGCTGGATCTTGGCGATCCGAGCCGCCGACTTGGCGTTCTTCTTGGCGAGCCGCAGGTTCTTCAAGGCTTCGTCGAGAGCCTTGCCCCGAGTCTCCGTCGGCTGCGTCGGCATGATTGTCCCCTTCTTGACGAAGTCGTTCTTGAGCCGCTCGATCTCGGCGAGTCGAGCCATGGCCTTGTCGCCGGGGCAGCCCTTCCAGGCGAACTTCCGATGGGGGTAGACCGGGGCGCCCTTGCGCACCCAACCCGTAAGCTCGCGCGCTGCGAACACCATGGCGACGACACGAACCTGCTTGTCGGTCACCGCGTCGTTCACGTTCTGCATGAGCGCCAGGGCGTAACCCTCCTGGTTCAGGTCTCGACTGAAGGGCGGCACCCGCTTGTCGTTGACGGTGTGCGTTCCCTTGTTTCCGTAGTCCTGTCCCTGGAAGTAGCGACCCTCGTTGGTGACGAGGTCCTGGTATGAGACCTGCGGCGGCGAGGACAGACCGAACGTCTCGATCTGTCGGGCACCGGCCTTGCCTGTGAGGACCGTGTCGGTGTCGTTGGTCACCGTGATGTGAAGGAAGTGGTACTTCGCGGGAGCGGGAGGCATCGGGTGGGTGCTGCGCCGCTTGATGTACGCGGCCAGCTGCTTCGACCCCCACTCCTTGCGCGTGTAGCACTCGACGCCGGCCTTGCGGAGCAAATCGATTACAGCATTACGTTGTGGCATGAAGATCTCCTTACCAGAGTCTCGTGTCGCCGCTCGCGCGCGGGGTAAACGGCTTCTGAAGCTGCCGCTCGTCTCCGTAGTGGATGGCGTTGTGGGTACGAAGTGAGGTGGAGATGAGATACTCAGGATCGAGAATCGAACCATCTCCATGCGTGATGTCATCCACCTTCACAGGATTCATGTGGTGAATGACAACCTTGTTGTAGATCTCCCGGCCGGGGAAGGCGAGATCGCAACCGCCATCGCGAACGATGACCTCGTTGCGAAGCTGTCGCCACGCGCGAGACGTGTAGAAACGCTGATTCAGGTATCGCTCGAAGCCGAAGGTCGAGACGCCCACCTCACTGCGAACAGAGAGATAGGCAAAACGCTCCTCGAAGTCGTCGATCTCCATCAGCTCGCTGTACGTCCTAATCATCGACTCCCCCATCTACTGGTGTGCCCGAGTACGACTTCATCGCCGCGAGCGCCTCCGAGTACATCTCTTCCACGCGCTTCTGCGACTCAAGAGCCTCTGTCTTGGCTTTGAGGAAGGAGTTCTCGTGACCGAGACGCTCCTGCTCGAGCTTTTCTCGAGTCGAACCAAGCTTGAGGAAGTGCGTGATGACCTGTGACGACGCGGTGCCGTCCAGGATCTGCTGCTCAGCTAGGTCATATGCCCCCGCAATGACCTGGTTCTCACGGGCTTCAGGAGTCGTCGCTGGCGGCTGCCGCCGCTTGTGTTCTACTACACGACGGGATGCCATAACGCCTCCTTTCCCTAGAGAGCAGCGTTAGATGGCCTTGTAGGACTGGATCACGAGCACGAGGACCCAGGCGGCGAGGCCGAGCGGCAGGAGCCGCGTCTGGATGTTCTCGCGGTTGGAGCCGGCGAAGCTGTCGAGCAGGAGCAAAACGAAAGCAATGAGGAAGAGTGCGAAGTAGAGAACTTCCATGTCAAATCTCCTTTTCATCGATCAGGTAGCCTTCATCGCGTGAGACGGCGCGCAAGAATACGGCCGAGACGATGAGACTGAGGACTGTGCGGGGTCCGCCCTCGAGTCCTCTGATGATGGCCTCAAGTGAGCCTTCGATCATCAGAATCAAGAACGCTTGAACTGCCCAGACGAGCTCCTGGAGCCGTCGGGTGTAGTGCCTCCACCCCTGTAGCGCTTTCCGCGCAGAGATGTAGAGCCCTACCGATGAGAATAGGATGGTAAACACCCGGAAGATGTCGTACCACTCCAGGTTCTCCACCACTTATCTCCATCTCCCTCCGACTTTTCAGGGGTCGAATGTAGAATTGTTTGTGGGAAATATCCCCCCGGGGAAATTTTAAAG
>Ga0190271_10003287_pt1 | contig 10097 bp, 10 predicted proteins | sample Popmic356T_FD_133747 | JGI IMG/M metagenome (GOLD analysis project Ga0190271, IMG submission 133747) | Populus adjacent soil microbial communities from riparian zone of Weber River, Utah, USA - 356 T | ecosystem: Environmental > Terrestrial > Soil > Riparian zone | place: USA: Utah | collected... | reverse complement strand
TGGCGGACGCCGCCGTCGGCGAGGCCTGGACCTACGTCTACAACTGGCCGGTCGCCGGCCTGCCGCGGATCGCCTCGGGGCGGTTTCTGGAGCAGTAGCGATCACGAAGCGTGGAACCGTGCGGGGTTCAAGGGGCGGGGTCATTCCGGGATGGCCCGAACGACCAGGCCCGGAATCTCGAGATTCCGGGTTCACGCTGCGCGTGCCCCGGAATGACCTATGAGAGAGCTTTCCCCAACCTCACGGCGGCGGCACGTTCGTCATCGGCTTGCGCTGTGCGAGCGCCGCCACCGTCGACGTCCCGATCGGGCCTTTCTCGTCATAGAGCCAGCATTCGCCGATCGCGATGCCGTCGCTGGCGTGGTGGTTCACCACGTCGAAGCCGATCCATCGCGTCACCGGCAGGCGGTGCAGATACAGCGTGACGTCGCTGTTGATGTAGCCGAGGCCCTGGTCGCCGGCATTGGCGAAGGGGCTGGCGAAATCCGCACCCGTTGCGACATGGACGAATGGCGACATCGGCGTGCCCTCGACCAACTCGCGGACTTCGCTCATCCACAATCGCCGGGGGCCAAGCGATCCCATCGCGCCGACAATAGGCCGCGTCGTCCATTTGCCGTTCATGCCGAGCTTTGGATCGGTCGGGGCGGGGATCGTGTCGGGCAGCGGCGCGTCCCAGTTCGATGGCGACCAGACATTGCCGGGCGCATTCTCCGTACGGCGCAACAACTGGCATGAGGCCCGTGCCATGCTGGTGACGCCGGAGAAGAACTCGGCTTCCACCACCTTGATGCGCATGCCGTCACGGATGAGTTTCGTGGTGACTTCCACCGGCGTCTGGATATTCGGCAGCCGGAACATGTCGACCGTCAGCCTGGCGGGGACGAATTCGTCGGAGCCGTGACGCTCCTCGATCATGTGGGCCAGCAGGCCGATCACGACGCGACCGTGCATCGAGTTCGGGTCCCACGGACCGTTCGAGGCTGGATTGGGAATGAAGGCGTCACCGCGTTTGGCGAAGAAGGGCTGTTTTGTCATGGCTTGGGAACATGACGGATTCTTTTGCGCGAAATCAAGCGCGTGCGGCGCAGGCCATCCATTCCGCGCGAACGTCCGCGTCGGTCTCGCCGGCGGCGGAGCGTACCGCCAACGTGGTAAAGGCGTCAGGCGTCATTAGTTGCGACAGCGCCCATACCGCGGCACCGCGGACCAGCGGGCTTGCATCGCAGAGTAAGCGCTCGGCCTCGCGTGCCAGCGATGGATCGCCGGCGTTACCGATCGCGATCAACACGTTGCGGATGAAGCGGTCACGGCCGATGCGCTTGACCGGCGATTTGGTGAACAGCGTGCGGAAGGCGGCATCGTCGAGCCGCGCCAGATCCGAGAGCGCCGGTGCGCGCAGTTCCGCGCGCGCAGACAGTTTCGCCTCGCGGCCCTCCTGCGCGAACTTGTTCCACGGGCACACCGCGAGGCAGTCGTCGCAGCCATAGATGCGGTTGCCGATGCTCTTGCGAAACTCGCGCGGGATCGGGCCCTTGTTCTCGATGGTGAGGTACGAAATGCAGCGGCGCGCATCGAGCTTGTACGGCGCGGGAAATGCCGCGGTCGGGCAGATCTCCTGGCAGGCATTGCAGGAACCGCAATGGTCGCGGTCGGCTTCGTCGAACGGCAACTCGGACGCAGAGTAGATCGCGCCGAGAAACAGCCAGGAGCCGAACTCGCGCGAGACGAGGTTGGTGTGCTTGCCTTGCCAGCCAAGCCCCGCCGCCTGCGCCAACGGCTTTTCCATCACCGCCGCGGTATCGACGAACACTTTCACTTCCTCGCCGGACGCCGCCACCAGCCATCGCGCCAGCGACTTCAAACGCTTCTTGATGACGTCGTGATAGTCGTCGCCCTGGGCATAGGCCGAGATCGCGCCGCGCGACCGCTTCGCAAGCAGCGCAAGCGGATTTTCATCGGGCCCGTAATTGACGCCGAGCATGATGACCGAACGCACGCCGGGCCACAGCACGCGCGGATCCATCCGCCGTTCCGGATTGGCCGCGAGCCAGTCCATGTCGCCATGGCCGCCGGCGTCTAGAAACTCGCGGAAATATTTGCCGGCCTTGCCGGTCGCGTCCGGCGCGGCGACACCGATGCAGTCGAAGCCGAGGTTCTTCGCCTCGTCCGCGAGTGCGCGCTTGAGGTCGGCTGGCGAGAGTTTTGAATTCAGAAGTCGAGGTCCACGTAGGTCCGCGACGCCGGCACCCCGGCCAGCCATTCGCTCAGCAGCGGGCGGAACGACGGGCGGGATTTCACCCGCGCGTACCACGCCTTTGCCGCCTCGTCCTCGCTCCATGGCACATCGCCCAGATAGTCGATCGCCGAAAGATGTGCCGCGGCGGCGAGGTCCGCGTAGGAGATCCGGTCGCCGGCGAGAAAATTCCGCGTCTGCGCCAGCCAGCCGATATAGGCCAGATGATAGCGCACATTGACCTTGGCTGCGCGGATCACGTCGGTCGCCGGCGACCCCCCGCCATGCTCCTCGCTCATGAAGCGCTTGTAGATGCGCTCGGTCACGAGCGGGTTCGAGGCCTCCTCGAAGAATTTTTCGTTGAACCACGCCATCAGCCGGCGAACCTCGATGCGCTCGGCCATCGAAGCCGGCAGCAGCCGCCGTTCGCCCGCCTCCAGGCCGTGGGTCTCGTCGAGATACTCGGCGATGATCCCGGCGCCGGGGATCGGCGGAAATCCCTCGGTGATCAGCACCGGCGTTGCCGCCGCCGGATTGAGCGCAAGAAATGCCTCGCGCCGCTCCCAGGCCCGCTCTTCCACCAGGCGCAGGTCGAGGCCTTGTTCGCCGAGCACCAGGCGAATGAAGCGCGAATGCGGACAGAACGGATGATGATAGAGCGTGTACATGAAATCCTTGGGTGACGCGCGGCGCCTTCGGAACCGGCAATTGGTCGGGCCGCGTCAAGCGAATCGGGACACTAAAGCATTATCGGTGCTGATTGAATGAGAACCGAAGCTCCATGCCGTTGTTTTGACGCGTTTCTTCACGCGAAGCCGCAATTGCTTCGCTCGAAAACGCTATAGCCGGGAATGCGCAGGAGGCAACCGGAGTTTGGCTTTTTTTGCGATTGCGGCGTGAGGGCGAATAGGCGAGAAGAACCTCCGATTTTCCGCCCAAAATGGACCACCCGATAATGTCTGATGTAGTGAAGGCGGTGATTCTCGGCATTATCGAGGGGATCACGGAATTTCTGCCGGTCTCGTCGACCGGCCATATGCTGCTCGCGCAACAATTCTTCGGCCTCGGCGAGGGGGCCTTCTGGCAGAGCTTCGTCGTGCTGATTCAGCTCGGCGCGATCCTTGCGATCGTCATGCTCTATTTCTCGAGACTGTGGCGCGTCGCGCTCGGCATGTTCAGCAATGCCGATGACCGGCGCTTTGTCATCGGCGTCCTGCTGGCATTCCTGCCTGCCGTGATCATCGGGCTGCTCGGCGGCAAATATATCAAGGAGTATCTCTTCAATCCATGGGTCGTGTGCTTCACGCTGATCGCCGGCGGCGCGATCCTGTTGTGGGTCGACCAGCTCGATCTCAAGCCGCGCGAGTTCGATGCGACCCGGTTCCCGCTGCTGATGTACCTGTGGATCGGCATTGCGCAATGCGTTGCGATGATCCCGGGCGTGTCGCGTTCCGGCGCCAGCATCGTGGCAGCGATGCTGCTCGGCGCCGACAAGCGGTCGTCGGCGGAGTTTTCGTTCTTCCTCGCGATCCCCACCATGATCGGCGCGTTCGCCTATGATTTCTACAAGAACCGCGGCGAGATGACGATCGACAATCTCGGCATCGTCGCGATCGGGTTCGTGGTCTCGTTCATCACGGCGGTGATCGTGGTGAAGACGTTCCTGACCTACGTCACGCGCCACGGCTTCACGCTCTTTGCGTGGTGGCGCGTCATCCTCGGCGCCGTCGGCCTGATCGCGCTGGCGCTGGGGAAATAGGAAGCCTTTAAGCGTTCTTGCGCTGGAATTGCCCGGCGGCGCGGAAGCGCCAGAGATATTGCGGGGCGATCGCTTCCATCGAATCCGGTGCGATGCCGAGCCCCTCGAACGTCAGGCCTGCGGCCCTGGCGGCGTCCGACACCACGTTGTCCGACTGCAGCATCATAACCTGGTCCGGCGTCAGCTTCAGTGCACCCGGCGCGAACTGCAGGAACGTCGCCTGGAATTTCGCCAGGCCCCACGGCAGCGAAACCAGCATCCGCTTGCGCTCGGTAATGCTGAGGATCATTTCCATGATCTCGCGCATGGTCAGCACTTCCGGCCCGCCGAGTTCGTAGACTCCGCCGGGCTTGGTCTTGCCGTCGACGGCATTGGCGACCGCGGTGGCAACGTCGCCGACATAGGCCGGCTGCATTCGCGTCGTGCCGCCGCCGATCAGCGGGAGGAACGGCGAGATCCGCGCCAGTGCGGCGAAGCGATTGGTGAACTGGTCCTCGGGCCCGAACAGCAGCGACGGCCGCATGATGGTGGCCGTCGGCACGGCCGCCAGCACGGCCTGCTCGCCGGCCGCCTTGGTGCGGCCGTAGGCCGAGGGTGAATTCGCATCGGCGCCGATCGCGGAGACATGCACCATGCGCGCGCCGACCGAGTGGGCTGCCCTGGCGATCGTTTCAGCTCCCTTGGCCTGCACCGCGTCAAAGGACTGCGCGCCGCCTTCGGTCAGGATGCCGATCAGGTTGACGGCGACGCTGGCATCGCGCATCGCGGCCTCCACCGAGGCCGGATACCGCACATTGGCCTGCACGGCGTGGATCTGGCCGACCCGGCCGAGCGGCTGCAGGTGCCCGGCCAGTTCCGGCCGGCGGACCGCCACCCGAACCCGGTAATCGCGCTTCGCCAGCGCCCGGACCACGTTCCGCCCCAGAAAGCCCGATCCGCCAAATACCGTGACGAGCGTTTCCTGGTTAGATCCCAAATTAGATCTCATGGCCTGATTCCTGCCGGTCAAAATTCGAGAGATATCGGTGCTAGTTAGCGGATTCGCGATACGCCAACGCGGCTCCGCTGTACAGCGTATTTGGACGGTGACGAAGCTATTTGACAACCGTGCGACCGAACCTTACTAACCCGCCCCAAGGCCCAGGTGGTGGAATTGGTAGACGCGCTGGCTTCAGGTGCCAGTGGCTTAACGGCCGTGAAGGTTCGAGTCCTTTCCTGGGCACCATCATTTCCAAAAATTGAGATTTTCCAGGCGGTTATTGCGGGCGCGAGTGATGCGCCGGCGATGCCGGGCGGGCGCAGCATGGCCTCGCGCGATGTTCCGCCGAACGGGATGCGCAACGAAGTGTCCGCCGCGCTGTCCATTGGGCAAGCCACTGCGTTGGCCGGCGAGCCTGGCGGGCTGCGCTGATATCGATGGCCAGTCCAGCGACCTCGGCACGCGCGCCTTCTCGACCGAGAACACGCAGACGACATGCATGGCGACCAAGGGCTCATCAAGGGCGGCAGCTCTATGACGCGCGCTGAACGCGCCGATGAACCAAAGGCTATAATTTCAAACGATTCTAAAGATCGCGAGTCGTCAGCAAGGCGCCGACAAGCTTGACCGCAACACGATGGCGAAGCTCGCGGCATTCCTGACGTACTGTGCGGCATGTTGACGCGAGAGGATGACGACACGTTGCACGACTTCGAACTTCTAACGCAACGAAGTATGCCGGCATATACAGCCGCATTTCATACTTCGCTTCTTCGTCGCAGCAGCACCTGAAGTCAGTTTGGAACGACTCTAACAGCGATTCTAAATTCGGCGCGGTTGTCGCCGCGTCTCCATTTCCCTAGTCAGCATTGATTGGGTGAATTGGGGCGAGTGGTGAATAACTTCAAGAACTACAAGAGCCGCCTGTATGTTGGTGCGGCCACAAGCGTTGTTTCGTTGTGCCTGATCGGTACGGGAGCTTCAGAGAGCAGCGCGCAGAGCACGGAGTCGCGCGTGTTGCCTCCGGTGTCCATCGATGCGCCTCAGCAGAGAACGCGACCGGCGCGCACGACAACGAGAGCCCGGAGTACGGCGCAGCGCTCTGCGCGCGTCGCGCCGCGGCCGCCGAGCGAGCGTCCCGTGTCGGCGAGCGTGACCGCCACGACGATGGGCACAACCCATACGATCGGAACTCCCGCGCCAGCCTACGCCGGCGGTCAACTGGCTCAGGGCGGAACGCTCGGTCTGCTTGGAAACCGGAGCGTGATGAATGTCCCGTTCAGCACGACGAACTATACGTCGCAACTGATTGAAAACCAGCAGGCGCGGACGGCGGCGGATACGCTGATCAACAATGCTTCGGTCCGGGCCACCACGGGGCAGAACGGGTTCGACGACACGCTGCAGATTCGCGGCTTCCCCGTGCCCGCAAGCGACATCGGTTTGAACGGCATTTACGGGCTTGTTTCGTCCAATCGCGTTCCCTCCTATTTCGTCGAGCGGATCGAACTGCTGCTCGGCCCGGGTGCGCTCATCAACGGTATCGCCCCCGGCGGCAGCGTCGGCGGCGGCGTCAACATCGTCACCAAGCGTGCCGGCGAGATACCGTTCACGCGTGTCACTCCGTTTTTCATGAGCGCCGGCAGCTACGGCGTCCATCTGGAAAACAGCGGTCGCTACGGCGAAAACAAGGAGTGGGGGGTTCGATTCAACGGCGTTGGACGAAATGGCGAAGCTTCGATCGACAACGGCAACTTGCGGACCGGTCTTGGTGCGCTGGGGGTCGACTATCGCGGCGCGCGCTTCCGCTGGACGCTCGATGCCATTTCCCAGAATGACGACACCAAGAACTTCCGTCCGCAGATGGGCATCCAGACCACCGTGCCCTTCATTCCCGCTGTGCCCGACGCGCGCAGCAACTGGTACCCCGGCACAGTGCTGAAGCAGCGGGACAACACCATAGCAACAGCCGCCGAATACGACATTTCCGAAGCGCTGACGGCCTATGCCGGGATCGGCTATCGCGAGGGCGAGAACTATCAGACGTTCCCTGATTCCCGTGTCACCGGATACCCCGGGGGCATGGACCAGTTCGGCAATTTCAGGCTGATCAACGCCTTCTACGACTCCTATAGCAAGACGACGAGCGGCAACGCGGGCATACGGTCGCGTTTTCATATCGGGCCGGTCAATCATTCGGTCAATTTCGCTTTCACCGGCTACTACCAGGAGAACGGCAACGCGTATGTTGCCAATACGCCGGCCCAGTCGGTGCCGTCGAATATCTATAACCCGTCGCCGCTTCCGGTCGTTACCGGCGCGCGCCTGCCGCCACGAAAGGCCAACGAGGTCGCGCTCCGGAGCTTTGCGATCGCCGACACGATGTCGTTCCTGAACGAATCGGTCCTCTTCACTGTCGGTGCTCGTCACCAGAGGGTGGAACAGGATGCCTTCAGCACCGTCACCGGTCTGCAGACAAGCAGCTACGGCGCGGAAGCGGTCACGCCACTCGCCGGCATCGTCGTCAAGCCATTGCAGAATGTCTCGCTGTACGCGAACTATGCCGAAGGTCTGAGCCAGGGCATCATCGTTCCCGCCAACTTTGCAAACCGGGGTGAGATTCTCGCCCCGTTCAAGTCGAAGCAGCAGGAAGCCGGCATCAAGGTCGATTGGGGCACGATCACAACGACCGCCGCCGTGTTCCAGATTGCGCGTCCGCTCCTGATCACAACGCCGGCCAACTTCCGGGTCTACGACGGCGAACAGCAGAACAGCGGCCTGGAACTGAACGCTTATGGCCTGTTGATGCCGGGCCTGCGCGGTATGGTCAGCGCGACCTTCCTGCGTCCGGAGATCACCAAATCATCCACTCTCGCCGAAATCGGCAAGGACGCGGCCGGTGTGCCGGACAAGACGTTCTCCGCCAGTCTCGACTGGGACACGCCGTGGGTATCGGGCCTCTCTCTCAATGGTCGCGTGATCTACACATCGGGCTCATATCTCACGAACCTCAACAATCCGTGGCAGAAATTCTCCGACTGGACCCGGTTCGACATCGGCGCACGTTACGCGACGGTCTTCAACGGGCGCCCCGTCACGATACGTGCCAACATCGAAAACCTGTTCGACAACAACTACTGGCTCACGACCGGTTCATTCGTGACGGTCGGTTCGCCACGAACCTACATCTTGTCGGCAGCATTCGATTTCTAACCGAATGCCTCCGATAGGGCAGGGAAGGTCATCCCGAAAACGGATTGTCCTCCCCGAGCCTCGAACGTTTGAAACTTCGTGAGATCGCCGGGGCGTGCGTTCCGGCGATCTTTGTCGCATTCGGATCGTGCTGACGTGCGAGCCGGTTACTCAGGATGCTGTTGCAAGGTGCTTGTCATGACAAAACGCTTGATCGCCCTCATTGCCTTGCTTGGTGCAGTCACGCCCGTGCAGGCGCACCAGATATGGATCGAGCAGGCCGAAGGGCAGAATGCCGTCGTCCGGTTCGGCGAATACAGCGAGAACCTTCGAGAAGCTTCACCCGGATTGCTCGACAAGTTCGCAAAGGTGACCGGCACGCTCATCTCCACGAAAGGCGAGCAGAAGTCCGACGCCACCAAGACCGCAACCGGCTTCACGCTGCCGTTCTCTGCGGCTGCCGGCGACGGCATCATCGCGGAGGATGCGAGCTATCCGCTGTATGTCTGGAAGCAGCAGGGCAAGGACGTCACCAACTGGTACCATCCCGCGGCGCGCTACATCACCAGCTTCGCCGCGCAGCAGCCCAAGCTCGCGCTGGACCTCGTGCCGACCGGTCAGGAGGGCCAGTTCAAGCTCACCTTCAAGGACCAGCCCAAGGCCAAGACCAAGGTGACGCTGGTGACCCAATCCGGCTGGTCGAAGGAAGCCCACACCGACGAGCAGGGCATCGTGAAGTTCGACATGCCCTGGCAGGGCACCTACGTGGCGGAAGTCAGCTTCAACGACCGCAACGCAGGCGAGCGCGCAGGCGCGAACGGCGCGGAGAAGTATGACGCCGTGAGCTATGCCACCACGGTGACGTTCGTGAATGCAAAGGGCCTGCCGACGGTTCCTGCGGGCCCGCCGGCCACTCCGGGCAAATGATCTCCCTGGTGCATCGGGTCCGCGCCACGGGCCCGCTCGTCTCGCGCATCGTGGCGGCGCTCGTGGGCGGCTATGCCCTGGCCGCGCTCTTTAGCGTCGCCGTGCTCGCATTGCCGCTGAGCAAACCCCAGGCCGTGCTGACCGGGATGCTGGCGAGTTTTGCCATCTACGCCGGCGCCGTGATCTGGGTCTTCGCGGTGCGCAGTGCGCTGAAGGCCTGGGCGGGCCTTATCATCGTGGCCGCGCCGCTGGTGCCGCTGGCCTGGTCTGTTTCCTGACGAAGGGCTGACGCGTGAACACGGACGACGATGTGCGAGTTGAAGGCCCTGGCATCCGGCAAAGCATGTCCATTCTGCATACATGGGCTGGCCTTCTGCTCGGCTGGGTTCTCTACGCCATGTTTCTCACCGGCACCGTGTCTTACTTCAAGGACGAACTCTCGCAATGGATGCGGCCGGAATTGGCGCGGCTCTCCCAGGTACCCGATCGCGCCGTGGTGGCGCAGCGGATCGCGGACGAACTCGGAAACATCGCGCCCGGCACCTCGCAGTGGAGCATTCGCCTGCCCGACGAGCGCAACAACAGTGCGAACGTCTTCTGGCGAACAGCCCCCCGCAACCCGGGCCAGCGCGGCTTCGGTGAAGCCAGCTTCGATCCCGTGACCGGGCAGAGGGTCACCTCGCGCGGGACGCTGGGCGGTGAATTCTTCTATCGTTTCCATTTCCAGTTCCACTACATGCCGGTGGTCTGGGGCAGGTGGCTTGCGGGCATCGCCGCGATGTTCATGCTCGTGGCCATCGTCAGCGGCGTCATCACCCACAAGAAGATATTCGTCGACTTCTTCACCTTCCGCTGGGGCAAGGGCCAGCGCTCGTGGCTGGACGCACACAACGCGCTGTCAGTGTTCGGTCTGCCATTCCATTTCATGATCACCTACACCGGTCTGGTGACGCTGATGGCGATGTACATGCCGTGGGGCGAGATGGCGGCATTCAAGTCGCCGG
>Ga0190271_10003286_pt1 | contig 10100 bp, 8 predicted proteins | sample Popmic356T_FD_133747 | JGI IMG/M metagenome (GOLD analysis project Ga0190271, IMG submission 133747) | Populus adjacent soil microbial communities from riparian zone of Weber River, Utah, USA - 356 T | ecosystem: Environmental > Terrestrial > Soil > Riparian zone | place: USA: Utah | collected... | reverse complement strand
GGAAGTCGGCTCCGCGCGGTGCTCAGAACCGGCGGCGCCTCGCAACGCGCCTCACGCTCCAGGCACCACTGTTTCCCAACTTCGACTATAGAATCGTCGCCGGTCGCGTTGTGCGGCAGGACAGGAGTCGAACAATGAGCTTGCCAGGACGCAGCAGCGCGTACTCCGCCGCGCGCGAGCAGGTGTACATGGTGTTCCCCAACGACCTGAACGCCAATGACACCGTGTTTGGGGGCCTGATCATGGCGCAGATCGATCGCTACTCGGTGGTCGTCGCCGACCGCCATGCAGGCGGCGTGTGTGTCACCGTGGGGGTCGACGCGGTGCACTTCATCGCGCCCGCGCGCCGTGGCGATGTGCTGATCTTCAATGCGTCGGTCAACCGCGCCTGGGGCTCGTCGCTCGAGGTCGGTTGCAAGGTCGAGGCCGAGCTCATCGGCGGGGGCGAGCGCCGCCACATCCTGTCTGCGTACCTGACCTTCGTGGCCATGGACGACGGCAAGCCGCGGCCCGTGCCGCCGCTGCTGCCCGAGACCAACGTCGAGCGTCAGCGCTTCGCGGAAGCGGGCTTGCGCCGGCAGTCGCGCCTCGACCACGCGGACGAGCTCAAGGCGCTGCGTGCCAAGGCTGCTGCCGCGTCCCAGGGCTGAGCCTCGCAGCAGGGACAGGCCGGGCGATCGTGATTGCGCCCGAGACCGCCGCGCACGAAACTGGCTGCATGAGCCTCGCCGGAAAAACTCTGTTCATCACCGGTGCCAGTCGCGGCATTGGTCTGGCCATCGCCCTGCGCGCCGCACGCGACGGCGCCAACATCGCCATCGCAGCCAAGACGGTCGAGCCGCACAAACACCTGCCCGGGACCATCTACGACGCGGCGCAGCAGATCGAGAGCGCCGGCGGCAAGGCGCTACCGCTGGTGGTCGACGTGCGCGACGAAGCCAGCGTGCTCAGCGCCGTCGCACAGACCGCGCAACACTTCGGTGGCATCGACATCTGCGTCAACAACGCGTCCGCAATTCAGCTCACCAGTACGCTGAACACCGAGCTCAAGCGCTACGACCTGATGAACCAGGTCAACGCGCGCGGCACGTTCCTGGTGTCCAAGGCCTGCTTGCCGCACCTCAAGCGCGCGGCCAACGCGCACGTGCTCAACCTGTCGCCGCCGCTGGACATGAACCCGCGCTGGTTTGCGAACCACGTCGCGTACACCATGGCCAAGTTCGGCATGAGCCTGTGCGTGCTGGGCATGGCCGAAGAATTCCGCGGCGACGGCGTGGCGTTCAACGCGCTGTGGCCGCGCACGGCCATCGCCACGGCGGCAGTCAAGTTTGCGCTCGGTGGCGACGAGGCCATGCGCGGCTCGCGCACCCCCGAGATCCTGGCCGACGCGGCGCACGCCATCTTTCTCAAGCCGGCGCGCAGCTTCACGGGCAAATTCCTGATCGACGACACGTTTTTGTACGACGAGGGCGAGCGCGACTTCGACAAGTATCGCGTCGACCCGACGCGCGCGCTGCTGCCCGACTTTTTCGTGCCCGAAGACTCGTTACCGCCGCCTGGCGTCAGCCTGGGCAGCGGCACCATCCACTAGCTCCGCTTGGCCTGCGTTTTGTGCGCGCGCTCGGCGTGTGCCGTGCCACCAGGGCAACAGCAGTGCGGGGAGGGTCAGCAGGTCGGCGCCATCGGCCACGTGACGCACCCATACCAGATCGACGCGCTCACCCGCGGCAAGTGCGCGCAGCGGCCACTGCAGTACGCCCAGGCTGGCACGGAACAGTAGCGACGCGGGTGGCCAGGTCTCGAGCAGCACGAAGCCGAGGCCGGAAGCGGCACAACACGCGTGCGTTAACCAGGGCGCTGACGACACACGTTTACGCAGCAGCTCGATCACCGCCTGCAGCACGATTGGTAGCAACACCAGGCCTGCCAGATCGGATAACTTGCCCGTGAGCCAGCCAGGCCAGCGCTGTTTGAGATCGTGGTCGTTGACAATCAGCAGCGCCAACGCGGACAACGCCAACGGAGACAGCACGGCGTTGACAGGTGCAGGTCGCACCGCGTGAGGGTGAACCCGGGATGCCAGTCAGAGCAAGTGATGTAGAGCCTGTGATGGACCGAATGGGGGGCGCGACTGCGCGCGCACGGCTCGCCAAGGGGGTGCTGATCGCGAGTGTACTCGCGCTCATCGCGACCTCGGACCAGCCCGAGTGGAACGTCGAAGACGAGGCTCGTGAGCCATTCAGGTTCGTGGCTGGTCAGGCCCGTCGGCAGGTCACACAGGCCACCATCCTGTACCGAACGCCGCGCGGCACCTGGCCGCTCAGTATCGCGCACGACGTGCACACGCAGCAGCTGGCGCCATCCAACGTCAACGACGTCGGAGTCGACCAGACGGTGGAGCTCGACGCGCGCACGCGGCGCAGCGTCGCCAATGCTTCGGAGAACGCGTTCGAGGTGGTTTGTGAGGAGGAGCACTGCGAGGGCTCCATCCAGCTCGATTTCATCATCAGCTGGAACAACGCTGCCGCGCCGGCGGTCGACGCCGCGGTGCGCATCTTGGCCGACGGAGGCACCGAGCCCGACCCCTCACAGGTCACCCTGCGCGTCTCGTTTTTTGGGGGCCCCGACAAGCCCATGTTCGGCTGCGACGGCAAGGACAGCTCCAACGATCTCGACGCGCCGCCCGAGCAGCTGGGTGTCGACGTCACCATGACGGCGTTCGTGCCGGCCGGCGACACAGGGGTGGTTCCTGGTGGGCCAGCGGTCGACGCCTCGGTCGCGCTGCCGACTCTGTTCGGCCTGGACGCAGGTCTGTAATCCGTTCTGTTTTTTGCGATCGCTGAAGCGTGCTCGCTCGCCGATTGCGTGCTCGCTCGCCAAGCGCCCGCGGGTGATCGCAAGCCGCTGTGGAACCTGGACGCGCCGCTGCTGTCGATACCGGCAAGACAGCAACGATGTGCCGACCGGTGATGGCCGCTGCCAACCCGTGCCAGCGCATTCCTGTTCCTGCTGTCGAGGAGGCGAACATGGACACCCATGGTGCGCGCACGACGACGTGCGCACTCGACGTGGAAGTAAGGTGGGGCGAAGGTGAGCTGCTGGCGAGCGAGCACCTGCGCGAGGTCGCTCGTTATCGATTGAGCACGGCGGCGCTGGCGCCGCACGAGCGAGGTTTCGTCGTCCAGCGCGAGTGGCTTGGCGACGACGACGTCGTCGACGGCATGCTGCTGGCCAGCGTCGAGGGTGAGCTGGTGCAAGTCTCACACGTCGGAGGCGCACGACAGAGCTTACGCTTGGGCGAACGGACAATCGTGCACGTGGGTCCGCTGGTTTTTCGCGTCAGCAACGTCGCGCCACGGCCAGAGGTCGCGGGCGGCTGGGCCTCGACACTCAGCCCGCGCTCGCACGCGTGGACGTTTGCCTCGTTTGCGCTGCACGCACTGGCGCTCGGCTGCATGATGCTGATGCCACCCAAGGCCTCTTCGTTGTCGCTCGACCTGATGTCCGAGGACACGCGCTACCTGCACTACTTGACCACGCCGGTCACGCGCGACGACGACGAGCTGCCGTGGACGTCCGACCACCAAAACAAGGCGGAGGGCGAGACGAGCGCGCGCCACGCTGGCGAAGAAGGCGAGGCAGGCGATCACAAGGCGCCGCGCACCGATCGCCGAATGGCAGTGCAAGGACACGACAAGACGCGCCAGGTCTCGCGTCAGGTCAGCAGCAGCGAAGCCCAGACGGCGGGCGTGCTGGGCGTGCTCGCGGGCGCCAGCGCTGCGCTCGGACCCAGCTCGCCGTTCGCGGCAGACAGGCCGCTCGGCTACGACCCGATAGGCGCACTGGGGGCCCTGTTCGGCAACACGATCGGCGACAACCATGGCCAGGGTGGGCTCGGCATGCGCAACCCGGGACGCGGCGGCGGCGGCGATGCAGTGGGGACGGTTGGCGTCGGCACGCTCAATACCGGCGACGGCGCGCGCGGCTCTCCTGGGGGCCACGGCTGGTCGGGGCCGCGGCGCGAGTCGCGCGTGCCGGTGCTGCGCCAGCACGAGGCGGAGGTGCGCGGCTCGCTCGCCAAGGAGGTCATCCGCCGCACCATCCAGCGCCGCATGAACGAGATCCGCTTCTGCTACGAGAGCGGTCTCGCGCGCGACCCGGGTCTGTCAGGTCGGCTGGCGATAAGTTTCCTGATCGCGCCTTCAGGCGCGGTGCAACAGGCAGTGATCAAGGAGAGCACGCTGTCCAGTCGAGCGGTCGCCGACTGTGTCGCGTCAGCCATGCGCCGGGTCTCGTTTCCCGCGCCCAACGGCGGCGGCTACGTCCAGGTCACCTATCCATTCAGCTTTGCCGCGGCTGACTAAACAGTAACGCCTGGAGCCGGATCCATGGCGCGATCCGCCACCGCTTGCTCCGGTCCGTCCTCACCTACAGGCGTGTGGGCGGGGGCTCCGACTCCATCCGTCACTGTTTAGCTCGTCGGTCACGTCAGGGCGGCCGAGCTCAGACGCCAGCGTCGGGACAAGAGGCGCCCGTGCAGGAGCCCCACTCGCCTGCGCTGTTGCACGTCTGCATGCCGCCGCCGCACTCGCCCACGCTGCACGACTGCGTGTCGAACGCCACGCACGTGCAGCCCTCGTTGTACGCGCCGTTGCAGTTCTCGTCGCCAGCCAGCGGCGAGCACGTGTCGCGGCCGGCAGGCGTGGTGTCGCAGGCACCCCAGCGGCCGTTCACGCACGTGCTGCGCCCGCCCGCGCACGAGCCCAGCGTGCCCAGGTGCACGATGCCGCAGAGCGCGGTCTTGCCGTTGGTGCACTGGCAGGTGGGTGCCTCGTTGACCTGGCCGTCGCAGTCTTCGTCCTGGCCGTTGTCCGTGCACACCTCGACGTCGACCGCCGGGCAGGCGGCAGTGTCCCACTTGCCGGCCTTGCAGGTGACCGCACGGTTGGCGCACACACCCTTGGCCATCAAGACCTTGCCGCACGTGCTGGTGGTTTGATTGATGCAGGCGCAGCCCTCGTTGGGCTTGTCGTTGCAGTTGTTGTCGTTGCCCATATCGCAGGTGTCTTGGGCCATGGGCATCACCGCACCGACACAGGTCGCCGACCACTTGGCAGCCGAGCACGTCTGCGTGCCTGCCTGGCAAGCGCCCACGTCGGTGCCGCACGCGCGCCGCTCGCCGTCCACGCACGCACAGTCCTCGTTGCGCTGCCCGTCGCAGTCGGAGTCGTCGTCGGGCTGGCAGGTGTCTTTTGGCTTGGGCTCGATGGCACCCGTGCACTTGCCCCACGCGCCATCTTTGCAGCTGCGCTTGCCGTACTGACAGGCCCCCACGGGCGTGCCCGCCGGCCAGCTGATGGGGCTGTTGTCGGCGCGGAACGAGCAGTCGACCTGGACGTCGGCCACCGGGTCACACATGCAGCTCTTGCCCTCGTGGCGCTCTTCGTCGAGCTCCCCGTCGCAGTCCTCGTCCCGTGCATTGCAGGTATCGGCGTGTTCGCCTTCGACCTCGGGCCCGTCCCAGGCGCCCGGAAAGCGCGTTGCATCGGAGTCGTCACAGTCGTCGCCGAGCTGGATGGGATAGCTCTTGATGGCGCAGCTCGCGGTCGCGTGCGTGTCGCCGTCGGCATCGACCGTGGTGTACGTGCAGCTGCCCGCATTGCACTTGGCCAGCGCACAGCCGGCGGGCTCGACGTCACTGAGCTTGGCTTCGCAGTCCCCGTCTTCGCTGCACTGCGGACTCGGCCCAGTCTCTGCCTGGGGGCGAGCACGCGCGTCGCTGTGGCCGGCGTCGAGTGGGCGGGAGCTGGCCGTGAACCCGCCAAACTCACCCACACCCGCGCTGGGTAGCTGGCGTGTCGGGATCGCCGTACAGGCACCGGCGCTACAGGTCTTGCTGCCCGGGGCTCCGTTGTCCTGACGACACAGCTCCCCCAGGCAGGCGCGCGCGAGGAAGACGTCGAGCCGCGTGCGCACACCGTGCGTGAACTTGGCGATCGCCTGATACTCGACGACGTCGGACTCTTTGTTGTCCGCGCCCCGTCCGCGCCCGGTCACCAGCAGCCGGAACGACAGCGCGCCGCTTGCCCCGGGTGTCAGCGAATAAGAGAGCGGCAGGGTGTACTCGTTGGCGCGACCCGACGCCGCGCCGACGATCGTGAAGTCGTGCTTGCGAGGAGCGTCGTCGTCGTCGTCGAACAGCTGCACCTTCAGCTTGGTCAGCTCGCTGCCGGCCTTGAGGTCGCTGTCCACCACGACCAGCACTTCGGTCGCAGGATCGGCCGTCTGACAGGCCGCGAGCAGAGCCAGCGCCAGCGCCCAAAGCCAACTCACTCGTCGCCGATCCATGCCATCCCTCGCGTTCACGCGCGTCAGAACCTTGCTATGTGTGCTGCATTCACGCCGAGCACGACGCCCGTGGAGCCGCCGCTCGCCTGGGCCTCGTCGGGCTTCTGCAGCGACAGCACCACCGCGGTGGCGGCGCCCGCCACGACGACCGCCGCCAGCCCCGTCCACAGCCACCACTTGCGCCGCAACGGCTGCGCCTCGCTGTGCGCGGCTTCGCTGTGCGCGGCTTCGATCGGAGAGACGGGCGCCGGCAGCTCGCTGGCGAGCGGTGTGAGCTCGAGCAACAGGCGCTCGTCGATGCCGCCAGTGACCTGGAGATCCCGCCGCAGCGGCATGTAGCCGTCTGCGTGCACCTCCAGCGTGTAGGCGCCCTCGCGGAGCAAGAGTGAGTGCCGCGCGTCGAGCGCGGGTGGGCTGCCGTCGAGCGTCAGGTCCGCGCTGGGCGGCGTGGTGACGAAGCTGTAGCGAGCCAGGTGCCGCAGCGAGCGCTCGAGCAGCTGCTGCGCTTCGATGCGCTGCTGGCTGGTGAGGGGGCGAATCTGCGAGCCGAGCGCCAGCTCCAGGTGTGTCGCGGCATCGGCGTAGCTCTTGAGCTCGAACTCGGCCTTACCCAGCGCGCGCAGCGTACGTGCATTCGGGAAAATTTTGTGCGCGCGCAGAAACTGCTCGCGCGCCTCCACGAAGTTTCCGCGCTCGAACTCTGCCAGCGCGAGATCGATAGCCGCCTCGTAGCCGGCCGGGGAGGGGGCACTGGCGGACGGGCTCGCTGCGCTTTTGCCGCCCTCCTGTGCATACGCGTGCCCACCGGGCGTCGACACCAGAAATCCAGCTAAGTTCAGAGCCAGTAGGACAGTCGCCAGCGTGCGCGCAGGCCAACGCGAGCCACAGATCGGGGCGCGCGCTGGCGCGTGAGATGGCGAGCGGCGCAGCTCTGTGTGCGAGCAAAATGTCGAACGGCACGCGGCTCTGCGCGAAAAAAACTGAGAAGGGCGCACCATACCGGCTCCAACGCGGGCAGGGAGAATCAGCCAGCGTCTAATACGTAAGTAAGGTGGACGCCACGCACGAAAGGGGTGGACAGAGCGATAGTGCCTTGTGACCTGCTCGCAGTCGGCGCACCACTGTTCTAATCTCTTGTCCGAGCGCCCCATGTATCTCCCCTCTCCCGGCACGCTGGTCGCCGACAAGTACCAGCTAGAATCCCTGCTCGGCGAAGGCGGCATGGGCGCCGTCTACCGTGCGCGCCACGTGCTGATGGACAAGCCGGTCGCACTCAAGTGGCTGCGCCCCGAGCTGTGCGGCAACGCCGACGCGCGCGAGCGGCTCGTTCGCGAGGCGCGCTCGGTGGCGCGCGTGCGCCACCCCAACGTCGTGCAGGTGTTCGACGTCGACAGTTACCAGGGCTCCATGTTCATGGTGATGGAGCTGCTCGAGGGCGAGACGTTCGCCGATCTGCTCGCCAAAGAAAAGCTCACTACGCAGCGCGTCATCCAGCTGCTCAGCGGCGCGCTGTCCGGCCTCGGGGCGGCCCACCAGCACGGCATCATCCATCGCGACATCAAGCCCGAAAACATCTTCATCGTGCGCGATCGCGAGCACCCCGAGGGGATCGCCAAGCTGCTCGATTTCGGCATCAGCAAGCTCGAAGAGCTGGTGCCCGGCAGTCCGCGACTCACGCAGACGGGGCTGTCCATCGGCACTCCGCTCTACATGTCCGTCGAGCAGCTCACGAGCACGGACAAGGTCGATCAGCGCGCGGACATCTACTCGTTTGGCGTGCTGCTCTACCACGCGCTCACGGGCACCTTGCCGTTCGACGGGGAGACCTTTGCGGGCGTCGTGCTCAGCATCGCGACGACCACGCCGCCGCCGCTCAGGCGGCTGCGACCCGACCTCTCGCCCGCGCTCGATCGCGTGGTCAGCAAGGCCATGGCGCGCCACCGGATCGATCGCTACGAGAGCGCGGCCGAGCTGCTGACGGCGCTGCGCTCGATCGAGCACGCGAGCGGACACGCCGCCCAGCCGCCGCTCGCGTACCCCCCGTCGCGCACGCCCGGGCCGCCGCCAGGCGCGCAGCTTCTCGCCGCGAACGCCGATCTCGGTCTCGACGAGTCGCTGGCCGAGCTGCTCTCGTCGCAGCGCGCCACCACACGCCGGCGTGCGCTGATCGCGCTGGCGGTGGTGTTGGTCGTGGGCGCGAGCGTGGGTTTGCTGCGCGCGTCGCGCTCCGGAACGCCGTCGGCCAGCGGCGCTGCAGGGCTGCGCTCGGGCGCCGCGCCGCAACCTGCCACGACGGCGCCGCCCAGCCTGCCTCGCGTCAGCAGCTCGCAGACGCCCGTCGCGCCGTCGCACGAGCCCGTGCGCGGCGCCACGCCACTGCCCGTGCAGCCGCCATCACGCGTCATGCCGGCGCCGGGGCAGCCGCGTCCCGAGCTGCGCGCCGCGCCGGCCGAGCCCAAGCCCAAGTCGAGCGAGCGCAACGCGCCTGCGCGCGGCACGCAGCGCGCGTCGGGCACGGCGCGCGACAAGACTGGCGACGCCAGGCGCGAGCCCGAGGCCAAGCTGCCCGCGCAAAATGAGCGCGCGCGCGCCGACGAACCGCGGGCTGCGCCAGCGCCACCAGCGCGCGCCGAGCCGGACGCACCCGTCAAGCCGCTGCCCAGCGGCAAGTCGGGGGGGCTGCTGCGCGGCGATTTCTGAGCGCAAAAATAATTGCGCTAATCAATCTCGCAAATCAATCGAGCGAAGCAATCTCGGTAGATTGCCGTGCTGAGGGGGCGATTCAGAGCGCCAGCCGCCCTCCGCGCAGCGCCGTCCGGCCGGCGTCCTGAGATCACGTTTCGGGGTTGTGCCGGCTTGCGGCTGGATGGTATGGAAGCTTTCCCTGTCGGCGCCTTGCCTTCTGGGCTCAGGTCTCCCACCCGCTCGGTCCCTCCCGCCGCTGCGCCGCGTCCCGACCACCTTTCGTTCGCGCGCTGACGAAAGGCGCGCTGCGACGTTCGGGCTGCGCGGAGCAGCGTCTCGAGCGCGTGTGTGGCGCGGCGCGCCAGCGTACCCGTGCGCCCGAGCGGGCGTTCGCGCACGGTGTAAGCGAGCGCCTTTGTTCGTTCTTTCGACCAGAAACTTCCGCTCGAGCTGACCCGATCCGAAGCGTCTCGGGTACCTACGCCACGAGCTGTGTGGCGTGCGCCCCGACAGGGGCCCAGCGGTGCAGCTCGCGAGCGCTGTTTTGGCCCTCCAAGGAGGCCCGGAACCTGACCTGGAACCGCGAACTTACATCGGTACTTGGGCAACCCGCACCTGCACCGCCCCAGCGCCACTCCTCACCATGCAGCGGCGCGCAACCGGAGGTTCTTTGATGTTTCGGAGATTGGTTCGTTTCCCCAATCGACCACTGCTGAGTTTGCTGGCCGCGACGTCCTTGATGGCGGTCGCGTGCTCCGGCGAGATCAGCAGCCCCGAAGCTTTTTTGGGCGGCGCCGTGGCCGGCGACAAGGCCAGCAACGTTCCTGGGGCCACGATCAGCGAGCCCGACAACACCGACAGCACCCCCGGCAGCTCCACGCGGCCCCCGGGCGTCGGCGATCCCACCACGCCCAACGGCGTGGGCTGGAGCACGCGTTTTCCCAAGCTGTCCAACGCGCAGTGGGAGAACACGGTGCAGGACCTGTTCTTGCTGGCTGCCCCGGCGGGCGCCTCGGCTGACTTCACGCAGGAGCGCCTCGACGCGGCCTACACCACGATGGCCGCCG
>Ga0190271_10003285_pt1 | contig 10100 bp, 9 predicted proteins | sample Popmic356T_FD_133747 | JGI IMG/M metagenome (GOLD analysis project Ga0190271, IMG submission 133747) | Populus adjacent soil microbial communities from riparian zone of Weber River, Utah, USA - 356 T | ecosystem: Environmental > Terrestrial > Soil > Riparian zone | place: USA: Utah | collected... | reverse complement strand
GTCCGTCGCCATTGCGCGAGAACGGCGTCCGCCCCGACCCCTTGAGCTGGATGTCGCGCCGCACGCCGTCGCGTCCCACCCGTTCCCCGAGCAGAATGGCGCGACCATCACCGAGTTGCGGCACGAAGCCGCCAAACTGATGACCCGCGTAGGCCATAGCGATCGGGTCGGCGTCATCGGGCGCTTGATTGCCTGAAAACCAGGTTGCGCCTTCGCGTTCGAGGACGCTTGGATCGAAGTCGAGCTCTTCAGCCAGACGGGAGTTGAAAACGACCAGCCGCGGATCCTTTGCAGACGCCGGCGCGACCCGCGCGTAGAACCGCGAAGGTAGTGCGGAATAAGTGTTTTGGAGACCGAGCTGCATGGCCGGCGGCAGTGTATCTCGCTCAGAGCCACTTCTGCGCAGGCCCGCGCGCCGGCTAGAATCCACTCCCCCGTCAGTACTCATCCAACCATGATCTTCCTGCAAGCCAACTGGATCTTGGCGTTCGTCTGCGCCTTCGTGCTGTATGGCGCGGGGAAAGCGGAAGCACGGGAGGCAGGCCGGAACGCCGGCGCTCTCTGGGCCGGTCTGTCGATCGCGGTTTCTGCCGTGCTGATCCGGTTCCTCGGTGCGGGATGGATTCTGGTGCTCGTCGGCCAGGCCGCGCTCTTCGTCGGCATCGGCGTCTTCCGCGCCATGCGCGGTAAATGAGTTGGCGTCCGGGTAGACGGCTCGTGAAACGTAGTTAGTCTGACGCATGGCTCTTCACAAGCGTCACTGCGTCAGCGACAGTACTCGAACATGCCTTGCAAACAAGCGGCCCGGAACGGTTGGTCATTCAGACTTCGAGCAATCGGTTCGGTGCTGCTCGCGCTCGCGCAGAGCAACGTTTGGGCTGAAACTATTCGCGTCCGTTTGATTCCGCGCGAAGCGATCGAAGGCCGGCTGGGCGAGTACAGCGGCACGAACATCGAACGCGGAGTCAGACTGAAGCGGATGTTCGGCGATGCGGGTTGTGGTGAGCACTTGACCGAACAGCGCGTGAGGTTTTCGAGTGCGCCCAATGTCATTTGTGTGCTTCCGGGCACCTCCGATCGATTCATAATCGTTGGCGCTCACTTTGATCGCGTTCCGGAAAGTGCAGGAGTCGCCGATAACTGGAGCGGCGCTTCGCTCCTGCCGTCATTCTATGAGTCGTTGAACAACGAACCGCGCCAGCACACCTACATCTTCATCGGATTCACGGACGAAGAGAAAGGCCTTGTCGGCTCGCGTTTCTATGCACGCAAGATGACTCCAGAGCAGGCGACGGCGACCGACGCGATGATCAATCTGGACACACTCGGTCTGGCACCCACCGGCGTGTGGACAAATCGCTCGGACAAGCGCTTGACGCAAGCGCTCAATGGCGTCGCAACATACTTGAAGGTACCGCTCAACGGTGTCAGCTTCGAAAGGGTCGGCTCGTCGGATTCCGAGTCCTTCAAGTCGCGGAGAATACCCAGAATCACCATCCATTCCCTGACTCAGAAAATCGAGGACCAGGGGATTCTCCACAGCAAGAAGGACAAACTCTCGGCCATGAACCTGGATGACTACTACGACACGTATCACTTGGTAGCGGTGTATCTGGGTTTTCTGGATCATTACTTCGACGAACCTGAAACCGCCGCGGCGCCAACGCCGTGATGAAGGGACCGGAACTTTCAGCAGCAGGCAATGCGGCGGCCTGACGCTCCGGGAGGAGCGCCGCACAGGGGGACCGCCGGCGCGCATCTATAACGGCCGGCCGCCGCTCGTTGGCGGCGGCGACGATATCTCTCTAACTATCGCCGCCGCACATACCTGGATCTATCCGGTCAGTATTCTTCGCATGCAGCCATGCATGCATTGAACTGCGAGACGCACGAGTTGTGACAGGCGTGGTTCGGGCCACACCCCGAGTGACACGAGGTGGTCTGGCTGCCGCAGGCCGAATAACACGCGCACTCCTCCGCCGACTGGGCGCCCGCAGGCCCAACGCTCATGATGGCCGCGGCTGCGGCGAGCGTGGCGATGGAAGCAAATTTCACTATCAGTTTTTTCATCGTCATCTCCCTCTCAGTGGGTTTCAACTTCATTCAGGGCTGCAGGCTCCGAAACACCTCCGCTTCGCGCGCCGCGGGCAATTGCCCGACCCAGGAGTGCGCGACGGCGCCGTGCGCGTCGACCAGCACGAGCGTCGGCGTAGCGCCGACACCGAGCGAGCGCAACGAGACGTGCCGCACGTCGGGCACGGCGATGCCGATGTGCCGCAGATATTCCTGCGATTCAGCGGGCTCGTCCGGTAGCGCGGCAATGACAGGAACGTTCAAGCGCGTGGTCTCCTCGAGCAGACGTCGATAGAACGCCGCACTCGCTGAACAAAACTGGCAATCCTTGCGCAAGACCATGACGAGCGTTTGCGGACGCTCGTTCCACTGCACGCCGGGCAGCTCGAGCCTGGTTCCCTGCGGCAGTTCCATGGCCGGCCGCGGGGTAAATACGTAGTTACGCAGAACGACGGCCGCGACGATCACCACCAGGACAATGATCGCGACATTCGAGACAACCTCGAGTCGCGCAGCGAATCGGCCCACGATGTTCCCCTCTCGAATACGGAACGAGACAATTTCGAATAGTTAGTCGACGCCTTCACGGCGCATCCTGAGGTATATTCCCCGCCGGTCTCGTTCGGTTCATCTTTCGTGTGCATGGAACGCATCGAAGCAGACGTGGCGCAGTCCGCGTGCGTGCCGCCGGCCGCAGCGCCGGTGTGCACCGCATCGTGCGGTGAAGCCGCGCAGGCGGCGCTGGTCGCGGCCGCCGTGCACGGCAGCATTCAGGCCTTCGAGGCTTTGTATCGGATATATCATCCGCGGCTCTCGCGATTCCTCGAGCGCCTCACACACCGACCGCAGCTCGCGGAAGAGCTGCTCAACGACACCATGCTCACCGTGTGGCACAAGGCGCGCACCTACAACGGCCACTCGAAGGTATCGACGTGGATTTTCGCGATCGCGTATCGCAAGGCATTGAAGGCCCGCAAGCGGCTCGACGATCCGGTGGGCGCGGATCCGGACGCCGAGGAGACCAGCGCCGCGCCGGAAGGCGAGTTGCTGCAAGTCGAGCTCAGCGCGCGCATCAGCACGGCCGTGCGCACGCTATCGGCCGAGCAACGCGCGGTCGTCCAGCTCAACTACTTTCACGGCTTCGACTATCCCGAGATCGCGGCTATCGTTGGTTGCCCACTCGGTACGGTGAAGACGCGCATGTTCCACGCCCGGCGCAACCTCGAACGGCTGCTCGCCGGTGAGCGCGAGTACATCCGCTGACACCAGGGGAGGTCTGACGGCGCATGTGCCGGCCGGCTAACTTCCTTGCCGGCGCTGCGCAGCAGCAATCCGGCGAGCCAGCAGCAGCCTGGAGTGCAGCGGCGGCGGGAGACGAGGGGCGGGCTAACCGCCCCTCACCATCGCGCCGCGGAAATCGAACCGCTCAGGATGCGTAGTACGCGTACAAGATTCCGGCGTGACCGCATTCCGTCACTACCGCGCCAGTCGTCGATACCGTGACCGGCTGGCCCGTAAGTTTGGCGGCAAGCAGAAGTGTAAAGGTCTCCTTGTAGCCGTTCTGGCTCTGTCGAATGGCGAACCAGTTCGAGGAAGGAGTGACCGGGTCGGCCTGAGACACTCCCGTGATCGTGAAAAAGAGGCACGGCCGGGAATCTGGAGGCAGGATGTTACCGACCGTGCCCGTGTGCTCCACGGCATTGGCCTGCAACGAACAGAGAACAATTGTGGATACCATCGCGCTCCAGGCGATTCGACGTTTGTGGCTGGAAGAACGTCCGACGGTTGCGGTGCTGAACAGTGAGCGCCACCGGAAGCGGAGTTCCGGGGCTGTACGACGAACGGGTTCCATGAGTTCTCCCTTGGTGAGTTTTCTTGTCGACCTTCGCGCGATCGCGATCCTGCCGTTAGCGGGCATAAGTTGTACTCTGCAACGAGCTGCGCATTCGTGACAGCGGGGCCGGCCCCCCGCTTCAGCAGCGGGCAATGCGGCGGCTGGACGCTCCGGGAAGAGCGCCGCACAGCGGCACTGCCGGCGCGCATCGAAAACGGCCGGCCGCCGCTCATTGGCGGGCGGCGACGATCTCTCTCTAACTATCGCCGCCGCACATACCTGGATCTATCCGGTCAGTCGCACGACTCGCCGCCGCTTACTGAGCCGGCGTCCTCAGAGAATACGCCCGGATCACCGTCTGCTCGGCAGTGTTGCCCGAGAAGTCGCTGATCGACGTGCGCAAGGACACGTACTGGCCCTTCGAGGGATGCGTAATGAAGGCGGACCAGTCGCCGTGCTGGAGGCGCACGGGAACACGACTCCAGCGCGCGCCCTCGTCGAAAGACACCTCGACTTCGACGCTCTTCACTCGGACAGGGCCGGGCCGCGCGTCCTGCTGAATCACGATCGGCATTCGTATCACCGAGCCTGCAGTGGCCTCACCGTTCTGATTCAGAGGAGGTTTGAACTCAGCAGTCAGCAGTGGCAGCGCAACCGGTGTTGCACCGCTCACGTGTGCGGACCGAAACGTCCACGCGATGTTTACCTGACTGGAAAGCTCCAGTATTTGCTGCGTGAGTGACGCTTCCAGCCGATATGTGCCCGGATCCGGTGGCAGCGTGAACTGTCCGCTGTCGCTGTCCACCTCGCTGAGTTTCGTGCCGTTGCGGAACAGAGCGAGATGCGACTGGCCTGCAACGAATCCGGTGTGCCCGAACCTATCCCCCAGCAGCGGGATCAAGAGTGAGAGCGTGTCACCGAGTCGCGCGGCCGTGCGATAGGTCACGTCGTTTGGCGGAGCGTACGGTGCCTGATTCCAGCGGCTCAAGAAGTGGAGCGGGAACGGATAGTGCGTGACTGCGCTCAGCAGCTCGCTCTGAAGCCGGAAATCCGGCGTGATGGATAGGAGCGCATTGCGCCAGCCCAGATCCTGGCCCACGGTGTAGTACTCGGTCTGCTGATAAGGCAGCTGAACGAAAATCAGCGGGATGGTGGCCCGGAGGATTCCAGCGACGGCTCCAGCGCCGACTGCGGCCCCACCGAGCGTTGGCCGTGCGGCGGCATAGCTCGCATGCACGATGGCCATGCGCTCGGGGCGCACAGTCTCCGTCAGGCCGGTGGGAAAGGCATCGTTCTGTGTCCATCCCGCAGCGTAGCGAGCGGGAGTCGATGTGCCATCTTTTCCGGTCTGCGTGCCGGTCCATATTCCGCTCACCAGGGATTGAAAGCCTTTCAGGGGTGAGCCCAGTTGTGCCGTGAAGAAGCCGTCGAGGCTGCTTGAGCTGAGACCCACGGCGAAACCTCCCCACGTCGTCGTGGCTCCCCAGTCAATCTCACCCGAAATCGGCAGAGTTGCCGCAGGTGCGGTGACCGCGATGGGTTGTGCGGTACGCGCGTCGAAGGCCACTCTCTGTGGCGCAGTGACGTCGAGAACCGGTTTCACCAGGACACTCACGCTGAACTCCGGGAACGTAAAGATCTGCGAGCCCAGCGCGTATCGTCCCCGAGGCAGCCGCACCGTCACGTCGCCGGGTATTCCAAAGACCCGCCGGACGGAAAACGTGTCGAGTCCGATCAAGTTCGTGAAGTACAGGAGAGCGTCTGCGCCTCCCCGATCGGTGTGATGGAGCACGACTTCATAGCTTTCCACTTCCCGCTGGACGGCAATCGGTAGTGTGTGGCTGCGTCCCCGTGCGCGATCGAGCCCGACGATTCGCCCGGAGTAGAGGCCATCGGGAGCCGAGAGCCGGGTGTTCGCGGTAACGGTCACGGTCCCCGCGCCACCCGCGGGCAGGGTGAGAGCGGCGGGACTGATCGCGAACATCCCCGCAGGCGGCGCGTTGCCGCCCGGACCGGTGATCTCCGCACGAAACTCCAGTGTGATCGACTCGGTGCCCAGGTTCCGATAGGTCACGGCGCGCGTGATCAGCTCATCGTCCTCGTGTGGCCAGAGCGCAATGCCCAGACTCGCACTCGCGGGCGACGCGAGGGTGACTGCATCGATTGCAGCAGCCACATCCACGCGTCCTGCGCCCTCGTCGTACGCGGTCACGGATGGATTGCGCTTTGCGGATCCCATCAGGGCGGCTTTGATTTGCAGCCCCGTCCAGTCCGGATGTCGCTGAAGGAGAATCGCCGCCGCGCCGGCCACGTGCGGTGTGGCCATCGAGGTGCCGCTCACCCTGACATAGGAGTCGCCCACGGGTGGGCCGAGTTCCGTGTCCGCGGCGCGCGCCGCCACGATCTGCACGCCGGGAGCCGTGACATCGGGCTTGATCGCGTTGTCGACCAGACGTGGCCCGCGGCTGGAGAACGGCGCGATCGATTCGTCGCGATCGATGGCGCCAACGGTCAGCGCCGCATCGGCGCTGCCAGGAGAGGACACTGGGCTCGTTCCGGTGTTGCCCGCAGCAACGACAAACAACGTTCCGTGCTCGGCGGACAATCGATTGATGGCGTCTTCGATCGGATCGATGTCCGGCGTGTCGGGCCCTCCGAGACTCAGATTCACGACCTGCGCGTGCTTCTCGAGGACGGCCCAGTCCAATCCCGCGAGAATGGTCGACAGGGGGCATCCGAAGACGAAGCAGACTTTTCCGGCGATGAGCTGTGCGTCCGGGGCCACGCCGCGATAGCGTCCGCTCGATGCGGCCCCGGAACCTGCAATGATGGAGGCGACATGGGTCCCATGACCGACGATATCCTCGTCCACTTCATCCGTGAAATTGCGCTTGTCGACCACTCGGTCGGCGAGGTCCGGATGAGTTGCATCGACGCCGCTGTCGATTACCGCGACGAGCACGCCTCTCCCGGTGAAGCCGGCTGCCCACGCAATCGGCGCGCCGATCTGAGGCACGCTTCGATCCAGTGTGGGCTGGAATACGCGATCGAGCCACACTTTCGCGACGGACTCGCCGAGACCGGGCACCGCCACCGCGCGCGCCGCGTTGCGCGCGCCGGGTGCGCCGGCTGTGAGTGACTCCCAGAGCTGCTGGGCCTGCGCCTTCGAGACGTGCACTGCTACGCCGTTCACGGTGCGCAACTGCGTCGAGACGGCCGCCCCCACGGCAGAGAGGCTCGATGCGGAGAGCCGCTGAGTCGTGCGTTGCGTGTACGTCATGATGAGCGGGATGTCGTCCCGGCTCGCATCGTCGTAGCCTGCCTGCATGAGCGCGGTGATGTCGAAGAGCTCGCTATCGAGTTTCCCCGCGGCGATCAGCGGCATCGCATCCGACGGAATCACTTCGAGGTGCTCGGCCTTACCGTCGGTGGATCTGTAACGGTGAGTCGAAAAGTGAATGTCTGAGCGCCCCGTGCCGGCGCGAATCGAGAGCACGTGTTGCAGGTCCGAAGCCACGATGACCTGATCGCCAGTGATGAGTGTCACCGTGCGCGGGCGAGCATCTGATGTGGCGAACGGCGCGCTTTGCTGCGCACTCGGGCTGATCTCCACCGCCGCTGCAGTCAGCGGAATCTGAGAGAGCAGCAGGACCCACAGGATCGAGAGATGTTTGTGGACGATATTCACGAGGACTCCCTTCATGACGTGAGACATGGCACTTCGTCACGGCGCGGACGCCGTGCGATCCGATGCAGTAGCTGATTTGCGAGCGCGAGGTCCGGGGCTGTTCGTTCCTTGAACAAAGACATGCTTGCGGGATCGGTGCAGTCTACATATGCGGGAAGACGTCACCGTTACGTGTACAACGCGACCGGCGAGCTGGGCGGGTTTCTGCTCAACGGCTTCGTGAAGCACGATCTCGTGAGGGGACGAGGCGATATCGGGACACGGTGAGTAGATGGCCCTGCATCGGGCCGCTTGCGCGTGAAACCAAAGATCGATCACGACTGGCAAGCATCGCTTACTGAGTCTCGCCATCCCGAGATCGTGATGCGGCGGTGTCCGGCGGCGGAGCTCGGACTCGCTTTTCAGTTCCCCTGTCTGACTCTGTGGCGATGCATCAACGACGCAGACAACGTCCCACACCTTGCTTCCGGAGCACACGGGCAACGATGGGTGGCGGCTCCCACAGTACGGCGCGGTGGTCCCTGGTTCCCAGAGTGATCGTGCCCGCGATGCCGCCGACATCGTTCAGCGCCGAAGCCCACGAGGAGGTGCCCAACGAAGGATCGATGAGGAAACCCACGCGTGGCGTGAGCCACGCGGTTGCGCGCCGTATTCCGGCAGCATCAACGGTGGCGCCGGCCACCCAACCGAAGCGGTTGATGTCGCCGACCACGTCAAAGTTCTCGCCGAGCTCCCGGAGGAACACAACTCGTTGCGTGCGTGGAATCCATTTCAAAGCCACTACCCCCCCGAACTTGGGATCCCGGATCGTTGCAGTGACCGCCACTTCGCCGCGGTCATTGATCGCGTATGCGTCTGTCGCCGTCAATCCGGGAAGCGGAGGAAAGTCCACGCGACCCGTGGCCTCGGACCAGAAGAACGCCTGCGGCAAGAAGCTCGTCGCGGGATTACAGATGCCGACGACTTCGCGCGCGTTGTTGATTCCCCTGCCTATGCCGCTGGTGCCCGCGCACTCGACGATCGGACGCATGCCTTCAGTCTCCGTCCACAGAAACGGAGCACCTCGTCCGCCCGGGATGATCTGCGCGTAACCCACGACATCGCCCCGATCGTTGATGCCTGCCGCGACGGAGACATTACCGCCAAGCGTCCCCAGATCTTCAACCTCGTCGAAGGTGTTCCAGAGTACGGCGTGGTTATCGAGTTCACCGACGACCTGGCCGCATTCGTTCACGGCGTGCGCCAATGAGAATTCCGACTCGACCACACCCTCCAGATCCACGAAGCCACCGCTTCGCGTCCAGGCGAACGCCCTGAGTTGCGGTGAGTTGTAGGCACCGACCACGACTCCTGCATTGTTCACGTCCGTCGCTTCGGTGCGCGTGCCATTCGGGGCCTCGATGATGGTGCGCCGCATCTGCACGCGATCCAGTCGTGGCTCGGACGCGATCGCGGCCAGTGATGACAGCGTGAGCGCGCACAGTGAGCAGGTGCGGAGAATGGAACGGTTGAGAAGCATGTTGATCTCCTGCGGTACGCAGGCTCGCGTCGCCGTTGTATTCGTGCGCTGTCCAGTTGCGCTGGTCAACAGGCGAGGGGCACCTTCGGTCGGCTCGAGACTTTGATCGGCGCCGAATCGCTCAAGGTCCTACAAGAAATTCGTCGATGAGTCGGCCTCGGCAAATCCGTATTGATTGAGCAGAAATGCCGCCGTACTCGCCCGGGTCGTAGGCGCGCGGCGGCAGATCAGCGGAAGTTAGGCCGGTCCAGAGCCGGACGCGGTCTGCGGCTCGGTCATGAAATACCAGACCCCGAAGAACACGAAGGCCATCGACAGTGGTAACACCAGGCGACGCGCTGTCATGGGCGTACGGCTACGAAGCGTGCCGGCCACGCTGACGCGCGACCCGGCGCGTGCTCTGCGAGGATCCGGACCTTGCTCGCCTCGTATTCCAGGTTCGAAATCACGCCTGTCTCGTTGAGGCGCGCATGCTCCCGCATCTCATCCCGCAGATGCCGTGCTTTCGAGGGGCGGCGCGCGGCCGCGGCGATTCGCATGTGCGCGGCGAGCTTGATCAGGAAAGGTCGCAATGCCCGGCCCAATCCGAGCATGCCCGTGTGCTCGAACAGCCTTGCCCGACCATGGAGGCTGAACACTGCAAGGGTCTCGGTCGTCCGGTATGCGCACACGAACCCCGCTGCGACGGCGAGAGTTGATGCGATCAGACAAGCCACGAGCCAATTGCCGGGTGCGGGTGCGGCCGAGCCCTGCACACGCAAGCCGATTGCTACAGCGAGGGCCACCAGAACAAGCGTGGCAACGAGCCACCTGGTCGCAATGTGCCGTGACCTGCGCACGGACGGGTCGACGAACCGGAGATCGAGCACATACTCCTCCAACACCGACTGGGACCGTTGCACCCGCACGGCCAGGTAGAAGTAGTCGATGATCGTAAGCGTCAGTACGCGGCGCCGGAATCGATCCGGAACATCGACACGCGCATG
>Ga0190271_10003284_pt1 | contig 10100 bp, 7 predicted proteins | sample Popmic356T_FD_133747 | JGI IMG/M metagenome (GOLD analysis project Ga0190271, IMG submission 133747) | Populus adjacent soil microbial communities from riparian zone of Weber River, Utah, USA - 356 T | ecosystem: Environmental > Terrestrial > Soil > Riparian zone | place: USA: Utah | collected... | reverse complement strand
CGATCACGACGAAGTCGGGCACCGGGATCCCGGCCTCGGCGAATCGTCGACGCTGCCAGGCCTTGTCGGCGAAACGAAGCGTCTCGACCGCGGGCCACACCGCTACGCCGGAGCGGGCGAGCTCGTCCAGTGCCCCGTGGTCCACGTTCTCGTGGTCGAGGGTCACCACGTCGACGGAACGCCCGAACGCGATCACGGCCGCCGGATCGTCGGCCGCTCCGACCACGGTGTCGGGAACCACCTCCGGAGCTCCCTCGTCGGCCGCCCCCGCCAGGACCCGCACGTGAATTCCGAGTGGCGTGGCGGCCTCGGCCAGCATCCGGGCCAGTTGGCCCCCGCCGATGATCCCGACGACGGGGCCTCGTTGCGCCTTCATGACCCAGCCCTCATGTGGATGCGTTGCTCATCTGGATGCAGCCTCATTGGGATGCTGTGGCGGCGATGTCGGAGCGGTGGAGCATCCCCGGCCATGAGATCGCCGCCACCCCTTGGTAAGCCCGATCACGTGCCGCCGCGAGCGTGGGTCCCGTGCCGCACACGTTCAGCACTCGGCCTCCCCCGGTCACGAGGTGACCCGCGTCATCGGTACGCACGCCTGCGCAGTAGACGTCGACACCGTCGATGCGGCGCGCCACGTCGAGTCCCTCGATCCGGTCCCCGGTCCGGGGAGACTGCGGGTATCCCTCGCTGGCGCACACCACGGTCACCCGGGCGTCGGACGTGAAGGTGGGATCCGAGCTGATCCGACCGGCGGCCGCCTCCGCCAGGAGCGTTGCGAGGTCGGAGGTCAGACGCGGAACGACCACCTGACACTCGGGATCTCCGAAGCGGACGTTGTACTCGAGCATCTTGGGTCCGCTCGGCGTGAGCATGATCCCGGCGTAGAGCACGCCGCGGTAGACGATGCCCCGCGCCCGCAGCGTGGCCAGGGTCGGTTCGACGAACCGGTCCATGACATCGCCGAGCAGGTCATCGTCGACCATCGGCATCGGCGAGTACGCGCCCATGCCGCCCGTGTTCGGTCCGCTGTCGCCGTCCCCGGCACGCTTGAAGTCCTGGGCGGGAGCCAGTGGAACCGCCCGCGTCCCGTCACACACGGCCAGCACCGAGAGCTCCGGACCGGTCAGGCCCTCCTCGATCACCAGTCGCTGTCCCGCGGCCCCGAACGCCGCTCCGGAGAGGTAGTCACCGACCGCGTTGCGAGCCTCGACCAACGACTCGGTGACGACCACTCCCTTTCCGGCCGCCAGCCCATCGGTCTTCACCACGTAGGGCGGCGCCATCGTGTCGAGGAAGTCGAGCGCCGGCGCGGCCTCGGTGAACGATCCGTGCGCTGCGGTGTCGACACCGGCCTCGACGAGCAGGTCCTTCATCCAGACCTTCGAGCCCTCGAGCCTGGCGCCGTCCTGACCCGGCCCGAACACGAGACGTCCATCGGCGCGGAGCCGGTCGGCCAGACCGTCGACGAGCGGTTGCTCCGGTCCGACCACGAACAGATCGGCGTCGATCTCCTCCGGTGTCGCGGACACCGAGCCGGGGATGCCCGGATTACCCGGCGTCACCACGACCTCCGCCGAGCGTCCCAGAACGTCGGCCAGGGCGTGCTCACGTCCACCGCTGCCGACGACACAGACCTTCACGTGCTCACTCCCCTACGAACTCCCGACCGGGTCGACGTCAGGCTGCGAGCTGGACGTACTGGTCCCGGCCCGGACCGGTGCCGACGAACGTGATCGGCACGCCGACCTGTTCCCGGAGGAACGCCAGGTAGTCGCGCGCCTCGTTCGGGAGGTCGGCCACCTCGGTGACCTGCGACAGGTCGCACTTCCATCCGGGCAGCTCCTCGTAGATGGGCAGCGCCTTGTGCAGGTCGGACTGGTGATAGGGCAGCTGGTCGTGACGAACCCCGTCGACGTCGTAGGCGACGCAGACCTTCAGCGTGTCCAGCGTGTCGAGGATGTCGAGCTTCGTGATCGCCAACTCGCTCAGCGAGTTCAGGCGCACGGCGTGGCGGAGCATCACCGCGTCGAACCATCCCGGGCGACGACGACGCTTGGTGTTCACGCCGTACTCGTGGCCCCGATCGACCAGCAGATCGCCGACGTCATCGAACAGCTCGGTCGGCATGGGGCCCGATCCGACCCGCGTCACGTAGGCCTTGGCGATGCCGATCACCCGGTCGATGTAGCGAGGACCGACGCCCGCGCCCACACACGCCCCACCCGCGATCGGATTCGACGAGGTGACGAACGGATAGGTGCCGTGGTCCAGGTCCAGGAACGTGGCCTGGGCCCCCTCGAACAGCACGTGCTCACCGCGCTCGAGCGCCTCGTGCACGAACGTCACCGTGTCGGTGACGAAGGGTGCGATGCGGGGCGCTACCTCGGTGAGGTAGAGGTCGGCCATCTCGTCGGCATCGAAGCCGAGCCGGTTGTAGACCTTGGCCAGAACCAGGTTCTTCTCGGCAAGGACGGCGTTGAGCTTCTCCCGGAAGATCTCGGGGTCGAGGAGGTCCTGAACCCGCAGGCCGACGCGACTCGCCTTGTCGGCGTACGCGGGGCCGATCCCCCGCTTGGTGGTTCCGAGCTTGTTCTTGCCCAGGTGCCGCTCGATCAGTCGGTCGAGCTCCTGGTGGTACGGAAGGATGAGGTGGGCGTTGCCCGACACCTTCATCCGGGAGCAGTCCACGCCGCGGCTCTCGAGCGCGTCCATCTCGGCGAGCAGCACGACGGGATCGACCACGACCCCGTTCGCGATCACGGGGGTGATGTGGTCGTACAGCACGCCCGACGGGACGAGTTGGAGTGCGAACGACTCGCCGTCGACCACGAGTGTGTGACCGGCGTTGTGGCCTCCCTGGTAGCGGACGACCATCGTCATCTCCTTGGCGACGAGGTCGGTCAGCTTTCCCTTTCCCTCGTCCCCCCACTGCGTGCCCACCACAACCGTTGCCGGCACCTGTTGCTCCTTCGTCAGGTCCCGAGGTCCATCGCCCGCGGTCCGGGTCGTCTGGGGGACGAGACAGCGTACCCGTTGGCTAGTGGCCGACGACGAACGGGTTGCGCCGGCGGGCACCTCCCGGCCTTCGTGGTGAGCGGCCCCCGCAACTACCGTCTGCCGGCATGGGCGAGCCGACGTCGCACGACCGCGACCTGCGAGAGGACCTTCGGGCTGACTGGGCCGCGAACCGGGGCAACACCAAGGGCCGGCTCGTGGTTTCGGCGTACCGAATCTGCCGCCATCTGCGCACCTCCGGTTCGGTGCTCTCCGCTCCGGCTGCGATCGCCTACCGGATCATCGTGGACTGGGTGATGGGGATCGAGATCCCGTTGTCGGTCGAATCGGGACCGGGGCTCGGCGTGTGGCACGGGACGGGGCTGGTGCTGCACCGCGACTCGGTCCTGGGATCGGACGTGGTCCTGCGACACGGCGTCACGCTCGGCACCACGACCGACGACGACTCGGGGCGGCCTCCGACGCTCGGCAACCGGGTCAGCGTCGGAACGGGGGCGATCCTCCTCGGGCCGATCACGATCGGCGACGACTCCGTGATCGGAGCCGGCGCGGTGGTCATCGGTGACGTGCCCGCCGGAGCGACGGTCGTCGGCAACCCGGGCCGGGTCCTGCCGGCCAAGTCCGCGGAGGCCCCTGCGAACGGCGTCGCACCGTCGCCTGCGCCCTCCACGAAGCCGACCTGACGATGGACGGGCACGACTACAGCGGGATCCGGGTCGTCGTGGTGGCCCACGGCCCGCCGGTCAAGGGCGGCATCGCCACGGTCGCGCTCGACCTCATCGAGGACCCCGGCCTCAACGCCGAGTTCGAGATGCTGTTCCTGAACACGGCGCAGAACGACAGTCAACGCGGCGAGTTCGCGCTGTCCAACGTCAAGCGGGCCTTCGCCGATGCGGTCGGGACCTTTCGCCTGGCTCGGCGGGGCACCGTCGTCCACACCCACTCGGTGCAGTACCCGTGGCTGGTCGGATGGCGCCAGGTGTCGATCGCGCTGGCGGCCCGTCTGCGCGGAGCCCGCGTGCTGCTGCACAACCACGCCCAGCCGCCGTACATGGAGCCTCCGGGCGAGTACCGGGTCAGCCGGATGAACCGGTGGGCCTTCGCGGTGCTCGACCGCCTGGCCGACGCCAACATCCTCATCGCCCCGGCCGGTGAGCCGAACATCCGCCAGTTCATGCCGACCGTCGACCTGCCCGTGATCGCGAACTCGGTCGTCGTCGACGCCGTGGTCCCGACCGCGGCCGACCACGAGCCTCCGGTCGTCCTGTTCATCGGCGAACTTCTCGAGCGGAAGGGAATCGTGATCCTCCTCGATGCCCTGGACCTGCTCGACGCTCGCGACGTGGCCTACGAGCTCAGGATCATCGGTGACAACCGTCCCGGTCTGGATCCCCTGAAGGACGAGATGGTGGCCGAGATCACTCGGCGCGGACGGGCCGCCGCCATGACCGGTCCCGTGTCGCGGGAGGAGGTCTACCGGCACCTGTCCGAGGCGGACCTGTACGTCTTCCCGACGTTCACCGAGGGTCAGCCGTTCACGGTGATCGAGGCGCTGGCCGCCGGGGTACCGATCGTGGCGAGCGACATCCAGGCGATCTCGAACATGATCGTCGACGGCGACAACGGCCGGCTGATCTCGATCGACGACACCCCCGGCTTCGCCGATGCGATGGCTGGCCTGATCGCCGATCCCGGTGCCCGGCGCACGATCGGATCGGCCAATCGGGCGCTCGCCTACCAGCGGTTCGACCGGGCCGTGTTCCGCGACCGCATCGCCGCGCTGTACCGGCGTCACGGAACCCCGAGGACCCGGCGCTGACCGCTGCGCAGTCAGGCGCTGTTGGCTTCAGGAGTTGGCCGGGTCCGGCGTGTTGCTGTCCGACGGCAACAGCCACGACGGGATCCTCAGCTTCGCCAGCCAGTCGGCAGGACGGCCCTCCGAGAACCATTCGGCGGCCAAGGTGGTGGCGAACGGGAACCCGATCCAGAACAGGCGGGGCGTCAGGTCGACCGTGATGAACGACCAGAAGCAGATTCCGAGCGCCATGATCACGCCGACGACCGCCGGGTTCGTCAGGGCGGAGAACCAACCGTCGGATGCCGCCATACGGCGGTAGCGGAGGATGGACGGGACCAGCAGCGGGCCGACACCGACGGCGAAGGTCACGAGGGACACGACGGCACCGAGGTTGTGCTCCACGAGGTCGAATCCCGGTGTGACCGGCCACGCCGCGCCCGACTCCGGCATCACCTGACGCCAGAACGCCACACCGAACACGAAGACCGCGGCTCCCAGCACCGCCGGCGCCCCGGCGCCGACCAATGAGCGCCGACCCTCCCGGTACTCCTTCCACGCCCACGCCAGGAAAACCGGCACGAAGATGCCCATCGTCTCCTTGAGGGGATAGCCGAGGAACAGCACCGGCAGCACGAGCCACGGTCTGTTCTTGGCCAGGAGGTACCAACTCAGGCACAGCGCGGCGAGGACACCGCTGTCGACCAGCACCGCGGTCCCGAAGAACAGCGTGTTCCATGCGACCGTGAACAGCGCCCCGGCGGCGAGCAGGACACGCGGCGACGCGCGCTGGGCCCGGAGCGTGAAGAGCATCAGCCACACGGCGAGGATCAGCATCGCCGTGTTGGTCAGGCCGAGCGCCAGACCCTCTTCGAAGGGGAGGAAGTGGGCGATCCACGAGGTCCCCGACCGGAACGTGAACGGGTCGTACAGACAGGTCACCTGGAGGTCGGAGACCGGCGTTCCCCGGTAGTACTGGACCAGAGCCATGTACTGCTGCTCGTCCACCACGACGGGCGACACGACCCGGCCGGATTCGGTGACGTAGGGCCGGATCTGCTCGAGGCAGTCGGAGCTGATTCGCCGTTCGGCGGTGACCGGAGCCCGGTCGAGCGGCAACCCGGTCCAGTCGTAGCGGGCGAAATGCAACGACCCGAGGACCAGGACGCAGAGGGAGAGCGCCAACCCGACGCGCCAGAGCGTCGACCGCGGTGTCACCGCGGTCGGGATCGCTGCCCCAACCGTCACGTCGCTGTCTCGCCCACTCATATGCCCCGAGATATTGGTACCCGAGGATCAGCATGGCGACAAAATCACGGACGGTCAGGCAACTCGCCACCAGGGCACCGTGCCGGACTGCCGGCCGGGCCCGTCGTCGATCAGGACCCGTATCCGATCAGGACAGGACGAACTCCCCGTCGAACTCGTCGAGTCGAACGGTGTCGCCCTCGGCCACCTTGCCCTCGAGGATCGCCATGGCGAGGCGATCGCCGACCTGCTTCTGGATGAGGCGCTTGAGCGGGCGGGCTCCGAAAGCCGGATCGAAGCCGTCGCGGGCCAGCTTCGCCCGCGCTCCGTCGCTGATCTCCAGCGTGATGCGACGGTCGGCCAGGCGACCGCGCACGATCTCGAGCTGGATGTCGACGATGCGCTCGAGGTCGGCCTCGGCCAGGGTCCGGAACCGGACGATCTCGTCGACGCGGTTGATGAACTCGGGACGGAAGAAGTCGTGGGGATCCCCCGGGAGGTTCGACGTCATGATCAGCACGGTGTTGGTGAAGTCGACCGTGCGGCCCTGGCCGTCGGTGAGTCGCCCGTCGTCGAGCAGTTGGAGGAGGACGTTGAACACGTCCGCGTGGGCCTTCTCCACCTCGTCGAGGAGGACGACCGCGTAGGGGCGGCGTCGGATCGCTTCGGTGAGTTGGCCGCCCTCGTCGTATCCGACGTAGCCCGGAGGGGCGCCGATGAGCCGGCTGACGGAGTGCTTCTCCATGTACTCGGACATGTCGATGCGGACCATCGCCCGCTCGTCGTCGAACAGGTAGTCAGCCAGGCTGCGGGCGAGCTCGGTCTTGCCCACACCGGTCGGACCGAGGAACAGGAAGCTGCCGATCGGACGGTGCGGGTCGGACAGACCGGCCCGGCTCCGGCGGATCGCGTTCGCCACTGCGCTGACCGCCTCGTCCTGGCCGATCACCCGCTCGTGGAGCACCTCTTCGAGACGCACCAGCTTGGCCATCTCGCCTTCCATCAGGCGCGACACCGGAACGCCGGTCCAGCGGGCGACGACCCGTGCGATGTCCTCCTCGTCGACCTCTTCCTTCAGCATCTGACGATCGGACTGGAGCTCCGCGAGCTCACGCGTCGCGGCGTCGACCTCTCGCTCGAGGATCGGGATGTGTCCGTAGGTAATCTCCGACGCCCGGCTCAGGTCGCCGTCGCGCTCGCAGCGCTCGGCTTCGGCGCGGAGGTTCTCGAGCTTCTGCTTCACCTCGGAGATCGCGGTGATGGCGTCCTTCTCCGCCTGCCAGTGCGCCCGCATGGAGTCGGCCTGCTCCGACAGGTTGGCGAGCTCCTCATCGAGGGCGGCGAGTCGCTCGACCGAGGTCGGATCGGTCTCCTTGGCGAGGGCGACCCGCTCGATCTCGACACCGCGGATGCGGCGCTCGACGACATCGATCTCGGTGGGCACCGAGTCGATCTCGATCCTCAGGCTCGATGCGGACTCGTCAACGAGGTCGATGGCCTTGTCGGGGAGGAACCGGCCGGTGAGATACCGGTCCGACAGCACGGCGGCCGCGACCAACGCGGAGTCCTGGATGCGCACGCCGTGGTGCACCTCGTAGCGCTCCTTCAACCCGCGCAGGATGGCGATGGTCGACTCCACCGACGGCTCGCCGACATACACCTGCTGGAACCGCCGCTCGAGCGCAGGGTCCTTCTCGATGTACTTGCGGAACTCGTCGAGGGTGGTCGCCCCGATCATGCGCAGCTCGCCGCGGGCGAGCATCGGCTTCAACATGTTGCCGGCGTCCATCGCGCCCTCGCCGGTCGCGCCGGCGCCGACCACGGTGTGCATCTCGTCGATGAAGGTGATGATCTCGCCGTCCGAGTCGGCGATCTCGGTCAGGACCGCCTGGAGCCGCTCTTCGAAGTCACCGCGGTACTTGGCACCGGCGAGCATCGAGGGCATGTCGAGGGAGATGACCCGTTTGTCGCGCAGCGAGTCGGGAATGTCGCCCTCGACGATCCGCTGGGCCAGGCCCTCGACCACGGCCGTCTTGCCGACACCGGGATCGCCGATCAGCACCGGGTTGTTCTTGGTGCGACGCGAGAGGACCTGGATGATCCGGCGGATCTCCTCGTCCCGACCGATGACGGGATCGAGCTTGCCCGCCCGCGCCGCCTCCGTGAGGTCGCTCCCGTACTTCTCGAGCGACTGGTACTTGTCCTCGGGGTTCTGCGACGTGACCCGTTGCGAGCCACGGACCTGGGCCAGTGCGATCAGCACGTCCTCCCGCGAGATCTCGCCGAACCGGCGGTCGCCGAGCTGGCGCGCCAGGTCGGCCTCGACGAGGGCCAGCAGGAGGTGTTCGGTCGAGAGGTAGTCGTCGCCGAGTTCGACCCGCTCGGCGTCCGCCCGGTCGAAGAGCCCGAGGAACTCCCGGCTCGGGCGGGTGTCGCTCCCGTACGACGTGGGCAGCGTCTCGAGCGCCCGATCCGTGGCATCGCGCAACGTGAGCGGCGTCAACCCGAGGTTCCGCACCACGGGAAGGACGACACCGTCGTCCTGGCGCAGCAACGCGGCCAGTAGGTGGTCCGGCGTGGCCTCGGGGTTGCTCCGCTCGCGGGCAGATGCGAGGGCCGCGTTCACGGCCTCCTGGGTCTTGATCGTCCAGGTGTTGGGATCGAGCGGCATGGTCGTGTGAGTGCTCCGATGCTAGTCGGCGAGTTCGTGTCGGGAAGCGCCGGAACTGCCCCGAAGGAGCGCCGCCCGTCGCCCTGAAAACGATACGCCTACGGTGCAAACCTGTCAACAATACACTCAAGTTTCCTGTGCGCTATGCGCGCATGATGCAGGCTCGACTCTCACCGATTGCGGCGCCGGGGATCCTCGGGGAATCGGACGACCGATTGGCTCAACGGGACGAGCTCGCGGCGGTACTGACGGTGCGCCTGTTCGAGCTCGTTGGACTGTTCGACGACGCGACGGCGCAGCCGCTCGATCTCCGCCTCGAGCTCGAGGACCCGCTTGACGCCCGCCAGGTTGAGGCCGTCGGTGGTGAGCGACTGGATCCGCCGAAGGAGCTCGATGTCGGCTTCGCTGTAGCGCCGGCTCCCACCCTGCGTTCGTCCGGGGTCCAGGAGTCCCTTCCGCTCGTAGATGCGAAGGGTCTGGGGATGAACGCCGGCGAGCTCGGCTGCGACCGAGATCACGTACACGGCTTGGTGGAACTCGGGCATGTCAGACCCCCAGATGTGCTCGAGGAGACTCGTGCGCGGCCTGGGCCAGCGCCTCGAGCGCAGCTCGCTCGGCCTCGGTCGGTTCGAGCGGGACGTCGATGACCACCGTGACGAGCAGGTCGCCTCGTGACCGCTGCGTCTGGACACCCCGGCCCCGCACACGGAACGTCTTGCCGCTCGGAGTTCCGGACGGCACCCGGATCGTGACGGGATCACCATCGAGCGTCGGCACCTTGATGTCGGCGCCGAGGGCCGCTTCCGTGTAGGCGATCGGCACGTCGACGGTGAGATGGACCCCGTCGCGTCCGAACAGCGGGTGAGGCTCGACCGAGACCCGCACGTACAGGTCGCCATCCGGTCCGCCGTTGGCTCCGCTGCCGCCGCGTCCCTTGACTCGGATCCGTTGTCCGTCACGGACCCCTTGGGGAATGCGGACCTTGACCTGTCGGGGACGTCGGACCGAGCCCGCACCCGCGCACGTGGGGCAGGGCTCGTCGATGATTCGTCCCCGCCCACCGCAACGCGTGCACGGCTGGCTGAACGAGAAGAACCCCTGGTTGTCCTCGATGACGCCACGACCGCCACAGTCGGGACACGGTCGGGGTGAGGTTCCCGGGGCGGCGCCGCTGCCGAAGCAATCCGGGCACCGGGTGTCGGAGACGACGTTCACCGTCGTCGTGGCGCCGCGTGTCGACTCGTCGAACGACATGACCAGGCTGGCCTCGACATCGGCTCCACGACGCGGGCCGTGCGACGGCTGCGTCGCGCCGGCGCGGCCGCGCCCGAACAGGTTCCCGATCAGATCCGAGATGTCGCCGTCGAACTG
>Ga0190271_10003283_pt1 | contig 10103 bp, 3 predicted proteins | sample Popmic356T_FD_133747 | JGI IMG/M metagenome (GOLD analysis project Ga0190271, IMG submission 133747) | Populus adjacent soil microbial communities from riparian zone of Weber River, Utah, USA - 356 T | ecosystem: Environmental > Terrestrial > Soil > Riparian zone | place: USA: Utah | collected... | reverse complement strand
GCGCAAGGCTGCCACGGCGGCCCGGATGATGGTGACAGGGCCGCGGACGCTCAACAGGCGAGCGGAGCTTTACCAGCGAAGGAGCATGACCGATGTCACTCAGGACACGTACTAGCTCACTGCCGCGGGTATGCAGGCCGAGTGTGCGCTCGCGAATCCCGATCTCACGGATGCCTCAACCGCGAGAGAACCGGATGGTCGCGACTTGGCGGCTGGCCAAGCCGGCTCGCATCGCCGCGGCGCTGCGGGTGGCCCAGTCGCGAGACGCAGGCGGCTGGTTCGTTGCCGGTAGCAGCGCTGACGTCGGACAGAAGGAGTCGGTGACCCGGACCATCGCTGGTCGCGAGGTGGTCTTCTGGCGCAACTCCGCAGGCGGTCTGATCGCAGGGCCGGGGGCGTGCCCGCACCTGGGCGCGCTGTTGGACAAGTGCCCGGTGATGGACGGCACCATGTACTGCCGATGGCACGGCCTCGCACTAACGCAGAGCGGCGATCAGACCTGGAGCCCGTACCGTGCCTACGACGACGGCGTGCTGATCTGGGTCGGGCTGCCAACTGACGGCGAAGTAGGAACCGATGGACCTTCGCTGCCCGCCCGCCCACCCTTGTCCGAATCGGTAAGCGCGGTGATCACGAAGCTGGGGATCTGTGAGCCCGAGGATGTCGTCGCCAACCGGCTCGATCCGTGGCACGGCTCCTGGTTCCATCCGTACGCCTTCAGTCACCTGGACGTCGACGACGCTGCCAGTAGTGATCAGGCGCTGGTCGTCGAGGTGGCCTTCCGGCTGAGCCGGACTTGGGGTGTGCCGGTGCGGGCCGAATTCACCTGCCCGGACAGTCGGACGATCGTGATGCACATCACCGAGGGCGAAGGTATGGGAAGCCTGGTGGAGACCCATGCCACCCCGCTGGGTCTTGGCTCTGACGGCCGTCCGCGCACCATGGTCACCGAAGCCACCATCGCGTACTCGGATCGGCCCGGCTTTCAAGTCGCGCGCTGGCTGGCGCCATTGGTGCGGCCCGGCATTCGGCATACCGCCCGGAAGCTCTGGGTGGACGACCTCGCGTACGCGGAACGCCGCTACGAACTGCGCCAGCGCGGCGAGTATCCCGGCTGAGCAACGCATTTCAAGCTTCTAGCGGACTGTCATCCCATCAGGGCGGACCTGTCAGAATTCTTACCGACCGCGGCCGCTCCGCGCTGGTCGGTAACGATTCTGACAAGTCGCCTTGAGAGATTTGCATGCCGCGTCACGCGAGCGCGCTGACTGTGCTTGACTCACTCCGCGACTGCGGGGGGTAGGCGTACCGATCCAAGCATGGTGATCGGCTGCATACGGGGGCGAGCAAAACATCCGCGTAAGCCGACGTGTAAGCCAAGATAGCCGCGCGCGACCAGGAGGACAGTGTCGTGGGCGTCTCTTCTCGACCTTTAGTCGGCTCAGCCCACTGGTCACGGCGGCTGCTCAGCGCAGCCCTGGCCCTGAGCTTTGGCGTAGTACTCCTGGTCGCATTGCCGGCGCCAAAATCGGCCGCCGCACCCTGCGACGCACCGGTCGTCAACGAGGTCGCCTGCGAGAACACGAAAGCAGGTAACCCGAGCAGCGAATGGCAGATCTCAGGCTCTGGCAGTTCATCGATCCAAGGCTTCGCGACGGACATCAGCGTCAACCGCGGCTCAACCATCGGCTTCAAGGTCAAGACGGCCTCCACCAATTACCGCCTCGACATCTACCGGATGGGCTACTACGGCGGAATGGGCGCCCGGAAGGTCGCGACGGTCAATCCCACCGCCTTCCCCACGCAACCCGCTTGCCAGAACCAAGGCAGCACTGGACTGATCGACTGCGGCAACTGGACTCAGACCGCATCCTGGGCGGTACCGAGTACGGCAGTGTCGGGAATCTACTTCGCGAAGCTGGTGTCCGGCTCAGCAGCCAGCCACATCCTCTTCATCGTGCGCAACGACGCCAGCGCGTCCGACCTGTTCTTCCAGACCTCTGACACCACCTGGCAGGCCTACAACGACTACGGCGGCAACAGCTTGTACAAGGGCAGTCCGGCCAACCGTGCGTACAAAGTGAGTTACAACCGACCCTTCGACACCAACGCCGAAAGTCCTGAGGACTTCGTTTGGAGGGCCGAGTACCCGACGGTCAGGTTCTTGGAGGCGAACGGGTACGACGTCAGCTACACCACGGGGGTCGACAGCGACCGGCGTGGAAACCTGATCACCAACCACAAGACCTTCTTGTCGGTCGGCCACGACGAGTACTGGTCGGGTGCGCAGCGTACGAACGTCGAGGCGGCGCGGTCAGACGGGGTCAACCTCGCCTTCTTCAGCGGCAATGAGGTCTTCTGGAAGACCCGTTGGGAGAACAGCATCGCGGGTGGAACCACTGCCCACCGCACGCTGGTCACGTACAAAGAGACCCACGCCAACGCAAAGATCGACCCCGCCGGGCCAGCGACCTGGACCGGTACCTGGCGCGACCCGCGCTTCAGCCCTCCCGGTGACGGCGGCAAGCCGGAAAACAGCCTGACCGGCACGATCTTCACGGTCAACTGCTGCACCACCGACATGGAGGTCGACGGAGTCGACGGCCAGATGCGGTTCTGGCGTGACACCCGGGTCGCAGACCTGAGCAGTGGGCAGTCGACCACACTCGGCTCTGGGATTTTGGGCTACGAATGGGACGAGTCACCCGACAACGGCTACCAGCCGGCTGGCCTGATCCGGCTGTCCACGACGACCCGGAACGGGGTCGATTATCTGCAGGACTACGGCAGCACGTACGCGCCGGGCTCGGCAACTCACCACCTGACGATGTACCGGGCTCCGAGCGGCGCCTTGGTCTTTGGTGCTGGCACAGTGCAATGGGCCTGGGGATTGGACAACAACCACTCGGGCGGGTCAGGTACGACCTCCGACGACGCCGTCCGCCAGGCGACGGTCAATCTCTTCGCCGACATGGGCGCACAGCCAGCAACCCTGCAATCCGACCTCTCAGCCGCGAGCGCCAGCACCGACACTGCAGCACCGTCGTCCACCATCTCGGCGCCGGCAGACGGCGCTACCGTTCCGGCCGGCCAGCCGCTAACGGTAAGCGGCACCGCGACCGATGGTGGCGGCGGCAAGGTAGGTGGTGTCGAGATTTCAACCGACAACGGCACCTCGTGGCATCCGACCATTGGTCGCGGCTCCTGGTCATACACATTCACACCCGGCAGCAACGGGACTCTCACGATCCGTACCCGCGCCACCGATGACAGCCTGCGAATTGAGACGCCTTCGGCTGGCCGCACCATCACGATCGGGACAGGCACACCGCCACCGCCCGGCACCTGTCCATGCACCATCTGGCCGAGCACGGCGACGCCCGCGGTCGCCTCCGATCCTGATTCGACTGGGATTGAGGTAGGGGTCAAATTCCGGGCAAATCAGGCCGGGTTCATTAGCGGCATCCGGTTCTACAAAGGATCTGGCAATACCGGAACTCACGTTGGCTCGTTGTGGTCGGCCAATGGTACGAAGCTGGAATCGGCCACGTTCACTAGCGAATCAGGCTCTGGGTGGCAGCAGGTGAACTTCACCTCGCCCGTGGCAGTTTCAGCGAACACGACCTACGTCGCCTCCTACTACGCGCCTAACGGCCACTACTCGGCCAGCGACGGCTACTTCAGCACGCCGACCAGCAACGGGCCGCTCACCGCGCTGCAAGACGGCGCTGACGGACCCAATGGTGTTTACAAGTACGGCGCCACCGGATTCCCGACGACTGGCTTTGCCGCCTCCAACTACTGGGTCGATGTCGTTTACACGACGAGCACCAGCGACAACACCAAGCCGACCGTGACCGACAGACAGCCCGCCTCTGACGCCACCGGGGTAGCGACGTCGACGCCGGTCACGGCCACTTTCAGCGAGCCGGTCACCCCGTCATCGATCACCATGACGCTCCGCGACAGTAACGACGCGCTCGTCAGCGGTTCGCCGGCGTATGACGAGGCCAATCGACGTGCCACAGTCACACCCTCATCGGCGCTGGAGGAATCCGAGAGCTACACCGCTAGCGTTTCCGGCGCGACTGATGCTGCCGGCAACACGATGGATCCCGTCAGCTGGAGCTTCACCACTGCCGCCGCACCTCCAGCCGATACCACGCCGCCAACCATCACCGCACGAACGCCCGCGGCCGGAGCCACCGGTGTTGCCACCACTTCGACGGCCACCGCCACCTTCAGCGAAGCCGTACAGGCCGCGACGATCACCATGGCGCTATCAAGTCCAGGCGGCTCAGTCTCGGGCAGCGTTGGCTACGACTCCGCAAGCCGGAGAGCCACTTTCACGCCGAGCGCTGCACTCGCGGCCTCGACGACATACACCGTCGACGTGTCCGGCGCCAAGGATCTCGCGGGCAACACGATGAGCGCGGTGAACTGGACCTTCACCACCGCCGCAACCGGCAGCGCTTGCCCATGCACCATCTGGCCGAGCACAGCGACTCCGGCGCTCGCGGCCGATCCGGATAACGGCGGAATCGAAGTAGGAGTGAAGTTCCGCACCACGCAGGCCGGAACCATTACGGGAATCCGCTTCTACAAAGGCCCCGGAAACAGCGGAACGCATGTTGGCTCGCTGTGGACGCGCACTGGCACGAAGCTCGCGAGCGTCACTTTCACCGGCGAGAGCTCAAGCGGCTGGCAGCAAGCGACGTTTGGGACTCCCGTGGCCGTCGCTGCCAATACGACATACGTGGCCTCCTACTACGCACCTGCGGGTCACTACTCCGTCAACGAGAGCTACTTCACCTCCGCTACGACCCGAGGCCCGCTGACAGCACTGCGCAACGGCACCGATGGGGTGAACGGCGTCTATAAGTACGGCGCCACCGGATTCCCGACAACTGGCTATAGATCAAGCAACTACTGGGTCGACGTCGTCTTAGCGACGAGCTAGCGACCGACTGACTACTTGGGGGAACACTCGATGCATTCATCGGTCATGGACAGGCCCGTCCGGAAGAGAACCACGGTTCTGGCTGCCGTCCTTGCGCTCGCGCTCAGCCTTGGCTTTCTCGTGGTGCTCCCGCCCGATCCGGCCGAAGCGGCAACGTGCCCTTGCACGATCTTCACCCCTGCGCAGGTGCCCACTGTTGCCGCCGACCCCGAAACCGTGCCCATTGAGCTAGGCGTGAAGTTCCGAGCCGACCAAGCCGGGTTCGTCAGCGGGATTCGTTTCTACAAGGGCACCGGCAACACCGGCACACACACCGGCTCGCTGTGGAGTAGCACTGGCACCCAGCTGGCAACAGTGACCTTCACCGGCGAGACCGCGACCGGCTGGCAACAGGCCACCTTCGCCTCACCGGTGGCTGTCAACGCGAATACGACCTACATTGCGTCCTACTACGCACCCAATGGTCGCTACGCGGCCGACGAAGGCTTCTTCGCGAGCTCGGGCGTGTCGAATGCGCCCCTGACTGCGCTACAGAACGGAGTGGACGGAGCCAACGGCGTTTACCGATACGGCAGCGGCGGAGGTTTCCCCAACAGTTCCTTCAGCTCAACGAACTACTGGGTTGATCTGGTTTTCAACCCGAGTGGCGCGGACACAACCAAACCGACGGTCAGCGATCGCGAACCTGCCGCAGCGGCAACTGGCGTTGCCGTTACCACGACTGTTGAGGCCACCTTCAGCGAGCCCGTCCAGGAGTCAACCATCACGATGACCCTGACGGCCGGCAGCGGGGTTGCCGCCTCGAAATCGTACGACTCGGGCACCCGGACCATCACTCTGACACCGAGTGCCAATTTGGCTCCATCAACTACGTACACGGTCAATGTGTCGGGCGCCCAGGACAGCGCGGACAACGAGATGGATCCTGTTACCTGGACCTTCACCACGGCTGCCGCCGCCACAGGTTGCCCATGCACAATTTGGCCAAACACCACAGTGCCAGCGACCGCGGCAGCGGCCGACAACTCGGCTGTCGAACTGGGCGTCAAGTTCCGCGCTAGCCAGGCTGGTTACATCACCGGCATCCGCTTCTACAAAGGCACCGGTAACACCGGAACCCATGTTGGCTCAGTGTGGACGTCCCAGGGCAACAAGCTCGGCTCGGTGACCTTCACTGGTGAGTCAGCCACCGGCTGGCAGCAAGCTACCTTCAGCGCACCGCTACCAGTCACAGCAAACGCCACGTATGTCGCGTCCTACTACGCACCAGTCGGCCGATATGCGGTGAACCAGGACTACTTCACCTCGGCCGCCACCACACGTGGTCCACTGACCGCCTTGCGCGACGGCACCGACGGCCCCAATGGGGTCTACAGGTACGGGGCAAGCGGCTTCCCGACCAGTAGCTTTCGCTCCAGCAACTACTGGGTCGACGTCGTCTTCGACAGCAGCGTTAACGACACCGCTGCCCCGACGGTTGTGGCACGAGTGCCGGCGCCCGGCTCCAGTGGAGTCGCCGTTGGCACCCCGGTGAGCGCAACCTTCTCCGAGGCGGTTGTAAACGGCTCCGTGGCTATGGAGCTGCGTCGACCGGACAACACGCTGGTCCCGGCAAACACGGCGTACAACGCTGGAACCCAGACCGCGACCCTCACGCCGAACGCTCCGCTGGCCAACTCGACGACTTATGCGGCGACGGTGAGCGGCGCCCGCGATTCGTCGAACAACACCATGACTCCGGTCACCTGGTCGTTTACGACTGCGGCTCCCCCTCCACCACCTCCGGACCAAGGCCCCGGCGGGCCGATCGCAGTGGTCACATCAAACGGAAACCTCTACTCCAAGTACCTAGCCGAGATCCTGCGGACCGAAGGACTCAATGAGTTCGCAACTATCGACGTCGCCACACTCTCAGCATCGACACTCGCCGCGTACGACGTTGTGGTGCTCGGCAGCGTGGCAGTGACCGCGGCACAGGCCAGCACGCTGACCTCCTGGGTCAACGGTGGCGGCAACCTGATCGCGATGAAGCCAAACAGCGCGCTATCCAGCCTGCTTGGCATCAGTGCTGCGACTGGCAGCGCGTTCAACAACGCATATCTCAAGGTGGACCCTGCAACGGCACCCGGTGCGGGCATCGTGGCGGAGACAATCCAGTACCACGGACCTGCTGATCGCTACGCCCTCTCCGGCACACAGGCGATCGCCGCGATCCACTCCAACGCTACGACGGCGACCACCTTCCCGGCCGTCACGCTGCGCGATGTCGGAACCAATGGCGGCCAGGCTGCGGCCTTTACCTTTGACTTGCCGCGATCGATCGCGCTTACACGGCAGGGCAACCCAGCCTGGGTCGGGATGGAACGCGACGGACAGTCTCCGATTCGATCCGATGACCTCTTCTTCGGTGGCGGCTCGACTGACTGGATCAACCTCAACAAGGCGGCGATTCCGCAGGCTGACGAGCAGCAGCGGTTGCTCGCCAACCTGATCCAGGTGATGAATCGGGACAAGAAGCCGCTGCCTCGGTTCTGGTACTTCCCGCGCGATATCGAGGCTGTGGTGATCGCCACCGGAGATGATCACGGCAATGGCGGCACCGCCGGTCGTTTTGACCAGTACGCCGCGAACAGCCCCAGCAGCTGCTCGGTGACAGACTGGACGTGCTTGCGATCTAGTTCATATGTGTACCCAGGAACACCGCTGTCGGACTCGGCCGCGGTCTCCTACACCAACAGTGGTTTTGAGGTCGGGATTCACCCGTCGACAAATTGTGCGAACTACACACCAACATCAATTGCCAGCGTCTACGCCAACCAGCTGGCCAGTTGGAAGTCTTTCCTGCCGAGTGTGCCGAGTCCGGGCACGAGCCGGTTGCACTGCATCGTCTTCAGCGACTGGTCATCGCAGCCGAAGGTCGAGCTGGCCAACGGCATCCGGATGGACGACAACTATTACTACTGGCCCGGGTCTTGGATCCAGAATCGACCTGGCTTCATGACAGGCTCGGGCATGCCGATGCGGTTCGCAGACACAGACGGAACCATGATCGACATCTACCAGTCGACGACTCAGATGACGGACGAGTCTGGGCAGGTCTACCCCTTCACGCCCGACACCCTGCTCGACAATGCCGTCGGACCGAAGGGCTACTACGGCGCGTTCAACGCGAATATGCACACCGACGCGCCCACCATCCCGGAGAACGACGCGCTGATCGCATCAGCTCAGGCACACGGTGTGCCGATCGTCAGCGGCAGGCAGGTGCTGAACTGGATCGACGGCCGGAACGGCTCAACGTACGGCTCGATCAATTGGAACGCGAACACGCTGAGCTTCACTGTCGGAGTGGGTGCGGGGGCCAATGGTCTGACCGGAATGCTGCCAACAGCTGGGCCGAACGGGACCCAGCTTGCCTCGATCACCCGCGGTGGCAACCCTGTGACTTACACAACGAGCACAGTGAAGGGACTCGAGTACGCCACATTCAGCGCGACCGGTGGCAGCTACTCCGCGACGTACAGCGCTCCGGCGCCCCTGGCCATCGCGGCGGCTACCTCCAGCACCGAACTGACGGAGGAGGATGCGAGTACGGCGACCGTGGCCTGGAAGACCAACAACGTGGCGACGAGCGAGGTGCTGCTGGGTACCTCACCCGACCGGCTCAGCCAGAGTGAGGCACAGCAGGACTCGACCCGCCAGCACTCGCTGGACGTGGCCGAGCTGAAGCCGGGGACCAAGTATTACTACCGCGTGGTCTCCACCGACATCACCGGCAAGGAGCAGACCTATCCGGATCAGAGCCAGGCGCCGGCGAGCTTCACAACCACAGCTGCGGACAATGTGGAGCCCAAAGCGACGGCGCCGACGGTAACCGCTTTGCCTGGCGGTACCGCGGTGCTGCGTTGGACGACGAGTGAGGCGACTACCGCTGTTGTGGCACTCGGCGAGAGCGCGTCGAAGGTGGAGGAGCAGGCTCGCGCAGCCGAGCCTGTTCGTGAGCACAGCGTCGTGCTCAGCGGCCTTTCGCCAGACACCGCTTACTGGGTCAATGCTGAGTCCACTGACGTTGCCGGCAACAAAGTGTCGAGCAAGGCAATCCGGTTCGTCACGCCCGCGTGGGGGGTGGCCGAGCAAATGACCGCGTCGTTCAAGCGGGGCACATTCACGGGCGCTTCCACCGTTGATGAGGCGGACCTGGGCAGCATCACGCTGGCCGGAATACCTACGACAGCGCGGACGGGCACCTTCGTCTCGGGCGTCCTGGATGCTCAGGCGATGGTCGATTGGGGCCGGGCGATATGGCACGCCAACGTTCCGACCGGAACGAAGCTGGTGATCAGCGTCCGTACCGGTAGCACGCTCAAGCCGGACAGCACGTGGTCGGACTGGAGCACGCTGACCACCAAGGGCCAGCTCACCGGCAGTTCGCGCTACATCCAGTACAAGATCAAGATGACGAGCGCGGTCGGGACCGCAGCGCCGGTTCTGTACGGGATCGGCTTCAGCCACGACGGTGCCCAGCTGCCACCGGTGCGCGAAGGCAGCTGATCCTCAACGCCGAGTTGCCAGAATCTCAGCACCAAGCTGAGATTCTGCCAGTCGGTGAACCGAAAGAGTGAGCCTGGCGGCCCACTTGGAGGACGCGCTGATTGCCTTGACCCTATCTACCCGTTAGGTGCCGTCAGGGGCGGCCCGATCGGTTATGTGCGCCTCAGCAGTCGATGCAGCAGAGGCGCCAGGACGTGACGGGACCGCATAGGGACCGTCCAGAGATCATGGCCGGCCAAACCCCAGGCGCTAAGGAGTTCGTTGGCAGCGAGGAAACCTGTCGTTGCGGCGCGCTCCATGAGCGCGACCGGGAAGTCGCACCGGATGCCGTCGCCCGCCAGCACGATCCGCGGGTCCGGGGTATCCACTGTCGGCCGCTGCTCCCAGACGCCTGTGCCCCACAGTGGACAGTCGTCATTCACCAGCCATTCCTCCGCCACGATGGTTGCTGGCTGCAGCTCCGGATAGATCCGACGCAGCTCCGCCAGTAGTCGGGCCTTCAGCACAGGCTGGTCCGGCACTTCGGTCAACGCGTACGCGTGCAGCTCGACAACCGAACCGCCGTAAGCCGCTGCCCAACGCTTGGCACCCT
>Ga0190271_10003282_pt1 | contig 10103 bp, 11 predicted proteins | sample Popmic356T_FD_133747 | JGI IMG/M metagenome (GOLD analysis project Ga0190271, IMG submission 133747) | Populus adjacent soil microbial communities from riparian zone of Weber River, Utah, USA - 356 T | ecosystem: Environmental > Terrestrial > Soil > Riparian zone | place: USA: Utah | collected... | reverse complement strand
GCGCGAGCGGGCGGACGAGCTGCTCGAGCGCTTCGGCCTCGCCGCCGACGGCGACCGCCTCGCGCGCACCTACTCCGGCGGCATGCGGCGCCGGCTCGACGTCGCGGCCAGCCTGGTCGCGACCCCGCCCGTGCTGTTCCTCGACGAGCCGACCACCGGGCTCGACCCGCACTCGCGCAACGAGCTTTGGGCGGTCCTGCGCGAGCTGGTCGACGACGGCACGACGCTGCTGCTGACCACCCAGTACCTCGAGGAGGCCGACCGGCTCGCCGACCGCATCGCGGTGATCGACGGCGGGCGCGTGATCGCCCGCGGCACGCCGGGCGAGCTCAAGGCCCGCGTGGGCGGCGAGCGGGTGGTCGTCACGCTGCGCGGCGCCGACGAGCTCGGCGCGGCCGCCGCGGCGATCGCCCCGCTCGCGGCCGAGCCCCCCCACGGGGACGCCGGCACGCTCGAGGTGACCGCCCCGGTCGCGGCCGGCACGACGCTGCTCGGGATCGTCCGCGCGCTCGACGAGGCGGACGTGGCCGTCGCCGACGTCGCGCTCCGCGGCGCCACGCTCGACGACGCCTTCCTCACCCTCACCGGCCACACGACCGACACAGCCGAACTGGAGGTGGCCGCATGAGCGCCCTCGCCGACCCCGCCACCGCCTCCCCCGCGACCCGGCTCCGCTGGGCGCTCGGGGACTGCCTCGCGCTGACCAGGCGCAACCTCAGCCACGTCCGGCACGTGCCGGAGAAGCTGATCGACGTCACGCTGCAGCCGCTGATGTTCGTGGTGCTGTTCGCGTTCGTGTTCGGCGGCGCGATCGCCGTCCCGGGCGGCTCGTACCACGAGTACCTGATGGCCGGGATCATGGTCCAGACGTTCGCGTTCGCGATCATGGGCACCGCCGTCGGGCTGGCCGAGGACATGGCCACCGGCGTCGTCGACCGCTTCCGCTCGCTCCCGATGGCGCGCTCCGCGGTGCTCGCCGGTCGCGCCCTCGCGGACATCCTCTCGAGCCTGATCGCGCTGGCCGTGCTCGTCGTGGCCGGGCTGATCATCGGCTGGGGCATCCACGCGAGCGTCGCCTCGGCCGCGGCCGGCTTCGCGCTGACCCTGCTGTTCGCCTACGCGATGATCTGGGCGGGGATCATGCTCGGCCTGCTCGTCCGCTCGGCGGACGCGGCGCAGGGCGTCGTCTTCATCCTGATCTTCCCGCTGACGTTCCTGGCCAACACGTTCGTCGCGACCGGCGACCTCCCCGACGGGTTGCGCCAGTTCGCGGAGTGGAACCCGATCAGCGCGGTCACCGCCGCGCTGCGCGACCTGTTCGGCAACCCGACCGGCCTGCCGGCGCACCCGGCCTGGCCGCTCGAGCACGCGGTCCCGGTCGCGATCGCGTGGTGCGTCGCGATCATCGCCGTCTGCGCCCCGCCGGCGGTCGCGCGCTACCGGCGCGCCACGCGCTGAGGCCGGCGCTAGACGAGCTCGGGGCGCGCGCGGACGAGCCGCGGGTCGACGGCCATCGGCCGCTCGGTCGGCTGGCCGAAGTAGAAGCCCTGGCCGAAGTCGACGGCGAGGTCGCGCATCGCCTCGAACTCGCCGACCCGCTCGATCCCCTCGGCGACGACCCGCGCGCCGCCCTCGTGGGCGCACGCGACGAGCGCGGCGACGAGCCCGCGGCGGCCGGCGGAGTACTGGATCCCCGCGGTCAGCGCGGTGTCGATCTTCGCGAAGTCCGGCTTGAGCGCCTCGAGGTAGGCGAGCGACTCCGGTCCGCCGGACAGGTCGTCGAGCGCGATCAGCGCGCCGCGCCGCCGATGCGCGGAGACCAGCTCCTCGAGCATCGCGCGGTCGGTCGTCCGCTCCGGGCGGACGATCTCGAGGCAGATCCGCGACGGGTCGGCGTTGAGCCGGCTCGCCAGCGGCCAGGTCGTGCGCAGCGAGGAATCGACGTCGAGCGCCGCGCGCGGGTCGAGGTTGACGAACAGCAGCTCGCCCTCGGGCAGCAGCGGCAGCCCGATCTCGAGCGCGGCGGCGCGGGCGCGCGAGTCGAACGAGAAGAGCGCGTCGTGCGCCTCGGCGGCGGCGAGCAGCTCGCCACCGCGCACCTCGACGGCGCCCAGCTTGCCGCGCATGAGTGCCTCGCGGCCGAACGAGCGGCCCGTGGCGAGCTCGACGATCGGCTGGAAGTGCGGCTTCATCAGCCCGTGCGAGAGGAACTCGGGGAACCAGTCGGTGCGCGCGCGGTCGAGCAGCGTCTCGGCGGGCAGCGGGAGCGCGTGCTCGTCCGCGAGCCGGACCGCGAACAGGCAGGCGCGCTCGGACTGCGACAGCGCCTGCAGCAGGTCCTTGAGGCGCTCGTCCCAGCCGGGCCCGGCGAGCTCGAGGCCCTCGACCGCGATGTCGCCCGTCGGAGGCTCCGTCGCGAGGTGCTCGACCTTGTAGAGCACGGAGGGACGATGCGACAGGAGTCGCACGCCGTCGGTCATGTTCGGATCGCCCGCACCCATGGACGCTCCCTGTATCGGCCGATCGGCCGCCGGGCGTGAGGGGCGGCGGACGCCGTCAGACCTCGAGCACGAGGCCCTCGCGGGCGACCTCGACCGGGCCGCCGAACGTCGCCTCGGCCTCGGAGGCCGCCCAGCGGGCGTCCAGCTCGTCCGACAGGTGGGTGATGACCAGCCGGCGCGCGCCAGCGCGACGTCCGTGATCGCCGGCCTCGCCCGGCGTGAGATGCCCGCGCACCCCGTCGCGCTCGGGCCGCGGCAGCGTCGCCTCGATCAGCAGCAGGTCGGCGTCGCGGGCGAACTCGCACAGCTCGTCGGACGGCGAGGAGTCCGCGCCGAACACGAAGCGGCCGCCGCCGGCGGTGACCCCGACCGCGTAGGTCGGGACGTAGTGCGGCACGCGCTGGAACGCGACCTCGAGCGGCCCGACCTCGACGGTCTGGGCGGGGTCGAACTCCGTCAGCCGGAACGCGTTCTCGACCAGGTCCTCGTTGCCCCAGGCGCCGACGACGCGCCGGAACGTGTCCCGCGCACCCGGAGGAGCGTGCAGCACGGGCCGCGCCGGATGCGCGGTGCCCGGCCAGCGATCGACCGGGACCGGCTGCTGGCGCGGCGCGTAGGTGAGCGCGTACGAGAACGGGACCAGGTCGAGGAAGTGGTCCGCGTGCAGGTGCGTGATGAGGACGGCGTCGACGTCGATGTAGTCGACGACCTTGCGCAGCTTGGCGAACACGCCGTTGCCGCAGTCGATCAGCAGGCGGTAGCCGTGCTCTTCGACGAGATAGCCGGAACAGGCGCCGTCGGCATCCTGCCATGAGGGCGACTTGCCCAGGATCGTGATCTCCACTGCGGCGGGACCCTATCCCGCCGGGGGGTCACGCGTGAAGGGCCGCCTGCTCCTGCGCGGTCGGCAGCGCCCAGGCGACCTGCCGGCGGCGCTCCTGGCGGAACACGAAACGGAGCTGCTGCGGCGGGCGCAGGCCGTCCGGGTGATTCGGGCGGAACGTCGGGCACGCCGACTCGCAATCGAGCGCGCAGAGGAGGTTCTGCCTGAAGAAGCAGTCCTCGCAGCTCACCTTCTTCTCCCCCTGCTTCCCCGACACCGTCGCGTCCCCTTCACCGGATGATCACAGCCGCGGCGGAGCAAAGCGGACGGGCAGGCGACGCGCAACGGCGGAAGCCGCAAATCGCACGCTTCTCGTGGCCTTCCCGCAAAGAGGCGCGAAACGAACCCGATTCGCCCTGGGTGCGGGACGCCGACCCCGCTCGCTCCGCACGTTTCTACCCTCGGTGGAGATGCGGACCCTCGTCACCGGCGTGTCGGGCTATGTCGGCGGCGCGCTCGCCGGCCGGTTGCGCGAGGACGGGCACGAGGTCCGCGGGTTCGCGCGGACCCCGGCGCGGGTGACCGCCGCGGTCGACGAGCTGATCACCGGGGACGTCACGACCGGCGCGGGCCTGGACGCGGCGCTCGACGGGATCGACGTCGCCTACTACCTGATCCACTCGATGGAGGGCGCGGCCGCGGGCGCCTTCGCCGAGCAGGAGCGCGACGCCGCGCAGCGGTTCGCCGCCGCCGCGGTCGCGGCCGGGCTGCGCCGCGTGGTCTACCTTGGCGGGATCGTCCCCGCGGACGCGCCGCTGTCGCGCCATCTCGGCTCGCGCCTGGCGGTCGAGCGGGCACTGCTCGACGCGGTGCCCGAGGGGATCGCCCTGCGCGCCTCGATCGTCATCGGCGCGCGCTCGCGCTCGTTCCGGTTCCTCGTGCGGCTGGTCGAGCGGCTCCCGGTGCTGGCGCTGCCGGCCTGGCGCGAGAACCGCACGGCCCCGGTGGACGGCCGCGACGTGCTGGCCTACCTGGCCGGCGCGGCGACCGCCGGGCCGGAGCTGGCGGGGTCGTGGGACATCGCCGGCCCGGACGTGATGACCTACGCGGACATGATCGCCCGTATCTCCGATGCGATGCTCGTCCGCCGCCCCTCGCTCTCGCTCGGCGTCTCGCTGACGCCGGTGGCGTCCGTCGTCGCCGCGGCGGTCGCCGGGGAGGACCCGGCGCTGATCGAGCCGCTGATGGAGTCGCTCGAGCACGACCTGCTGCCGCGCGACGACGCCGCGGCCGCCGCGTTCGGCGTCCGGCTGCACGGCTTCGACGCGGCGGTGGAGCGGGCGCTGCGCGACTGGGAACGCGACGAGGAGCTCAGCGCACGGTGACCGCCGTCTCCGCCAGCATCGACATCCACGTCCCGCCCGAGCGGGTCTGGGCGGTGATCATGGACCCCCAGCACTTCGACGACTGGGTGACGATCCACCGCAAGCTCGGCCACGTCGACACCGGCGAGCCGCGCGAGGGCTTCCGCGTCGACCAGACGCTCTGCCTGCACCACGCGAACTTCAAGGTGAAGTGGGAGCTGGCCCGGATGGACGAGCCGCGCCACGTCGTCTGGGAGGGCCGCGGTCCGGCCGGGTCGCGCGCGCTGATCGAGGAACGTCTCGCGCCGCTGGACGGCGGCGCGTGGACGCGCTTCGACTACCACAACGAGTACGACCAGCCGGGCGGGATCCTCGGCCGGATGGCGAGCCGCGTGCTCGTCCAGGGCGCGGCCGAGCGCGAGGCCGGCCGCTCGCTGCAGAAGCTCAAGGCGCTGCTCGAGGACGGAGCCGGTGGACGATGACGTGCGACGGCCCGTCGTGCGGGATGGCGTCGATGCGCCACATGGCGGCGGCCGGATCCAGGAAGCCCGCCGTGGTCATCCGGCCCGGGTCCGCGAGCCAGACCTCGCCGCCGGCCGCGGTCAGGCGCGGGAGCAGCGCGAGCAGCTGCTCGCCGTTGCGCGCCTCGTAGAGCACGTCGGACGCGAGCACGAGCGGCCACGGCGGGCCGAGCGGCTCGGGCGGCGCGTCCCAGCGGAACACGCGCGCGTCGAGCTGCGCGTCGTTGCGCTCGGCGTTGCGCGCGGTCATCGCCACCGACGCCGGTGACCAGTCCGTGGCCAGCACGCGCCCGCCGGCGAGCGCGGCCGCGATCGACGGCAGCCCGAGCCCGCAGCCGAGCTCGATCACGCGCCGGCCGGTCAGCGGCCGCCGGGCGACGACGCGGGCGAGCGCGAGCGCGCTCGGCCACAGCTCGGCCCAGTAGGGCAGGAACTCCTCGTGCTCGAACGCCTCCTCGCTGAGCAGCGCGTCGCGGTCGCGCGGCGCGAGCAGCGCGAGCTCGCGGCCGGGCAATGCGACGACGTGTTCGACGAGGTCCTCCACCGCGCGCCATGATGGCGGTATGCCACCGGTGCGCCTCGACCGTGACGGCGACGTCGCCGAGCTGGTCCTCGACGCCCCGCCGCTGAACCTGTTCCACGAGGCGGTGCTCGCCGGCGTCGTCGAGGCCGTGGACGCCGTCGAGGCCGACCTGCCGCGCGCGCTGCTCTTGCGCGCCGAGGGCAAGGTGTTCACCGCGGGCGTCGACGTCCACAGCTTCGAAGGGCTCGACGCCGCCGGCGGCGCGGAGCTCACCGCCCGCTACCTCGACGTGACCCACCGGATCGAGGCGCTGCCGCTGCCCACGCTCGCCGTGGCCCACGGCCTGTGCCTCACCGCGGGGTTCGAGCTCAGCCTCGCCTGCGACCTGCTGTGGGCGGCGCGCGGGGTGCAGTTCGGGCTCGTGGAGAAGGTGGTGGGGATCACCCCGCTCATGGGTGGGACGCAGCGGGTGGCCGACCGCGCCGGCGCGGCGCGGGCGCGCGAGCTGGTGATGACCGGCGGCCTCTACACCGCCGAGACGTTGCACGAATGGGGTGTGGTGAACCGCGTGCTCGACCGCGGCGACCTGCTCGACACCGCGCGCCGCTTCGCCGCCGGGCTGGCCGCCGGCCCGACCCGCGCGCACGCCGCGACGAAGGCGGTGGTCAAGGCGCAGTCCGACCACGGGGTGGCCGGAGCGGACGCCGACGTGGCGCGTCTGACCTCACATCTGTTCGAGACGCGTGACACCCGCGAGGCGATCGAGACATTCCTCACACAGGGCCCCGGCAAGGCCACGTTCACGGGAGAGTGAACATCACTGTAACCTCTCTGACCGACCACGGATTTTTGTGAAAGGTGAGATGAGGATGGCGGACTTTCTGGAGGAGAAGCGCAAGGAGATCCAGGCCCGGCTGAAGGAGCTCAAGCCGCTGGTCGAGGAGTATCAGCGGCTGGAGGCGGCCGAGCGTGCGCTCGCCGGCGTCAACGGCGGCACGCCGGCGCGCGCGGCGTCCGCCCCGGCCGCGCGCCGGCGCCGCGGCTCCGGGTCGGGCTCCGGCACCGGGCGGCGCGGCCGGCCCAAGGGCTCGGGCACCCGCTCGCTGCAGGCGCTCGAGCTCGTGCGCGCACGCCCGGGCATCACGATCCCCGAGCTCGCCGAGGCGATGGGGATCAAGCAGAACTACCTCTACCGGGTCATGCCGACGCTGGCCGAGGAGGGCCAGGTCGTCAAGTCCGGCCGCGGCTGGCACGTCCGCGACAAGGACGCCGCCTAGCTCTAGATCAGGCCGAGCTTCTCGACCGCCTCGCGCTCTCCCGCGAGCTCCTCGACCGTCTTGTCGATCCGCTCCTGGGAGAACGCGGGGACGTCGAGCCCCTGGACGATCTCGATCGACCCGCCCGACGTCCGGCACGGGAACGAGGAGATGATCCCCTCCTGGACGCCGTAGGAGCCGTCCGACGGGACGGCCATCGAGACCCAGTCGCCGTCGGCGGTGCCGTTCACCCAGTCGTGGACGTGGTCGACGGCGGCGTTGGCGGCCGACGCGGCGGACGAGGCGCCGCGCGCCTCGATGATCTCCGCGCCGCGCTTGCCCACGCGCGGGATGTACTCGTCCGCGACCCAGGCCTCGTCGCCGACCGCGTCCCACGCGCGCTGCCCGCCCACCCTCGCGTTGAACAGGTCCGGGTACATCGTCGGCGAGTGGTTGCCCCAGACCGCCATGTTGGTGATCTCCGCGACGCCGACGCCGAGCTTCTGCGCGAGCTGGCCGACGGCGCGGTTGTGGTCGAGCCGCGTCATCGCGGTGAAGCGCTCGGCGGGCACGCCGTCGGCGTTGCGCTGCGCGATCAGCGCGTTGGTGTTGGCCGGGTTGCCGACCACCAGGACCTTGATGTCGTCGGCCGCGCCGGCGGCGATCGCCTCGCCCTGCGGCTTGAAGATGGCGCCGTTGGCCTCGAGCAGGTCCGCGCGCTCCATGCCCTTCGTGCGCGGGCGCGCGCCGACGAGCAGCCCGATGTTGGTCCCCTCGAAGGCGGGCTTCGGGTCGTCGAAGATGTCGATCCCCGCGAGCAGCGGGAACGCACAGTCGAACAGCTCGAGCGCGGTGCCCTCGGCGGCCTTGACCGCCTGCGGGACCTCGAGCAGGTTCAGGTGCACGGGACGATCGGGGCCGAGCAGCTGGCCGGACGCGATCCGGAACAGCAGCGCGTAGCCGATCTGCCCGGCTGCGCCGGTGACGGTGACCTTGGTGGGCTGGGGCATGTTGGGGTTCATCTCCTCGCGCGGCGTTCAGTCGGTCCGGAACGCTATGCGACCATCTGTAGCGCATGACGACCTCCCGATCGCTCCCCCTGCTGCGGATCTTCGGGATCCGCGTGGGCGTGAACCCGTCGTGGTTCCTGATCCTCTTCGTCGTCATCTTCGTGCTCTGGGACTCGCTTTCGGACACGCTGGACGCGAGCGACACGACCGTCTACGTGGTCGCGGTGGTGGCCGCCGCGAGCTTCTTCGCGTCGATCGTCGCCCATGAGCTCGGGCATGCGCTCGCCGCCCGGCGCGAGGGGATCTCCGTCGAGGGCATCGACCTGTTCCTGTTCGGCGGGGTGATGAAGATGAGCCGCGACACCGACTCGCCAGGGGCCGAGTTCCGCGTGGCGGTCGCCGGCCCGCTGGTCACCTTCCTGCTGATCGTGCTGAGCACCGCGGCCGCGGTGCTGCTCGCCGGCGCCGACTCGTTCTGGGACGCGGCGCGGCTCTCCGCCACGGCCGACGCCACGCCCGCGGAGGTCGTCGTCTCGCTGCTCGTCTCGATGAACCTGCTGCTGCTCGTGTTCAACCTCGTCCCCGCCTTCCCGCTCGACGGCGGCCGGATCGCCCGCGCGGCGGCGTGGAAGCTGACCGGCGACCGCAACAAGGCGACACGCTTCGCCGCGACGATCGGGATCGGCTTTGGCTGGCTGCTGATCCTCGGCGGGCTCGCGCTGGTCGTCCTCGTCGAGGGCGCGGTCTTCGACGGCATCTGGTTCGCCGCGCTGGGCTGGCTGCTCGCCTCCGCCGCGCGCGGGACGCTCGCGCAGACCCGCTTCACCGAGCAGCTCGCCGGGATCACCGTCGCCGACGTGATGGACAGCGAGCCGGTGACGATCCCCGCCACCACCCCTGTCGCCCGCGCCTACGAGGAGTTCTTCCTGCGCTACCAGGGCTGGGAGTGGTTCGCGGTCGTCGAGGATGACGGCCGCTACGCCGGCCTGGCCCACCGCCGGGCGGTCGAGCACGCCGCGCTCGAGGAGGGCGGCCAGATGGCGATCCGCGACGTCGCCGCACCCGGCGCGGCCGAGGGCCAGGTCCCGGCCGACGCGCCGCTCGAGGCGCTGCTTGCGTCCGAGCCGCTGCGCCGCCTGGGCGCGCTGATGGCCGTCGACGCCGACGGGCGGCTGCGCGGGGTGGTCACCTTCGAGCAGGTCACCCGCGCGCTGCGCACCCGCCTGGCGCCGTCCTAGGCGAACGACTCCTCGCGCCGGCCGTCCCGCCGGCCGTCGCCGCGCTGAGGAACACGGCGTGCGCGCGATCCCGGAGTGGCGCGGTGGAGGCCTCCCTGTTCACTAAGATCGCCCCCGTGCCCGCACATGACGTCCTCATCATCGGCGCCGGACTGGCCGGACAGCGGGCCGCCCTCGCAGCCGCGGAAGCCGGGGCGACGGTGGCGATCATGTCGAAGGTCCATCCGGTCCGCTCGCACTCGAACGCGGCCGCCGGCGGCATCAACGCGGCGCTCAACCCCGACGACTCGTGGGAGTCGCACGCGTTCGACACGGTGAAGGGCTCGGACTACCTCGGCGACCAGGACGCGATCGAGATCATGTGCCGGGAGGCCCCGAACGAGGTGCTCTGGCTCGAGCACCGCGGCGTCACCTTCCACCGCAACCCCGAGGGCAAGCTGGGCACGCGGGCGTTCGGCGGCGCGTCCGCCGCGCGGACGTACTACGTCGCCGACATCACCGGGCAGGCGCTGCTGCACGTCCTCTACGAGCAGCTGATGAAGGTCCACGCGAAGGTCGACCGCTACGAGGAGTGGTTCATCACCAACCTCGTGCAGGACGACGACGGGAACTGCTGCGGCGCGGTGGCGCGCAACATCCGCGACGGCTCGATGGAGCTGTTCAGCGCCAAGGCCGTCATCCAGGCGTCGGGCGGCGCCGGCCAGTGCTTCAAGCCGACCACCAACGCCCTCATCTGCACCGGCGACGGGATCGCGCAGTCGTTCCGCATCGGCGCCCCGCTGATGGACATGGAGATGATCCAGTACCACCCGACCACGCTGGCCGGGAACGGGATCCTGATCACCGAGGGCGCGCGCGGCGAGGGCG
>Ga0190271_10003281_pt1 | contig 10103 bp, 10 predicted proteins | sample Popmic356T_FD_133747 | JGI IMG/M metagenome (GOLD analysis project Ga0190271, IMG submission 133747) | Populus adjacent soil microbial communities from riparian zone of Weber River, Utah, USA - 356 T | ecosystem: Environmental > Terrestrial > Soil > Riparian zone | place: USA: Utah | collected... | reverse complement strand
TACCTGCAGACCATCAAGCGGTTCCTGCAAGTGAGCCCCGGCTCCACGGTGCTGCTGCGCGGCCACGTGGACAACGCGCGCGTCGACGAATTCAGGAAGTCGGGCGGCGAGCAACTCGTGCAGAGCATGGCGCTCAAGGCCATGGAGCTGTCACGTCAACGCGCGGTCGCGGTGAGTGACGCCCTGCTCGCAAAATTCCCGGAGATCGACAAGACAAGAGTCGAGTCGGTGGGCCGTGGCTGGGAAGAGCCCACGGGCACCACCGACAACGCTCAGAACCGCCGCGTGGAAGTGCAGTGGTTCACCATCGAATGATCCTCAGCTCGTGGCGCAGCGCGCCACCAGGATGTTCGACCACGGGCTCGTGCCGTTCATCGTCACGTCGCTGCGGGTGATCTGGTAGTAGCCACCGTTCGCGGTGAACGCAGTGCTGCACGTGCGGCCGATGGCGATGCGGCCGACGATGGCGCGCGGCGACCAGGTGCCGTTCGACTGCTGGAGCACGTCGTAGACATCCACGGACGTGGTTCGCAGGGTGCCGGTCGGCGGCGGCACGGGCGTCGACGCGGTAATGGTGATGTTCACCGTGCGCGCAGCCGTCCCGCCAGTGACCGCCTTGGTCGCGATGTTGCTGCTGTCGGATTCCGCGTTGCTCGTATTGAACGCGCGAACCGCGAAGTACCACGTACCCGGCGTCAACCCGCTGATCGTGGCCGAACGCCGCGTCATGTCGTCGATGAGGGTGTTGCTGGTGAGCGCCGTGCTGCTGGTGCCGTAGTACACGCGGAAGCCCGCGAGATTGGTCAGCGCGCTGCCGTCGGTGTTCGTCGTCGGCGCGACCCACGAAACGGTCGTCGACCCCGAGCCCCAGGTGCAGGTGAGCGTGTAGTTAGTGCTGGCATTGATGGACGGCAGGGTCTGGGTGCCGGAAACGGCCTTGCTTCCGGACCAGCCGCCGCTGGCGACGCAGCTCGAGGCGACCGGGTTGGTCGACCACGTCAGCACGGGCACCAGGCTCCCGGTGGCAGACGTCTGGTTGGCTTGCAGGGAAACTGTTCCGACGGACTGCGCTTGCGCGAGACCTGCGACAACAAGAGACCCAACGACGAACAGATTGCGAATTGTCTTGGCGCTCACGAACAGACCCCACGAGTCAGTAAAGGATTGAGGCCAGAGTGGGTGAGCACGTCAGACGCAGCAAACGAACTGCAGGATTCTGCTGACTTGAAAAAAGGTAAACCCTGACGCCCGCGTGCGACACGCGCGCCGAAACGCGCCAAATGTCTAGAAGAAACCCCGGCGCGTAACAGGTCGCGGTGATTCTTTTCCGCTATATCGGAGCTATCGGGAACGGAGTCGAAATCGCGATGTGTTTTCTGTCACACCTGAAGGGTGACGGCATCTGGCGACAAAAACTAGAACAGCGACGAGCACCTGCTCGGTTCGACTACGGGAGTGGAGGTCAACGCGGCCTCGACGTGCTTTCGCGTGTCGAGCACTGCCGCCTCGAGCGGCGACGCCGGTGCATCGAATTTCACCGCCCGCAGCAGCTCGAGCGCGCGCGCGGGACATCCGAGGTCTAACAACGACTGCGCGAGGTTGTTGCGCGCGCCAAGGTTGTTAGGGTCGATGCGCAGTGCCGTGGCATAGTCGCGCGCCGCGTTCGCAAGATTGCCGGCGCGATATTCGGCGGTGCCACGCCCTATCCATGCCACGGGTTCAGCGGGCCAGCGCTGCACGGCCGCGTCGAATGCCAGGCGTGAATCGGCCGGGCTCGCGCCGCGTTCGAAATCCGCGGCGGACTGTAGATAGAGCGTGGGGTCCGCGCTGGCCGGCGTCTCTCCGGGACGCAGCACCACCATCGCCCAGCGACCGCCGTGGTGCCAGGCAACCATGAAGGTTCGCGCGCGCCACTCCTGTCGGCGTTTCTTGCCGGAACGCAGGATGAATCTGTCGGTTGCCGCGTCGTAACCGATCACCACCGCGTAGTGCCACCGGGGCCAGAACGACAATCCGTAGTTGTGAAGCACGAGCACCGGCCGGCCCGCGGCGAGTTCTTCGATCACCGATTCCAGGTTTCGCGACAGCGCATAGGAAAGCCGGCCGAACTTTCGCGGCGCCGCCAGCATTTCCACCTGCAGGCTGCCCTTGCGCGCGGGCAGATAGACCACGGGCACCAGCGCCTCGGGAGTCGTGTCCGCGTTCGAAGCAACCAGCAAGGTGGCCAGCGCAGCGGGTCCGCACTGGTACTTGTCCTGGGAAAAGAATGGCGTGGCGTCGAGCTCGACGGCGCGTTGCGCACCGGCCGGCAGATGGCCGGGGATGAACGGCTCCCGCGTGACACACGCGGACAGCAGGCCTGCGGATGCGAGAAGGAAGGTGAAGCGCGCGGCCAGGCCGGCCGCGCGCTTCTTCATCAGTCTTTCTTCTTGAAGGATGGGCTCAGGTCTTCTTGAAGATGTCGATGACGCCCGTCAGCTCGAGGATGATCAGCACGATGAACACCGCGCCGACCAGCCAGACAGCATCGCCGCCCGCGGGCGCGTTCTGCATGTCGACGGCAAGGCGGTGCAGTTCCCGATCGTTGAGACTGGCGACGCGCCGGTCGACAGCCGCGGCATCCAGGCCCATTTTCTCCATCTGCGCGCGCACTTCGGCGCGATCGAGCTGGCTGCGCACGACGCTCATATCCGCCGCGCGATCGGCAGTGACCAGTTCGGCGGTGTCGACGATGGCCGCGGAAGCGGCGCCCGCCATTCCCATATTCAGGATGGCCACGGAAAGGATGCCGACAGCGAACTTTCGCCACGGTGAATGTTTCATGTAAGGAGACCTCCGAAAGTGAGCAAACCGGGGGGAACCTTAGCAAAAACGGCGGATAGAAATGTAGGACGGCAGGAGAGCGTGACGGGAGTAACTTAACGATCAACGAACTCTCGCCATCAGGCGCCCTGTCAGGTAGCGCAGACCCGAGGAAGCATCGATGAAATTAGCCACAGTCTCAAAACTCGCGGGCACCCTGCTGGTGCTGGCCTTGAGCGGCGGCGTTACAGCCGGAGAAGCTCCGGTTCCCCTGGTCCGCATCGCCGAGCTCGAGATCGACCCGGCGCAGCTGGAAAAGTACAAAGCCGCGGTCAGGGAGGAAATGGAAATATCGGTCCGCGTCGAGCCCGGGGTGCTGGCCATCTACTCCGTCGCGCTGAAGGAAGATGCGACGAAGCTTCGCTTCTTCGAAATCTATGCGGATGAAGCCGCGTACCGCGCGCACATCGCATCGCCCCATTTCAGGAAATACGTGGAGATCACCAAGGACATGATCCGGTCGCGGAAGCTCATCGAGACGGTGCCGGTTCAGCTCAGCGCGAAGAAGTGATCGGCACACCCATCGCTTCGAGGGCTTCGCCGATCGCGCGGTCATCGTCCCCGTTGACGGCACGCGCCTGCGTTTCGATCTCGTCCGCGCGCTCGAACAGCGGCTTGAACAGGCCGAGCTTGTCGACCGGCCCTTTCAACGTGATGACGCCTTGTTTGGCGAAGGCCGCGTTCCACCGGTCGCGTACGCGATCCCAGAATTCCCGCGTGCGTTCGTAGTAGCGATCAGCGCCCGCGAAATCGGCGTCACGGATCCGCTCGTAGCGCGCGAAGCCGTACTCGCGCGCGAGATATGGCCGCGTGGCGGAGAGCGCGCGCTGATCGGTGAGCACTGCCTTGAGGTTGTTCTCTTCCTGGAGCCAGCCCGTCGCGATGACGGTGTGGCGATTCGTGCCGATCAGCAACTGGTAGTCGCTGCGCACGCTCCATTCACGTCGCGGCAGCGGGCGCCAGGTGTCGCCGCTCACCCAGGTGGAAAAACTCGCGCCATGCTGCCAGCGGCCGATGCTCGCGTATCGCGGCGACTCGTCCACCTGGTACACCACCTGTTTCCACGCGCCCCCGGCCTCGGCCGCAGTCAGCTTGCGACGCTGCCAGCGATCCAGCCCCAGGTACTCGACGATCTCCGTGGGTTCGAAGGTCCAATCCTGCCGCCAGTGCTTGGTGACCATGGGGTCGCTGGCCTTGCCATCGGGCTGCAGGATGCGCATCTCGAGGATGTGCACGAGGCTCACGAACTTCGGATCGTCGCGATCGACGTACACTTTCTCCGTGCCCCAGGATTGATAGGGCGCTACGGGTTTTGCACCGGCGGCAAACGGAGCGGCTTCGAGGAAATCGAACGTGACGCGATAGGTTCCGCTCATGGCGAGAATGGCGCGCCGGTCGCGTTCGAGCGGCGCGAGGTCCGTCGCCTGCAAAGCCTTCCAGGCCGCCGATTCCACCTGATCGAGCGTCACGGGCACACCCTTCGTCGTGCCACCGCGGGGCTTGAGCGTGTTGCCGTCGATCGGCCATGAGAAGGTGTAGCGGGCAGCACTGTCTTGCGCTTGCGCGGCTGAAGACCAGGCCAGCGCTAGCAAGATCAGGAAGAGTGAACGGGTTGATTCGCGGCCAGGTTTTTTCATAGCGCTTCCAGACTCCACTGGAGAGTCGTAACTTGAAGGCTGGCTACCCCGGAAGAGGCGGGGCTGGCTGGCGAAATTACTGGCGCGGAAATATTTCCGGGTTCCGCGCGACGCCGAATGCTATCACAGGGTATTACGAGTCCCCGGAAGCCCCGGACTGCCAAAACGCTGCCGGGAACCTGCAACTTTCCGCTGATCCGTCGCGTCTGACGAATCGCAACAGTATCGACAGGGAGGTCCTCATGAATCCACGCTTTCGCGCTGTAGCTCTTTGCCTGTTCGCCAGCACCTGTTCCGCAACATCGGTGCAGGTCGGCAGCCTCCGCGAGGCCGCCGAATCGATCAACAAGACCATCCGTGCCAACCACTACCGCCCCGCCGAACTCGACAGCGAGGCGTACCTGCAGATCGAAGCGGAAGTGCTCGAGCTCGGCGAGAAATCGAAGTCGGCCGGCGAATTCCTGAACAGTTTCAACGCGCTCTGGCGCAAGGGCCCGTTTTCGCACGTGGTGCTGCGGAAGGCCGAGGAACCTGCGGCGGTGCGCATTGCGCGCATCGACACCGAGGACGCGGGCAATGGCGCCGTGAAGCTGGCGTGGCATCGTTCCGCCGCCATTCTCACGGTCAACACCATGAATGGCGCCGACACCATCAAGGCGATCGATGCGGCCTACGACGAGATCGTCGCGCGCAAGGCTGAAAAGCTGATCATCGACCTGCGGCGAAATGGCGGCGGCGCATTCGCCGTGGTGCCCCTGGTCGGCCATCTCATCGACAAGCCATTCGATGCCGGCGTCTTCGTCGTCGGGTCGTGGTACGCCATGCACGCGGCGGCTCCCGGCCCCGCAGATTTTGCCTCCGCCACGCCGTGGCGCGGCTATTCGGTGGAGGCCTTTCAGGCCGATGTGCTGACGCGCCCGCTGACTAGCTACCGCATCGATCCCATGGAGCCCCGCTTTGCGGGCCCGGTCATCGTGCTCACCAGTGCCCGTTCGTTCAGCGCCGCGGAAATCGCCGCCGACGCGCTGAAATCGACCGGAGTCGCAAGGATCGTCGGCGAAAAAACTCCCGGCGCCGTCCTGTCATCGAAGCTGTTCGACATCCCCGGCGGCTTTCACCTGCGCGTGCCGATTGCCGACTACTACTCCGTCAGAGGCGGGCGCCTGGAAGGCGCTGGCGTGACGCCGGATATTCCCGCCAGCGCCGATCAGGCACTGGAAGTCGCGCTTGGGTTGTAATCTGCTGCGCTCGTGAGCCACTTGCCTGCGCTGGTTCGAAAGGAATCGGCCGGGAGAAATGCGCGCACTAAGGTGAGCTCCTCATCCACACCCGAAGGAGCGATCCATGCGCAAATCAATCAGTACTCTCACGCTCGCTTGTCTCGTGACGGCGAGCGCGCTCGCATCCTCCGATCGGGAACGCGAAACTCTTGTGCGATACCGGCAGGCGCAAATGGAATTCCGCGAGGGGAACGTTGCGGTTATCGGACCACTCATCAACAGCCTCGAATCCGCGGTGGGGCGATCTCCCCACAATGCTGATCTGTGGGAAGCACTCGGCAATGCCTGTATGTCGAAGCTGGGCGTGTCGTACGATTCATCCACAGGACCAGCCGCACTGATTGCGCTGGCCGAGCGAGCCCGCAGCGCCTATGCACGCGCCCTTTCCATCGAAAAAGACAACGCCTTGCTACTGGCCAGTCTTGGCATGGCCGAAATGGCGCTCTCCGGTCTCAAGCAGGATGGGCCAGGCATGATGAAATCTGTCGAGAACATGAATGCTGCGATCGTCATGGCGCCAAATTCGACGGCTGTCAGGTTGACGAGAGGATTCATGATCGTGGGTCTTCCTGTTGGCATGCGCGATACGGCAGCCGTCAAGGAAGACCTGACATTCCTCCTGGGCGTTGCTCCCGGCGGACGCCCTGAGGATGTGCTTCACGTGTTACTCGGAGACGTCTATGCGGAGACGGGTGCGCTCGACGACGCACGCCGCGAGTACGAGCAGGTGACCGGCGCCTCCCGCTTCGCGTCAGAACAGGCACGTTCGAGACTCGATGAACTGAAGAAAGGCGCCGTATCACCCGCATCCGTAGGCGCGGTGCGGGCGAATCTCGGCCGGTGCGTGATGTGTCACGCGCCGGGGACCGACAACTGATATGCCGGTCGAGCTCAACTACGCCGCGCTTCATTCCATCGGGTTCGCAGCGAGTGCAGCGCTCTGCGCGCTGCTGTGGCTCATGCAGCGTCGAGCTGACCGTGCTTCCGGTGGCCCAGGTGGATTTCAAATCCTCTGGGCCGCCGGCTTCATCTGGACGCTGGGCAACTTCCTGAAATACATGCTGCTGCTCGCTGGAACAGGTGCGGACGCAACGAGCTTGCGCCTTGCCGGGATGCTGGCATGGAGCAGCACGATCATCGGCCCGTTTGCGATCGGACGCTTTCTGCAGGCCGGGATTGGAACTACGAGCCGCGCAGCGCGCGCGTTCATGATGTTTACCGGCGCGGTGTCCCTGGTGAGTCTCGGCATGTTTGCCTGGGCAGGAGCCACTAACGGCCTGGATGTCGACGGCAGCTGGTATCCGAAGGTGTCTTTCTATCTCGCACAGGCCGTGACCGCAATTGCGCTGATGTTCTATTGGATTTGTCATGAACCCAACTTGGGATCAAAGGCATCGATGCCGCGCTGGTTCGTCCGCGGCGCATTCCTGCTCGCCGCTGTTCAAATCACGGCCACGTTGGTCAGCATGCAGGATGCCTGGTTGCCAGTCGGGGTGCGCTCGTACGTGGGCCTCATCGGCGAACACTGGCCAATTCCCTGGTCGATTCTCATCGCAGTTTCACTGGCCCAGATTCACCACGCCGACCTGGTTCTCAAGCGCAGCCTCTGGTTGTTAGCCTGCATGTCGGTCGCAGCATTGGCCAGCGTGTTCGTTTTCCGGCCTGCGTCCGCAATGGCCGTGGTTACATCGACTCTCGCATGTGCGACGTTGCTGCTGAGTGCACCGCTACTCATCCGCGCGCTGAATTTTTTCGTCGATCGCATATTCCTGGATCGCCCGGACTACGGCGTGGCAGCCAGGGCCTTCGAAGAATCCGTACGACGCATATACGACGAGGAACAGGTCTTCGATAGCGCCTTGCATACGGTGCGCTCCACGCTGCGTCTCGATGCCCGATTCGTGCCGGTGAGCACCGATGCAGCCTCCGCGACGCGCGCACTTGCGTCGATCCCGATCGAGAAAGCGAACCTTCCCTGCCATCGCCTCGAAGTCTCGGCCAGCCATCAAGCGCGCACTTTGATGAGCCAGGAATTCGGATTCCTGAACGCCGTCGCCACCCAGGTTAGTCGCCGACTGGATGCCATTCACTTCGAAAACGAGCAGCGCGCGCACCACCTGCGCGAAGAACGACTCAAACGTCTATTGACCGAGGCCGAGCTGAAGGCACTGCGTACCCAGGTCGATCCTCACTTCCTGTTCAACACGCTGAACACCATCGCAGACCTCGTCAGCTCGAATCCACAACAGGCGGAAGGGATGATCGAACGGCTGGCCGAATGTTTCCGTTATGCGCTGACCAGGCATTCCCGCGATCTGTCGACACTGGACGACGAGCTCGAGTTTGCGCGCCACTACCTGGAGATCGAGCGGGTGAGATTTGGTGAACGCCTGCGCGTCGAACTATCGCGCGGTGATGCGCGCGGAACCGAGGCCGTGCCCTCATTGCTGCTGCAGCCGCTGCTGGAAAACGCCATCAGGCACGGGCTCTCGCCGATGCGGGAAGGCGGCCGCATCAGCGTCGTCGCGAAGCTCGAGGGCGACTTCCTCCGGCTGCAAATCGACGACGATGGCGTCGGTCTGCGACCGGATTTTGGCGAAAGACTCGGAGTCGGCCTGCAGAATGTGAAAGAGCGGCTCCATACGCTGTACTCGCAGGCTGCCAGCCTGGCGATTGGCAGCCGCCCCGGCGAACGCGGAACTTCCGTGACCATCCTGGTGCCGTTGCATGGAAATTAGAGCGCTGATCGCCGACGACGAATCCTCGGCGCGTTCACGCCTGCGCAAGCTCCTGGCCGCCCACCCCGGCATCGTGATCGAAGCCGAGGCTCACGACGGTGTCGAGACCCTGGAAGCAATCCAGAAATACCGGCCCGGTGTCGTGTTCCTCGACGTGCAGATGCCCGGCCTGAACGGTTTCGAGGTGATCCAGGCATTGACGCCGGAGGAGTTGCCGCTGATCGTCTTCGTGACGGCCTACGACGAATACGCCCTGGCTGCCTTCGAAGCCAACGCCGTGGCCTATCTGCTCAAGCCGGTGGAGCGATCGCGCCTGCAGACTGTCGTGCAGCGGCTCGAGCAAATCGCCCGCACGCCGGGCGAAACATCGCAGGAACAGATCCGCACGAACCTCGTTGCACAGTCCCGGCCCCAGCCGCTGCATCACGTTCTGGCACTGCAGCGCGATCGCTACCTGCTGATTCCGTTGACCGACGTGTGCTTTTTTCGCGTCGAGGACGGCGTCACCAGGCTGAAAACCGCAACTGCCCTGTATCGCACCAACTACGCCATCGGCGACCTCGAAGCCAGGCTGCCGAGTCCGCCGTTCTTCCGGGCCCACCGCTCCGTCATCGCCAACCTCGATATGGTCGCGGCGATCAGCCCGATGTTCAAAGGCTCGTTGCAGCTCACGATGAAGGATGCCGCGAGCAGTGAAATCCAGGTCAGCGAGCGGCAAGCGAAGGCCGTTCGGGAAATTTTGCAGATCTGAGGCGTTCCTTTGTAAACCCGGAGCTATTCCGTAGCTGTTCGTGATGACTCCTGAGCCGCACCCCGGCTGTAGTTGCACCGTCATCTACAGGAGGTTCACGATCATGAATAACAAGGGGATAGTCGCTTCTCTTCTACTTTCCGGTGGCGCCCTGGCACTGGCGGCCGCCTTTCCCGGCCAGGCGCTCGGGGATCACGGCCAGAGTGCGGAGCAGCTCAAGCAACATTCGGGCGAACTGGTGCGGGTGGTTCGCGAAAACACGCGACGCTTTCGCGACGTGAACCAGGCGGAGGCCGAGGGGTACCACCTGCTGTTCGGTTGCGTCAGCGGGCCTGACGACGGCGCGATGGGCCTGCACTACGTCAACATGGAGCTGGTGATCGATCCCGCGCTGGATCCGCGCAAGCCGGAAATCGTCATCTACGAGCCGCTGCCCAACGGCGGACGCAAGCTGATCGGGGCGGACTTTCTCGTGTTCGCCTCCGACTGGCATGCCACCCACACCGGCACGCCGGAACTCGGCGGACAGCTCATGCACCTGATCGAGAGCCCGAATCGCTTTGGCCTGCCGGCCTTCTACACGCTGCACGTCTGGGCGTGGAAACCGAATCCGACCGGGGCGTTCGTGAACTGGCATTCCGACGTGTCCTGCGAGCAGTTCGACGGACAGGCGAGCTGAACATGTCAGCCGCTATCTACCGTGCTTCCGCGTTCCTCTTCAGCAACATCAGCTATGGCGTATTCATGCTGGTGTTCCTGTACCTGCTCGCGTTCCTCGGCAACCTGCAGGTCCGGACCCTGATCCCGAGCTCCATCGATGTCGGGCGCGACATGG
>Ga0190271_10003280_pt1 | contig 10104 bp, 8 predicted proteins | sample Popmic356T_FD_133747 | JGI IMG/M metagenome (GOLD analysis project Ga0190271, IMG submission 133747) | Populus adjacent soil microbial communities from riparian zone of Weber River, Utah, USA - 356 T | ecosystem: Environmental > Terrestrial > Soil > Riparian zone | place: USA: Utah | collected... | reverse complement strand
CCACGTTCGAGGCTCGAATCATAGGGAGTGTCACTCCCCAGAACGTGCGCCAGCGTCCGGCTCCGTCGATCGACGCGGCCTCGTGCACATCATGCGGCACGGTCTGCAGAGCGGCCAGCTGCAGCAGGAACGCGAACGGCCAGATCCCCCAGATCGACACGATGACCAGCACAAAGAACGACAGCGGACCCACCAGCCAGAACGGACCCTCCTGGAGAAGGTGCAACTGGTCGACGAGAACGGTGTTGATAAGCCCGTCCTGCTGATTGAACATGAAGGCCCACGCGATGATCCCGACGAAGGCGGGGACGGCGTACGGCACCAGGAAGAACACCCGGACCACGGCCTGGCCGCGGAATCGAGAAGTCAGGAAGTAGGCGGCTGCGGTGCCCAGTGACCACGAGATGCCGATGACGAGGACCGTGTAGATGATCGTCCGCAACAGGGTTTCGAAGAACTCGGCGCCGATCGCGCCGGCCGGGTTCAGCCCGTTGACGTAGTTGGCGAAGCCGACGAAGGGCGCCGCGAGCCAGTTCCGGATCGAGATCTGGTTCAGCTGCACGAAGCTGATCCAGACACCCAGGGACATCGGGATGATGTGAATCAGCAGCTCGGCGATGGCCGCAGGCAGAACCAGCAGGTACGGGAGAATATTGCGCTTCGGTCGGCGGTTGTGGAAGTAGTCCTCCGGATGCTCGAAGTCGAGCGGAGGCTGCGGAGGCTGCACGGTTAAGGTTGCCATTTCGACACCATCCATTTGTGGCCGGGGCGACACGGTCCGCGTCGCCCCGGCGGATCGGGTTTATTACTGGGAGGCCTCGAGCTGGCTGTTCGCCTCGTCGAGCGCGGCCTGGATATCCGCCCGGCTCACCGAGCCCTGTGTGGCAGCCTGCGCCGCCAGACCCTTCAGTGCATCGCCGATGAGCGTCTCCGCCTGCCCGGTGAGCAGGTTGTCGGGGAAGCCCGCAGCGGTGTTCGCGAGGATCTCGGTGTTGACCTTGAAGACCGGGTCGCTGGAAACATCCGCATCCGCGGCAGCAGCCGTGTTGACCGGGAGGATTCCCTTGATGTTCTTCGCCATGTCGATCTGCGTCTCCTCGCTGACGAGGAACTTCATGAACTCGAGCGCCTGCTCCTGGTGGTCCGTTTCGGCGAAGACGCCCATGTCGACGCCCGCGATGTGCGTGGTTACCGCCTCACCCGGAAGCGGGTCGTTGAGGACGATCTGCGCGGCGGCATAGTCGGTGAAGCCGGCATCGTCGAAGGAGGTGTTGCTGCCCGATCCGAACATGATCGCGACCTCGCCGTTGATGAACTGCTGCTGGACGTCGCTCATGCCCTGGAGCTCGGCGCTCGCCGGGTTCAAGACCTTGTCGGTCGTCATGAGCTGCAGGAACTGATCCGCCGCGTCGACCATCCCCTCGCCGTTGAGCGTGGGATTGCCGTCCTCATCGAAGAACGCCGTGCCGTTCTGCTCCCCGAACGCGAACATGGTGTGCGACCACTCCTGCGCGAATCCGGCCGGATAGCCGAAACCCCACTGGTCGATCTTTCCGTCGCCATCGGTATCGACCGTGAGCTTCTTCGCGTCCTCCAGGAACTCCGGCCAGGTGGTCGGTGCTTCGGTTATGCCGGCTTCCTCGAACAGCTTGGTGTTGTAGAACATTGTGGTCACGCCGGCTACCCAGGGGATCATCGATGTGCCGCCCTCGTTCTGCCCGCCGGCGGCATCCCATGCCGTCTCGGTGAACTGCTCCGCACCGCCGATGGCCTCGAGGCTGGCGTCATCGAATTGCAGGAACCCGCCGGATGGTGTGAGCGTGCTGACCCAGGTGGTGCCCGACGCCATGACATCGGGGCCTTCACCGCTGCTGATCGCGCCGAGGATCTTGTTGTAGTAATCGGCCCACGCGTTGACCTGGGTCTCGACCGTGATCCCCGTCTCCTCGGTGAACTTGTCGGTGAGCGTCTTGTAGTACGCCTCGTCCTGCGCGATCGTCGGCATCAGGTTGGGCGCCCACCATTTCAGTGTGACGTCTTCGTCGGCGGTGTCTCCGCCGCCGGCGCTGCAGCCGGCCAGCACGCCGGCGCCGAGGACTCCGACGGTGACGAGTGCTGTCAGCCGTGTCTTGGTCTTGTTCATTGCTCTCTCCCTTGAGGGTTTGGATGTGATTTCAGGGCTTGCTTCAGAGGGTTGATCGCGTGGGGTCCCACGAATCGGGCAGCGCTGGAGTGGGTGCAAAGGAGCTCTGCACAGAGACGGTCTGTCCGCTCCGCGATGACTCCTCGATCGCGCACATCACGTCCAGCGCGTGAAGTGCCCGAGTCCCGCTGACGACCAGAGGTTCATCGCCTCTGATGTGTCGTGCGAAGTTTGCAAGGCCGGGCCCGAAGCCCGGCTTGCCGTCTGAGTACCCGAGGTCAGTCCACGAATCGGACTGCGCCGGGAGGAACATGGCCGTGGTGTCGGCGCCGTTGGGGTCGGGCGTTCTGAGGGTTCCCTCGACGCCGAAGATCTCCATCTGCCCACCGCGGTGCGATGCCGAGTCGAAGGTGAGCAGCATCTGCGCGGCCACGCCTGACATGAACTGCAGGTTGGCGACCGTGAGCGACGGCACCTCGACCGGGAACTGCGTCCCAGCATCCGGGCCGCTCCCGATCGTCCGGAAATCTGACACCTTCGTCCCGATCGCGGAAACGGAATCGACCACCCCGAGCGCTGCGATGAGCGCGGTCACGTAGTAGGGACCGATGTCGAAGAGGGGACCGCCACCGCGCGCGTACAGGAACTGCGGTCGGGGATGCCAGCGTTCCGGACCCGAGAGAACCGCTTCGCATCGCGCGAACACCGTTTCTCCGATGAGTCCGTCGGCGAGGAGCCTGAGGCTGTTGCGGAAGGATCTGCCCATCGTGATGTCCGGGGCGGCACCGACGACGAGGCCACGTGCCTCGGCTTCGGCTACGATCCCTGTTCCCTGTTCCCGGGTCAGTCCGAGAGGCTTTTCGTTGTAGAGATGCTTGCCGGCCGCCAGGACCGCCATCGACACGTCGAAATGGGATGCGGGCGGAGTCAAGTTCACGACCGCCTCGATCTCGCTCGATGAAAGGAGATCCTCCACTGAAAGCGCGGGAATTCCGAACTCGGCTCCCCGCGCCTCCGCTCGGTCGAGGTGCCGGTCGGCGATCGCGCGAACGTCGACGTCGGGGTAGTCGGCAACCGTCCTCATGTAGAGGTCGACGACAGAACCCGCGCCGATCATGCCCACCCGCACCGGCCCCCCGCTCATGAGATGCCCCGATCGTCGAACCAGGCTCGACTCGTCGCAATCGCGTCGGCCACGTCTTCGCTGGAGCCCTGGAACTGATCCAAAGACAGCACCAGCAGAGTGTCCGCGGGCAGGGCCTCGATGAACTCGTCGAGATGCAACTGACCCTCGCCGAGCGCCTGCTGATCGGTGTTCCCTCCCTTGAGCGGTCCGTCCTTTACATGAACCGCGTTCAATCGCCCGCCGAGTCCGGACACCGCCGAGACGGCATCAGTCCGGGCAACGGCAGCCCAATTCACATCGAATTCGATCTGGACGTCATCCGTGAGGAACCCGAGAAGACAATCGAAGACCGGCTCACCCGCAACGTCGTGGCTCAACTCATGGTCGTGATGGTGAAAGCCCACCAGCATCCCGTAGTCACGAGCCTTCTCGGCCGCCGAATTGAGCAACGCAGCCGTCGCCTCGATGGCCGCGACGCTGCCCCAGTGGGTCTCATCGAAGTGCGGATGGTAGACGGTTCCAACCCCCAGTGCGGCTGCGTTCGCAAGCGTCGACTCGATCGCATCCGCATCGAGTTGCCCGTGCGCGGTCGGCACCGCGAGCGCGTTGGCGAGAATCCCTGGCGTTGCCAGAACCGCGGTGCGGTCGATCGCGAAGGGCTCGACGTTACGGAATCCGGCCTCGGCAACGGAATCGATCGCGCGGTCCCAGCCGTGCTCGTCAATCGAGAGCCGCAGGCTCCAAAGTTGAATCGAGGACTGCATCGACACCTCACCTGTCAGTGCACGGCCTGTTGCCGGGTGCTCTGCCACGGTAGGTCGATGCCGAACAGGGCTTCAACGCACCAATTTGGTCCTTTGCCTGCAGAAGATCGGCAATCAACTTCCGGCTGCACGAGGCGGCATCCGCCGGGCTTTTTTGCCCGATCCCGACGGTTTACAGACGTTGCCGCGGACGGTGCTTGCTGGCGACACTCGCCTAGACCAAAGTTCCGCGCAGAAAGGCTCGCTCAGTGTCGACGCATACGATCTTCGACCGCGACGTCCTCTGTCCATCGCGGACCGCCTTCGAAATTGCGCGGGCCATCGCATGACGATGCGAGCTGGGATCATCGGCGGCGGATTCATGGGCACAGTGCACGCACGCGCCATCCGGGCTGCCCGGAGCGAAGTGCGGGGAGTAGCTACCGCAGATGCCGCCCGCGCTCGCGACGCGGCCGCCCGATTGGGCGCGACACGTGCCTACGATTCGGTGGACGCGATGCTGGGCGATTCGGATATCGATGTGGTTCACATCTGCACACCCAACCTGACTCACGTCGGCCTCGCAACGCGGGTGTTGGAGGCCGGCAAGCACGTCGTATGCGAGAAGCCGCTCGCGACCACAGTGGACGACGCGCGCGCACTCGTGTCGCTTGCGCAGCACGCCGGAGTTGTCGCAGCTGTGCCCTTCGTCTACCGATTCCACCCGATGGTCCGGCACGCCCGGGACCGGTTCTCCAGCGGGCTGAGTGGGCGCCTCTTCAGCATCCAGGGGACGTACCTTCAGGACTGGATGGCGAGCCCGTTGACGACGGACTGGCGGGTCGACAGCGCTCGTGGGGGTGCATCGCGCGCATTCGCCGATGTCGGGTCCCATCTGGTCGACCTCATCGAATTCGTCACCGGCGACAGGCTCGTGCGCATCGAGGCGATGACACGCACAGTCCATCCGAGCAGGGCGGGCTTCACTGTCGACACCGAGGATCTCGGCGCGGTGCTGGTGGAAACGGACTCGGGAGCGATCGGAACGCTTCTGGTGTCGCAGGTTGCCGCTGGACGAAAGAACTCCCTCACGTTCGAGCTCAGCGCGAGCGAGGAAACCCTGCGGTTCGATCAAGAGTCGCCGGAGGAGCTCTGGGTCGGCCGCACGTCGCATTCGCAACTGCTCATGCGGGAGCCTGCCCAGCTCGACGGCGATGCCGCTCGACTGAGCACTGCCCCAGCAGGCCACCCGCTGGGCTACCTGGATGCCTTCGCCGCATTCGTGGGTGATGTCTACGACGCCATCGAGGGGACTTGGCACAGCGGCACGCCACTCTTCCAGGACGGGCTAAGGGCCGTGGAAGTGACGTCGGCGATTCTCGAATCATCCCGTTCAGGCACAGTGGCCGACATCCCGAAGCTCGAGGATTTCGCCAGCACCCGATGAGGCACTCGCCACGGGGTCGGTGCCCGCGCTGCCGAGAGCACTGAGAAAGAGGAACCCGCATGACCGCCATCACCTTCGGCTTCGATGGGAAGACCGCGCTGGTCACCGGCGCGGGCAGCGGGATCGGTCGCGCGATCGCGATCGAGCTGGCCCGCTCCGGCGCAGCCGTCGGCTGCGTGGACCTCGCCGCCGGCGACATCGGCACTACGTCCTCGATGATCGCGGCGATCGGTGGCCGCGCGTTGGCTGTGGTGGCGGATGTCACCGATCCGGCCCAGCTCGATCAGGCGGTCGCCGCCATCGAACGGGATCTCGGACCACTCGCCCTCGCGGCGAACGCCGCGGGAATCGCCAACGCGGCGCCGGCCGAGGACATGCCTCACGCCCAGTGGCAGAAGGTCATCGACGTGGACTTGACCGGCGTGTTCCTGTCCTCGCAAGCCGAGGCCCGCGCGATGATCCGCAACGGCGGCGGTGCGATTGTCAACATCGCGTCCATGTCGGCCACCATCGCGAACCGGGGTCTCCATCAAGCGCATTACAACGCGGCCAAGGCGGGGGTCGTGCAGCTCGGCCGCAGCCTCGCATGGGAGTGGGCGCAGCACGGCATCCGGGTGAACAGCGTCAGTCCGGGGTACACGTACACGCCCCTCACCGAGCGACCCGAGCAGGCTCACGCTATGGCCGGCTATGCCGCTGACACGCCGCTCGGGCGCAACGCTCAGCCCGAGGACATCGCCCCACCGGTCGCTTTCCTGCTGAGCGAAGCTGCCGGCTACATCACGGGAGTGGACCTCCTGGTAGACGGCGGCCACGTGATCTGGTGACCGCTACGCGCCGACTGATCGCGCAGCACCCGGTGCCACGCGAACATCAGCCCTAGGAAAGGAAAGCATGCGCGCGCTCGTATTCACAAAGGAGGGTGCACTGTCTCTCGAGGAACGCCAGGTACCGACTCCGGGCTACAAGCAGATTCTTGTCGAGACGGCCGCGGTCGGGATCTGCGGCACTGACACGCATGTCCTGGATGGCGAGTTCGAGGGGACGGTGTTTCCGCTCGTGCCCGGGCACGAAGCCACCGGAACGATCCGAGCGCTCGGCGACGGCGTGAACGACGGCGTCTTCGACTTCCGGGTCGGGGACCGCGTGGCGATCAACCCGAGCAAGACGTGCGGTGAGTGCGAGTTCTGCGTCAACGGGCACCAGAACCTCTGCCGCTTCTGGGACGGCCTCGGAGTCGTCGCTTCCGATGGTGCCGCCCAGCAGTTCTTCACTGCCCCGGCGGGCAACACCTACAAGCTCAAGCCGGAAACTGACCTGTTCGAAGCTGCCCTGATCGAACCGCTTGCCTGCGCGATCCGGGGCTGGGACATGCTACCGCGGAGGCTCGGCGATCACGTGCTCGTCTACGGGTCAGGAACCATGGGACTGCTCATGGCCCAGCTCGCCTCGCGTGCCGGTGCCGCGACGGTAACAATCGTCGATCCGAACGAAGATCGCCTCCGGACGGCCGCGGATTGCGGCATTCAATTCAGGTACACATCCCCCGACGACGCCTCGCGTGAGAAATGGGATGTCGTCATCGACTGCACGGGGAACATCCGCGCGATCGAAGACGCGCTGACCCGCGTCAAGCCTGCCGGCTACTTCCAGGACTTCGGCGTCGCTCCATCGGACCGCACCGCCCAGTTCTCGCCATTCCGTGTGTACCGCGACGAGATCACGATCGTCGGATCCATGGCCGTGCACAACTCGTTCGGCCGGGCCGTCGAACTGTTCGAGGCCGGTGCGATCAACGCGCGCGCGATGATCAGCCACTCATTCACGCTCGATGATTACGCCAACGCACTGGCGATGTTCCGCGTGGGTCAGGGGAGAAAGCTCCAGATCCGCCCCAACGACACCGAATCGCGTGTCCTCATTCCATGAACCTCCCGGATGCCGCAGGTCGGCCAGCTCGCGCGATCACAGAACGGAACGAAATCATGGTGGACAAGCAGCGCTACGGCGCCGGAATCTGGCACTTCGCAACATACGTAGACCGTTACGCGACGGACGGCTATGGTGATCCGCGAACGATTCTGGATGCCATCGATCTGGCAGGCCAGGTGCGCGACCTCTCCGTCGTCGACCTCAACTATCCGTTCTTCGGCGGAGACTTCACCAACGCCGAAGTGGAAGTCGCTCTGCAGCGTAGCGGGCTGGGTGTGATCGGGATCACTCCAGAGATCTACACCCGCGTCTTCGCGAAGGGATCCTTCACGAATCCCGACCCGGGCGTGCGCCTCCGAGCGCACGATCTCGTCACCGAAGCGGCTGGCGTCGTGCGCCACTTCGGTGCCGAATACGTCAAACTGTGGCCTGGCCAGGACGGATGGGACTATCCCTTCCAGGTCGATCACCACTCGCTGTGGAAGGCCTCACTGGATGGCGTCGGACAGCTCGCGGCGGAGAACCCCGACCTTAAGTTCGTGATCGAGTACAAGCCCCGCGAACCCCGGGTGCACATGAGCTTCGACTCCGTCTCACGCACCCTGCTGGGCATCGAGAAGATCGGTCTGCCGAACGTGGGCATCCTGCTCGACTTCGGCCACGCGATGTTCGGCGGAGAGTCTCCGGCGGACTCGGCCCAGCTCGCCATCGACTACGACCGCCTTTTCGGAATGGACGTGAACGACAACCTGCGCGGCTGGGACGACGACCTCGTCGCCGGCACCATCCACCCGATCGAACTGTTCGAGTTCTTCTACACGCTGCGCAAGAACGACTGGCACGGACCGTGGCAACTTGACCAGTTCCCCTTCCGTGAGGACAGCGTCGAAGCGGCCAACGTCGCGATTGACTTCCTGAAGCTGATAGAGCGCGCGCTCGGCAAGCTCGACGTCGAGGGCGTCCGCGACGCGCAGGCGAACCACGACTCGCTCCGGGCGCTCAAGCTGGTCCAGAAGGCTATGTACAGCTCCTACTGAGCGGTCCTCGTGCTTCGATTCGGATCCATGTCCGCATTATTCGCGAGCGTGGAAGACAATTCGTCGCCCGCCAAGATGATGAATCGGCCGTCGAGGTCAGCCATAAGTCTTGGACCGCCGAGGCTGGCTCAGTAGCCTGACGGCTATGGCGCGAACGTGGACGATGCCCGAACCGCGCTTGGACGCGCCGCCCTTGCGATGGGCGATTGCTGGGCCGGGGGAGATCGCCGCGGACTTCGCCGCCACGCTCGCACGCAACACGCGCCAGCGAGTTGTAGCGGTCGGCTCCCGTTCACCGCAGCGCGCCGCGCGGTTCGCCGACGCGTTCAACGCTCCGCTGCATGGCGGCTACGACATACTTGCGCGCCCTGAGGTCGACGTTGTCTATGTTGCCGCGGTCAACCCATCACATGCTGATCTCGCACTGCGCGCAATCGAGGCTGGCAAGCATGTCCTCGTCGAAAAGCCGTTCGCGATGAACGCTGCGGAGGCACGCTTTGTGGCCGACGCCGCACGCTCTGCGGGCGTGCTCGCAATGGAGGCAATGTGGACCCGCTACGTTCCTACTTATCGTGAGCTGGACCGACGATTGCGAGCGGGTGAGATCGGAGAAATATCACTTGCCTCCTCTTCGGTCGGGTGGGGGGTCCCCGTCGGATCGAGCAGCCGAATCACATCTCCCGAACTCGGTGGGGGCGTCACTCTTGACATGGGCGTCTACGCGCTGTGGTTTGCTCAATGGGCGGCCGGCCGCGCAGAGCGAGTCCTGGCGACGGGAAGGATGCGAGGAGCGGTCGACGAGGAGATCGTCGTCGCTATCGATGCCGCGGGGGGCCGGCGAGCGAGTGTGACTTCAACCATCGTTGGAACCACGAGCGGGCACGGCGAAATTGTGGGATCGCTCGGACGGGTGACCATGGCGGGGCACGTAGTGTTTCCAACCGGGTTCGACCTGACGGTCGGGCACCGATCCGAACAGTGGCGAGACGCCGGCCTGCTTTCCGGCCGCGAGGGCCTTGCTTGGCAGGCCGCGGCACTCGCCGGCTACGCCGACGCAGGTCTCACAGAGTCGCCGCTGCACTCGCTTGACGACACGGTCGCGCTCGCGAAAACCATGGACGCGGTTCTAGCACAAGTGCGGGAGTCCGCCGCCTCGGTCAGCTAATCCCATTGAGACTGCTCGGCACAACTTCCAGCCCAGGCTGCGCTGACGGAGGGCTAGTTTGGCGAGGCAACTGACGCGGACATGAAGGTCGGCAGCCGGGACCGCATGTGAACGCGCGCAAGGCGGATGGGAGTCGCTGGCGTCACGCGAGGGTCGTTCCGCCCAAGTATTCTGAGATCGTGCCGACTTTGCTTCAGTTAGATTCCTCCGCTGATCTGTCGACCTCGCGAACGCGTATGCTGACGGCCGTGTTCGCGGACGCATGGCGTGCGCGGGGGAGCGAGTACTCCGTTGTCTTACGTGACCTGCATGTCGACCCGCTCCCGCATCTTCGCACGACCGCCCAGCACTGGCCCGAGCGACTCCGCGGGGGCATGGAGGTGCCCGCCGATCTCGACGCATTGCAGCAAACTGTGATCGACGAGCTGCTCCGTTCCGACGCCGTCGTGATCGGTGCGCCGATGTACAACTACGGGATCGCATCGACCCTGAAGGCGTGGGTCGACCTCAT
>Ga0190271_10003279_pt1 | contig 10105 bp, 6 predicted proteins | sample Popmic356T_FD_133747 | JGI IMG/M metagenome (GOLD analysis project Ga0190271, IMG submission 133747) | Populus adjacent soil microbial communities from riparian zone of Weber River, Utah, USA - 356 T | ecosystem: Environmental > Terrestrial > Soil > Riparian zone | place: USA: Utah | collected... | reverse complement strand
GTCGGGATCGGCGGCGATCCGATCAAGGGCACCGAATTCATCGAAGTGCTGGAGATGTTCCTGGCCGATCCCAAGACGCAATCGATCGTGATGATCGGCGAGATCGGCGGATCGGGCGAGGAAAACGCCGCCCAGTTCCTGAAGGACGAGGCGAAACGCGGCCGCAAGAAGCCGATGGTTGGCTTCATCGCCGGCCGCACCGCGCCTGAGGGGCGGCGCATGGGCCATGCGGGCGCTATCATTTCCGGCGGTAAGGGTGGCGCCGAGTCGAAGATCGCCGCGATGGAATCGGCCGGGATCCGGGTCTCGCCGTCACCGGCCCGCCTTGGGAAGACCCTCGCTGAAATTCTGAAATCCTAATTCACTTCTTGTGTAGTTTCGTCACCCGGTCCTGCTAGAAATAGGTTAAGAGGGGCGAAGCGCCTGGATCGACCTGAATCCGGGAAAAGTGGCGCGCTTTTTGCGGCGCACAGCCAAAGCAGGACGTGAACGATGTCTCGCCAGGATGCGAATGCGGCTTTTGCCCTTTCCTCGTTCCTCTACGGTTCCAACGCCCCCTACATTGAAGACATGTACGCCAGGTTCGAAGCGAACCCGGGGTCGGTGGACGTCGAGTGGCAGGAGTTTTTTAGCAGCCTGAAGGACCAGCCAGCCGACGTGAGGCGGGGCGCCGAAGGTCCGTCCTGGGAGACTCCGAACTGGCCGGTCACCCCGCGCGACGATCTCGTCTCCGCGCTCGATGGCAACTGGGCGCAGGTCGAGAAGGCGGTAGGCGCCAAGCTCGTCGCGAAGGCGCAGGCGAAGGGCGCCGAACTCTCGGCGGCCGACGTGCAGCAGGCAACGCGCGACTCGATACGTGCACTGATGCTGATCCGCGCCTATCGCATGCGCGGACATTTCCACGCCAATCTCGATCCACTCGGGCTCGAGCCACAAAAGGATCACGAAGAACTCGATCCGCGCTCGTATGGCTTCACCCACGCCGATCTGGACCGCAAGATCTTCCTCGATCACGTGCTGGGTCTCGACTTCGCCAGTCTGCGCGAGATCGTTGCGCTCTGCGAGCGGACCTACTGCCAGACGCTCGGCGTCGAGTTCATGCACATCTCCAATCCGCAGCAGAAGTCCTGGATTCAGGAGCGCATCGAAGGCCCCGACAAGGAGATCAGCTTCACGCCGGAAGGCAAGCGGGCGATCCTGCAAAAGCTGGTCGAGGCGGAAGGCTTCGAGAAATTCTGCGACACGAAATTCACCGGCACCAAGCGCTTCGGGCTCGACGGCGCCGAGTCGCTGATTCCGGGGCTGGAGCAGATCATCAAGCGCGGCGGCAATCTCGGCGTGAAGGAGATCGTCATCGGCATGCCGCATCGCGGACGCCTCAATGTGCTCACCCAGGTGATGGCCAAGCCGCATCGCGCCCTGTTCCACGAATTCAAGGGTGGTTCCTCCACGCCGGACGAGATCGAAGGCTCCGGCGACGTCAAGTATCATCTCGGCGCATCGTCGGACCGCGACTTCGACGGCAATAACGTTCATCTGTCGCTGACGGCAAATCCGTCGCATCTCGAGATCGTTGCTCCCGTGGTGCTCGGCAAGGTGCGCGCCAAGCAGGATCAGCACCGCGATCCGCCGGATATGCGCATTTCGGTGATGCCGCTGCTGCTGCACGGCGACGCAGCGTTCGCGGGGCAGGGCGTCGTGCCCGAATGTTTCGGACTGTCGGACCTCAAGGGCTATCGCACCGGCGGCTCGGTGCACTTCATCGTCAACAACCAGATCGGCTTCACCACCTATCCGCGCTATTCGCGCTCGTCGCCCTATCCGTCGGATGTGGCGAAAATGATCGACGCGCCGATCTTTCACGTCAACGGCGACGATCCGGAAGCGGTAGTGTTTGCGGCCAAGGTCGCAACCGAATTCCGGCAGAAATTCCACAAGCCGGTCGTCATCGACATGTTCTGCTATCGCCGCTTCGGTCACAACGAAGGCGATGAACCCGGCTTCACCCAGCCGCTTATGTACAAGAAGATCCGCTCGCATCCGACCACGCTGGAGATCTATTCGCAGAAGCTGATTGCCGAGAAGGTGATGACCGAAGGCGAGGTCGCCAAGGTGAAGGCCGACTGGCGCGCGCGGCTCGAAGCCGAGTTTGAGGCCGGCACCGGCTACAAGCCCAACAAGGCCGACTGGCTCGACGGTCGCTGGACGGGCATGAAGGCAGCCGATCTGCTCGAGGATCCGCGCCGCGGCAACACCGGCGTGGATATTGCGAAGCTGAAGGATATCGGCGCGAAGATCACGGCGGTGCCGGAAGGCTTCCGTCTTCACCGCACGATCCAGCGTTTCCTCGAAAACCGCCGCAAGGCGATCGAAACCGGCAACGACATCGACTGGGCGACCGGCGAGGCGCTGGCGTTCTGCACGATCCTGCAGGAGGGCAACCGTGTGCGCCTGTCCGGACAGGATTGCGAGCGCGGCACGTTCACGCAGCGCCACTCGGTGCTGTTCGATCAGGAAGACGAGAGCCGCTACACGCCATTCAACCACCTCGGGGGCGATCAGGCGAACTACGAAGTTCTGAATTCGAGCCTGTCGGAAGAAGCCGTGCTCGGCTTCGAATATGGCTACTCGCTCGCCGAGCCGAATGCGCTGACGATCTGGGAGGCGCAGTTCGGCGACTTTGCCAACGGCGCGCAGGTGCTGTTCGACCAGTTCATCTCGTCCGGCGAGCGCAAATGGCTGCGCATGTCGGGCCTCGTCTGCATGCTTCCCCACGGCTACGAGGGGCAGGGGCCGGAGCACTCTTCGGCCCGGCTCGAGCGGTTCCTGCAGATGTGCGCGGAAGACAACATGCAGGTCGTGAACATCACGACGCCGTCGAATCTGTTCCACGCCTTGCGCCGGCAGCTCAACCGCGAGATCCGCAAGCCCTTGATCATGATGACGCCGAAGTCGCTGCTGCGGCACAAGCGCGCTGTATCGCGGCTCGATGAGATGGGCGCCGGCACCTCGTTCCACCGCATTCTGTACGATGACGCAGAGATGCTGAAGAACGAGAAGATCAAACTCGTCGCCGACGACAAGATCCGCCGTGTCGTGCTCTGCTCCGGCAAGGTTTACTACGACCTCTACGAAGAGCGTGAGAAGCGCGGCATCGACAATGTCTACCTGATGCGACTGGAGCAACTCTATCCGGTGCCGATGAAGGCGCTGGTGCAGGACCTCGGCCGCTTCAAGCAGGCGGAAATGGTCTGGTGCCAGGAAGAGCCGCGCAACATGGGCTCGTGGCATTTCATCGAGCCGTATCTCGAATGGGTGCTCAACCAGATCGGCGCCGCGCACAAGCGGCCGCGCTATGCCGGACGTCCCGCTTCGGCGGCAACGGCAACGGGGTTGATGTCGCGGCATCTGGCGCAGCTCAAGGCGTTCCTTGAGGAGGCGTTGGGCTGATTGAAGGGCGTCCGCGCGGCCCGCTTCGTTGACTATCGAATTGTACAGGGCGGGGACGGCCGAGCCGGCCATCACGCCGAGAGGAAACCGACCATGACTGAAATCCGTGTGCCGACCCTCGGCGAATCCGTCACCGAAGCCACCATCGGCAAATGGTTCAAGAAGCCGGGCGACACGGTCGCCGTGGACGAGCCGCTGGTGGAACTCGAAACCGACAAGGTGACGATCGAGGTGCCGGCGCCGGTCGCGGGAGTGCTCGGCGACATTGTCGCAAAGGACGGCGAGACGGTGGCGGTCGGTGCGTTGCTCGGCCAGATCACGGACGGTGCTGCGGGCGCGAAGCCGGCTGCTGCCGCGCCGGTGCCGGCAAAAGCTGTGCCAGCCGCTGCGAAGGCGCCCGCTGACGCGCCGCTTGCGCCGTCGGTCCGCAAGTTGTCCGCCGAGAGCGGCGTCGATGCAGGCAACGTTGCCGGCAGCGGCAAGGATGGCCGCGTGACCAAGGGCGACATGCTGGCGGCGATTGAGAAGGCTGCGGGGCAACCGATGCCGGTCGCCGCCGTTCAGGTACGCGCGCCATCGCCGGGTGACGATGCCTCACGCGAGGAACGTGTGAAGATGACGCGGCTGCGCCAGACCATCGCGCGCCGGCTCAAGGAAGTTCAGAACACCGCGGCGATGCTGACGACCTTCAACGAGGTCGACATGACGCAGGTGATGGCGCTGCGCAATCACTACAAGGATCTGTTCGAACGCAAGACCAGCGTGAAGCTTGGCTTCATGGGCTTCTTCGTCAAGGCGTGTGTGCAGGCGCTGAAGGATGTCCCTGCGGTCAATGCCGAGATCGACGGCACCGACCTGATCTACAAGAATTACTACCACGTTGCGGTTGCGGTTGGCACCGACAAGGGCCTGGTCGTGCCGGTGGTGCGCGACTGCGATCAGAAATCGATAGCGCAGGTCGAGAAGGACATCGCCGATTTCGGCCGGAGAGCGCGCGACGGTCAGCTTAAGATCGACGAGATGCAGGGCGGCACGTTTACGATTTCGAACGGCGGCGTCTACGGTTCGCTGATGTCGACACCGATCCTGAATGCGCCGCAGTCGGGCATTCTCGGCATGCACAAGATCCAGGAGCGACCGATGGTGATCGGCGGCAAGATCGAGGTCCGGCCGATGATGTATCTGGCGCTGTCCTACGATCACCGCGTGATCGACGGCAAGGAAGCCGTGACCTTCCTCGTGCGGGTGAAGGAGAGCCTCGAAGATCCCGCACGGATGGTGCTGGATCTCTGATTTTTTTAGGTCATGGCCGGGCTCGTCCCGGCCATCCGCGTCTTGGGCGCTTCGAGCGAAGCAAGACGTGGATGACCGGGATAAGCCCGGTCATGACAAACGAGAGGTTGGAGTAAATTGATGTCCTACGATCTCATTGTCATCGGCACCGGTCCCGGCGGCTACGTCTGCGCGATCCGTGCGGCGCAGCTTGGCATGAAGGTGGCAGTGGTGGAGAAATGGCCGACCTATGGCGGCACGTGTCTCAACGTCGGCTGCATTCCCTCGAAGGCGCTGCTGTTCGCCTCCGAGCGGTTCGACGAAGTTGCCCACGCGTTCCCGAAGATGGGCATCAAGGTAGGCAAGCCGGAGCTTGATCTGCCGACGCTGCTCAAATTCAAGAGCGAAGCCGTGGACGGCAACACCAAGGGCGTCGCCTTCCTCTTCAAGAAGAACAAAATCGAGGCCTTTCAAGGCACCGGCCGCGTGCTCGGCGCAGGCAAGGTCGAGGTGAAGGGCAGCGACGGCAAGACGCAAACGTTGGAGACGAAGAATATCGTCATCGCCACCGGCTCCGATGTCGCAAAGCTCAAAGGCATCGACATCGACGAGAAGCGGATCGTCTCTTCCACTGGTGCGCTGACGCTGGACAAGGTGCCGGGCAAGCTGCTGATCGTCGGCGCCGGTGTCATCGGGCTCGAGCTTGGTTCGGTATGGCGGCGGCTCGGCGCACAGATCACCGTCGTCGAGTTCCTCGACCGCATTCTCCCTGGCATGGATGGCGAGGTGGCGCGGCAGTTCCAGCGTATGCTGGAAAAGCAGGGCATGAGCTTCAAGCTCGGCGCAAAGGTGACGGCCGTCGACACGTCCGGCAAGACCTTGAAGGTGAGCGTCGAGCCCGCGGCTGGCGGCACGGTCGAGACCATCGAGGCCGACGTCGTACTCGTTGCGATCGGCCGTGCACCCTACACCGAAGGGCTCGGCCTGAAGGAGGCCGGCGTTGCGATGGACAATCGCGGCCGCGTCGAGATCGACGCGCATTTCGCCACCAGTGTGAATGGCATCTACGCCATCGGCGACGTGGTGAAGGGTCCGATGCTGGCGCACAAGGCCGAGGATGAAGGCATTGCCGTCGCCGAAATTCTCGCCGGCCAGGCCGGCCACGTGAACTACGACGCAATTCCGGGCGTGGTCTACACCTCGCCGGAAGTGGCTGCCGTCGGCAAGACCGAGGAAGAGCTGAAGGCCGCGGGCGTTGCCTACAATGTTGGAAAATTTCCGTTTACGGCGAACGGCCGTGCCAAGTCGAACCAGCAGACCGACGGCTTCGTCAAGTTCCTGGCAGACGCGAAGACCGATCGGGTGCTCGGCGTGCACATCGTCGGCATGGAAGCCGGCGAGATGATCCACGAGTGCACAATCCTGATGGAGTTCGGCGGGTCATCGGAAGACCTGGCGCGCACCTGTCATGCGCATCCGACCCGTTCGGAAGCGGTCAAGGAAGCGGCCATGAACGTCGCCAAGCGCGCCATTCATATGTAAAGCTCTCCCCAAACTCCGCGGAACAGGAGGATGGGGGATGGCTGACGGCTTCATCGACGAACTGCGAAACAGCTTCGACAAGACTTCGGTACTATCCGGCGCCGACATCGACGTACGCTATTTTCACGACATGGCCGGCAAGCCGGTGCCGAAGCCGCGTGCGGTGGTTCGGCCGAAGACGACCGAAGATGTATCGAAGCTGCTGAAGCTTTGCCATCGCGAGAAAGTGCCGGTGACGACGCAGGGCGGCATGACCGGGCTCGTGCGCGGCGGCCTGCCGAATGCGAACGAAGTCGTGCTGTCGATGGAACTGATGAACAAGGTCGAGGAGGTTGACACCTCGACCGGCGTCGCCATCGCCCAGGCCGGTACGCAGCTACAGAAGATTCAGGACCGGGTCGAGCAGGACGGATTCATGTTTCCGCTCGACCTCGGCTCGCGCGGCACCTGTACCATCGGTGGCAACATCTCCACCAACGCTGGCGGCAACCGCGTCATCCGCTACGGCATGACCCGCGACCTGATCCTCGGCCTCGAAGTCGTCACCGCCGACGGCACGGTGCTGAAGGGCCTGCGCAAATACATCAAGAACAACACCGGCATCGACCTGAAGCACCTGTTCATCGGCAGCGAGGGCATTCTCGGCGTTGTCACGCGCGCAGCGCTGCGCATCTTTCCGGCGCCCGCGGAACGGCAGGTGGCCCTGTGCGCGCTGCCGTCGTTCGGCCAGGTCGCGACGTTCCTGAAGCTTTCGCGGAATCATCTCGGTGGCGAGCTCACGGCATTCGAGGTGATGTGGAACGAGTACTACCGCTTCACCGTCGAACGGGTGAAGGGTGTGACCGGGCCGCTGCCGACTAACCATCCGTTCTACGTGTTGCTGGAAGCCTCCGGCGGCGATGCCGAACGCATCCATGAGGACCTCGAGAAACTGCTCGAGATGGCGATGGGGGACAATCTGATCCTCGATGCGACGATGTCGACATCGAACGCGTCGGCCGCCGCTATCTGGCGTATCCGCGATTCGTCGGTCGAACTCGGCCGCACGTTTCCCTACACCGCGCGGCACGGATTCGACGTCAGCCTAGCCATCGACCGGATGGAGGAATACGCAGGCGAGATCGGCAGGCGCATCAAGCAGCTTGATCCACAGGCGTTCGCCATCGTGTTCGGACATGCCGGCGACGGCAACCTGCATCTCGGCGTCCATCACGAGCATACACCGGACAAGTCCGAGGAGTTCGAGAAGCTCGTCTACACCATCACCGGCGAGTTCGACGGTTCGATCTCCGCCGAGCACGGTATCGGCATCCTGAAGAAGCCGTACCTGAAGCTGAGCCGCACCGCAGAAGAGATCGAGACCATGCGCACGCTCAAACGCGCGATGGATCCGAATAACATTCTGAACCCGGGGCGGATTGTTTCTGTGTAGGGCCGTGGTCCCAGGCGAGCGAGCGAGAGCCGGGACCCATGCGCCGTGAGGTTGGCGCGGGGCAGGTGGTAACGGCCTTTGGGCATCATTGGCTCGGAGGCTATGGGTCCCTGCTTTCGCAGGGACGACAGAGTAAACCGCCTCCACATACGCCGTATGCCGGTGTCAAAACAAATGCACTGCTTGCGGCGCAAGGATGCCGATGGCCGTAAATCCGACGCCGATCACCGCCAGCGCGATCGCACCGAATGACAGCAATACGATGCCGGTGATGATGGTGGCCGAGGCCAGCACGATGCCGATCTGGAATGCGGCCGATGCGATCTCGAAGTGATGGTATTTCGCAAGCGAATTGTCGCGCCTCTCCTCGGCCTTCTTGGCGCGCACCACCAGCTGCTTGCGGCCCTCGTTGGTTTCCGGCTCGTCGTCGTAGCGCTGCGACGTCTTTTGCCAGAAGTCGACGCGCTTGGCGGCGGATGCCTTGAACGCCGCGTCGGTCTCTTTCTCGACTTGCGTCTGCATGTTCTCGGCCGCCGTGCGCACGGTTGTCATGCGGATGGTCTTGGCCTGGAAGAACGCCCACAGGTTCGAGGCCTCGATATTCTGGCTCAGCGCGTCGGTTTGCGCGCTCTTGCCCAGCGTTTCCGACAGCGCCAGAAACAGCGCGAGCATCGCAATCAAAAGTGCGATCCGCTTGTTGGAGCTGGATGCATGCTCGGCGTGTTCCGCATGCTCCATGCTTTCATGAGCACCCATGGTGTCCTCCTGCCTGATGTCCCGGCGGAACGATTGACCGAAGGCAGGGCGCTTCGCAAGGCCTTGAAAGCGCAATCGACAGGTCAGGCGCGCGGGTGGGCTGTCTTGTAAACGTCAAGAAGCCGTTCGGTGTCCACCGCCGTATAGATTTGTGTCGTAGACAGTGAGGCGTGGCCGAGCAATTCCTGGATGGCGCGCAGGTCGCCGCCGCGCCCGAGCAGGTGGGTGGCGAAAGAATGTCGCAGCGCATGCGGGGTCGCCGTGTCGGGCAGTCCGAGCGCGCCGCGTAGCCGCGCCATCGTCAGCTGGATGATGCGTGGGCTCAACGGCCCGCCGCGGGCGCCGACGAACACCGGCTTGTCCGCGGCGAGATCGTAAGGGCACATCGCCGCGTAGCCGGCGATCAGCGCCAGCACGTTCTGCAGCACCGGCACCATGCGGGTCTTGTTGCCCTTGCCGGTGACAATCAGCACGTCGCCGGCACCGGGCGCAGGCACGTCACGCCGCTTCAGCCCCAGCGCCTCGGAGATGCGCAGGCCGGAGCCGTACAGGAGCGCCATCACAGCCGCGTCCCGTGCCAGCACCCACGGCTCGCGGTCCTCGCCCGCCCGCAGATCGGCGTCGGCCATCTGTCTGGCGCCCTGGATGCTGAGTGGCTTCGGCAGAGTCTTGCCGACCTTCGGGGCGCGGATCGCGGCCAGCGCGCCGAGCTTGCCCTTGCCCTCGCCTTCGAGAAATTTGCCGAACGAGCGCAGACCCGCCAGCGACCGCATCAGCGAGCGGCTGGCGATGTCGTCGGCGCGGCGCATGGCCATGAAGGCGCGGATGTCGGCGGTCTCGAGTTTCGCGAATCGCTTCAGCGAGACGCGCCCGCCCCAGTGTTCGCTGAGAAAAACCAGGCACTGGCGCAGGTCGCGCTCGTAGGCCTCGAGCGTCTTTGCCGAGAGCCGCCGTTCGCTGCGCAGATGCGTGAGCCAGCGGCTGATTTCCGCCGCAAGATCGGAAGCGACGCAGACGAGTTCGGTTTCCGTTGAAGACATCTCAAGGCCTTGAGGGCGTTCCCTTGCTGCGCGTTCAACGCGCGGCGCCCGGAGGATGGGGCCGAACTGGTTCACCCTTCCTTAAACCGCCCTTCCTTCGGGCCGTGGAATCGGCCAGACCAAGGCATGCCCACGCGCTTTGTCGATGTGCTTGCGCCGGTCGCCCTGGATCGCGCCTACTCCTATCGAATCCCTGAGACTCTCGATCTCAAGGCGGGCGATATTGTGTCGGTACCGCTGGGCGCGCGCAGCACGATGGCGGTGGTCTGGGCGGACAATGCCGAGCCGGAAGCGCGATTGCACAACCGCATCAAGGACGTCGAGGAGAAGCTCGATTTTCCGCCGCTGAAGGCCGAGCTGCGCTTCTTCGTCGACTGGATCGCGGCCTACACGCTGTCGTCGCGCGGGATGGTGTTGCGCATGACGCTGCGCATGGGCGATCTCGGCCCGGAGCGCGTCAGGTATGGCGTGCGGCTTGTGGGCGCGTCACCGCAGCGCATGACGCCGGCGCGGCAGCGGCTGATCGCGCTGCTCTCCGACGGCCTGCTGCGGGCGAAGGCGGATGCGGCGCTGGAAGCCGGGGTCAGCACCGGCGTGATCGATGGCCTTGTCG
>Ga0190271_10003278_pt1 | contig 10105 bp, 6 predicted proteins | sample Popmic356T_FD_133747 | JGI IMG/M metagenome (GOLD analysis project Ga0190271, IMG submission 133747) | Populus adjacent soil microbial communities from riparian zone of Weber River, Utah, USA - 356 T | ecosystem: Environmental > Terrestrial > Soil > Riparian zone | place: USA: Utah | collected... | reverse complement strand
GGCGGGCTTGAGCGCTTTCAGGCAAATGTTTGATGGTGAACCGGCGCAAGTTCTGCGTGCTATCGGTTACTTCCAGGATGGTGATCTGAATACGCTTAGCGCCGCCGATCGGGAGGTTTTGTGTAACGCGCGAGATCGAATTGGTGAGTTACCCGAGACGCATCTGAAGTTAGGCTCTCTCGCAGGATCTCGTACTGGACATTGAAACTGATCGGTGGAATGCCATCCTCCGCCATCTTAACGGTTTATGGGTCGATCACCGCTCCCCGCCCAGCCACTTCAATATCTCCGCATTGATCTCGCGCGGATAGGTATGGCTGAGGTCGTCGAGTTCGCGGTAGGTGACATCGGCGCCTGCCGCCGACAGCAGATCGCGGGTCTGTCGCGCCACCTGCACCGGGAACATCCAGTCGAGCTTGCCGTGCACGAGATAGACCGGCAGGCCGCGCAATCTCTGGGCATCGGCCAGCTCCGCCATCAGCGGATGGAAGGTGGCGGCGACAGGGGCGAGGTGGGTGAAGGGTGAGCCGCTATCGAGCCCGCTGACGTAACTGAAGGTGCCGCCGTCGCTCATTCCGGTGAGAAGCAGTTTTGTCGGGTCGATGTTCCAGCGCGCTTGCACGGATGTGAGGATGCGGGCGAGGTTCGGCGAGTCGGTGTCGTCGCCCATCAGGGCCCAGGTGCTCTTGTTATTTGAAGTGTCTGCTGTCGCGGTCGGTGCGACCAGGATCGCGCCATGGCTGCGGGCATCGCGCAGCCAGCTCCACAGAAAGCCGCGGCCGTTGCCGCTGCCGCCATGCAGCGCCATCACCAGCGGCCAGGCGCGATCGGGCGTGTAGTATTCCGGAACGTAGAGCGAGTAGCCGCCGCGGCTGCCCGGCTCATTGTGATCGTGATGGATACCAGTGCCTTCATTCGCCGGCTGCGCCAGCCGCGCCAGCAGGACGGGGTCGTCGCGCAATGGCGGATCGAGGAAGAAGTTGGAGACCGGCGGCAGTCTGGCGGACAGCGGATACAGCGCCTCCTGCGCGCGCGGGGCGTGGCGCAGCGCGCGAAACACCGCGATCAGATCGCCATTGCCGCCTTGCACGGCGCGTAATCCCCCGAATGCCGCCAGCGCCGCCGCGCTCGCGGTCTCCAGCGGCGAGCGCAAATGCGCGAATTCCTCCGGCCAATCCGCCAGCCGTCCCAGGACCATCTGCAACGCTTGGTCCGGGGTGCCGGCGGCTTCCATCACGCGGCCGAAATCCGGTGGATTGAGGTGGCGCGCGATGAAGGAGAGCGCCTCGAGCGATTGCAGCAATGGCGGCAGCACGGCCACGATGTCGTCCACGACCGCCTCGCTCATCGCGCCCGTCCCAGCGTTCAATGCAACTGCGGCGCCTTCAGGAGCTTGGCACGATCGATCGAGGTCAGCACCACGTCGAAGGTAACGCCTTCATGGTAGACCGTGAGCGGCACATCGACGCCGGCGGGGCCGAGCGACCAGAGTTTCCGGTAGAAACCGGTCTGACTCGAAACCTTCTCGCCCCCGACGGCCAGAATGACGTCGCCGGCCTTGAGTTCGGCGCGCGCCGCCGGCCCTTTGCCGGCGATGTCGACCACCACGACCCTGTTCTCGATCTCGTGGGTGTACAGACCGAGCCATGGCCGCGACGGCTTGTTGACGCGGCCGAATTTCCTGATGTCGTCGAGCACCGGCTTGAGCAGGTCGATCGGCACGATCATGTTGACATGCTCGGCCCGGCTGTCGCGTTCGCGCTCGAGCTGCAGCGAGCCGACGCCGATCAGCTCGCCGCGGGTCGAGATCAGTGCGGCACCGCCCCAGTTGGGATGCGCGGGGTAGCTGAAGATCGCCTCGTCCAGCAGGTACTCCCAGTAACCGGCGAACTCCTGCTTGGCCACGATGTGGCTGGCGACCGAGCGCGTGCGTCCGCCGGCGCCGCCGACCACGACGCGGTCGCCGACCGCTGCCGCACTGGAAGAGCCGAGCGGCAGCGGATCGAGGTCAATGCGGCCGAGCGCCTGCACCAGGCCGAAGCCGGTTTCGAAATCGAAACCGAGCGCATGGCCTTGCACCACGCTGCCGTCGCCGAGATGCAGCCACACCGTTTCGGCCTCGGTGATCAGATAGCCGATGGTCAGCACCAGCCCGTCGTCGATCAGCACGCCATTGCCGGCGCGTTCGGTGCCCAGGGTGTCCGCGCTGAAGGCGTCGGCCGGGATGATCGAATGCAGGCCGACCACCGCCGCCAGCGCGCGATCGAGATGGAAGCTGTAGTCGCCGGGGCGGGGCTGGTTCGCCGGCGGCACTTTCCATTCAGTCAATGAGGGCATGAAATCTCCTGGCCAATCGGGCGTGCGCGCGAAACCAGTGTTGATCTTATGTTGCAAATGTCCGTCTTGAAAGTGCCGTGACGGCAAGGGCCCCGTATCAGTTCCGCCATTCCTCGTAGTCGCGCTTGACCGCCGCCACCGTGGCCTTCGCGGCGGCGCTGAGCCAGCCGCGCGGACGCTTCTTCAGGTCGGCCCGCAAGGCCGCGGCGCCGGGCGATCCCGCGGCGTGGATCGATGCGAGATCAAATCCCATTGCCCGGAAAAGTTCGGCCTTCAGCTTTGCGCCGGCGTTGGCGCCGAGCTCGATCTTTCGGGAGTCGGCGGCCAGGCGCCGGAAGATGAACTTGCTGTGAATAGCGAGAAACGGGTCCGGCGCCCGGTAACGGCCGTTGGCGATATCAAGGAAATGTGAAGCACGGGATTTGCTGCCAGATGCGCCGCCTTGGGCCCAGGTCCAGGCCGACGGCACCAGCGCCTTGGCTTCGCGCAAAATATGCCCGCCGCGCCAAAATGCGATCGCGACATAGCGCGGCCGGCCGAGACTGCCGCCGCCCGCCACGCGCGAACAGAACCGGACGCTTTCGACGTCCTTCGGCAGGCTCGCGATCAGCCGTTTCGTAACCTTCGGCGGCGGCTTGGCTTTCGGATACTCGGCGACTTCCGTCCAGAATTTCTCCGGCCTGTCGTCGGCGCGTTCGGCGTAAGGACGCAGCCAGGTCTCGCCTTCGTACAGCAGCGCCGGCTGCGGCTGGTCGAGGCCCTCGCGGTAGCCTCTGAGCAGGGCTTCGGCCGCCGCGGGATTGCTGACATCAAGCTTCGGCGCCAGCCGGATGCTGGCGGCGAGGCGGACCAGATCGAGCGGATACGGCATGACGGCGGCTTCGTCGAAATCGTTGACGCCCCAGATCAGCCGGCCATCGGCGTCGCGCCAGGTGCCGAAATTTTCCAGATGCAGATCGCCGACGCCAAGCACCTGCGGCGCATCCATCAGGTCCGGACAGATCGCGGGGATTGTCCTGGCCCAGCGGAAATAGGTCGCGCGCAGGAAGATGAAGGCGCTCTTCCTCATCCGGCGGTGCTTATAGTCGATGTCTTTCTTGACGACGTCGCATTGCGTGGCCAGCCAGGCTTCGTATTCGTCATTGTCCTTGCGGAAAGACATCATGACCTCGCGCGGCATCATCTGATGCTTCGAACCGTCGATGGCGACCCTACCTCAGGATGTCTCGCTTTGGAACCTCGCTCAACGTGGCGCGCGCGGTGGCACGATCCGGAAGTCGCGGCCTTCTTTCAGCCAGCTTGCCCGTTCGTCACGCAACAGCGTGCGGCGGACTTTTCCGGAATCGTCGCGCGGACCGATGCTGACGATTTCATAACTCTCCGGATGCTTGTAGCGGCTGAGTTGATCGGCCAGGAAGCCGCCCATGCCGCTGGTGACAACGCTGGGATCTGATGTCTCGACCAGTTCGAGGATGGCGTGAATCCGCTGTCCGAGTTCGGGATCTGGCAGGCCGACGACGACGCAGGAGCGCACGTCGGGATGCGCCGTCACGGCGGCTTCCACTTCGGCCGGATAGATGTTGGCGCCGCCGCGCAGGATCATGTCGGCGAGCCGGTCGCCGAGATAGAGGTAGCCCTCGGCGTCGAGCCGGCCGATGTCGCCGAGCGATTCCCAGCCGTCGGGACGGCGCTTCGGTTCGGCGCCGAGATAATGATAGGTGCTGCCGGCGCCATCATTGGGCAGGAAATAGATTTCGCCGGTCTTGCCGGGCGCAACGTCGTTGCCGTCCTCGCCGATGATGCGCAGGCGCGAGGTGTCGCCGATCTTGCCGACCGAGCCCCTGTGCGCCAGCCATTCGACGCCTGAGATCACGGTGGCGCCCTGCCGCTCGGTGCCGCCATAGAGTTCGAAGATCCGCTCCGGGCCGAGCCACTCGATCCATTTTTCCTTCAGCCATGGCGGCATCGGCGCCGCCATGTGAAACACCACCTGCAGGCTCGACAGGTCGTAGCCGTTGCGCACATCGTCCGGCAGCGCCCAGATCCGGTGCATCATGGTCGGCACGAAATTGACCCACTGCACCTGGTTGGCGGCGATCAAGCGCAGCGCCTCCTCGGCATCGAATTTTATCAGCCCGCTGACGCGCCCGCCCGCGAACAGCGCCAGATGCGACGCGATGAATGGCGCGTTGTGATAGAGCGGGCCGGGGTTGAGAAGGGACACGCCCTTCGGGATTCCGAGGATGGGTTCCGCAGCGGTATCGACCACGGCCGGTTGATGATCGAGGATCACCTTGGGCCGCCCGGTCGAGCCGCCTGAGGTCATCGCCTTCCAGTAGCGCGCCACCGGGTTGTCGAGCGGTTCTTCCGATAGACCCTCGGGAACGAAATCCGCCGGCAGCGAATTCGGCGCATTCCAGTCGGCTTCGCCGCCGATCACCAGCGATGGCTTGAGAATCTCCAGCACCGCGGCGGCCTCGCCGCGCGGCAACCGCCACGACAGTGACGTCGGCGTCGCGCCGCATTTCCACACCGCGAAGGTGGTTTCGAAAAACGTGTTGCCGTTGGGCAGGCCGATGGCGACGAAATCACCCGGCTTGACGCCCTTTTCCGCAAAGGCACGGGCGCGGGCATTGGCGCCGCGTTCGAGTTGCTCCCAGGTCAGTGTGTCCGTGCCATGGCTGACGGCGATCGCGTCCTTTGGCTTGCGCTCGGCATACCAGCGCGGCACGTCGGCGATGGGGATCAGCATGGGCATCCTCCGTTCGCGGCTGTTTTGGCGCCGCTTCTAGGTTGCGAACGAGGACGCAGGCTTGACCGCTGTGCCTTGTTGAACAACAGAGGATGTTGTGACTGAAGAAACCCGCGGCGTCCATATTGCCGCGCGGCGATCACCCTGGGGCGATACCCCGCGGCATTCGGCAATCACCAGGCCATCCTAAGCCCCATCTTGCCGTTGTAGGCTGTGGTGTTGGCGTTGGTGCTGATCTGATAGCCGATATTGGCAAACAGCGACGTCGCCCTCGTAATCTCGGCATTCATGCCGGCATTCAGTTCGACCCAGGTACCTGACATGTTCGACAGGAAGGGGACGGGACCATCGGCGGACGAGAACAGGGTTTGCGGGGCGCCGCGAAACTCGTTCCACAGGCTGGGCCTGAACCAGGCCGTCATCGATCGCGGCGCCGGGCCGTCATCCAGCGACCAGGTTCGGGCAAAGCGTGCACCGATGCGGGCGACGAAGGATTCGACGTTGCGGAACTGGACGGTCGCCGCGCTATCGCTGCCGTCACTCAGGCTGACGGTTTGATAGACGAACTGGGTTTGCGGCTCGATGATGAGGCCGGAGCCGAGCTTGATCGGATAGCCGGCCTCGAGAGAGCCGGCAAACCCGGCTCCGTTCGTCGTCAGCGTGGGCAGGCGGTTGGAAGCGCCCTTGGCGTCATACCAGGTGCCTTGCAGGATCGCGTCCAGGTACCAGCCGGTCGGACCGAAATGGGTCCAGTAGCCGCCAAGACTGTAGGCGTTGAGGCGGTCGGTGCCCGCCGAGGTACGGTCGACATGGGTGACGTCGCCCTTGAGCGCGCCGAACGCGACGTAGAGGCCCGCGTGATCCCGGCTGCCGTCGGCGCTGTCGCGCCGGATCCAATCCTGACCAGCCTGGAACGCGCCGATGTCGTAGTTGAACTTGGGTCCACCGCCGAACACGCCGAGCCGGTCGCCTGCGTGATCGCCGCGCTGGCCAATGACGCGGCCCCATGCGCCAGCCGCCACGCCGTTGAGGCGCTGACGATTGCGGAGATCCTCCTCGTCACCGACGCGTTCGTGCAAGGTATCGAGCAGCGTGCGTCCATATAGCAGGGTCATGGACGGGATCGCGGCGTAGAGCGATGTCTCCGGACGGAAGTTTGGCGGCTCTGGAGTTGGTCCGGGACCAGGCCCGGGCTGCTGGCAAACGGGATTGGTCGGATCGAGGGTGCAGTCGAGTCTCGAACGCAGATACCATGCCTGGGCGTTGCTGGCATCGACACTACTGCGGAACAGCGTGTAGTCGTAAGGTCCAGCGGCGACACGGTCGGACAACGCAAAGATGCCCGGCACGGTAGTGCCGCCGTTGATGGTATCGACGACCAATATGCCGTTGCCGGTCGTTAATGCGCCGGCTCCGCCGGCATTGGTGATGCGCAGCAGCGAATTGCCCGTCGCGGTGCCGCCGTTGATAACGAGGCGGTCGGAGGGCGAGCCATCGGTTCCGAGAAAGGTGTTGAGACCGAGCGTGCCACCGGTGCCGATATAGTTGCCCGTCGTCAGCGTTTTGAACAGGCCGCCGACCGGTGGTGTAAACTCGATCAGGCCCGCGTTACTGGTCTGCTGCGTGACGACGGAGTCCGCCGTCACGGTCCAGGTGCTGGTGGGGTCAACGGTGGTGTTGGTGATTGGCAGCGCGGCGCCGGTCCAGTGCGAGCCCGTCGTGAGATTGAGATTGATCGCGGTAAGCGGGTTGGCGAGCGCGTCACCTGTCAGGATGCTGCCTGCCGATGCGTCGAACTGCACAATGGTGGGCTGCGCCGGTCCGAATGTGCTCGCGAAAGCTTCGATCAGCAGGCCCCCGCCGCCCGTCACCACGGTACCGGACGTGGACAGATTGAGCGGCCCCTGCGCCTGAACGGCAGTCGACTCGGTGCTGATCAGGCTACCACCTGTCAGCGTCACGACGTTGGTGGTGGCGGGTCTGAGATTCAATGACGTGAGACCGACGGTATCGGCTCCGGTCGCCAGCACCGGTGTATTAGTCAGATCGATCAATCCGAAACCACCATTGATGAACAACGCGGCGCCGCCGCCCGAGGTGGTTACCGATGAATCGCGGCCGGTCACTCGACCGTCCGAATCCACACGAATCCCCAGGGAGTTTGTACCGGTGGTGACGATCGTGTTGTTGGTCATGTCGACCGTGCCGCCAAGTCCGGCATCGGCACCCGCGGAGAAATTGCCGGCGGTCACATTGATCGCGGTGCCGATGCTGGTGATCGAGCCGCCCTGCGCGAGCAGGCCGGCGGCCGGGATCGCGGCCACCACACCGAAAGCCGACCCGACAACGCCATCGGCGGTCACAAGATTTGCAGTGGTCAAGAAGTAGGAGTTCGGGCTGGTCGCCGTGTTGATATTGAGCACGCTCTGTCCAGACACGGTGATGCTGGTGCCGGTCCGCGCCCATGCCCCGGCCGCGGCATTCGCGCCCTGGACGGTCAGGTCCTGGATGGCGATGTTGCCCCCATTGAGCGTAACCACCCCGGTGCTCGCACCGCCGGCCCCAACGCCGGCCAGATTGATGGTGAGACCCCTGCCGATCGTCCCAAGCGCCACGCTGGTATTGTCTACGGATACGCCGACGCTGCCCGTACCGTTCATCTGTAAGGTTGATCCCGGCAGCAGCGTGACCTGACCTCCATCGTGAACATAAACCCCCATCGCGCCATTCCCCGCCATGGTCACGGGAACGAGCACATCGGGAATGACCTGGCTGCCGGCGCCGGACGCGCCGAGCCCGACGGAATTGAACCCACCTCCGCGCGCGATGACGGTGCCGGCGTGCAAGTTGACGGTTCCCCCGCTCTCCGCGACGGCGCCATGACCGCGCGAAGCCGCGGTTCCGGTCATCACCACGCCGGTGGCATTGATGGTACCGCCCACCGCTGCCAGTCCGGCTCCGACGCCGGTCGTGTTGATTGAAGCGTTCGTGATGTTGATCGTGCTGGCGGCGCCGTTCGCCACGAACGCGTGACCGCCCTGTGTCTGCACGTTGAGACCGTTGATCACATTGATAGTCCCGCCGCCGGCCTGCAGTGCGTTGCCGTTGAGGGTCTGCACGGTGATCGGGCCAGGCGTCGGCCCTGCACTTGTATCCAGGACGAGTGTTCCGCCGGTGACGTTAGTTGCGGGCGTCATGAGGGTGGTAGAGATGATCGTGTTGCCGACAACCGTGGTCACACCGGAAGTAACGGTGACCGTTGTGGTTCTCGTCGGAGGACTGGGCCCAATGGTCTGCGATCGCGCCGGGCAGACAAAAATGGCCGTAAGGATCATTCCGGTCAGGGCCGGACGCATGGGATCAGTCGCAGAAAAGACTCGTCGCGTCGGTCGTCGATGCATGGCATCCCCGCTTCTGCTATCTCAGTTCATTCGTTACCTTCATCGATCGAATCGCATTTCCCTCCGGCATGATGCGCCTCGCCGCGGGCAATACCCCGCGGCATTCAGCAATCACCGGGCCATCCGCAGCCCCATCTTGCCGTTGTAGGCTGTGGTGTTGGCGTTGGCGCTGATCTGATAGCCGATACGAGTTCTGTCCCACGCTTCGATGCCCGTAATCATGCCAGTTCTTTCGCACAATCCATGACTCCCATGACCTCAAGACGCTCTCACCAATTGACGCGGACGCCGGCCTTGCCGTTATAGGCGAAGCCGCCGCCGTCGAACCGGCTCTGGTAGGAGGCGTTGGCGTAGAGCGTGGTGTTGGTGCTCACCCGTCCGCTGACCCCGACATTGACCTCGCCCCACAATCCCCCGAGATCGGCGTGGAACGGAATGAAGCCGGTTGCAGAGGAGAACGAGGTGGTCGGGTTGCCGCGGAACTCGTTCCACAGGTTCGGCCTGATCCAGGCCGTGATGGTACGCAGGCCGCCGTCGATCGCCCAGCTACGGCCGAACCGGGCGCCGATCCGTCCCAGCAATGAATCGACGTCGGCAAAGCGGACCTGCGCGGCGATGTCGTTGGCGTCGTGGATGTTGATGGTCTGGTAGACCATCTGCGCCTGCGGCTCGATGAACCAGCCGCCGGCAAACTTGAAGGGATAGCCGCTCTCGAGCGAGGCGGCGACGCCCTGGCCGGCGGTCTTGAGCGCCGGCAGGCCGCGATTGGCGGTCGAGTTGATGTCGTAGAACGTGCCCTGCAGAATCGCGTCGGTGTACCAGCCGGTCGGCCCGAAATGGGTCCAGTAGCCGCCGAGCGAGTAGGCGGCAAAATCGCTGTCGCCCTGCCGGCTGTCGAAATGGGGGACGCGGCCGCGATTGCCGCCGACGGCGAAATAGCCGCCGGCATGATCGCGCGAGCCGTCCGGGCGTTCCTGGCGATAGACATCCATGCCGGCTTGCATCCCCAGGAAAGTGTAATCGAAATGCGGGCTGCCTCCGCCTGCGCCCGAGCCGAGCACGCCGAGACTGTCGCCGTGCTGGGTGCCGTTCATGCCGATCACGCGGCCCCAGCCAAGATGTTGTGAGGCGGCACTGAGCGGGGGAGCCTTGGAGTACCCGCTTGCGAGAGCGTTGCGAGCAACCCCTTCATCGAACTCCTCGCCGACACGCTCGTGCAGCGTGTCGAGCAGGTTGCGGCCGTACAGCAGCGCCATCGACGGGATCGCCGCATAGAGCGAGGTCTCGATGCGGAAGTTCGGCGGTCCGGGAGGTGGTGGCCCGGGCGGCGGGGGAACGGGCGGTTGCGGGCAGACCGAAGCGTTCGGCGCCAGGGTGCAATCCAGCGTCGAGCGCAGGTACCAGGCCTGGCTGTTGCTGGCATCGACACTGCTGCGAAACAATCCGTACTCGTAAGGCCCGGCGACCACGGGGCCAGCCAGTGCGAAGGTGCCGGGGTTTGTCGTCGCACCATTGACGGCATCGACAACAAGAATGCCATTGGCAACCGTCAGCGCGCCGCGGCCGATGGTATTGGCGATGCGTAGCGGCGAGAAGCCGCTCGCATTGCCGCCGT
>Ga0190271_10003277_pt1 | contig 10106 bp, 5 predicted proteins | sample Popmic356T_FD_133747 | JGI IMG/M metagenome (GOLD analysis project Ga0190271, IMG submission 133747) | Populus adjacent soil microbial communities from riparian zone of Weber River, Utah, USA - 356 T | ecosystem: Environmental > Terrestrial > Soil > Riparian zone | place: USA: Utah | collected... | reverse complement strand
GGACACAGAACCCAAGTGTCGCTGCAACCGATGGCGAGCTCAAAGACGACGGAATGACTATCACGATCGGGACGAATGGCCTCAAGGCACTTAATTCCGGCAGCAAGCGTAAGGCGTCGAAGAAGGTGACCACAGCTGAAGTATTGGAAAAGGTGGGCGACTTCGTGCGGACGATTCGTGTCGAGCCCGCACGAATCCTGATCGTCGAGGCGGTAAATCTGGCGGTGCAGAAGCTTGAGAGTCGCGGTCATTTCGGGCCGTTTGTCGCGGTATTCGGTCACCGGCTGTTCCAAGAGGCCACGACCCCTCGCGGAACCGCGGCGACGTTACCGACGGCGCAGTTCCTCCCATTCCTGGGTGGCGGAGAGCTCTATCGGTCCAGCGCCGTGCCGGAAGAAGACGGGCTGGTCATTGCGGTCGGTGGCCGGCCGATTGAACTGGTGCTCGGAACCGACATGGACGTGAAATTCGTGCAGATGACGCTCGAACCACGTTACGTGCTGCGCATCTCGGAGCGCCTCGCCTTGCGCATCAAAGAGTACGACGCGGTGTGCAAGATCACGATGAAGTAGTGTGAACTTGCTGTGCTGTCCGAACCCATCGGTTTTGTCCGCGGGGCACAGGCGTGCCTGCCAACTGGCGACATCGCCTGTGGCAGCTTGCCGAGCGTCGTCGTCGGTACAGTAAACAGCCACTCGTCCGATGTTGTCGAAGTGTTGGTACAGCGTGACAAGCTGCCCGTAAGGACGCTGAGAGCCATGCGTGAGCCGGGCATCACCGCGGGGCCGCAGTGGTTCAGCGCGCAGCTCCCGCCGCTGAATCCCGGTGAACGCGCCGAATACCAGGTCCAGTGGAGCCGGGGCGGCCGGTGCGTGGCCACCTTGCCGGCGGACGGATCGTGGTACTCGCTGCGAGGCGTAACGGAAACACCACGCTCCGGGCATGCGCCGCAGGGCGAGGCCAGACAATCGTTCGCCAGAAGCAGGCCGGCCAGCGCGCCTCGCTTCGCGTACGATCTCGAGTTCTTCGCCGCCCTCACCGTGACGTTGCGCGCCGAAGTAATCGGTGCCACGCCAGACGGCTACCGCGCCAACTTCTTCATCACCGGCGGGACGGTGGTCGGCCCACACATCGAGGCCGAGGTCCTGCCCGAAGGCGGCGACTGGATGCACATCCGACCGGACGGCGTTGGCATGGCCAACATCAAGATCACCTGGCGGACCCGCGACGGGGCGTTGATCCTCGATCAGGCGCACGGCGTGTTCGACCTTGGTCCAGCCGGCTACGCCAAGGTCGCCGGCGGCGACTTCACGGGAGCGCCGCCGCTGCTCGTGACCGCCCATTGGTCGACCGCCGACGCGAAGTGGAGCTGGATGAACCGCTGCCACGGCCTCGGGATCGGCCGCGTCACCCTGGAGACGCTGGTCGTCGAGTGCGACCTCTACATCCCGAAAGTGGGGCAGCGGATCGGTGGCTAGGGTCATCGTCCTCGGCGGCGGGATCGCCGGGTTTTCCGCGGCGCAGGAGCTGGTCGAGCGTGGCTTCGACGTCGTGGTGGTCGAGAAGACCGGCATCCCCGGCGGCAAGGCACGCAGCAGCCCGGTGATGCCGGCCGGCCCGTCCCCCTGGAAGGCGGAAGCCCGCTATCCGGCGGCGACGCCGGACAAACACGTCGACTGGGTGCCCGGTGAGCATGGGTTCCGCTTCTTCCCGGGCTTCTATCGCCACGTGGTCGACTCGATGTCGCGGATCCCCACCCCCGGCGGGATGACCGCTGCCGATCACCTTGTGCCGGTGACGCGATGCGGCCTGACGCAGTACGACAAGCCGACCTTCAACTTTCCGATGCGATTCCCGCGCACGACGGCCGACGCGGGCACCGCCCTTGGCGCCCTGATCGCCAGCTTCAGTTCGATCACCGAGCTGACCGTGCCGGAGCTGGCGCACTTCGGCAGCCGCGTCTGGCAGATCATGACGTCGTGCCAGGAGCGGCGACTGGCAGAATACGAGAACATCGGCTGGTGGGAATTCATCGACGCCGACACGCACTCGAAGGCCTATCAGAAGTTCCTCGCCACCGGGATCACGCGGTCGCTCGTTGCGGCCAAAGCCGAAACCGCGAGCACGCGCACGATCGGCAACATCTTCATCCAGCTGCTGCTCGATATCCTCGATCCGCTGGTTGCCACGTCTGACCGCGTTCTCGACGGCCCCACGAACCAGGTGTGGATCTACCCGTGGCTGCAGCACCTGCGGGCGCAGGGGCTGACCTATCAGCCCGAGACCGCTGTCACTGAGCTGCTGTGTGCCGGCGGCCGCATCACCGGGGTTCGGGTGGAGCGTGAGGGGCGATCGGAGATCCTGTACGGTGACTACTACCTGTGCGCCATGCCGGTCGAGCGCGTCGCGCCGCTGCTGACGCCGGCACTGTTGGCCGCCGACCCGCAGCTGGCGTCCCTGCCTCAACTGGCCGAGTCCAACCTGGAGTGGATGAACGGCATCCAGTACTACTTCCGTCGGCCGGTGCGCCTGGTGCACGGGCACATGAACCACATCGACACAGAGTGGGCGCTGACCAGCATTTCGCAGGTCGACGTCTGGCGGCCGTCGACAATGGATCGTTATGGGCCCGAGGTCATTCAAGGGATCCTCTCCGTGGATGTGTCGGACTGGCTGGCGCCCGCGCCCAATGGCCGCACCGCGATGGAACACTCGCGCGAAGACGTCTGCGTCGAAGTCTGGCGGCAGCTCAAGCGGTCCGTGAACACGTCCGGTGAAGAGGCGATTCTTCGCGATGAAGATCTGATCGGCTGGTTCATCGACTCCGATATCGACCGCGACCCCAACGAACCGTCGCGCCTCGCCAACGCGGAGCCGTTGCTCGTCAACGAGAAGGGCACGTGGGCGCTGCGGCCGGAAGCGGTGACGGCAATTCCCAACCTGTTCCTGGCTTCCGATTACGTCCGGACGCACACGGATCTCGCCACCATGGAAGCGGCGAACGAGGCCGCACGTCGCGCCGTCAACGGCATTCTGGAGGCCAGTCATTACGGCGGCGAGCGCTGCCGCATCTGGCCGCTGCATGAGCCGCTTGCGCTCGCGCCGTTTCGCCAGTACGACGCGATGCGGTTCGGGATGGGGCTGCCGTGGGATCCCGGTGTCACGACGATGGGGACCGCGGCCCTGCGTCTGGCCGACCCGCTGTTTGTCCCGATCGCCAACGCGATGAGCGCGATCGCGCCGGTGGCCGTGAAGGCTGAGCGGGTGCTCGACCAGATCGAAGAGTTTCTCCCGGACACGGCCATCGATGCCGCCACGCAGGGGCTGCGGGATCAACTGCAGCAGCTGCGGGATGGGCTCGAGAGCCAGATACCGGTAACAGCGCTGGAGACCGCCGGAACGCACGCGGCGCGCCTGGTCGGCGGGCACCCTTCCGCGCCGGCGCGGGCGGCGGGCCCGGAAGGATTCGAGGAGCGCATGGCCTGGTACCGGGGCAAGGCCATGGCGGCGCTCGCCGACGCGATTCCCCGCACTGGACCGGTGCCGCTGTACGAACCGATGCGGGAGTTCCTCGCGCGTCCCGGCAAGGGGCTGCGTCCGGCGCTCTGCCTCGCCACCTGTCTGGCGCACGGCGGCGACCTCGATGCCGCGCTGCCGTCAGCCGCCGGGCTCGAGTTGCTGCACAACGCGTTTCTCGTTCACGACGACATCGAAGATGGCAGCGACACCCGACGCGGCCTGCCGACATTGCACCGGATCGTCGGCGTGCCGATGGCGGTGACCATCGGCGACACGATGAACGCGCTGGCGATGCGGCTGTTTCACGGCAGCCGCCTGCCCGGCCATCCCGACCTGGCCGCGCAGCGGTTCGACGACGTCGAGCACCTGCTGCTCGAATCGCTCGAAGGACAGGCGCTGGAGCTCGGATGGATTCGCGACAACAACTGCGGGGTGACGACGGACGACTACCTCGAACTGGTGTTGAAGAAGACCGCCTGGTACAGCTTCATCCACCCGATGCGCCTCGGTGCGCTCGCCGGTGGAGTCGACGCGGCATCGCTGGACCGGTTCCATCGCTTCGGTTTCCTCATGGGCGCCGCGTTCCAGATTCGCGACGACGTGCTGAACCTGGTTGGGGACGAGGGGCGATACGGCAAGGAGATTGGCGGTGATCTGTGGGAGGGGAAACGGACGCTGGCCCTCGCGCGCACGTTTTCCGGGGTCACCGGCGTGCAGCGTGACCGGCTGGAGCGGTTCCTGTCGCGGCCGCGCGAGTCCCGTTTGCCGCGCGAACTGCTCGAGATTCGCGAGATCATCACCGCCGGAGGCGGCATCGAATGGGCGTCAGCGGTCGCCGACGGACTCGAGCGCGCCGCGCGGGACGCATTCCCTGGGGCGTACGTCGGGGCGCATGAGGGGCCGGACCTCGCCTTCATCCGACAGCTGATGCCTTACCTGTCGGGGCGCGATTCATGATGGCGCGGACCGGCGTCCACCACCTAGCATCACCCGCGGGGAGGTGTCTGTGCGCGCCGCGATGACCGAGGATGCCGTGTTCGAGCATCTGCGGAAGGTGCCGCTGTTTGCCGATGTGGCGTCCGACGATCTTCGGGCGCTGGCGGCGGCGGCGCGCGCGCTGAAGGTCGCCAAGTCCGCGCGTATCTTCGAGGAGGGCAGCGCCCCGGACGCGTGTTTCGTCCTCACCGCGGGCCGGGCCAAGGTCGTCCTGAGCGGTCAGCGCGGCACCGAGGTCATCGTCGGCAGTGTCGAGCCGTACGAGTTGGTCGGGGAACTCGCGCTGCTGGACGGCTCGCGCCGCAGTGGTGGGCTGGTGGCGATCAGTGAATGCCGGTTGTTGCGCCTGCCGCGGCCGCTGTTCCTCGCACTGAGGAACAACCGCGCGTTCGAAGACAAGCTGATGATGCACATCACGTCGATGCTGCGGCGCGCGACCGAGCAGGTGCGCGTGCTGTCCAGCTACGTAGCGGTGGAACGCGTGTCGTGGTCGCTGGCCAGACTGGCGACGCGTATGGGCACGCGCCAGCGCGGCCAGGTGGTGATTGCGCCGCGGCCTTCTCAGCAGGAACTCGCGGAGATGAGCGGCTGCACGCGCGAGACGGTGGCGCGCGTGCTGCGCCAGTTGAAGCACGCCGGACGCCTCGATTGGACGGCAGCCGCCTACGTGCTCGACGAGAAGGCGTTCAAGCGCTATCTCGACAGCGAATCTGACGCCATCGTGGCCGTCGACGTCGCGCGGCTCGTCTAGCCGCGCGTGCTCGTGACGACCCCCTTCCCTTTTCGGTACGCCCACGCTCTGCCCTCCACTGTCGGACCTGGTGCCCGGCGTCAGCCGTCGGTGACGCCGGTCAATGATTCCGTGTGACGTCGGTCACAGACGGTCACGGGTGAGCGCCGTAGATTGTTGCAGACGGATGAAAAGGAAGGTTTCCATGCAGCTCAGCCACAGCGCCAACTTGACCGGCCAGCGGATCCAGCAGTACGCGTTGCTGTCGCTCATCGGGTCGGGTGGGATGGCAGACGTCTACTGGGCGCGCGACGAACGCCTTCACCGCGACGTCGCGGTGAAGGCCCTGGCTACCCCCGCGGCGCGCGGGCGCCGGCGCGGGCGCCAGCCGAAACGCGGGGGACCGCCGGCGGAGGCCCGGGCGCTGTCCCGGCTCAGTCACCCGCACATCACCGCCATCTACGACTTCCTGCGTCACCGCGACCAGGAGTTCATCGTGATGGAACTGGTCGCCGGAGCCACGCTCCGGGAAGTGCTGGCCGGCGGTCCGCTGCCGCCATTCGAGGTGGTGCGCCTCGGCCGGCAGCTGGTCAGCGGCCTGGCCGCCGCCCACGCGGCGCACGTGATCCATCGGGACATCAAGCCGGCGAACCTGAAGATCACGTCCTCGGGAGTGCTCAAGATCCTCGACTTCGGCATCGCCGCTCTGTCGGCGGGCGAAACCGCCCCCGAAACGGTCAACGAGGCCACGTCGGGCCTGGCACTGGTCGGCACCGTGCCGTACATGGCCCCCGAACGGTTGCGGGGCGAGACGGCCGACGCTCGAAGCGACGTGTTCAGCGCGGGCGCGGTGCTCTACGAAATGGCGGCCGGCTGCCGCGCCTTCCCGCAGCGGCCGATCGCCAGCCTGGTGGAAGCGATCCTCGGCGCCAAAGTGATTCCATTGTCCATCGCGAATCCGCTCGTGCCGGCGGCCCTCGAGCGGATCGTCATGAAGGCCCTGGCCAACGATCCCGGCGATCGACAGCAGAGCGCGGCGGCGCTGCTGGCCGAACTCGACGGGCTGCCGACCACGGAGGCGGCTGGGCCTGGCACCCGCCCGGCCCCACGATCGCCCCGCGGCCTCGTGCGCACCAGGCGATCGACCTTCAAAATGCCGACGAAAACCAGGATTTCAGCCGGTTTGCGGGGTTTCGCAGCGTTTGACGCGTTAGCCACCAGACACCCGCACAGGAGACGCCGAACATGCTTCGAACGAGTCCTCATCCGATCGCCCCCGCTGCCCCGTCCTGGCTGGAGCGCGCCCTCGCCCCGCTGAGCGACGTCCGGGCTGGCGAAGGCACCACCGCGGTGCTGATGCTGATCAACATCTTCGTCCTGCTGATTTGCTACTCAGTCATCAAAACCGTCCGCGAGCCGCTGATCCTCCTCGGGGGCGGCGCTGAGGTCCGGTCCTACGCCGCCGCCGGACAGGCGCTGCTGCTGATCGGCCTGGTACCGCTCTACAGCTGGTTCGCCAGCCGCGTCGGCCGCGCCAGGCTGCTGGTCGGCGTCAGCCTGTTCTTCATCGCCTGCATCGAGCTGTTCGCAGCGGCGGTCTCGGCGGGCCTGCCGTTCATCGGCGTGGCCTTCTTCATCTGGGTCGGCATCTTCAACGTCTCGCTGGTGGCGCAGTTCTGGTCGTTCGCCAACGACATCTACAGCAAGGAGGCCGGCAGCCGGCTGTTCCCGATCATCATGATCGGCATGACGGCGGGGGCGCCGCTCGGCTCGTTCGTCGCCGGGCGGCTGTTCGGCTCAGGCCTGCCGCCCCAGGTCATCCTGCAGGTGGCGGCGGGCATGCTCGTCCTGAGCGTCGGTCTGTATCTGTGGATCACCCGGCGTGAACAGCTGCGGACCGCGGCCCCGGAAGAGACGATGTCGGCGGTTGGCGGCTTCCACCTGGTGCTGGCCAACCCCTACCTCCGGCTGATTGCCCTGCTGATCGTCCTGCTCAACGTCGTCAACACGACCGGCGAGTATCTGGTGGCCCGCCTGCTCACCGACCACGTCGCCGAGCTGGCGCTGCTCAACCCGGGCTTCGACAAGCAGGCCTATATCGGCGCGTTCAGCGGCAACTACCAGTTCTGGGTCAACGTTTCCGCCCTGCTCATTCAGGCGTTCGTCACGTCGCGGCTGGTCCGCTACCGCGGCCTGCAGGGTGTGCTGCTGGCACTGCCGCTGATTGCGCTCGGCGGCTACGCCATCATCGCGGCCGGCGTCGGCTTCTCGGTCGTCCGGTGGATCAAGACCGCCGAGAACGCGGTGGACTACTCGATCATGAACACCGCTCGCCAGCTGCTCTGGCTGCCGACCAACCGCGAGGAGAAGTACAAGGCCAAGCAGGCCATCGATAGCTTCTTTGTCCGCGGCGGTGACGTCCTGTCGGCGGCGGTCGTCTACGTCGGCGCCGCAGTCCTGCACTTGAGCGTGCAGCAGTTCGCCATCGCCAACGTCGTGCTGACGCTTGGCTGGCTGATGACGGCGCTGTTCATCCTCGAGCCGCACAAGCGGCTGCCGCGGATCTCGATGCGGCCGCTGGCCGGTGCGGCGACGGCAGTGGTGATGCTCGTCATGGCGTCCCCCGCGGCCGCTCAGGCGACGCGCGAGGAACTGCTCGCCGCGCAGCAGGCCGAGAAAGCGCAGCAGCTCCAGGAGGTCGTGCCCGACGCGCTCGAACGCAGGCTGCTGAAGGTCGACAAGGCGATGCAGCTGTTCGCCGCCCCGGTCTATCCGTTCATCGGCAGCGCGCTCGGGGGCGGCGGAATGGCCATCGGCCCTGGCTATCGCGGCAGCTTCGCCGACACCGGCACGTTCGACGTCCACGCCGGCTGGTCGCTGAAGAATTACAAGATGGCCGACGCGACCCTGAACCTGCCGGCGTTCGCCGACGGCCGCCTCATCATCGGGCTGCGCGCCAACTGGACGGACGCGCCTGAAGTCGCCTTCTACGGCACCGGCAACAACTCGGGCCAGGACTCGCGGACTGATTTCGCCTACCGGTTCTCGACCGTCGGCGTCGCCGCCACCTTCAAGCCAACCGGCGCGCTGAGCGTCGGCGCGGGCGTCGATTCGGTCCACAGTGAGGCCAGCCTCCCCGGCGCGATCGTCATGACCCGCACGCTCGACCCGACCTACCGCCGCACGCGGCTGTTCGCCGAGTTCGACACGCGCACCTCGCCCGACTACACCCGTCGCGGCGGCCTGTATCGCCTCGAGTGGTCCGACTACAGGCAGACCAACGCCGGCGCCTACAGCTTCCAGCGGCTGGATGCCGAAGCGAGACAGTTCATCCCGGTGCGGCGTGAAAGCATGGTCATCGCGCTGCGCGCCATGGCCTCGACCACCAGCACATCGACCGGTAACGACGTGCCGCACTTCATGATGCCCGAGCTCGGTGGCAGCCACTGGCTGCGCGGCTATCCGACCTGGCGCTTCCGTGACCGCAACCGTGTGCTGCTCAGCGGCGAGTACCGCTGGACCGCAGGATCGTTCGTCGACATGGCGCTGTTCGTCGACGCCGGCCGGGTCGCCGCCAGGGCCAGTGATTTGGACGCGGGCGGGTTCAAGAAGTCCTACGGCGTCGGCATGACGCTGCACACCCTGACCAGCACCGTGACGCGGATCGAGGTGGCCCGCACTGCTGAGGGCACCGGGGTGCTGTTTTCCTTCAGCCCGAGTTTCTGATGGCCACCGAGCGCGACCGCCGGCAGCCTCGAATCAACTTCTTTCTCAAGGGACGAACGATGACGACCAAGACCTTCTTCCGCACCGCACGAAGGAACGCCGCCAAGGCGTTCCGGCAGACGCTGTTCGTCGCCAGCACCGTGACCGTGGCCGCCGGAGCGACGATGCTCGTCTCCGCCTCGACACCGCAGTTCTTCGACGACGACCCAATCTGGGTGGAACGGCCGACGCAGGACGCGTCGGGCATGAAGCCGACCGAGATCAACCTGTTCGTCGAGCTGACGCGCAACCTGTTCTCGGGCCGGCCGGTCGCCACCGGCAATCGCGCCGGCAACCTCAATTCTGTGGACGAGGTGCCCGACTCCTCCTGGTTCACCAACCGGATTGGCAGCCAGCCGCTGACGGCGGCCGACATCACCCGCGGCCCGGACACGACGGACGGCCCGGCCGCCGGCGCCTGGACCATCACCGCGTCGAAGAGCGACGGCGTGACGCCCGGCTTCACGGTGACCGACACCAAGGGCCAGCGCTGGTTCCTGAAGTTCGATCCGCGGGGATACCGCGGCATGTCCACCGGGACCGAGGTCGCGGTGACCAAGCTGATGTGGGCACTCGGCTATCACGTCCCCGAGAACCACATCGCCTTCATGCGCCGCGATCAGCTCGTCCTCGGCCAGACGGCGAAGTTCACGCCGACCGGCGGCAGCAAGCGCGCCATGCGGGCCAGCGACATCGACGCGCTGCTCGAGCGCGCCGACCGTGAGCCGGACGGCAGCTACCGCGTCGTCGCCAGCAAGAGCCTGCCCGGCAAGCCGATCGGCAGGATCAGCTTCACCGGGACGCGGCCCGACGATCCGAATGACGTGGTGCCGCACGAAGACCGGCGCGAGCTGCGCGGCTACAGCGTGTTCGCGGCCTGGCTGAATCATGTCGACGCCAAGGCGATCAACACGCTCGACACGCTGATCGCCGACGAAGGCGGCGCCTACGTCCGCCACAACCTGGTCGATTTCGGCTCCGCGCTCGGCAGCGGCGGCGTGGCACCGGCCGACTACTGGGCCGGTTCGGAATACCTCGTCGAGCCGCGCCAGGCCGGACGCCAGATCATCGGCTTCGGCTTCACGTATCCGAAGTG
>Ga0190271_10003276_pt1 | contig 10106 bp, 11 predicted proteins | sample Popmic356T_FD_133747 | JGI IMG/M metagenome (GOLD analysis project Ga0190271, IMG submission 133747) | Populus adjacent soil microbial communities from riparian zone of Weber River, Utah, USA - 356 T | ecosystem: Environmental > Terrestrial > Soil > Riparian zone | place: USA: Utah | collected... | reverse complement strand
GGCGCCGGAGACCTGACGGGCGACTCGCGCGCCGACGTGGCCGTGCGGTCGAGCAAGACCGGGCAGGTCGCGATCCTCCCCGGCCTCGGCGCCGGTCGCTTCGGCTCGGCCCTGGGCTGGTTCACCGCGGCGCGCGGCCTCGGCCGGGTCTCGGTCGCGCAGATGGCCGGCTCGGGACAGCTCGACCTGGTCGGCCTGAACGCCTCTCGGTCGGCGCTGGTCGTGCTGCCGCACAACGGACTGGCCAACCTCAGGGCCGTGCTCCCGGGGAACCTCTCAGTCCCCGGGACGACGCAGGTGCTCGCGGTCGGTGACTGGAACCGCGACGGCAAGGGTGACGTGATCACCCGCGAACGGTCCGGTGACGTGCTGGTGCTGCGGCCGGGCCTGGGCAACGGCAGCTTCGCCTCCGGGCGGACCCTCGCCGCGGGGTGGAAGTCGGTGACCTACCTGGCTGCCGTCGGCGACGTCACCGGCGACGCGTTCCCCGACCTCGTGGGACGGCTCTCGACGGGCGCGATGCGGGTCTTCCCCGGCAGCGCAACGGGTTTCCTGACCCCCCGGACCGTCCCGGCAAAGCTGCGCAGCTTCCAGCAGATCGGCACGGGCAGTTGGAGCGCCGCGCGGTGGCCGGGGTCGATGTTCGTGAGCTCGGACCGGTCGTTCGTGCCGTACGTCGGGACCGACGGTGGTGACCCTAAGGTCTACGACTGGGTCATCGGAGCCGGCGACCTCGACGGCGACGGCCGGGCCGACCTCGTCACGCGGGGTGCCAACGGCCTGCTGTGGCTGCGTCCCGGCACGGGGACGGGGCTGGGGGAGCGGCGGCTGATCGGCAGCGGCTTCGGCGGTTACCGACTGGCGGGCTGATCCGCCGCCCGCAGTACTGCCGTGGCGCGCTCCGCCTCCCGGCGGGCGGTCCAGTCCGTGTCCGACGGGGGACGCACCAGCACGAGCGAACCGTCGTGGACCAGGGGGCCCAGGAACGCCGGGACACCGTGCTCGCTGGCGGGGTGCACGTCGGTCAGCAGGCGAACCCCGGCGCTCACGTCCCCGAGGGCGGCACTCTCGAGCAGGTCGGAGTGGCGGCGGGCTTCCTCGTCCGGGCCGGAGGCCACCCAGGCGACGGTGTCCGGCGTCGGTGGCACCACCGCGACGAAGACGTCGCTCTGTCCGGGCCAGAGCAGGCCGTAGTCATGGACTGCCGGGGGCAGCGGCTCGGGGAACCGCACCGCGAACGGCAGCAGCGAGCAGGCGATGACCTCGCCCCGCAGCGCGGCGTCGCCCACCGACGTCGGTCCGCAGACCGTGGCGACGTGGTCCACGTCCGGGTCGCACGTCACGGCCAGGCCGGCGCTCCAGGCCGCGCCCAGGAACACGGGGACCAGCCAGTGAGCGGGAAGATCCAGGCGGACGGTGTCCCCCGGATCGAGACCGAGCTCGTCGCAGAGCAGGTTCGCGGTCTTGCTGACCCAGTTGGCGTACGTCGTCACGGAGAGCTCGGTGCGCTCACCCGTCTCGTCGTCGTACGCCGTGACCAGGGGCTGCGTGGGGTCCTGACGAAGCCGCTGCTCGAGGAGCTCGGGGAAGGTGCGTGCGGTGCTCATCCACGGCACAGTATCCGGCGCGACGACCCCACCCCGGCCGGCACGGGGAGTGGCAGGATGCGCCCATGACGTCGGGTTCTGTGGTGGACAGGCTGTGGGCGGTCGTCCCGGCGGGGGGCGCCGGCACCCGTCTGTGGCCGCTGTCCAGGGCACGCGAGCCGAAGTTCCTGCTCGACCTCACGGGAAGCGGACGCACCCTGCTGCAGGCCACGGTCGACCGGCTGACGCCGCTGGTCGACGACCGGGTCGTCGTGGTCACCGGGACGGCGCACGCCGACGCGGTGCGTCGCCAGCTGCCGGGGATCGACCGTGTCCTCGCCGAGCCGTCGCCTCGTGACTCGATGGCGGCGATCGGGCTCGCGGCCGCGATCCTGGAGCGGGAGACCCCGGACGCGGTCATCGGCTCCTTCGCCGCCGACCACGTCATCGTCGGCGACGACGCGTTCGCCGAGTGCGTCCGCGAGGCCGCGGACGTGGCGGACACCGGCCTGCTGGTGACCATCGGCATCCCACCGACCCACCCGTCGACGGCCTTCGGCTACATCCGCAGCAGCGAGCGGCTGGACGGGTTCCCCACCGCTCGCGGGGTCGTGGACTTCGTCGAGAAGCCCGACGCCCCCCGTGCGGCGGCCTACGTCGCCTCGGGTGACTACAGCTGGAACGCCGGCATGTTCCTGGTCCGCGCGTCCACGCTGCTCGACCTGCTCGCGGAGCACCACCCCGACCTCGCGCACGGGTTGCGCTCGGTCGCCGCCGACCCGGCCACCCTGGAGCGCGCCTGGCCGGGCCTGACCCGGATCGCGATCGACCACGCTGTGGCCGAGCCCGCCGCAGCTGCCGGACGGGTCGCGGTCGTCCCCGGTCGTTTCGGCTGGGACGACATCGGTGACTTCGCGTCCCTGGCGCACCTGCTGCCCGAGTCGTCGGCAGGCGTGCGCGTCATCGGGGACGAGGGGCTCGTCCTCGCCACCGACGCTGGCGGGCTGGTCGTGCCGCACGACCGGGTGGTCGCGGTGGTCGGACTCGACGACGTGGTCGTGGTGGACACCGGTGACGCGCTGCTCGTCACCCGGCTCGACCGGGCGCAGGACGTGAAGTCGGTCGTGGAGGAGCTCCGACGCCGTGGCCGGACGGACCTGACCTGAGGGACCCCGGGGTCAGGGAGCCGCAGGCTCGGGCGCGCTGCTGCTGGGGTAGGCCTTCCGGAACGACGCCACGACCTCACCGCTGGGCGCCGCGCAGTACTGCGTCACACCCTTCTGCTCCTCCGGACCGGTCCAGTGGGTCAGCGCGATGTGCTTGCCGTCGGGGAACGAGCCGCCGTCGGCCTCCTTCCAGGGGGCGGCGATGAACTTGTCCTCCTCGCCGTCGAACTTGGCGGCGATCTCCTGCACCTGCTCGTAGGACTCGCTGCCGGGCTTCACCGTCTCGTCGTACCAGAGGATGGTGTGGCCGTGCTCGAGGCTGTGGACGAGACGCTCGATTTCGGGCCGGTCCTCCGCGGTGTAGAAGGTGCGGATCTCGGAGCCCTGAAGGAAGTTGGGCCAGTGCTTGCCGAAGGCCGGAGGGGCCTGGTCGTAGGGGATCTTCTGCGGGGGGTTGATGTGCTCCCCGGACCCGCTGGCGTCCTCGGTCTGGACCTCGTCGCAGCCGGCCTTCGCCTCGACCACGCCGAGCTCGGCGAGGGGGGTGCCCGCTGCCTCGGCCTGGTCGCGCTGGTCCTGCCAGTAGACGAAGAAGGCGGAGCCGAGAAGTCCGAGCACCACCACCACACACGCACCGAGGATCAGCAGGCTGCGCAGCCGCTCCTTGCGCGCCTGTTCCTTGCGCATCTGCTCGGCGATCGCCCGCCGCTCGTTGTCGCGCGCGTTCTTCTTGGCCACTCGTCCGCCTTCTCGTGGGTGCCGCCGGGGTGTCGGCGGGGGTGCTTGCGCGTGGAGTCTACGGAGGCGTGGGTGAGACCGTGAGCGTGTCCCCGGAACCGGTGTCGCTGTGCGGTCGCCACCCGTGAGCGTGGGCCACGAGCCGCACCCGCTCGGCCGCCACGACCTGGTCGCGGAGGTCGTGCGCAGGAAGGTCCACGCGCACCGAGACTCCCGCCACCGCCCCGGTGAGGCCGCAGGACTCCAACGCGGCCAGCACCTCCTCGGCAGGGGCGGGCGTGCCGAAGCAGTCCGCGTCCCGCCCCCGGACGGCCGCCAGCACGGCCTCGCGCGCCCCCAGCGCGAACATGTCCTGGTCGCGGGGCCGCAGCAGCGCCCGGGCGCCGGGTCCGTGCGAGCCGGCCTCCAGCACACGGTGCGACAAACCGCGGACGACGGTGACCGGCCGACCGCTCAGCTTCCCGGACACCAGCTCCGCCACCGAGGCGAGCTCGTCGGCCACGGCCGGTGCGGTGACCGCCAGCTCGTTGCCGTAGGCGTCGGTGCGACCCGCGAACTCCTCCAGCGGCTCGAGGCCGGCCACCCCGACAGCGAGGTCGGTCTGGCCGGTGCGCCAGGCCCGCCCTGCGGTGTCGGTCACCACGACGGCGACGTTGCGCCCGGTCTCGGCGTGCACCCGGACCCGGAGGGCCGCAGCCGAGGAGTCCGGGTCCTCGGGCAGCAGCACGACCCGGCCGGGCTCCACGTTGGACGCGTCCACCCCGGCGGCGGCCATCACCAGACCCAGATGGTTCTCCACGATCGCTGTGGCCCCGCGGCGCGCGACCACGCGCACCGTCTGGTCGAGGATCGCCTGGTCGCGGTCACCCGTCACGACGCGGTCCTCGGCCTTGCTGACCACCTTGCTGGTGACCAGCACGATGTCGCCGTCCGCGAGGTCGGCCGCGGCAGCCTCGACGACCAGCGCGGCGAGATCCGTCCCTGCCGTGACCTCGCCGATGTCGTCGACAGCCCAGGCCTCGATCCGCGCCATCAGGCCCCGGCGAGGTCGAGCGCCGCGGCGACCATGTCGGCGGTCGCGTCGTGGTCGGTCATCCACAGGGGTACGGCGCGGCACCGGATGCCGAGGGCGGAGACCTGCTCGACCGCCTTCTCGTCGACCGTGTCCACCAGCCAGCCGTCCAGGATCCCGTCCGCCGACCGGGCGCCGTAGTGCTCGGCGACGCCCGCCGCCGACACCTCGACGCCGATGACCCCGAGGAGCTGGCGGGCCATCCCGCGCACGTGGTCCTCGCCGATGATCCCCGAGACCCCGACGACACCTGCCGCGGTCGAGGTCAGGGCGTCCCGGATCCCGGGCACACCGAGGATCGTGCCGATCGAGACCACGGGGTTGGACGGCGGCACGAGCACCACGTCGGCGTCCGTGATCGCCTCGACCACGCCGGGGGCGGGCGTCGTCTCGGCGATCCCGATGGGCACCACGCCGTGGGCCGGGACGGACGCCTGGTGGCGGATCCAGTACTCCTGGAAGTGCACGGCGCGGCGCTCGTCCGTGTCCGGGTCGTCGATCACCACGTGGGTCTCGACGCGGTCGTCGGTCATCGGCAGCAGTCGCACCCCCGGCTGCCAGCGCCGGCACAGGGCCGCGGTCACGTCGCTCAGCGAGTAGCCGGCGTCGAGCATCTGGGTGCGGACCAGGTGGGTGGCGATGTCGCGGTCGCCCAGGCCGAACCACGTCGGCTCCACGCCGTACGCCGCGAGCTCCTCCTTGGCGTTCCAGGTCTCGGCCGTCCGGCCCCAGCCGCGGTCGGTGTCGATGCCGTCCCCGAGGGTGTACATCACCGTGTCCAGGTCGGGGCACACCTTGAGCCCGTGCACCCAGATGTCGTCGGCGGTGTTGGCCACCACGGTGACCTCGGTCTCCGCTCCGGTGCGCTCCACCAGGCGCAGGACGCCCTGCAGGAACCGTGCGCCACCGACGCCGCCGGAGAGGACGGTCAGTCGCCGGGGGAGGTCGGGGAGGTGGGTCACTGACATGGTCGCAAGTGTGGACCAGTTGGGTCCAATACCAGACTTTCGCTTGACTTCAGGTGTACGACAGGCATGTAATCACACCAGTGTGATCAGCAACTCGGTCCGTCAGGATCGAAGGGTCGAAGAGGGGCGAGCACCGTGCGCGAACTGTATCTACTCGAGGGTGACGGGGAAGATCCCGGTTGGCAGGAGCGCGGTCTGTGCGCTCAGACCGACCCGGAGGCGTTCTTCCCGGAGAAGGGCGGGTCCACCCGGGAGGCCAAGAAGGTCTGCCTGACCTGCGACGTGCGTCAGGAGTGTCTGGAGTACGCCTTGTCCAACGACGAGCGCTTCGGCATCTGGGGCGGCTTGTCGGAGCGGGAGCGGCGCAAGCTGAAGAAGCGAGCGGTCTGACGCTGTTCCGCTTCGGCGGGCCTCAGGGCTCGTAGTCGGGGTGGACGTCCTCGGCCGGCACGCCGAGGAAGTCCGCCAGCTGCTCGACCACGACGGTGAGCACGAGCGCCGTGAGGTCGGTGGCCGTCTCCGCGCGGTGCTCGATGGGCCGCCGGAAGAGCACCAGCCGTGGCGGGGTGGACGCCGTTCCCGGCACCAGCTAGGCCAACGGGACCCGTGGGGCGACCCAGGTGCCCGGCAGGACCGGGATGTCCTCGACGGCGAGCTCGAGCCCGGCCAGCGCCTCGGCCCAGCGGGACTCCACGTCGGTCATCACCTCGACGGCGACCCGGTCGAAGCGCTCGGGCCCCGTCCGGTCCGCCGGCACCCGCCCGGCGGGGGAGCCCGGGCCGTACGCCGGGCCGCGCATCCCGCGTCCGCGTCGGTCGCGGGAGGGGCCGGACGGCTCGGCAGGGGACCGGGAGCTCACGACCGCGAGCCTACGGCGCCGGCGTCCCGGTGCGAGGTAGCGTCCTGCCGTGGGTCTCCTCCGTCGCTGTTCGCGCACCGCATGCGGTCGTCCCGCCACCACCCCGCTCACCTACGTCTACGCCGACCAGACCGCGGTCGTGGGCCCGCTCGCGACCTACGCCGAGCCGCACGCCTACGACCTGTGCGACCCGCACAGCGAGCGCCTCTCGGCGCCGCGTGGGTGGGAGGTCATGAGACTGGCTCCCGACCTCGCCCCCGGTCCGTCCTCCGACGACCTCCTCGCCCTCGCCGACGCCGTCCGTGAGGCCGCGCAGCCCCGCCCGGTCGAGGTTGCGCCCCGACCCGTCGGTCCCCCGGACGGAGCACGCCGCGGTCACCTGCGGGCGCTGCGCTCCGAGGACTGAGGCGACGCGCGCGTCTGCCTCGCCGTCGATAGGGTCGGCCCATGCCGACCACGGACACCGCCAACCTCGCCGCCGTCTTCAAGGCCTACGACGTCCGCGGCACGGTGCCCGACCAGATCGACGCCGCACTGGCCCGCCGGACGGGCAACGCCTTCGCGGCGGTCACCGGTGCCGAGGCCGTCGTCGTCGGCCACGACATGCGCCCGTCCTCGCCCGACCTCGCCTCTGCGTTCGCCGACGGAGCCGCGGAGGCCGGCGCCGACGTGACCATGATCGGCCTGGCCTCGACCGACCAGCTCTACTTCGCCTCGGGCCGACTGGCGCGTCCGGGAGCCATGTTCACCGCGAGCCACAACCCGGCGCAGTACAACGGCATCAAGCTGTGCCGCGCCTTCGCTGCGCCGGTGGGGATGGAGACCGGCCTCGCCGAGATCCGTGACCGGGTGGCGGGCGGGACGACCGCCACCGCCTCCCACCCGGGCACGGTCAGCGAGCAGGACGTTCTGAAGGACTATGCCGACTACCTGCTCGACCTCGCCCCGGTCCGCGGACGCTCGCTCCGCGTGGTGGTGGACGCCGGCAACGGCATGGCCGGGCTCACCGCCCCGGCGGTCCTGGGCCGTCTCGGGGCGGAGGTCGACGAGCTCTACTTCGAGCTCGACGGCACCTTTCCCAACCACGAGGCCAACCCGATCGAGCCGGCGAACCTCGTCGACCTCCAGGCGAGGGTCCGCGAGACCGGGGCCGACATCGGTCTGGCCTTCGACGGCGACGCGGACCGGTGCTTCCTGGTCGACGAGCGCGGCGAGCTGGTCAGCCCGAGCACGCTGACCGCGCTGATCGCGGCTCGCGAGCTCGAGCGCGAGCCCGGGGCGGCGATCATCCACAACCTGATCACCTCGCGGGGGGTTCCGGAGATCGTCACCGAGCTGGGCGGCCGACCGGTCCGGACCCGGGTCGGACACTCCTTCGTCAAGGCGCAGATGGCGCAGACCGGCGCGATCTTCGGCGGGGAGCACTCGGGCCACTTCTACTTCCGGGACTTCTGGCGGGCGGACTCCGGGATGCTCGCTGCCCTGCACGCGCTCGCCGCGCTCGCCGAGACCGAGGCCCCGCTGTCCCGGGTGCTGGCCCCCTACCAGCGCCACGTGGCCAGCGGGGAGATCAACTCCCAGGTGGGCGACCAGGCCGCTGTCGTGGCCGGGCTCGAGGAGACGTGGGCCGGGCAGCCGGACGTCGAGGTGGACCGCCTCGACGGACTCACCGTCACCCACCCGGAGTGGTGGTTCAATGTGCGGGCGTCCAACACCGAGCCGCTGCTGCGGCTCAACGTGGAGGGCGTCGACGCAGCCACCATGGAGCGGATGCGCGACGAGACCCTGGCCGTGATCCGAAGGAGCGAGCGATGAACCTCGACAACCACCTGCTCGACGTGGTCGTGTGCCCGGCCTGCCGCGAGTCGCTCGCGGTCGACGAGGCGGCGCAGGAGCTGGTCTGCAGCGGGTGCGGGCTCGCCTACCCCGTGCGCGAGGACATTCCCGTCCTCCTGGTCGACGAGGCCCGCCGCCCGGCGTGAGGCGCCCAGTCCACCCGGGCCGCCGGGAGCAGCGATGACCTTCGACGACGGGCTCCTCGACGACGAGGTGGCGTTGGCCCGTGCCGACGTACGCCTGCGCCACCTGGCGGAGGGGGGCTCGCGTGTACGCCGTGAGGCCGTCGCGTCCGCCGAGGCGGTCGCCGACGCGGTGCAACGGCTCACCGACGGCCAGCCCCGGGCGGTGGTGGCGGCCGGACCCGACTCGCGACTGCTCCGGGCCGTGCTCGAGCCGGTGTGTCCCGTGCCGTTCGTGGCGTGGCCAGGACCAGGGCTGCCCGGATGGGCCGGCAGCCTGGACCTGGTCGTCGTCCTCGCACCGGAGGGGCGGGACCAGGCCACGGCGGGGGCGGTGGCCGAGGCCGTGCGCCGCGGTTGCCAGGTCGTCGTGGCGGCACCCCCGGAGTCGCTCGTCGCGGAGCACGCACCCGGGCGCTACGCGACCGTCCTGCCCACCATGACCGGTGACCAGCTCGCCATCGCCGTCGTGGTCCTCGACCTGCTCGACCGGGTCCACCTCGGACCCAGCACCGAGCCGGAGGTGGTCGCGGACGCGCTGGACGAGGTGGCGGTCTCCTGCAGCCCGCTGCGCGACCTGGCCACCAACCCCGCCAAGATCCTGGCCATCGGCATCGCCGACTCCAACCCCGTGCTGTGGGGCGGGACCGTGCTGTCGGCCCGCGCCGGTCGCCGGATCGCCGAGTCGATCCGGCGGGCCACCGGTCGCGCGGCCCTCGCGGCCGACGCCGAGCACCTGTTCCCGCTGTTGGAGGCGACCTCCCCGGCCGATGTGTTCGCCGACCCGTTCGCCGAGGGGGGCGCCGAGCGCCGTCCTGTGCTCGTGATCCTCGACGACCCCTCGCCCGACCCGACGGCGCTGGAGACCGCGCGGCGCCTCGAGGAGACCGCGCGGGCGCGCGGCGTACGCGTGGAGCGGATCTCCTCCGACGCGGTCGGGGACGTGGCGCGCTACGCCGCGATGCTCTCCACCGGGACCTACGCCGCGGCGTACCTCCAGGTCGGCCTGCAGGCCTGACGGATCAGTGGGAGGCGGCGGACTTCTCCGAGCCGTGCCCGAACGGCAGCACGTGCATCACCGCCACAGCCACGGCACCGACGGCCAGGCCGACGACGGCCGAGCACAGCGTATTGGTGAGCCAGCCCAGCACCGAGGCCGCGGCGTGCCACCACTCCTCGACGACGTGCTCGAGGTCGTGCACGACGTCGTAGGGGGCGTGCCAGCCGAGGTCGTCGACCCCGACCAGGAGGATGTGTCCGCCGACCCAGAGCATCGCCACGATGCCGACGGTGGAGATGACGGCCAGCAGCCGCGGCATCGCGGCCACCAGCCCGTGCCCCGCGCGTTGCGCCAGGGCCGAGCTGCGCTCGGTCAGGGCCAGGCCGGCGTCGTCCATCTTCACGATGAGCGCCACCACGCCGTAGACCAGGATCGTGATGGCGATGGCCACCACGACGAGGATCACGGCGCGGGCCAGGAACGCCTCGTCGGCGACCTCGTTGAGCGCGATCACCATGATCTCGGCGGAAAGGATGAAGTCGGTGCGGATGGCCCCCTTGACGACGTCGTCCTCGCTCTTGGCCTCGCCCGCCTCGCCGGGGGTGTCGCCCCGGTGGGCGATCCGGGCCCACACCTTTTCGGCCCCCTCGTAGCAGAGGTAGGTGCCTCCGACCATCAGCAGCGGGGTCAGCAGCCACG
>Ga0190271_10003275_pt1 | contig 10107 bp, 9 predicted proteins | sample Popmic356T_FD_133747 | JGI IMG/M metagenome (GOLD analysis project Ga0190271, IMG submission 133747) | Populus adjacent soil microbial communities from riparian zone of Weber River, Utah, USA - 356 T | ecosystem: Environmental > Terrestrial > Soil > Riparian zone | place: USA: Utah | collected... | reverse complement strand
TGGCCCACTGGATCGGCGCGGCGCCGCGCCAGCGCGGGAGCAGCGAGCCGTGCACGTTGAGGCAGCCGAGCCGGGGCGCCGCCAGCACGTCGGCGGGCAAGATCTTGCCGTAGGCAACGACCAGCGCGAGGTCGAGCTCGAGCGCGGCGAGCTCGCGCAAAAGCACACCATCGCGAGCCTTGGGCGGCTGGACGACGCGCAGGCCGCGCGCCTCGGCGTACGCCTTGACGGGCGTGGGCACGAGCGTGAGGCCGCGTCCTTGCGGCTTGTCCGGCTGCGTGACGACCAGCTGGACGTCGGCGACCTCGAGCAGGGCGGCCAGGCACGGCACGGCAAAGTCAGGCGTTCCCAGGAAGGCGGCTCTCGGTTTCATTGCCTGCCGTCTTAGTCTCGAATGGGCGCTCCCGAAAGGTCCGCACCGAGTCAGCAACCCAGAGCCGCCCAGCGGGGCCGGTCATTTAGGTCAGTACCGCCCTTGCAGGCTGGCCGAGACCTGGCCTGGCGCAAAACCAGCCCCGAAGTCCAGCTGCGAGCGCAGGCTCGCGCGGCGCTGCGTCAGGTACTTGACCTCGTTCGCACGCACGGCTCGCTCGTGGCGACGCCGGGACAGGCGGCTGGTGGCGAGGATCCCGACCACCAGACCGGCGGCGGCGACCCCCGTCGCGATGCGGGCGGTGCGCCGAAGTTGATCTTCGTCGTTGCCGTTGACGCGGCCGTCTCCGTTGACGTCCAGGTCCTCCCCGTCGTCGAGGTCCAGCGTGTCGCCGCGCTGAATGCTCTCGGCCGCCCCGAAGCTGGCCAGCGCCGTCACGCTGCCCACGAGCGCCGTGCCGTAGCCAAGCACCAGCATCGTGATCGGGCCGCCGAGACCGATCGGATCGCGCTGCAGCGTGCTGAGCCGATCATCGGTCAGCCGCAGCTCGTCGTAGAGCTGCGCATTGCGCGGCCCCGCGCCTGGCGTCGGCGCGGCGGGGGCGGCGGCGGGCTGTGGCACGGCGAGCGGGGTGGGCATGTACGCGTACCCCGCGGGCAGCGGCGGCAGCACGTAGCCTTGTGGTTCGCTCGCGTAGCGCGGGGCCCACAGCGGGGGCGGCAGCTGGTAAGGGTACGCTGCTGCGACCGCTGGCGGCTGGACCCAGGTTGGGATGGGGGGCGCAGCAGCGACCTGCGGTGCAGGAGCTGCCACCTGCAACGGGGGAGCAGCCAGCACCGGCGCGGCCACGGCGGTGGTGGGTGCAACGGCCGGAGCGGGCGCGGCTGGGGCGGGAGCTGGCGCTGCGACGGGAGCTGCGACGGGCGCTGCGACTGGAGGCAATACCTCGGGCGGCGCCGCGGGCGCGGGCGCAGGCGCAGGGACGTCGGCCACGGGCGCGCTGGCAGCTGCCTCCTGCGCGCGCGCCGCGAGTGGTGCAAGACTGGCGACGAGCAAAAACACGGCCGCGGCCGGGTACGAGCGCACGCGAACGGTGCGCGCAGCTCGCGCCGGACGACGCACAGGTTGCGATCCTGACGAGAAAACTAGAGGGGTCATGAAGAGCTCCTTCGAGCGCTCTGTGCCCGCTCCCGCGCCGATCGTTCAAACGCATCGCTCGTCGCGCGCTTTTCGTTACAGCACCGAGCTCCACCGCCATCTCGTGACCGTCGGTTGTCCGCACCGTGTGAAGCTGACCACGCTTGGTCGCGCGGAGAACGGCGCACGTCGACGTGTTTGGCGAACTGGCTACCGACCCACGGGTAGGTCGGCAGATTGCGCTGGTCCCGCTAACACACCCAAGCCAGACTCGCCGTCCATGAGCCGCCCATGCTGACGCAGGTGCTGACCCTGATCGTGTGGACCCTGATCATGTGGTTCTGGCTGTACGCGACGCGTATCCCTGCGATGCACCGCGCCCGGCTCGACGTCCGTAAGGTCACCCGAGCCGATGTCGAGGCCCTGCCCCCGTACGCCACGCGCGCCGCCGACAACTACAACCACTTGCACGAGCAGCCCACGCTGTTTTATGCGCTGGCGTTCTACACCAACCTGACTGGGATGGCAGACGTCACGAACGAGCGGCTGGCCTGGGCGTACGTGGGGCTGCGCGTCGCGCACTCGCTGGTGCAGGCGACCATCAATTTCGTGCCGCTGCGCTTTTCGCTGTTCGCTCTCGCGTCGGCCATGTTGATCGCCATCACGGTGCGCGATGTAATCGTGCTGATCTGTATTTGAAGCGTACATTCCCCGGCAGTCTGTAAAAACTCATGCTCGGAGGTGCCTTTGGAAACCGAACACCTGCTCGAAACGATGGTTCCTCTCATCACCGCCTACGGACTGCGCATCGTTGGGGTACTGGCTGTCATCTGGCTGTCATTCAGGGTGGCTGGCTGGCTGCAGCTCCGTGTCACCAGCGGACTGCGCAGCCGCAGGTTCGACGAAACGCTCTCGATCTTTTTCGGCAACCTGCTGCGCTGGCTGATCCTCGTCGCCTCCATGCTCGCGTGTCTGAGCGTGTTCGGTGTCGAGACCACCAGCTTCGCGGCCGTCATCGGTGCCGCCTCGCTGGCAGTCGGCCTGGCCTTCCAGGGCACGCTGTCCAACTTCGCAGCCGGCGTGATGCTGCTCGTTTTCCGCCCCTTCAAGGTGGGTGACTACATCGTTGCAGGCGGCAAAGAAGGCACCGTGACCGAGATCGGTCTTTTCGTCACTGCCATCGACTCGCCCGACAACCGGCGCATCTACCTGTCCAACACCGCGATCGGCGCGGGCGCCATCGAGAACTACACTGCCAACCCGCTGCGCCGCGTCGACATCGACGTGAATATCGCCGGCGGCGAAGACATCGACGCCTCGCGCAAGGCGCTGGAGGCCGCCGGCAGCTCGGTGCCTGGGCGCGATCCCGAGCGCGCTGCCGAGGTCTTTCTCAAGGGCTTTGGCGGCGGCTGCGTGACCTGGCAGGTCCGCGTGTGGACGGTGCCCGCGTCGTACTGGGACGTGTGGCAGGCGACGGTGCGCGCAGTCGGCTACCAGCTGGCCTCGGCGGAGATCGCGATGCCCACGCCCGCGCTCAACGTCAAGGTGGCCGATGCCGCGCGTGAACAGGACAGTCGTTTTTCAGACACTCGCCAGCTGGCACCGGGCGCGTAGACCTCGATCGCCCAGCCGGGAAAGCAGCGAGCTGGCGGCCAGCAAGGCTCACCAAACGAAGCTCGCGCCCGCGGAGTAAGACTCCCCCAGCTGGCGCGTCGCGAAGCGGTACTCGAGCGCCGCATCCAGGTTAATCGCCATCCAGTCGTTCACGTGGACCTGGACCAAATGCACCGGCCTGAGCCCCACGCTCTGCACGGCACCCAGACTGAGCGCCAGGCTGGCTCGCTGGCTGTGCGCCGCGAACGGCCCGAGCTCGCCACGGTAAGACAAGTTGTCGGCCAGGTTGACGGCAAAGCCGAGCGTCACGGTGTCCCCGAGCGTGTGGCTAGTGCCGACCCATAGCCGACCGCGCCAAGTGAAAGGCGGCGTGTTGCCGTAGACCAATGGGCGAGCCTCATAGCGTCCGCGCGCCGCTGCGCCGGTGCCGACGATCAACGAAGTGCGCTGCGAAAACCACCGGCGCAGCACAAAGTCCGCACCTAGCTGGTAGGTGAAGATGAAGCCGGTCAGGCTGCTGTAGCCCGCGCCCCAGCCGAGCAGACCGCCTCCCGAGATCCACTCGAGCCTGCCGTGCTCCCCACCACGGTAGGTGAGCGCGGCGGTCGGCAGCAGCCACTGCAGCCGATCGGTCAGACCACGCGGGAAGATGGCACCGGTTTGAAAGCCGACGATGCCGCTGGGTCCGGATGGATCGACGCTGGTGAAGCCAGGCGTATCGGCGTAGCTGACGCCCAGCCAAAACGTGGCCTCCTGCTTGCCGCGAGGCAGTGTGCTGAGCGTGATGGGCCGCGGCGCCGCGTGTTTGCTTGCAAGCGCGCCGGTGCCGTGCAGCTCGAGTGCCGCCTCGTCGATGCGTGTGACGCTGCCCGCGCTGACCACGAGCTCGCGCGTCCACACCTCGCCGGCGTGACGACGCCGCAACAAGTAGTCGCCCGGCGCCACGGCGAGCCGCATCTGCCGCGGTCCCTTGGGCAGCTCCAACACCACGACGCCGGTCGTGAGCTGAATCAGCTCGAGTGGACCCTCGCGCTGCTCGACGGCGACGATGGCGTCGGCCGAGGCCAGCTTGGACAGCGCGAGATCCTGACGGCCGCGCAGGTTGAGCGAGAAGCTGGGGTGCTGCGCGGCCGGCGTCTCGAGCGCGCTGTCGCGAATGGTCAGCGTCTTGGCGTAGTCGAACGCCTCGGCCAGCGTGACCTGCCCGTCCGCGTTGCGATCGCCGGCGCCGCGCAGTCCTGCGTTCCAGTGGTGGGTAAAGAACGAGCCGCCGAGCAGCTCCGACTCGTGCGCATCCTCGAGCCCCGAGCTGGACGCAATCAAGATGGAGCCCTCGCTCTCGAGCGCCATCGGCAGCGTCACCTCGAAAGGCGCCACCTCGGTCATGCCCTTGGCGCCCGTAAAACCACCACCGCGGCAGGCGTCGATGATGCCGAGCCGGATCGCGGCGCGCCGATCGCCGAGCCGCGTGCGCAGATCTGCAAAGCTCAGCGGGCGGCCACGCGGGTACAGCGCCGCCGCATCGGCGTGGCCCGAGTAATAAAACACCAACAGCGACTCGTCCGCGCCGGGCCGTGCAAGCGCCTGATCGAGCGTGCTCAGCACGGTGCTCGGCTCGGGATCGATCAAGACGTGCACGTCCTCGCGCAGAAAGCCGCCCAGCTCGATCAGCACGGCAGCCACGGCGCGGGCGTCCTGTGCGGAGTAGCGCAGCGGCTTGCGCCCCGGCGCCGCGGCGTTGGCGCCCACGATCACCGCCGTGCGCCGCGGCGGCTCGGCGCGCGTTACCGGCACGACGGGCCACAGCGCGAGCCCGAGGCACGCAAGGACCAGAGCACGGAGCGCGCGGCGCAGCGCGGCGCCCCTGCCGGCGTGCGCCTGCCAGGCTGGCAAGGAGCGCATCAAGGTTCTGCGCGCTTCGGCAAGACCAGCTCGACGGCGTGCACCAGCGAAGGGTCGCGCTCTCGCAACGCCAGCTTGGCGGCGGCGACCGACAGCTCGACGCGCGCGAACAACACGGTGAGACGCTCGGGCTCGACCTGCGCGTCGAGCTGCCAGGCCTTGTCGAGGGCGACCCGCACGTGAGGTCGCAGCGCACCACGAAACAGTAAGGTCGGTGGCGTGCTGCGAGCTCCGATGCTGAACACGGTGACGTGTGTGAACTCCTCTGGCGCGACCTCGAGCCGCACCTGATCGCCACTCGCGAGCGGCGCGCCATCCCACGGGCTGCGCACGCCCTCGTGCTGCACGTGCACCCACACGCTGGGCGCGCCCTTGCTGGTGTCGTACGCGCTCTCGGAGGCAGGTTGCGGCGGCTGGCGGAGCACCAGCAGCGCGGCGGCGGCGGCCAGCGCGCCCACGAAGAGCGCGACAGGAACGCTGCGCAGACGGGGGGGGCCGGGCCGCACGGCTTGTGCGCCGAGCTCGCCTACCCAGGCCGGGACCTCGCTAACGGGTCCAATCCGGGCCAGGTGTGCACGACACCGCTCGCACGCCTCGACGTGCTGGGCGAGCGCCGCGTCGCACGCGCTGCCCAGGCGGTGGCGATCGAGCTCGAGGTAAGACGGGTGGCGCGTGTCAGTCATGCGTCGCTCCTTTCGTAGAGACGAACAAGTCGCCGATCGAAACTCACCAGCAGCCGCCGCACGCTGCGCTCGTTCAGGCGCATCACCTCGGCGACCTCCAGCTGCTTGAGCCCGTCGACGCGACTGAGCAGCGCGGCCTCGAGCTCGGCCCGCGTCGCGCTCGTCAACAGCCGGTTGAGCAGCGCGCGCAGCTCGGCGCTGGCCTCCGGTGCGTCGTTACTGAACAACCGAGCGAGGGCGTGCTCGTCGGCGTCGCGCCGCTCGCGCCGACGGGCGCGCAGCCGGTCGACCGCGATGCGTGTGCTGGTGCGGTACAGCCAGGCCGTGACGGCGCGTGCGTCGCTGGAGAGCAGCTCGCTCTCGGCAAAGCGCATGAAGGTCTCCTGCGCCACGTCCTCGGCTTCGTGGCCGTCCCCCAGCGTGCGCGCGCACTTGCGCACGAGCAGGGGGAAATACTTCTGGTACGCGAGGGTGATGGCGGTCTGCATCGGTCAGCTGGGCGTTCATGGGTCAGACGCCCCAGGTCGCGCAAACCGGACAGCTTTTCGTTCACCCCTCGTTTCTTCGCTCGCGCGCCCGAGGGCGCGCTTCGACGCGAGCGTGCGCTTTGTGCATGGACGCGCGCATGCGACCGCGGACGGTCGGCGGGAGGGTCAGAGCCAGGACCCCTCCCAGACGCAGCTGTGCGCGCCGCGCTGTCGACACTGCGTCTCCGCGACCGTGACCTGCCGCGTCTCGAGCGAGCGCTCGAGGAACGCGACGAACCAGCCTCGCTGGATCCAGCACAGCTCCTGCGAAGGCAGACCGTACTCCTCTAGCTCGAAGTAGACTCGCTTCGCTTCCACACGCGCCGACATGGAACCTGTGTCGTGGTACTGCTTCCAGCCGGTGGCCACCCGCTGCGTCAGATCGCCGTCGACGCCGCCGCGGTACAGCGACGCGTACATCTTGGCCAGGTCGATGCCGCCACTCAGGTAGCCCATGTGCACGAACGTGTCTTCGAGCGACGCGCCGCGCATGGTCGGTCGGAGCAGCTGCGCGAGGGCACGATTCAGCTCCAGCATCTCCGCCTCGGGATACCAGGAGACCGCGAGGATGCGCTCATCTTCGAGGTACTTGTGCAGGGGGACGGGCAACAGCTCACGCGCCCGGTCTTTGTTCATGCTGCGCAGCGCCCGGATGGCGTTGAGCATGCCCACGCCCTTGATCTGGGGAACCCCGGTTCTCTTGTCGCGCGCCATCGTGCTCCTCCCAAGAGTGTAGAGCACCCCGGGTCGGGAACGCTCCGCAACACTTGCGGCGGATCGTCGCCAACACTGCGTGTCGCGAACCTCCATGTGCACCGGCATCGCTGGTCGACCGCGCGCGAGCGGCGACGTGCGGCTCTGTCGTCGGCCAACCGAGCGAGCGTTAGACTCAGCTCAGCACAGCGGCGCGAACTTACTCCGCGGCCGCGCCGCCGCGCTCCGAAGCGCGCTTCTGCATGGCGCGATGCACGATGCGGCGCTTGAGCGGCGACAGGTGGTCGATCATCAGCTTGCCCTCGAGGTGGTCGAACTCGTGCTGCAGCGCGATGGCCATCAGCTCGTCGGCCTCGATCTCGAACCACTTGCCGTGGCGGTCCTGGGCGCGCAGCTTGACCCGCTCGGCGCGCGTCACGTCGGAGTGGATGCCCGGAAACGACAGGCAGCCCTCCTCCCACTCGATCTTGCCTTCGGTCTTGAGGAACTCGGGGTTCACGAAGACGCGCAGGTCGCTCGGGCCGTCGCCGCTGGACACGTCCACGATGAACAGCCGCTTGGCCTCGCCGATCTGGGTGGCGGCCAGACCCACGCCGGGTGCGGCGTACATGGTCTCCGCCATGTCGTCGATCAGGGCCTGGAGCTCGGCACCGAACTCGGTGACCGGCTGCCCCGGGATGCGCAGCCGCTTGTCTGGGTAGTGGAGGATCTTACGGATGGCCATGGCAGTACACACTCGTAACACCCGGCCCGACCGAGAGCAAGTCTCGGGCCCCGCCAAAGATGGGCAAAAACCCGGCAAATTGTCGACTTCTCACAGCATCGAGACGGGGTCGATGTCGAGGTGGGCGCGGCCCGGCGAGACGCCCTGATCGATACGGGCGACGACCAGGCCGGCCACCACGCGCAGCTTCTCGCGCGAGCGCGAGCGCAGCAAAAAGCGCATCCGGAAGCGCCCCCGGATGCGCTCGATGGGCGCCGGCGCCGGGCCCAGCACCGAGACCTCGTGGGCGCGCACCTCGGCCGAGCGCGTGGCGACGTCGGCCAGCTCACCAATGATGCGGCGGGCGACCTGCTCGTCGGCTGCGTCGCAGCGCACCGCGGCCAGCCGGGCCAGCGGCGGGTAGGGAAAGATGAGCTCGCGCCGCGCCTCGATCTCGTCGCGGTAAAAGCCGAGGTAGTCGTGGTGCAGGGCGTGGCGCACGGCGTAGTGCGCCGGCTGGTAGGTCTGCAGCAGCACCCTGCCCGGCCGCTCGCCGCGCCCCGCGCGCCCCGCCACCTGCGCCAGCAGCTGGAACGTGCGCTCCGACGCCCGGAAGTCGGGAAAGGTGAGGCTCTGGTCGGCCAGCAGCACGCCCACCAGCGTGACCCCGGGCAGGTCGTGCCCCTTGGTGACCATCTGCGTGCCGACCAGGATGTCGAGCGAGCGCGTGCGCATGCGCTCGAGCACCTCTTCGACGCCGCGACCGGCCGCCGTGTCGCGGTCGAGCCGTCCCACCCGCGCCCCTGCGAAGCTGTGCGTGAGGGCGTCCTCGATCCGCTCGGTGCCGATGCCCACGCGCGTGAGCGCGAGCTTGCCGCACTTGGCACAGGCCTCGGTGGTCGGCGTGGTGAAGTCGCAGTAGTGGCAGCGCAAGAGGCCCACGCGCCGGTGCTCGGTCAGGCTCACGCTGCAGTTGGGGCAGCTCATCACCTCGCTGCAGGCGGCGCAGGCCAGGCTGGGGGCGAAGCCGCGCCGGTTGAGAAACAGGATGGCCTGGTCGCCGTCGGCCAGGCACTTCTCGAGTGCACGGTGCAGCGGCGCCGAGAGCAGCGGGTGGCCGCTCGGTCCGTCGCCCGGGTAGCGCGCCAGGTCGATCACCTCGACCACGGGCATGAGCTGCTTTTGCGCGCGTTCCTTGAGCACCAGCTTGTGGATGCGCTTTTGCTCGGCGAGGTAAAAGCTCTCCACCGAGGGCGTGGCGCTGCCCAGCACGCACAGCGCGCCTGCCATCTGCGCGCGCAGCATGGCCATGTCGCGGCCCTGGTAACGAAAGCCTTCTTCCTGCTTGAACGACGAGTCGTGCTCCTCGTCGACGATGATCACCGACAGCCTGGGCACCGGCGCAAACAACGCCGAGCGCGCGCCGACCGCGAGCCGCAGCTCGCCCCGGCGCAGCGCGAGCCAGGCGCGATGACGGTCGCGCTCGGACAGGCCGCTGTGCAGAACGGCGATGCCCTCACCGAAGCGCGCCCGAAAGCGCGCCACCAGCTGCGGCGTGAGCGCGATCTCGGGCACCAGCACCAGCGCACCCCCACCCTGCTCGAGCGCGCGCGCGACCACCTGCAAGTACACCTCGGTCTTGCCCGAGCCGGTCACGCCGTGCAGCAAGAAGCTACCCGGCTGCGGGCTCGCGAGTGCCGCGCTGAGCGTGTCGATGGCGTGCTGCTGCTCGGCGTTGGCCTGGAACGGCTGCTCGCGCGGCAGCAACTCCGCGTAGAACGGGTCGCTGGCGACCGTGGCCTCTTCGAGCGTGAGCAGGCCCTGCGCCGCCAGCTTTTTGGCGGCGCCGCGCGCATCGGGGATGAGCTTACTCAGCTCACTGAGCAGAACGTCGCCACGCGTCTCGAGCAGGGCCAGCACCATGCGCTGCTTGGCTCCCGCGCGCGACGGCACGGGCACGTCGGGGTTGCGCCGCACGCGGACCGCTTTTTTGACGGCGATGTGCCGCCCCTTGAGCTCGCCGATGCTGTCGACGAAGCCGCTCGCCTTGAGCTCGTCGAGGCCCTCCCGGGGCAGCGCCGGCGCGGCCGACTTGAGCGCCTCGCCGAGCGGCGCAAAGTAGTAGTCGGCCGCCCGGAGCAAAAAGCGCAGCAGCTCCTCGGGGAAGATCGGCTCGGGCTCGAAGCGACCCGCGACCGACAGCACACGCTTGACGCCGACTGGTTCCTCGTCGTGCGTGCGCAGCACGAAGCCGGCCAGCTTTTGCCCCGAGAAGGGCACCGCGACGCGCACGCCCGGCTCGAGCGAGAGGCCCTCGGGAATGCGGTACGTGAACATGCGGCGCAGCGGAACCGGGAGCGCGACGTCGGCGTAGCGTGGGCTCACGGACCCGCCCAGGGAGCAGCACGGCGCTCGCGCTCACGCTCGGCCCGCGGCTCGGCAGGGCCGTGCGCG
>Ga0190271_10003273_pt1 | contig 10112 bp, 8 predicted proteins | sample Popmic356T_FD_133747 | JGI IMG/M metagenome (GOLD analysis project Ga0190271, IMG submission 133747) | Populus adjacent soil microbial communities from riparian zone of Weber River, Utah, USA - 356 T | ecosystem: Environmental > Terrestrial > Soil > Riparian zone | place: USA: Utah | collected... | reverse complement strand
GTCGATCAGGTCGTTGCTGCCGGCCTCGATGATGTTGGCGCGGAACAATCGCGCGGTGCCGTCGAGGTTGCGCATGTGCGCATTGAATAACGCGCTGAAACTTTCGCCGCCTTCGTACAGCACCTGCACGCGCGCAGCGCGATCGTCGTAGCCTTCGTAGATATCGTCTTCGCCGGAGAGCGCGTTGCCGACGTAGTCATCCCGATGCTGGTAGAGGCCCGAGACGCGGGCCGACCAACCCTCGCCGAGCGCAAAGTTGATAGCGCCTTCGACATTGGCAGTGTTGTACGTGGCATCGGACACGTTGATGTAGCCGCCGAAGTCGGGCTCGGGCTCGACCGAGTCGAACTTGACCACGCCTCCGGGCGTGTTGCGGCCGAACAAGGTGCCCTGGGGTCCGCGCAGGACTTCGATCTGGTCGATATCAAAGATGGGAAAGCCCTTGAGGATGGGGTTTTCCTGCACGACGTCGTCATATATCAACGAGACGGGCTGCGAAGCGTTCAGGCGAAAATCGCCGTTGCCGTAGCCGCGAATGTAGAAGCGCGGGAATGCGCGACCGAACGACGATTCGACATTGAGGCTCGGTACGCGCCCGGCGAGCACACGGACGTCCTGGCCGCCGGTGCCCAGTACATCCAGATCTTCCCCGCTCACAGTCGACACGGAATTTGGTACGTCCCGGATGTTCTCGGATCGCCGTTCAGCGGTGACGAGCACTTCTTCCAATTGGCCCGGCGGTGATTCCTGGGCCGAGGCTGTTCCTGCGACGGCCGCCAGCAACATGATCCGTATGTGTTTCATGAGATGCCCCAGTTCCGTGAGTTTGCGGAGCATACCTCTCTCTTTGGAGAATCGTCACCGCGCACCAATGCGGATTACTGGCACACTGGGGGATCATGAGCTTCTGTGCCAGGCGAAGAGACATTTTGCAGCACGCCGCCGCCGTGGCGGTCGCGCTTGGAGTACCTCCGGTGATGTCGACCGCGGAGACGCGCTACCAGCTGGGACTGCAGCTTTATACGGTGCGCGATCCAATGGCGAAGGATGCTGTCGGCACTCTCAGGCGTGTGGCGGAGCTCGGCTATCGGAATCTGGAAACCTACGGTTTCGACCCTGGCTCGTTGAATTACTACAACCGGTCGGCAGCGGAGCTCAAGAAAGTCCTGGATGACCTGGGCCTGACGACGACGACCGGCCACTACGATCTGCACGCGTATCTCGCGCAGCCCGCGGCTGCCATGACCGCGTACGTCGATCGATGCATCCAGGGTGCGCAGGCATTGAATCAGCAGTACATCACCTGGGCGTGGCTGGACCCGCAGTCGCGCAGCCTCGAATCCTTCAAACTAGTGGCGCAGCGGTTGAATCTCATCGGTGCGCAGACCGCAAAGGCCGGCCTGAAAGTCGCCTATCACAATCACGATTTCGAATTCATTCCGCATGCGGGCAAGTGCGGCTACGACATCATCATGCAGGAAACCGATCCTGATCTCGTCAAGCTGCAGCTCGATTTGTACTGGGTGGCCTATACAGCTACGCGAACACCGCATGAGTTATTCGAGAAGCAGCCGGGAAGATTCGTGATGTGGCACGTCAAGGACATGGACACGAGCAAGCGTTACACCGAGCTGGGCAACGGCACGATCGATTTCGCGCCGATCATGGCCGATGCGAAACTGGCGGGCCTGGAAAACTACTTCGTCGAGCAGGGCGACAACTTCGCCGTGAGCCCGATGAAGAGTATCGAGGTCAGTGCGCAATACGTCAGGCAGTACCTGGGAAGTACTGCTCAGGGATTGAGCGAGCGCGGAAGACGCGGCCCGACAGCGCCGACTGGAAACCCGTAGTATCGCCGGGCTTTGACTTCACCCGCAGACAACTCGCCGGCGCGCATTGCCACGCGCCTGATATTCTTCGTGGGCGGCTTCTGCATCGCGTGCTGGGCGCCACTCGTTCCTTACGCCAAGGATCGCCTGGGCGTGGATGAGCGGGTACTGGGCATATTGCTTTTGTGCCTGGGGCTCGGCTCGCTCGTGGCAATGCTCGTCACCGGCATGTTGAGTTCACGGTTCGGAACGCGACCTGTCATTGTGGTCAGCGGTTTTGGACTGGCCGCAGTGCTTCCGTTTCTGGCCATTGCACCTACGCCTTTGACACTGGGGATGACGCTGTTGCTGTTCGGCGCGACGCTGGGTTCGCTCGACGTGGCCATGAACATCCATGCCGTCGAGGTGGAGCGCGGCGCCGGCGTACCGCTGCTGTCAGGCTTTCACGCGCTCTACAGCCTCGGCGGGTTTGCCGGCGCCGCGTTCATCACGTTGCTGCTATCTGCCGGAATCGGCCCTCTGCAATGCGTGGGGATCGGATCCGCACTGATGATTTTGGCCATGCTCGCGTCGTGGCCACGCCTGCTCCGGACAAAGGCCGCGGATGGTGAACCGCATTTCGCCCTGCCGCGCGGAGTGGTGCTGATGATTGCCGCGTTGGCCGCCATCACCTTTCTTGCCGAAGGCTCGATACTCGACTGGGGCGCGCTGCTCATTACCGGCAATGGTCTGGTGGACGTGGAGCAGGGCGGCATCGGGTTCGTGTTGTTCTCGATTGCGATGACGCTGATGCGGTTCTGCGGCGATGCGCTGAACGCACGCATCGGTGATCGCCCGACGCTGATCTGGAGCGGACTGGTCGCGATAGCCGGATTCGTGGTGCTGCTGCTGGCGCCCGTGGCGGCGATCGCGATGATTGGCTTCGTACTGATCGGGCTCGGCGCGGCGAACATCGTGCCGGTGCTGTTCCGCCGGGCCGGTAGTCAGAAGGTCATGCCCGCGGGCCTGGCTATTGCCGCGGTCACCACGATGGGTTACGCGGGCATCCTGCTGGGGCCTGCCGCCATTGGATTCGTGGCCGAGCATGTAGGACTCACGAAGGCTTTCTGGATGATTCCGGCAATTCTTGCGCTGGTGCCGCTATGCGCTGCCATCGTTGTGAAAACCGTCACTGTCCGCGGGCGCGCATCGGCTTAACTTCAACTCTCTCCGATCCCCCCGCGAGCGCGCCAAGTGAAACCCTTAGCAGCGAAAATCTTGTCGTCGCTTCTGCTCGCCGCGTGCCTGCTCGCGGCGCAGCCGGTGCTGGCGAGTTCGGACTACCTCGCGCGTCCGGACGTGCGCTCGTTCATCGATTCGATGAGCGCAGAACACGGCATCGACAACGCGGAACTGGAGCGCATCCTCGGCGCCGTTCGCTATACGCCCACCGCGGTGCGCCTGATCGGCCCGGTGCCGAGCTCCGCTCCGTCGCCGGCGCGCTCGTACTCACGTTATCGCGCCAAATTCCTGACGCCTGAGCTGATTTCGGCTGGCTCTCGCTTTTGGTCACTTCACGGCGACGACCTGGCGCGTGCCGAAGCGGAATTCGGTGTTCCGCCCGAAGTGATCCTGGGCATCCTCGGAGTCGAAACCAACTACGGCCAGAACACCGGCTCCTTCCGCGCCATCGACGCGCTGGCGACGATCGCCTTCGACGGCGTGCGCCGCCAGGACTACTTCCGTGAAGAATTGAAAGAACTGCTGCTGCTGGCGCGCGACACCGGCATCGATCCGCTCGTGATCAAGGGCTCGTATGCCGGAGCGGTGGGACTGCCGCAGTTCATGCCTTCCAGCTACCGCCGATTCGCGGTGGACTATGACGGTGACGGCGCCATCGACTTGCTGGGCAGCCCGGCCGATGCGATCGGAAGCGTCGCGAGCTACATGAAATCGTTCGGCTGGGTGCCGGGCGAATCGCCGACGGCGCCGGTGCGGCTGCTGCCAGGCAGCGAAGCGGATCTCGTCAGCGGGTTGGAGCGCGTGCACGACCTGTTGGAAGTGCAAGGCAAGGGTGTGGTGTTCTCGGGTCGGGACCCGCCGGCCGGCCTCGTTTCGATCTTCGAATTGCCCACGCCGGGCAAGCCCTCCAAGTTCCTGGCGGGATTCGCCAACTTCGAAGTCGTCACACGCTACAACCGCTCGACGTTCTATGCCTCCGCGGTGCTCGAGCTCGCGACCGCCATCCGAAAAGCCCACACCTCGCTCAAGACCTCGTCACCGGATCTCTCGATCCTGAGCGCGAACCAGTAATCCGCGCGTACGACCGCGATAAATCGCGGCGGTTAGTACGATAAGCTCAATTCATGAACGAACGCGTCACTCCCGATGGCCGATACTTCGTGGTTCGCGGTCGCCTGTGGCGTCGCACGAATCCCAATCTCTCCATCGAAGAGCGCGACGCCCTTTTGACCGAGCTCAAGGCCGCGCAGCGTGCGGTCGAGGCGGCTCTCGCATCCGGCAAGCCGGAGGAGTTGGTCCTGGCGCGCAAAGCCGTGGACAAAGCCAAAATCGGACTCGGCGAGCGCGGCCCGGTGTGGTGGACGGACGGTGCGCCCGATCTCAATCGCCACAAGGTGAGCGGCTCGACGTATGCGGAGTGGTGGGCCGCGAGCGAGAGGCGTTAGCTCGACGTTCCGGCTGGAACGGGAGGGAGAACAAGTGAAAACTCCATTCATCGCCGCCCTCGTGCGGTATGTCGCCACCGCACTGTTCGCCACGGCTGCAGTCGCGACCCAGGCCGCTGAATCCCAGGCCATCCAGGCTGCACTCACCGCCATAGAAGATGTGGAGAAGCGATTCGTGGTCGCGCTCGACGCCCGCGATCGCCCGGCGCTCGAGAAAGTGCTGGCAGACCAGTTCAACTGGGTTCACGCCTCCGATGGCCGCGTGGATACCCGCGAGGCCTGGCTTCAGAACGCCGCGCGCGGCCTGGCGCTTACAGGTCAGCGTAGTGAACGCACGGAACACGGCGTCACGGTCCAGTTGTACGGTGCACCCCAACCCAGCACCGCGATACGACTCGCGCGCATCAGGCTCGTCGACGCGGCTAACAAGCGCGAGAGCTGGCTGCGTCAGACACATGTGCTCGTGCGCGGTGAGGACGGCGCATGGCGTCTGGCAATGGGGCAGGGCGTCGTCATGTACGAAGGTCCATCACTCGATCCGGCCATGCACCAGCGATACGTCGGTACGTACATCATTTCACCCGACCGCAAGCTCGTGCTCGCATGGGAAGACGGTGCATTGCAAGCCACGTTTCCTACCGGCGCCAGGACGCAGATTTTTCTTGCGTCGCCCACCGAGGAGGCGTCGCGTACCGAGGGCGCCGGGAAACTGAAGTTCACTCTGGGCGAGGACGGGCGTCCCGTCGCGGTTTCATTGGTCAGGCGCGATCAGGAACTCTGGCGCGCGAAGCGCGAGTGAGATGGCGGTATAGTTCCGGCGCGCCCCTCAACGGAGACCTCTCGTGGCAAACGCAAAACTCATCGCTGTCGTCGGAGCCACCGGTGCGCAGGGCGGCGGACTCGTCCGCGCCATCCTTGCCGATCCTTCGGGTGCCTTCCGCGCTCGCGCCATCACGCGCAAGGCGAACGGCGAGAAGGCTGACGGATTGCGCAAGCTCGGCGTCGAGGTGGTCGAGGCGGATCTCGACAACGAAGCTTCGCTCGCGAAGGCGTTCGAAGGTGCGTACGGCGCGTACTGCGTCACCAACTTCTGGGAGCACTTCACGCCCGCGAAAGAGGTGAGCCAGGCACGCAACATGGCGCAGGCGGCGCAGGCAGCGAAGCTCCAGCACGTGATCTGGTCGACTCTCGAAGACACGCGCAAGCGGGTGCCGCTCTCGGATCCGCGCATGCCGACGCTCATGGAGAAATACAAGGTGCCGCACCTCGACGCGAAAGGCGACGCGGACGCAATGTTCGCCGAGGCGGGCGTGCCCACCACGTACCTGCTCACATCGTTCTATTGGGACAACTTCATCTACTTCGGCATGGGTCCGAAGAAGGGGCCGGACGGCAAGCTCAGCATCACGTTGCCGATGGCCAACGCGCGACTCTCCGGCATCGCGGCCGAAGACATCGGCAAATGCGCTTACGGAATCTTCAGGCAGGGCGGGCAGTGGATAGGCAAGCGCGTCGGCGTAGCGGGCGAACACGTGACGGGCGCGCAGATGGCGGCCGACATGTCCAGGGCTCACAACGTAGAGGTGGCCTACAACGTGGTGAGCCCCGCGACGTTTCGCGGCTTCGGTTTCCCGGGCGCGGAAGATCTCGGCAACATGTTTCAGTATTTCACGGAGTTCGAGAAGGAGTTCGTCGGCGCGCGTAGCCCGGAAACGTCGCGCGCACTGAATCCTGAACTGCTCGACTTCAAATCCTGGCTCGCGAAGTACGGGGGTCGCATCCCGCTCGAGTGACGATTCCTGCATCGAAGACTCACAGTCGCGCGTGTGCAGAGCGTCACAGTTTCTGCCCGGACTGACGAACGAGTTCACATCCCCGATTCACCCCGCGAGCTCATGCCCCATATGGGTAATGCCGGCTCGTGACTCTATTCGTACGTTTCACCCCCGCCGCAAGTACGCGGTCAATATTTTCTGGTGAATACGTGAACAAGAGAAGTTACAAACGGGTTGCGGCGGTGACGCTCGCGCTGCTCGGCGCAGCGCAGCTCGCTGGCTGCAACAGCGATGACAATCCTTCGACGAACGATCCTCCGGTCGGCGTGGTGCCGCCGCCGCCTCCGCCTCCGCCGCCGCCGCCGCCGCCGCCTCCGCCGCCGCCCCCGCCGCCAGTAACCGTTTCAGGAAAGGCCGCCGACGGATATCTCGTCGGCGCGACGGTGTGCCTGGACGTCGACGCAGACATGAATTGCGATGCCAGCGAACCGACGGCGACAACGACCGCCGGCGGCGCGTTCACGCTGACGATCCCGGACGGCATCTCTGCTTCCGCGCACGCCATCGTCGTCAAGGTCAGTGCAACGACCGTCGATGAAGACACTGGCGCCGCAGTCGGCAAGCCTTACGTGCTGAGCGCGCCGCCCGGCGAATCGGCCTTCATCAGCCCGATCACGACCGTCGTGCACGGAATCCTCGAGCAGAATCCCGCGTTGACGCTCGATGACGCCGTGACGCAGGTGAAGCTGCGCATTGGCGCGAGCAGTGAAGTCAGCCTGTTCGCGGACTATGTCGTGGCCGAGGACGCCAGCAATGCAGTCGCCGACGACTACGAGCGTCTGCATCGAATCGCCCAGGTTGCCGCGACGACTATCGCAACGAATCACGAAGCGATCATGCAGGCGGCGTCGACGCAGGGCGTCAATACTACGGACTCGAGCGCCGCGCTGCTGGCGCTCGTGACGAACCAGGCATTCGACGGGCTCGAAAGCGCTGCGGCCGCAGTCGATGTTCTTGGAGATGATTTCGATGTCGCTGACGTGCCGGTGCAAACCGCGGACGTCACGGACCTGGCTCAACAGGTCCAGCAGGCGGCGGCGGTTGCGAGCACGACGAAGGTCACGATCCAGTCGCTGTTGACTCAGGGCGCGTACTGGTTGTGGGCGTCCACGGACGACGGCGAGAACGAGTACGAGCGCGGTTTTGTGAAGGCGGCCACCGTGGCCAACCGGATCGACGAAAGCTGGTCGCTCTATGACGTCGACACCGCATCGTGGGTCAATGGCGGCGATGAGGAAAATTCCTACTTCCTCACCGCAACCGGCTGGGTGCTGAGCGCCGACATGGGTCCTAACTACACCGTGAGCTACCAGAGCGATGGCTCGGCGAGCCTCGATCTGGGAACAACGGGTTTCGCGCTGAAATTCAGCGCGGCCGAGCTCGACGTATCAGGCAAGCCGATCAAGGACTTCCTCGGGTACGAGAGCCACCAGCCGATCGCCGAGTCGATTGCCGGCAGCCCCGTGTTTTCGGGCGGCGCAAAGATCTACCAGGTCAACTTCATCGTCGCGAACGATTCGTACGTCCTGGCGAATTGGTATGACTGCGATGAGGGGAGCTACGTAGACGGTGATGGCAACTGCAATGTCGTCTGGGGCGCTGTCGCCGGGCGTCCGGCGTACACCTTCGCGGAGCTTCTCTATCCCGCTGGAGGCCCGCCGATCGGCAACTGGTTCAGCGTTGGTAGTGGCATCGAGATCCGGCTCATCGCGGGTGGCGGTGTCCACATCACGGATCGGATCAATCCGCAGGCTCCGGTGGTGTCGTTCCATCCCGGTGCGTGGCAATACCGAACCGTGCATGGCGAGCAGATCCTCGCGATGACATTGCCGGAACGGTTCACGCCGCGCCTGTGGGACCGTGGCCAGCAGATCCTGGCGGTTCGTGGCGGCCACGTGCGCCGTGGAACCTTCACGCCTGCCGGCACGCCCGAGACGTTCGGTGAGATCAACTTCAACCAGACTGCCTTCGAGGACATCCAGGCGCAGTCGAGCATCTACTGATAGATGCACAGGAAGCGTGGCCATGGATGGCCACGCCCTGCATCAGAACTCGTTCAGTCTCGCGACGAATTCCACCTGGCGCCTGACTCCGAGCTTGGCGAGCATGCTCTTGATCTGGGCTCGCACCGTACCCACCGCCACCTTTCTCTGTTGCGCAATGGCTTCGGTCGACAGTCCGCGCGCGAGCTGCAATGCGATATCCGTTTCGGCCGAGGTGAATCCATACACACCCTGGAGCATCGCGGCCTTGCGTGCATCGTCACCGCGTGAGCCGCGCGCCACGACGACGACCCGAGGGGCGGCGGAAAACTCCAGCGCAACCGATGGCAGCGACATCACGTCGAGTACGAGCGGAGCCATCGCGTCATCGTCACCGCGCACCATGACCGTGGTAATGGAGGGTGCGCCCGGCTGCACCAGGCCGCGCGCTGCTTTCGCGATCGCATCGTTCAACGCCTTGTCTTCGTCGTCCCGAAATGCATGCAGGAAGCGCTTGCGAAGCGAAAGACCGTTTTCGCCGCGCAGAATTTCTTCGGCGGAGGTCGTGAGTGCCTGTACGGCGCCGGTGCGTCCGCACACGAATGCGGGAATCGACAATGTCTCGAGTGCGCCGCGAACCAGCGTGGCGCCGTTTCCTTCCAACGCAATCTGCATTCTCACGGCCGCGCGCACGTGCGGCGCGAGCGACGCGAATACTTCGCGCTGCTCGCCGCTGATGTGCCCTTGGCGTTCCGAGCGCAGCACGGCCAAGCCGATAAGCAGATCACTTTGCCGCTCGAGCGTGGCCAGGCAGATGTACGGGATATCCCAGGGCCGCGCGAACTCATTGTAGTGAGGATTCGTTGCGTGCTCGTCGGGCGCGAGGAAGTCGCATTCGGCCATCACTCTGAGCACGGGCGAAGTCATGCCCGCCTTGACGCGCGGATTGATCGCCGGATCACCGATGCGGAACTCGGTCGACGCGGCAAGAATAGCCGGATCGATATTCGTCATGATATGGATCGGGAGGACTGCATCGCGACCGATCGTGATCAACTCGCCGGTGCGCGATCCGGTGGCGGCGGCGAGTCGTTCGAGGGCGCCGTACCAACGGCTCTGATCCACTGCTGCGCAATAAAACTCATCTGCAATGGCCAACCATTGCTCATCGGTTTGAAGCATTCCTGAAGCTCGAGCCCTTGAACTGTGGCGGGAGTTTGACCGAGTCGATGCATTCGGCTGATATCGATGTCACACGATTCATACGTTCAGAGTTTCCCCGATGCGGGTGCTACTGCGTTTCGTCAAATCGCCCTAGAATTATCGCCACCAGTGAACCCGCCAACTCTCGACCACTTGCGCCGCCACGCAATTGCCCGCTCGCTTTTCAAGCCGACGGCGCTGCCCAAGGCGATCGAGAAGCTGGGATTCGTGCAGGCGGACCCGATCCGAGCCCCGGCACGCGCGCAGGACCTGACGCTGCGCCACCGTGTCACCGGTTATCGCGCGGGTGACCTCGAGCGCCGTTACCCGCGGTTGGCGATCGAGGAGGATTTCTTCGTCAACTACGGCTTCATGCCGCGCGCGCTGCACACGCTGATGCATCCGCGCACGGCGCGGCAGTCTTGGACCAAGGCGCGATGGAAGAAAGCCCACGAGGTGCTGGAGTTCGTGCGTGTAAACGGAGTTGTCCATCCGCGCCAGGTGGACGCGCATTTTGCACACGGCAAGGTGAAGAGCTGGTTTGGTGGCTCGAGCAACGCGTCGACCCAACTGCTCGACGGGCTGCACTATCGCGGG
>Ga0190271_10003272_pt1 | contig 10113 bp, 9 predicted proteins | sample Popmic356T_FD_133747 | JGI IMG/M metagenome (GOLD analysis project Ga0190271, IMG submission 133747) | Populus adjacent soil microbial communities from riparian zone of Weber River, Utah, USA - 356 T | ecosystem: Environmental > Terrestrial > Soil > Riparian zone | place: USA: Utah | collected... | reverse complement strand
CGCTGACCAGCAGCCCGGTCCCGGCGGACGCGCCAAGTCGCATGACCATTCCGCAACCGGATGGCGCCATCCGCACGAATCCGTTGCCGCAGTTCGTCACGGTGAGGGCGGCGACGTACATGTTTCTCCCAAGCGTCACCGCCCTCCGCTTTTCGGCAACGAACACTGAGCTCAGCGCTCGATGCGAGCCAGTTCCTGCGCGACGTCGTCGAGACGGTCGTAGCTCAATGCGGCGCCCTTCTCCATTCCGGTCTTGAGCACCATGTCCCTGACCTCGAGCGACGGGTAGGAAGAGGTGACCGTCAGCCGGGTCTTGCGGCCCTCGCGGGTCAGGATCTGTGTCACGACGGATTCGACGTCTGGAAACGGCTCGAAGATTTCCGTGTAGACAAGGCGGCCGGGCGCGTCGATCTCACGGTAGACACCGTTGAACGCCGGAAACTGGCCTTCGGGTCCGCGGCCGACGAAACGCCAGGCGCCACCGACCTTGAGATCGATCTCACAGACGGTCACGGAGTAGCGGTCGTCGAGGTTTCCCCACCATCGTCTGACATGCTCGGGCTTCGTCATCGCCTCGAACACGAGATCGGGAGACGCATCGAAGAGGCGAGTGATGGTGATCTCGCGATCCGACGGCGTCGTGAGTGTGAACGTATCGCTATTTGCGGCGTGGCTTACGGGCATGTTTCTTCTCCTTCGCTTTCATCGTCTGCAGATAGCTCTCGAGTCGATCGAGGCGCGACTCCCAGATGTGGCGATAGCGCTCCGTCCACTCGGCGACTTCCTTCAGCGGGCCGGCGTCGATGCGGCACGGCCGCCACTGCGCCTCACGTCCCCGCGCAATCAGGCCGGCACGCTCGAGCACGCGGAGGTGCTTCGAGACGGCAGGCATGCTCATGTCGAACGGCTCGGCAAGCTCGGTGACCGAGCATTCGCCCGTTACGAGTCGCGCAAGGATGGCGCGTCGGGTCGGGTCGGCGAGGGCGGCGAACGTGTTGCTCAGTTGATCGGCTGGCATGTACTGAACCTATGAGTTAATTAACCTACTGGTTTAATAGCGCGAGACCACGGTCTCTGTCAAGCTCATGCCATGACCATGAAAGATGCGCACGCGGCCGCGGGCACGCTGTGGTCGATCGGCGTCATCCGCTCCGACATCACTGCGCGTCGTGAGGCGCCGAAGCAGGGAGCCGAGGGCGCACCCGATGTCTGGCTCGACGTGAATCCACTCGTTGCCGCAGGGCTGATGGGCATCAAGGCCGGCGACGAGCTGATCGTGATCACGTGGCTGCACCAGGGAAAACGTGATGTTCTGCAGGTTCACCCGCGATCGAATCCGAACAACCCGCTCACCGGCGTGTTCAACACCCGATCACCAGACAGGCCCAATCCGCTTGGCCTTCATCCCGTGACCGTGCGCGAGATCGACGGCCATCGCCTGCGCGTCGGCCCGATGGAAGCGATCGACGGAACGCCGGTCGTCGACATCAAGCCCGTGTTGTGTTGAAGCGGATGGCTAGCGGCGTTTCGTCGTCTTCGCCTTGGTCTTGACTGACTTGCGCGCCGTCTTCGTCTTCTTCGTGACGCGCGCCGCGGCGCCGGCCGTGGCCACCGCTCCCGAGTAGTCGTAGGCTTCCTGAAGCCAGTCGGTGATCGGCGTCTCGACCTCGTCCCGGTGCCTCACCTGAATGACGTGCGCGACCTTGGACTTCGAGGCGCGATCGACGCGCCGCACGTGCGGCGACTTCACGGCGCGGCCAAGAAAGACACACACCTCGAGGAAGCTTTTCTTCGGACGCACGAAGAAGTAACACGACTTCCGCGAGAACATGATCGAGTTGTGCGACGCGTAGATCCGCTGGTCCCCGAAAGCAGCCGCCGTGTCGCGGAGCCGCTCCCACGCGTCACGCAGGTCTTCGGACAGGTCCTGCGTCAGCGCTGATTCGGTGGTCGTCCAGCAGTTGTGGGCCTCACCCTCTTCGACCCACTGTTTGCAGTGATAGCACTCTCGGCCCGCCATAACGTATTGTTTCCCGTTATGCGACTGGGCAGCGCGATGGTGTACGTGAAGGACCTTCCCCGCATGCGGGCGTTCTACAGCGAGATGCTCGGCGTGAAGCCGAGCAACGATACGTGGACCGACACGTGGGCGGAGTTCGACGCCGGCGGCGTGATCGTCGGGTTGCATGCGATCCCTCCGGAGATTGCCAGCCAGATCGAGATCGCGACGCCGCCGCGACCGCGCGGGCAGAACCCCGTGAAGCTCATTTTCGAAGTGGACGACGTCGAGGCCGAGCGCGCGCGACTGGAGTTGCTGGGAGTCACCATGGTGCAGCGCCCGTGGGGGGCATGGGACGGCATCGATCCCGAAGGAAATGTGTTCGGGCTTCGCGCGCCGGAGAACTGACCTGCGCGTCAGCTATTGAGGGCGCTGCAGTTCTGCGGGCCACTTCAGACGAACGACGTGCTTCGTCACCTGGGGATCGGCCCCGAGCACTTCGTTTGCCAGATAGATGCCACCAGGTGACGGAATCGCCGACGCCACAGACGTCAGCGCATCTCCGTCGTAGAACGCCGAATAGAGCGGCGTCCTTCCATCAGGGCTCACGACCAGCACGCCGGTTTGCTGCGGCAACGCCATCAGCAGCCGCGCTGGAACTCTCATGAACAACGGCTTGATCCAGGCGTGCTCGTGGACCCAGGTGAGGAGCGCGCTGCGATGGGCGAACAACGCGAGCCAGATGCGTCCCTCCGCATCGCGATCGATTCCATCGTCGAGACCCGTGATCCCGTCGAGCACCACCTCATCGCGTCCTGCTTTCGGGCCTCTGAGATAGAAGCGCGTGAGCCGAAAGAGCGACGTCTGCGTGACCAGTACGGACTCCTCGCGCGGCTGCCCCGGATGAAGGTCGTACAACACGCCGTTGATGAAGTGAAACCCTTCGGCGATGAGGCGTGTCGTGTCGGTGTCGATGTCGTACCGCCACAACCGGCCGTTGGGGGCCAGCGCGATCGCTTCGTCGAGCGCGTCATCCACCGTCGCACCCGTGTAGTCGAATGGCTCGGTGAAATAGATGCGGCGCCCGTCCTCGGATACTTCGAGGTTGTCGCAGACAATGAGCGCCCGGGTGGGGACCTCGATACCGGGGCCACGCTCGGGTGCGCCGGAGTCGTTGTCGCCGTACACGATCGGACGCTCGTTCATCAGATCCGTTGCCGGCACGTCGAGCACGAGCGCCTCGACCAGCCGAGTGTCCAATGAGAGTCTGTAGAGGCCGACGCGTTCATCGGGCGCTCCCTCCGAATACGATGTCGACGCGCAGAAGTACATGTGGTTCGGATCGCTGGGCGCCTCGTGAATGCCGTAGGCCATGAGCGGCGGATCGACGAGCGGCTCCCCGGAGTGGTTGGCGAGGTTCAATCGCCAGATGCGGCCGTCAGTCGCCGTTACCAGCGCGGTCGTCCCGTCCTGGAGGAATGCCATGTCGTCGAACGGCGGTACGTTCGACGAGAACTGTTCGAGTCCGGCGGCGAACTCCGCCGACCGATCGACCGCTCGGATCGCCTCGCCCGTCGCGCGGTTGATGGTGATCGAGCCGGCGACGTCAATCTCGGGCCGCGGCCTAGCCACAACCCACCAGACGCCGACGAGCATCGCCAGCACGAAGATGATGACGAGCCGCCTCATTGCACGGCGGCTCTGTGCTCGCGTGCATTCGTGTCCGCGTGACTCGAGTGCGGGGTGCGCAGCCAGCGGATGGTGTCCTCGAGCGTCTCACTCAGCGGCCGTGAGGACCACCCGAGCTCGGATCGCGCCTTTGACGTGTCGTACCACGCATAGCGCCCAATGATCTGGAGCGCCTCGCGCGTGACAGGCGCGGGTTTCCCTCGAACCGAGCTGACGAGTTCGAGGAGACGCACGAGCACTCGCAGCAGTATGGTCGGAGGCGTGAAGTGCGGCGCCCTGACTCCGGCGATGGACGCAGCCTGTTCGAGCAACTGATTGGTCGTGACGTTTTCCCCGTTGAGGAGATAGCGCTCACCCGACTTGCCGCGCTCGGCGGCAAGCACCACGCCGGATGCGAAGTCGCGGACATCGAGACATCCGAACCCAATCGGCAGCGTGAACCGCAGCTTCCCCGAGATCAGTAACTCCACCAACTTGTTCGCGGGCGCGCCGACCGGATCATCAGGGCCGAACGTGAATGACGGGCAGACGGTCATCACCGCGAAGTTCGATGACGCGTGTGCGAGCGCGTTCAGTTCGGCCTGGCGGCGGATGTTGGCGTATTGGAAGTCGAACGCGTGCTCGGCCCAATTGGCCGACTCGTCGATTGGCTTCGGGCTCCTGTTCACGCCGACGCCAAGTGCACTGCCTGCAACAACGACGCGCGCGACGCCGCACGAGGCCGCAGTTTCCAGCAGATCTCGAGTGCCCGCGATGTTGATGCGCTGCATCTCCTCCGCGAGCTTCGCCCCACCGCCGACGCTCACTTTGAACGCCAGGTGCAACAGCGTGTCCACGCCGAAGCAGGCCGAGCGCACGGCGCTGGCATCATCCAGATACCCGGCGCAACGATGGACGTTGAGCTGATTGAGGACGTCCTGCTTGCCATCGCGGAGCTCGAGGACGCGCGGGCGGATCCCGGCGGCGTTCAGCCTCTTTGCAACGTGGTAGCCCAGAAACCCGGTCGCGCCTGTGAGCAGGACAGTGTCCATCCGCGGGATATACCTCCAGTTGCCAATCTAAACGCTCGCGACCGCACGCTTGAACAGGGAAGATCGCAGAATGGGCATCCGAACGTTCGGATGGAACGGCTGCTGTCGTTGACACTTTCGGGGCGCGCGCATTTCGGTTCTCCGCCCAATCTCATCAATTGCCGACAGACATTGCACTTGTTTCAGCAGGAACGGCCAGTAAGAATGGGCGCACTCCTGCTGGCTGAGGTATCGCCATGCGCCTCTCCATTTACGACCACGTATACACACCGGCCGAAACCGCGACTGCTCCGACGGCGCCTGTGGATCCAACTGCGCCAGATGTCTCGTTCCTCGCCCGCGAGCCGGCAGCCGCTCTCGAGTCGTTCTTCGCAACCATCGACAGGATTACGACGGACAACCCTGTCTCGGTTCCTCGACTTCAGGAACTTGCGGGCAAAGCGCGCCAGGGCCAGATCACGCCGGCTGAGGTGCAGGAGTTGCAGGCACTCAAGATTCAGGCGACGCGACAGGGTCGCGCGGTCGGCGCGGTCATCGGCTTCTTCCTGAAACTGAGGCCGTACCCGATGCTCGCGGAGATCCGGAAGAAAGCGAAGCTGTTTCAACCTGCCTTCGGCCCCGTGCTCGTCGTCGAAGGCGACACGGTTCGCAATGTGCTCGAGCGCGATCAGGAGTTCACCGTCGACCCGTACGGCGTCGAGATGATGAAGGTGATGACACCGGCGCACAACGGCGGTTTCAGTTCGTTCATCCTGAGTACCGACGACACGCCCGCCTACGAACCCGATAAGCGACTCCTGTCTGCGGTCTGCAACAGGGAAGATGCCAGCAGGATCACCGACATCATCCACCGGGACTGCATGCGCCGAATGGGAGAGGCGCTGACGGGCGCTCGCAAGAGCGGCGCATCCACAATGTGTCTCGTGGAGTCGATTGCGCGTTACGTACCCGTGACGCTCGGTCACAAGTACCTTGGCGTTCCGGTCGCGGCGCAACCGGGCTCATTCGAGCTCACACCGGAAATGCTCACCTACTACGGATCGCCGATCGACGGTCAGGCCGAAACCGCGCTCAAGAAGGAAGACGGCGTCATCCCCGACGAGCGCCGGCTGTATCAGTGGATCAAGGCGGCGTTCCGGCACTTCTTCAACAACGTGCAGAAGGATCCGCAGGTGCAGATCGACGGCCTGCGCGCATGCCGGCTGCTGCTCGCGTATCTCCTTCGCGAGATCAACATCCAGCGGGAGCGGGTGCTGAACGGTCTGCCCATCGAAGACACGATGCTCACCCGGCTCGTGCTCTTCCAGCTTGATCGTTCTGCTCCGACGGTTGCCCGGCCTGCGGACCTCGATCCCCGTCTCGTAAGCGATCTGCGGATTGCGGAAAACGTGATGGGCACGATCGTCGGGGCGATCGCGGGTCAGGAAGAAGCCACGTGCCGGGTGCTCGACTCACTCATGAGACTGCAGGCCGGTGAGTATCGAACCAGCGGCTCGGAGGGTTTGCGCTACGGCACGTTCGCTGAAGCCACCTCGCTCGCCGTCAGCGTTCTGAGGGGCACACGCATCGCCGAGAGCCGGCGCGACCTGTACAAATATTTCCTCGAGGCGCTCCGGCTCCAGCCGCAGGGGGAAGTGCTCCTTCGCAAGTGCGCGACAGACGGCGCACGCATCGCCGAGAGCCGGCCGATCTCGGCGGGCACCTTGGTCTTCGCCGCTCACGGCTCCGCGATGAGAGACATCTCCGAGCCGGATGCGTTCGTCCTCGACCGCCCGCCGCAGCACTACCTGCAGTACGGATGGAATCGACACACCTGTCTCGGGCAACACGTGTCGCCCGTGATCATCGTCGAGTCGATGATCGCGGTCCTCGGGCTCCAGGGTTTGTCGCGACCCGAGCCACGAGCCGGCGAGATGGAGTTCCCATTCGAGCGCCGATTCGGACGGCTGCAACTCGACGATCAGAACCTGTACGCAACGACCTTTTCGCTTCAGTTTGCCGATTCCGGGACGACGCAGTTGTTCTGGCCCGCGGCTTCAACCGGCGCCGCCGAGGTGATGTGAGATGACGACCAAGAGGATTCGACCCTTCGTGTGCATTGCACTGTCATCTCTGCTGGCGTGGTCGTGCGGGCGGGGAACGTCGAGCGAGGAAACGAAGAGTACGCCGGTCGCCGCTGTGCCGTCCGGTGGCCTCGTCTCGCCGTTGAAGGATGACTCGAGCACCGACATCCTGTCGTGGGTGGATGGACAGGTCGTCAGCGATTGGTCGGCCGAGATCGCGAAGCGCGATCGCGCCATCGGGGGATATCTCAGCGACACGGACGACGTTCGCGCCGCGAAGTACGGCTTCCGAAGCGGACAGAACCCGCAGCTTGGCTGGGGTTGGTTCCGCGACTACCCCGTTGGATTCAACGGCGTGCCCTTCGTACTGTTCAAGACGATCCTGGATCTCGATCCGAACGATCCCGATCCAGCGCTGAAGCGCATCGCACGTATCTGGAAGCACGAGTCCCAGATCCCGCTTGGCACCGGCCCGTCTGCAACTCGATGGACGTTCGATCACCTCGGCGTCGGCCCGACTCCGTACGACTACGTTGACGGTATCGCGAAACCTGTCGGCGAGCGAACGTCGCCATTGCCATTCGGCTTCGCGTACGAAAACCCGCGCACGTTCGAGCCGCTCTCTGAAACCGACATGAAGCTGCGCGACGGGCAGTTGCGCCTGAAGAGCGTCTTCCAGAACACCAGCCTGCTGCTGGCCAAGCTCAAGACCGTCGATCACGAAGACAACTGGGAAAAGGATCGCCCCGGGTTTGGCAGTCCCGGCTCGATGGATCGCGTGTTCTTCTCCTGCGCGGCGTGTCACGTGGGCCGCGTGGTCGTGGGCGGACAGATTAAGTTCCTCATCGGGATGCCCAACACCGAGATCGAGGCCCAGTACTACTCGAAGCTGCTGATGCTCACGAGTGCGGCGCTCGTCGAGTCCGGCTTCGATCCGTCATCGCCGACACCGGTGAATCCCGCTGCGATCACACCGAATCGAAGCGCGGTGCGTGCGCTATACGCGGCGATGCTCAAGAAGGCACTGAACCGTCCCGAGACGATGTACGGCTCGTCGCCAGCGCAGATCGCGCGCGCCAAGATTCAGACGCTCGCGGTCGCCGATGAATTCCCGAGCGTGATGCAGGATCTGATCGCCACCGGCGTCAAGACGCACTTCATCTACTACGTCGTCGCGAAGAACAACGCCTACAAGCGCCCGCTCCCGGATGTCCTGGAAGATCGCCCCGGTCAGATGGACGCGTTTGGCATCGCGTCTGGGCTAGTTGCGATCCACACGCGACGACCCGACAACAGCTTCATGCAGTTCGTGGAACGCGACAACCCGAAGAGTCCACTCTTCACCGGTTTCTCGAAGGCGAACGGTCTGCCGGTGGATACGCCAGGTTTGACGGAATCTGTCACCGATCCGAAAGCGGCCGGCGATCGCATCGTGAAGAACATCCCGGCCTGGGCACCACCCGTGCCAGCGCCGGTCGACGTCAAGAGCGTCAACTGGGCGGTCGAGCGGTACCACGCCAACTGGGACGGGAACCAGGGTGCCTCGTCGCGCACGCTCGCGTCCGGCGCGTCGGCGACCGGTGATCCGCGCATGGTCAACGTGCGCATTCACGAGCCGCTCAACCCGTTCATCGACAATCTGCCGCCGCCGCCGTATCCGTTCACGAGCGTCGATCTCAACCGCGCGCGTGAAGGCAAAGCGATCTTCAAGGCATCGTGCGCCAGCTGCCATACCCCGAAGAACCAGACGATCTATGCGGCGTCGAAACTGGGCGTCGACGTCAATCGCACGATGGTCAACACGAGTGTGTCGCGCTACGGCCTCGCAGCGCTCGTGATGGAGGCGTGCAGCATCTACGGGTTGAATCACAAAGGAGAACCAGGCGCAGAGTGGTGCGTGCCGCAAGGCGATTGGCAGGCGCGCCTCGACGAGTACTTCCGCGACACGCCGCGCCGCGTCGCCGAGGGCACTGCCGGCTACAAGGCCGACATGCTGCATGGCATCTGGGCGCAGGCTCCGTATCTGCACAACGGATCGGTCCCGACGCTCGCGCAGCTCGTGTGCCCCGCCACGCGACCCGCGCGCTTCCTTCGCGGCAACATCAACTACGACGAGAAACTTGTCGGGTTCGAATGGGCTACTCGTCCGGCGGCGCGCTACAGTCCGAACGAAACGCTCATGGTCAAGGAATACGACACCACGGTTCCGAGTAAAGCCAACGGTGGCCATACCTTCGGGTCTGAGCTCTGTCCGGACACCAGCGGACTGGATCCGGTGAAGAATCGCGGGGAGATCGAGACGCGTATCCTGCAATCCCGGGTCGGCGCATTGCTCGAATATCTGAAAACGCTGTAAGTCCGGCCTCGGCGCAACCCATCCGCAAGAATCAGGTCGCCCGGATGTCGATCCGGGCGACCCTCGTTCGACGCCACTATAGAAACGGCGTCTCGAAGAAATAGCGGTGACCGGTGTCGAATCCGCCCCGGCCGTTTCGACTATAAGTACAAGCTCCTGCTGCGAGGATCTATGAGTTTTGTGACTGATCTCCGGTTTGCGTTCCGCTCCCTGATCAGGGCAAGGGGCCTGACGATCACCGTCGTTCTAACACTGGCCCTGGGCATCGGGGCGAACGCCGCCATCTTCAGCGTCGTTCGGGGCGTCCTGCTCAAGCCGCTGGCGAACCGTGATGAAGATCGCCTGATCTACATCCGGCAGAGCGCGCCCGGCCTTCAGACGCCGAACACCGCGTTCTCCGTCCCGGAGATCGACGACCTCAAGGCACGCGTGAAATCGGTGAGCGCCTTCGGCGACTTCTCCACGATCGCGTTCACGATGAACGGCCTCGGGGATCCGCGCGTCGTGAGCGCGGGCGTCGTGAGCGGGTCCTATTTCAACGTGATGGGGCTGCGACCGGTGCTTGGCCGACTGATCAACGCATCGGACGATGGTCCGCAGGCGGCGGGAGTCGTCGTACTGACACATCGTTTCTGGACCACGGCGTACAAGAACGATCTGTCGGTGATTGGAAAGACCGTCCGGCTGGACTCTCGCGCCGCGACAGTCATCGGCATCCTCGAGCCGTCGGTGCCCTATCCCACCGAAACCGAGATTATCGCCAACGTCGTCACGAGCCCCCATCACATGTCGGCCACGATGGTCACAGGACGCGTGCATCGGATGACCGAGCTGTTCGGGCGTCTCGCGCCCGGCGCCGACGTCGAGGCCGCACGCGCCGATCTGCGCGCCGCGCATGGCGCGATCGTGCGCGAGTATCCCGAGGTCTACTCGGCCAAGGCTGACTACAGGATCGATGCGGTGCAGCTTCGCGAT